>Ga0209756_1000701_pt1 | contig 32551 bp, 50 predicted proteins | sample ETNvirenome_6_85_FD_184071 | JGI IMG/M metagenome (GOLD analysis project Ga0209756, IMG submission 184071) | Marine viral communities from the Pacific Ocean - ETNP_6_85 (SPAdes) (version 3) | ecosystem: Environmental > Aquatic > Marine > Oceanic | place: Pacific Ocean | collected 2013-06-19 | reverse complement strand
TCATAGGCCTCCCCCTTTTTCACCCCGAAAACCGGGAGGCACCCCGCTTTTGAAAGGTGAAAGGGGAAGGTGAAAGGTGCAGGGATACAAGGTACAGGCGACAAGGTACAAGGTGGCACCATGGGCGTGACACGAGAGGCCGGGCACGATGGCTGACGGGCGGACACGTCGCAGCAAGTGCACGCCGGCGCGGCGCAAGGCGATCGTTGACTTTGTCCGGCAGGGCATCCCGATCAGTTGTGCCGCCGCGTGCGTGGGTATTGACCCTGCTACCGTTTCGCGATGGCTGGCCAAGGGTCGCGAACAAAGGCGCGGCATATATCGCAACTTCTGCAATGACGTCACACGCGCAGAGGCAGAAAGCGTGGCAGAGCTTGTCAGCCGCGTGTCAGATGCCGGGGTCAAAGACTGGCGCGCAGCCACCTGGCTATTGACGCGACGTGCGCCAGCTGAGTTCATGGATCCCGGCAAGCGTGCGGAACTGATGGCAGCGCAAGCACGCGCCGAGGTCGCACGCGCTGAGGCTGACCAGCGGGTCAGGTACATCGAGCACCGGGCCAAGTTGCTGGAGGCAGACGATTGAGCGGCAGACGCAGCAGGAACAAAGGCGCACGGGGTGAGCGCGAGGTATGCAACATCTTGCGCGCTGCGGGGTATGACGTCTCACGGTCGAATCAATCGGACGGTGCCCGGTCACCGGATTGCGATGGCGTGCCCGGCATCTGGATCGAGGTGAAGCTTCAGAAGCGGGTGAACGTTCGATCGGCCTGGCGACAAGCTTGCAACGACACAGACAGCCGGGAGCCGGTGGTCGTCTGGCGTGATGACCGGGCCGAATGGCTGGTGCTGTGTCGGCTCGAAAGCTGGATCCGCTGGGTGGCTGGTCTGTGAGATACGTGACGTCAGACACCTGGCGCCAGTTGCGCAGGTTCAATGACGAGGTTCAGGGTGTGCCGCTGCGCCACCAGCAGCGCCGGTTGGTGCTGCTCGCTGCCTACTGCGGCAGCCCAGCGAGCCAGACCGCTGCCGCCATCAGGGCGCCGGTGCGGCTGGTGGTCGATGTCGGACGCGGGCGCGCTGCGCTCATCGAGCCGCGATCAATGGAGCGGCTGCACGACTGGATCAACGCGTCATTGTGGCGCCACCTCTGGCGCGCTGGCTCTGAACCTGCACAGTCTGCCGCTGCCATCGTCGAGGCTCGCAACTATGCGGCCTCAGTCGCAGAGGTGGCCGACGAGTGGATCCGCGACTGGCGGATCGCTGCCGGTGAGGTGATGCGTTGAGCAGGCCAAGCCGGACAGGCCAAGACCAGAGGCGGGCAGCAGACGCAGCCAGCAACGTGCCGCTGGCCTGGTCGTCTGTGCGTGAACTTTACCCCGCAAGCATCCGGCAGCGGGTCGACGAGATCGTTGACCGTGGCGGCTTCTCAATGCGTGACCTTGGCGCCGTGACCGGTGCGCAGCTCATGGCGGACATCATCGATCAAAGCGCCGGCGGTGACGCGGGCGGCAGGATCTCTCAGCACCTGCGGTTGTTGTTTCGCATTGCCCTGGCATCCGGTGGCACCGGTGACGCGTCCGCCGCCCTGGTGCAGGTGCCGCCAGAGTTGCGCGCCATTCACCTTGACGAGGCCGATACGGGTGATGAACTCATCTAACGCCCGTGAGAGTTGGCTTGAGTTGCGGCAGCGCCTTGGTGACAACCACGACCGGCTAGGTGCTCTGCGGCTCATCAGCGCCGCCACGGGCTATGTGCCGCTGCCGCATCAGCTGCGGGCACACCTGGCTGGTGCCGGGCCGGGCGCAACGTCGTTCAAGCTTTTCTGCGCGGGTGTTGGCTCTGGTAAAACCATATGGTCAGTCTATGAGTTGCTCCTGCATTGTGTAATGAATCCGGGAAGTTCCGGCCTGGCCTTGGGTCCGACTTACGACTTGTGCGTCAGCACCTTGCTGCCTGAGTTCGAGATCGCTGTTGAGCGCATGCACAAGGCCGGATATCCGATCGTGCGGCGCTATGTCCGCAGCCGGCTAGAGGCAGAGCTTGTGTGTGGTGGCTCGATTGCATGGCGGTCCTTCAGTAAGATCGAGCACCTGCGTGGCCGCACCTGTGGATACGCCACGATCGATGAGTCTGAGGTATCGTTTGATCCGGCTTACATCTGGAACGTGTTACAGGGGCGCCTGCGTGACCCGCGCGCCAGGATGCGCGGTCTATGGGCGACCACCACGCCCAAGGGTCTGCGCGGGCTGCCTGCGCTCTTTGTCGAGCGTCGCCACGCTGCACGAGGGTTGCCGCAGTCAGAGCAGCAGAACGAGCTGAGGCGCTGGTATACGATCAAGGCATCGAGCATGAGCAACACGCACCTGCCTGGTGATTACATCGCCAACATGGAGCGCAGCTACTCAAAGCGCATGTATCAGAGCGAGGTCATGGGTGACGTGCTCAAGCCTCAAGCGGCTGTCTACCAGTTCAGCCGTGACGATCACGTCAGGCCGTATCGGCACAACCCCGAGACGCCGTACGCCATCTCGTGTGATTGGGGGCACGCCAACCCGCACATCATCTTTCTGGCTGAACAGCCAGACGGGGCGCTGATTGTCTTTGACGAGATGTGCCCTGATGGCGGCACCAGTTCTGTCAAGTTCCGTCAGATGATCGTCCAGCGCTGCGCGCAGTATGGCCGACCGCCCGATTGGGCAGTGGGCGATCGTGCGGTGCGCTCTGAGATGTCCTGGCTTTTGCAGCAGTTCCCGGCCGCGCAGGTGTCACGCATGCGGAGCAAAGAGGAGCAAAGCATTCTTAGCGGGATCGCTGTGGTTAACTCACTGCTCGATCCTGTGGACGGCCCGCCTATGCTATATCTGTCAACGGGCATTGCAGCGCGTCAGGACCGCCGGGCGCTCATCAAGGCAATGCTTAACTACAGGTACAAGCAGCGCAGCGACGGCACGATTGACACGATGCGCTGCCAAAAAGACGGGATCAGCGACCACGCAAGCGATTGCCTCCGCATGGCCTGCGTGGTGCTGGCAGAGCGCACACGATCAACCTATACCCTGGATCGATTCCATGGCAGACGCGGCACCTCTAGATCTGGGCCTGACCGTAGGCTCATCAGCAGACGTTGACCGGGCTGGTGGTCTGGCCTGGCGCGAGATCACGCGGCTTCTGTGGCAGTACCTGCGTGGCGATATGAGCGACATGGAGGCAGAGCGCAAACGCCGTTTTCCGGTGACGTGGAAAAATCACACGCTCAAACCGATCCCGCTCGTGCGTCGGCTGGCTCTTGAGCAGGCGCAACTGTATCTGAACGCACCGCAACGCACCTTTGACGGGCTGTCAGAGGATCAGGCCGATCGGATGCGTGAGATCTACAAAGAGATCAGCATCGATGAAACCATGCTCAACGCGCATCAGCAGGTGGTCGCGCTGAACAACGCAACGGTCTGGGTCTGGGGCACCAAGTCAGGCGGCGTGCGGCTCTTGCTGGTGCCGCCTCAAGATCAGTCCGTCGAGCTGGCCGATCCGACAAGCCATGATGAGGACGACGTCAGCAAGTGGTTTGTCCGGCTGCCCGTGGGGCAAGATGCCACCACCGGGATCACGTCGTTTGCCACTGCGCTCATCACGCCCACCACGGCAGTGTGGACAACCACCGCACCGGGTGATCTGGCTGGTAAGGGTCTGTGGCGCGATGACGGCAGCAACCCGCTAGGCTTTATCCCGGCCGTTCGGCTGCGTGGTGCGCTTCCGGCCCCGGGAGAATTCATGTCACCAGCTAACGAGAGTTTACTGCTGGCACAGCGCGCCGTTTCATCAGACCAAACTTCGATAGGGGTTGTCGCACTCATGCAGGCACACGGCCAGGCGGTCGTCCGCGGGCTCCCTCACGCCACCGCCAGCGAGATCGAGTTAGGGCCTGAGACGGTGATCGGTCTCAGCGATCCAGAGCATTCGTTCGAGTTCGCACAAGCGGATCCCCGGCTCGATGGCTATCGGCTGGTGGTTGATCACTATCTCAAGATGTCTGTGGCCATGCAGGGCTTGAGCCCGGCCACGGTGCTCAAGTCGAGCGCGTTGACCGCTTTGGCCAAGCGGCTCGATAACCTCGACCGAGACGTTGAGCGCCGCAGAGCGGTCAACGAGTGCAAACGCGCAGAGGCCAGGATCCTGCGCGCCGTCAGCGCATGGACAAACGTGCAGAGCGGTGTGGAGATCTTCCCGCCGTCAGGTGTGCAAGTCGCCTACCGTGAGCCCGTGCAGATCGTTGATGAGTTGCACGCCGCGCAAGCGCTTGAGCGTCTCGTCGCGATGGGCATCACCTCACCCGCTGAAGAGTTGGCAGCGCGTGAGGCCATCAGCGAGGAAGCCGCGCAAGATCGGGTGCGGTTCAACCTTGAGCAGCGGGCCACGCTGGCCGCAGAGGCGGGCGCAGGTGGCGCAGCGCTGACAGCGGGCCAGGTGTTGGCTGGCCTGTCTGTCGCTGAACGCGTGGCCACCGGCTCGCTGACTGTCGAAGGCGGGATCGCTTTCATGGTCGAGGCGCTAGGGGTGACCGAGGACGCAGCGCGCAGGGTCTTGGCTGGCGCTCGACCGCTTGAGATCGTGGCCTAGTGGTTGGTGTTGATTATCGGCTGACGAGCGTCCAGGCCAAGAAGGGCAAGGTCGTGTCCAAGATGGGCAGAGGCCGGCGCGGTGCGCGGATCTCGATGACCGGCTGGGATCCTGAACTCATCACACCCGATCAGATGAAGATGGCTGAACCGCTGCTGAACGTGGCGCGGCTTGCGTACGCGCTGATCAAGCGATCGATCTTCACTGAGGGCAAGTCTGGCGACAAGCCGTTTGGCCTATATTCGGACAAGCGCCCGCCCGCCAAGGGGCACAGGCATGGTCAGGGCAAGCCGGGCCACAGGATCGGGCCTGACGGCAAGCTGATCGAGGAGGGCGTTGGTTACGTCTGGGTAAGCCCGAAACGACCGCAGCCCGCTGGCTTCGAGTTCAGGGTGCAGAGTGGGCCAATGAAAGGTTGGGCCGCCTATAAGAGTTCACGCGCCTACGCAGAGGCGCAGGGTAAAACCAAGGTGACGCTTTACAATACCGGCACGCTAGCGCAGGGCATGCAGATCCGCCCGCTTGGGCCGACAAAGGCGCGGATCTCGTTTTATGGCGGCTCACGCAAGACACGCGATCCCGGTCTGGGCGGCACGTCTGGATCCCGCAGACGCACAAGCCAGCCAAAGAATAACAGCGATCTGGCGCGGATCCTGGGCAACAAGTGGGGATTTTTGCTCGAACTGAGCGCTGACGACATGCGCAAGATCGATGACGTCGTTGCCGTGCTCTTTTTCCCGGCGCTCTTTGATATGCTAAGACTCGCGCAGATCGAGGTGTCAGCACGCAAGTCATTGCGCGCCAGGAATCGAAGGCTCAAGACCATTAAGGCGCAGTTCGAGGCGGCAAAGCAGGGGGCAAGGGGATGAGCAAGAAAAAGAAAAAGACCAAGGTCGTCGAGGCATTGCCGGACCTTGCGCCCGTCAGGGATATGACCGGCACCGCGTGCGCGTCATGCCTTGCAGGGCCTGACGAGGCTGCGGGCATGGTGGCGCATGGCTGGCACGCTGTGGGCACGAGCAAGGGCAGATACATCATGATCGCGGACGATGAAGCGGTCGTCAGTTACAAGCAGCGAGGGAAGGGCGATGACTGAGAAGGGAACCAAGAGCAAGCCAGCCAAGAGCAAGCCCGCCAAGGTGAAGCGGGACAAGCCCACGTTCGAGAGTGCGGCCGTCTATCGCAAGACGGTGCCAGAGGCAGAGGCCGCGCACCTTCAGAGCGCCTACGGGTTTCGCGTCGAGACTCGCAACGATGACGGCACGTTCACCATGCGCGCCACGTCGGCCGCGTTCGCGCTGTACAAGGCCGGACAGTGAGCGACAAGATCGCGGGTGCGCCCGCAGAGGTGGCGGCAACGCCTGAGCCCGCAGCAGCACCGGCACCGCCGGCGGCAGCAGCGCCAGCGCCGGCGCCTATTCAACTTGAGCTGACACCACCGCCGGCACCGCCGGCGCCGGTTGCCGCACCAGAGCCCGTCAAGCCAGAGCCACCGGCAAAGGCTGATCCCGGTGTGGCTGCGCTCAAGGCAGATCTTGAGGCGGAACTTGAGCGCACCCGATCGGCTCGTGAAGCGGTCGAGGCCATCAGCCAGCGCACCGTTGACCGTAGCCGGATCGAGTACCTGCGCAAGATGGGTGTCAGTGGCACCCTGAGTGACGAGCACCTGCTGACCCTGGCGCCGGGAGTTGACCCTGACACCGCGTCAGGCGCGCAAGCCTTGCAGACCTGGCGTGATGCCAACTCGGCGCTCTTTGCTCATGTCGAGGAAGGTGCCACGGTAACGGCCAAGCTCGTTGAGAAGTTCAAGACGAGCACTCACGGCACGTTTGGGCCTGAGTTCCACCGGGCGCAGATGCGAGCAACATTTGGGGGCGACGATGGCAGGTAAAAATAAGATCATCGACGCCAGCGAAGCGATCAACACTGGAGCAAGCGAGGCAGAGGCCCGTGCAATGCTTCAGATGAACGAGTGGATCGAGCAGTACGACAATGCCGATCGCATGTCGATCGGGCAGTGGTATGGCATGCCGGACGAGTACGCCAGCGGCTGGGTGTTCACCCGGTGCGGCCAGCGCGGTGCACACCGTGCGGAGGCGCTCGCTGCACAGCTCAAGCGCATGGGTTACCAGACCGCACCGGCAGGCACCAAGAAGGCCGGGTTCGAGGCGGCTGACGGAGACGCGGGCTTGTATCTCTGCGTGCCCCACAAGGCCTACCTGATGATCCAAGATCGCAAGCGCAAGATCCGCAACCGGGTGCACCGTAGTGCGGCCGAGACGTTCCAAGATGAGATGGCACGGATCCCCGGTGGGTCCGGCACCGTGACGGAGTCAGAGATCACCGTAAGATCTTGAACGCGCAACCGCTTTGACGTTTCTGCGCGCCTTGCGTGCGCGTGGTTGTAGCCTGTTGGACACCTGACACCGTCACACGATCGGAGGTGATCCCGTGGCACTGACTAGTTTCTCGACTTCGAACGCCTACGCCACCGCGACGCTCAACTACGTGGACGGCTTGTCCAGCGTTCCAGATTCATGGAGGTCGGTGGTCGACTGGCGCACAGAGGAGTCCGGCGCACTGCGGATCACCTCGATGGCCTCGATTGGTGAGATCGCCACCTGGGACGGGTCGGCCGACCTGAGCAGCACCGCGACTGCTGCCGGCTCTGCCGGGACCAAGACGATTTCCATCAGCCAGTACGCGTCCCAAGTAACTATTGGACGTCTTGACAGTCAAACGATCCCAGGCCTTGTCGATGGCATGGCGCGGCGCATTGGCGTCGCCGTGGCGAACACCTACGCCAAGCAGGTGTTTAACTCGCTGGCCAACTGCTTCACGTCTGAGGAGACGGGTGACGGCAAGGGGTTCTTTGCGAACAACCACACGATCCCCGGCGGAAGCGGTACCAGGTCCAATCTCCTCACTAGTTCTTTGGACATCGCTGGCCTGGCCGCCGCATATAAGGCCGCCAGGCAGTTCGTCGATGCTACGGGCGCTCCCTACGACCTTTCCGCAGGCGGCTACTGGCTCGTCTGTGGACCGGACCTCGAAGAGAGCGCCGTCCAGGCCGTGTCTTCGCCGTACGCGCTGACCACCGGCGGAACGTCGAGCCAGGGGCAGGGCCTCACCAACATGGTGACGCAGTTCTTGACGCTCGATGACATCATAATTTCCCCACATTTCGATGATTCCAACGCGTGGTGTCTCCTGCCGAAACTGGCGCCGCCTCTCGTAGCCTGGCAGCGGCTTGCTCCGGTCTTGCGCATGACCGAACAGCCGGACACATTGGCGTCTGTGCTCACCGTTGATTACGCTCTGACCGCAGCTTGCCAGGTTGAGCCGATCGGCATTGGTAGCAACCCGTCCTAGACGGGCGCAACAGGGGAGGGTGACCCGTGGCCGCAGAGGTGACAGAGGACACCGCTGCCACGGTCATCGAGTACCCTGACGCAGCGGCACCAAGCAGCGCAACCGCTACGTTCTACACTGCCACCGGCACAGCCAAGAGCACGCCCACTGTGACGATCGATACGATCGGATCGGGCGGCACCTCGACGCTGGGCACGGTGACCAGTCAGACCGTCTTTGTGGTCGACGATGCCACGAGCATCACAGCGGGGCGCCAATACTGGCTGACGAGCGCTGACGGCTGGTCCGCCGCTGTCAGCGTCAGCCAGGTTGACGGGGTCAACATCACGCTAGAGCACGCGCCACCGGGCGTGATTGCGCTGGGTGACACGATGGTTGGCTTGCGTCTCAGCGTCAGCTTGACCACCACAGACACCCAAGATCGCGGGCTCAATAACCGCGTTGAGTGGGTGGTGACCGGCTCTGACTCTGTGGTCAGGCGCTACCGCTCGATCGTGGACGTGGTCAAGACGCCCTGGGGTGACGCGGTCAGCCCTGACGATGCTGCCCGCTATCTGTCCATGGCCTTTCCAGGCTACGCCACCGGGCTCGATGCCGGGCACTATGTCGAGTTGGCCAAGCGTGCGTCACAGCGCGTGCGCAACATCCTGCGCGCAGACGGCAACTACCCGCATATGGTCGGCGATCGGGATGTCTTTGGCTCTGCTGGCCTCGCTGCTCTGCGGCTCGAATGCGCCACGGCAGACGCGTTGATCCCGGCTGGCTTCGACCCGTCGCAATACCTCAACGACCAAGAGCAGGTGCTGCGCCGGCTCATCGCTGAGGCGGTGGCGAACAACTGGATCGATCGTGATGACGATGGCGCCGTCGAGCCTGGTGAGGTCTCGCCCATGTACACCATGCGGGCGGTGAGGCGGTGAGGGCCTCAGAGGTACGCGCTGCGGTGGTCACTGCCATAGAGGCCATCACGCCAGACGCTCAAGCGAGCGGGCGCGATGTCTTCAGGCACATCGAGAACGCAGCACGCACCGGGATGCGTGCGCCCGATCGGGTGTTCTTTGTCGACGTGTCAGATCTGCCCAACCGGGCGGATCTGCTCACGGTTGACGCTTACAAGATCGGGCTCATGATCACTGTGCTCTACTCTGTGGCACCTGGCGCAACGGAAGATCGGGTCACCTCTGATGCTGAACGCATCAGCACAGCGCTCATCAACCTTGCAGCCCAGAACGCTGACCTGTACGCCGCAGACATAATGCCCATAGATATGACCGAAACAGACAACGCCATTGAGGCGCGCACCTTTGCGGACGTCACCTATAGACTCACCGGAGTGATCTAACCATGGCTTACCATCCTTCAAATCTTGGGCGTGTGTCGCTGGCCAAGCAAGGCGCGTGGGGCACCAAGGCCACGACCTTTGCAGCCGCCACATATGCAGAGTGCGAGATCACCACACCAACCCTGACGTCTGAGACGCTCATGACGGAGGCATACCGGGGGAGCTATTACCAGAACCGCGTCAGCGCTGGCAGCAAGGAGGGCGGCACGGCATCGATCCGCATGCCGCTTCACGGTTGGAGCGCCACCACGCCCGCCAGCGATCCCACGAGCGGCGATCAGACCGTTGACTCGATCCTGCTGGAGTACGTGCTTGGCGGCACGGACTACACGCAAGCCGTTACCGGCAAGACGGTTGACAGCTACAGCGCGCCAACCGTCACGGCCAGCGGTTCGCCCACGGCTTGCGCCGCTGACGCTGTCTTGGTGCAGACCCTTGCCGGTGGCGCCGGGCATGCGGTGGGATGGGTCAAGACGCTTTCCAGCGCTGATCTGACCATGACCAACGACCTTGAGACCGTGGCCATGCCAGACGGCGCGCTCTTTGGCTCGATCTCTCACTTCCTGAGCAACGCGCAGCCGTCTGTGCCTCTTAGCATGGAGTTTCTGGGCTCTGACGCGTCGAGCCGGATCATCATGTATGACGGGCTGGTCACGAGCGTGAAGCTTGATCTCAGCGCCAAAGCCCAGCCAATGCTTGAGGCAGAGCTGACGTTCGCTGATTGGGTGTTCATGGGCTCAGGTGGTGCGCCGGGCCTCTACACGTACTCCATGCCGCAGTTGCCCGCCTCGACCAGCACTACGGGATCGCTGGTGCGGAGCAACGGCACCAGCGTTGGCGTGGCCTCGCTCAGTGTCGAGTTTGCCGCAGAGTACAAGGCATCCCTAAACCACAGCAGCGCGCAGGGCGTGGGCAAGTATGTCGTCACCAGTCGATCGGTGACGGCCACAATGGAACTGCTGGTCAGCACGATGGGCGCAACTGAGGTCAAGGCACCGGGCGACACGTATACCTACATGCAGGTTGACCTGAACACCACGCAGCCGGGCGCTGCGTTTTCCATGCTGATCCCGGTTGGCCAGGTCAACGCGCAGAGCACGCTAGGTGACAGTGACGGGATCGTCAGCGTCACCCACGTCATCGAGCCTGCGTACTATGATGCGGACACCGGCACCGGTGACGGGTCGACCAACGCAATTGACACACCGTGCCGGGTGGCGTTTCTATAGGTGCGGGCAATGGGGTCCCATCATGTTGAGAGGTGCTGCCGGTGCTGCCGCTGTTACGGGTCAAAGACCAGATCGATCTAGTGGCCTCAACCGATCCGTCTGTGGCCTGCGAAGATGGCGCAATGCGGTGGCTGCGGCCAGAGGACTGCAAGACAGTCAAAGGCGATGCGCTGACGGTCACCGTCCGGCCCATGCGCTCAAGCGAGGTGCTAAAGCTGCAAGGCGGCAGCGCATCAGCGATCAGCGTCGATGCTTGCATCTTTTGCGTGCAGCGGATCCGTGGGCCAGGCATCGACGAGACCAGCGCCGCCGGGCTAACGGACCTGCTCGACAGGATCCCACCGGCAGAGTTGGCGTGTCTCGGTGGCGCGATATTCGAGTTGAGCCTAGCACCGCCGGACCCTACCGCCGCCAGCGACTAAGAGCGCTGGTGTGGACGGACATCTTGTCAAAGCGCGGGCTCGACTGCGCCGACGATGGCGGCGCCGGGTGCGCTGGTGACAGGGCGCAGTGCAGGCGCAACGCTGGGCAGTATCTTGGCCAGCGGTGGGACATCTGCCCGATCCGTTCGATCATCGATGATCCATATGTGCAGGCGGTGGCGCAACTTGAGGCAGCGTCAAAGCTCAACCCGCTGACCGGCTGGCCTGATGACTTCGCGGCATGGGTACAGCCGCTGTGGACCACGCTCCGCACGCTGGTGAGTGATCGGCAGTCGCATGCGCTTGAGCAGGCCAAGGGGGCGCGCAATGGCTAAGGGTGCAAGCCTTGACATCAAAGTTGATGCTAGGGGCAACGCTGTCACTGAGTTGCAGCGCGTCAAGCGGGCCATGGCTGCCAACGAGAAGCAACTCGTTGCGCTGACAGCTACGGGCGAGAAGAGCCAGGCCATGTTTAGCCGTCAGCAACTCATGGTGCGGCGCTGGGGCATCCAGTTGGACAAGGCCAAGGCAGCGCTTGCCGAGTTGGCGCTAGGGATGGTCGGTTTTGGCATGGTCGGCCGTGGCTTTGCCACCATGGTCACTGAGGGCGCCAAGAGCCTCGACATGTTCGACACGCTGAGCGCGGGTGTAAAAGACCTGCCTGGGCTGATCGTGCGGGTTCAGACAGCAACGGCAGGCATGATCGATCGCAAGTCGATCGTGGAGGCGGCTGCGGAGTTCAAGGCCTTTGGCCTCGACGTGCAGCAGTTGCCGCAAGTCTTGGGTGCGCTGTCTGCCACCAGCATCCGCACCGGTAAGGACATGGGATTCCTTACACAGAGCATGATCGAGGGCATATCTAAGTCAAGCGACATGCGGCTGGATAACCTCGGGTTGATCGGTGTTTTCAAGCAGGCCAGGGCAGAACTGGAGGCGCAGGGCGTTGCCTACGATGACGCAGCGCTCAAGACGCGGGCGTTGAATAATGCGGTAGCGCAGCTGAACGCGCAGAACGCTGACATCGACCTCATGCAGACACGCACATCGCAGATCGCTGCGTGGTCAGCAGCGCTCAAGGATCTGACGACCAACTTGCAGGAGGCCGCCTACGAGGGCGCAGCATGGTGGGGCGTGTTTGATGCTGCGCCCCTGGGGGCGGTGAGCGCTGGTCTTGAGGACTTGGTGGCGCGTAGCAACGAGTTCGCGGGTAAGGGTCAAGACGCGGTGCTGCCCTATGTGAGCAAGTTGAACACGCTTCTTCCCGGCATCGGCAGCACTGTGATGGGGGTTGCCGCAGCCTATGATTACATCAACCCAAAGCAGATCCGGCACTACAAAGGCATGGCCACCCTACAGGCGCAGCTAAAGGCGCTCAGCGCTGCCCAGAAGCTGGCGCTGTGGGATCAGTGGGCAGCCTCTGCCGCATGGGCCAACGAAGAGACGCGGTCGCTGATCATTGGCGTCTTGGGCACACGCGATGCGCTCGTGAAGCAGGCAGCCGCAGCAAACCGGGCGGCACAAGCCGCGCAGGGTCTTGCGTGGTGGCAGGCAGAGCTTAACAAGCTATTCGCTGCCAGCGGCATGGACGGGAAAAAGCCAAAGGGCGCAAAGAAACCAAAGACAGCAAAGACGAAAGACAAGCCACGGCGCGGTGGCGGTGGCGGTGGCCGGCGGGCAGAACGTGAAGCGGCGCAGAAGGCGCTTGATGCCGCAAGCAGTCAACTGGCGCTGTTGCGTGCGTCTGGGGAAGTTGAGCGGGCGCAGGTCAAAGCACAGCAGCAGATGGCCGCGCTAGATGAGAAGCGCAACCGGTGGCTGACCCTTAGGATCGCCAAGCGGCGCGTGGCTGCAATGTATGACGCTCAACGCGCGTTGATCTTGGCAGAAGAGAGCAAGGCACTGCTCACGATCGCAGACGCTGAGGACGAAGTCACTGAGGCTCTTGAGGTCCAAGCAAAGGCACGCACGCAAGCAAACATAGCAGTGCGTGAGATCGTGTCGCTGTCCATGCTTGACCGGGACATCGCCGCAGCAAAGGAGCCGCTTGAGCGGGCATCGCTGGAACTGCAACGCGCCAGGCTTGAGGCTGCGTTCGCGCTCAAGCAACTAGGCGACGATGAGAACGAGGCTCTAGTCAAGCGTGCGGAGATAACCGAGCGGCTGCGTGACGCTCAGGAGCAATACAATACCCAAGTCGAGCGCATCAACAATGACGAGCTGGCCAGCCAGCTGCGCGGGGTGTCACGGGCTGCGCAGGGCGTGGCGCAGCAGATGCAGCAGATTGACTCATCGATGGCGCCGGCTGCAGTCGCAGTTGCAGACAGCGCAGACGCTTGGGCCCGGTATGCTGAAGGCCAAGACAATGTTGCCACCGCCCTGGCCAATACGGTTGGCGCCGTGGGCGTGGCGGCTCAGTCCTGGGCAAAAGATGAGGAGATGAAAGCCGGGATCGCGGCTTTGATGCAGGCCGCTTACGCGGTCGCAGCGTTCGCAAGTCAGGAGTACGGTGCCGGTGCGGCTCACCTCGTCGCTGCCGGGATGTTCACAGCCATTGCAGCCGGTGCCGGTGGTGGTGGTGCCGCTGCTGGTGGTGGCGGTGGCGCACCGTCAGCCGCTGCGGTTGGTGGTGCCGGTGGTGACACGGGCGGCGGCGCCGGTGGTGAGGCTGCGCCAGATCGGCGCATCATTGTGCAGTTTCATGGTGGCGTCTTGGGCAGCCCGCAAGACGTGGCGCGGTCGATTCAGCGAGCAGCGCACAGCGCACGCGGATCCGGCCAAGAGCCGGGCTGGTAGCCCGTGGCAGCACCTCTCAACATGATGGGCATGGCTAAGGTTCTGTCTGGCTGGTCTGGCTCGCTGTCTGTCACCGTTGGTGCAACCACGGTTGCGATCACCCCAGATCTGCGCACCTCTGCGATCATCCTGGCGCGGGAGGTCGCCCGCACCGCCCTTGGGCTAGGTGTCAGCACCAGGGCATACGCCACCACGTCTGGCGTGCTCACTTGGGAAGCCGCTTCGAGCATATCGATCAACGCTTCCGGCCTGATCCGCACACGGCTCAATGTCGACGCCACCACCACCGGCACCACGCTGGTGGGCGCGGGTGTGCACGCTGATGGGTTTTACCCTGAGCACGGCATGCGGATCGCTGCCATGCCATCAACGGCTACCGTGGTGCCCGCAGCGGCAGCGGGGGCGCAGACAGACATACCAAACATGGCGCCCACGAGCCTGACCGCGCAGGTGTTTGGCACACTGGCGAACCTCTGGACCTATGAAGACCTATTCGGGGGCGATCAGGTTTGGGACTGCTGGGTTGTCGATCGCTACTTTGGCCGGCTGCGGGTCGATAACGTGATCCGGCGCAGGTTTGGCAAGAGCGCCACAGCGGGCCGGCTCAAGCTTGAATGCCAGTCCTACCTGTGGAAGGTGGGCGGATGAGCGCTCTATCTGACACACCGCAGGCCTGGCTATATGGGAACGTCTGCACCTCTGTGCCCGGCTACCGTAAGATCTCGATCGGTGGCGTGGTCTACACGATCGCGGACAGCGGCGCGGCTGGCTTGCTGTGGCCGGCTTTCATCACAGCGCTAGACACAGCGATCAACGCTTCCGGCTGGTCTGCTGCGATTAGTTCAAAGGGTGCGGTGGTCTTGAGCGGCTCATCAGCTGCGATCGTGTGGCCGGATCGCTTGGGCGCTCTGCTTGGCTTTGGTGCCGTCGAGCCCGGCGCGGCCTATGGCACTCACACCACGATTAAGAGCGTCCTGGTGCCGCTGGCAGGGATCCCGCTCTTTGGTGCGTCTTGGGAGGAAGTGGAAATCAGCCGGTCAGTTGAATACGAGGCCGATCGGCTGTCTCGAACCGTGGGCTACAATTGGGGAGGTGCAAAGATTTGGCGGTGGCGGCTGACCATGGATAACTATGGGCTCTGGTCATTGCGGCATGGTTGGTGCTTGCGTGGCGCTGTGCGCATCTTGGGCGCCGGTACTGGCGGAAGCGGTACACCGGGCAACGCGATCACCAGCAGCAACCCAAGCGGCTATATAGACGGCTACCCGCTGGGCATCAGCTCGATCCGGTGGCTTGATGATGTGCAATCAATGGCAGAGGTTGAGGTCATGGTCAGCGCAGGTGCCGCGTGAGTTGGTCAGACCTCGTCAAGGCGGGCCATAGCTGGATCCATGCGGTGCAGATCGAGGGGATCCCGCACGTGTTCGTTGAGAAGCTGCTACCCCGCGTTGATTCAACATCAACGCCAGGCCTGCCCACCGGCTATGACTCTGCGGTTGAGTGTCTCAACATCGTGGAGGGTGAGCAGGTATCGGTCAACATCGAGCGGCAAAGCGGTGGCGCCAGTGGCGATGCCTTCGACCTCGTCTTGGGCTGGGATGGTTTGGCGGATAACGCGCTTACGGGTGCGCTGTTCAGTCAGCCAGCGTCCACGCTGATGATTGATGCTGACCTGGCAGTCACCACCGGATCCAAGCTCGTGGTCGATACAACCGGCTGGACGGCATCGCATGGGTATATAGGCGTTGAGCGAGTGGCGCTAACTGTGGTTGACGGCACGCACGTGAACCTGACGGCACGCGGGCTCAGTGGCTCGATGGCTGGCAAGTATCTAGTCAAGTCGCCAACCTACAAGATGATCACAGACAAGCCGGCGGTGTGGCGCGGTCGCCAAGTGACGCTCTGGCGCCATCTCGTCAGCCCTGAGCGGCGGATCCTTGATGGCACGTGGTGCAATGCGGGCGCATCGACCAAGTATTGCCGGATCCTGTGGCGCGGCTATGTTGATGCGGTGCCGCGTCCATCAAAGCGCGGCATGGCTCTGCGGTGTCTGCCGCTCGTGCGTCGGGCATCGCTGCCGCTTGGTCACGAGGTCACCGCTGAGACGTATGCCATGGGTCCGGCTGATAGCTTCGACCCTGAGACCGTGTCTGGCTTCCCGGTCTACGCTGCGCCGGGCTCTGTGCTCTTTGATTGGAAGTGGACAAGCAGCGGCACGGTGACGGGCACGTGCGCAGTGCCCACAACGCACGCTGATGGGGTGTTCACGCTGGGCATGGTGGCCGAGATGTGCGCAACGAACACCGGGCCGGCTGCGGTGAGCGATCCGATCTGGCAGACGATTGATGCCACGGCCATTGATGACGTCTATCTCATGAGCTTTGCAGCCAAGTGGGACAGCAACGCGGTGTTCGCTGGCTTGCCCTACATTGAGATCCGACTACAAACCACAGACACTTACTGCGACACGGACGAATCCTTTGTGCAAGTGCCAGCCGGGGCGCCCTATTTTCTGGTGCCTGGGATGTACAAGTGGCGAATCAACTGGTTCAGCGGTGGCGGCGGATACAACATCAACGATGAGTTCGCATCCGTTCAGATCCCCGTTCGCTGCCCAAACATCAACCCGTACTACCTGCCCGGCTACTGGATCCCGGTCACGCAGACAGAGGGATCGGAGTGGAACGATCTCGCGCTGCCGTCTTCAGGATTTGCGCTGCTTGGCGACTCCGACACGTCAGCCGGGTTGATCGAGTGGGACGCAGCGATCCAAGGTCCGTTTGACGATCTGGAATCGCCAGATCTGGCGCTCGTGCGGGTCAAAGCGGTGCACGAGCAATCAGGGCCGGGCCTGTGGTTTCACGGGGTAGAGTTCGCCTACGTCACCGGCAAAGTGGGCGTGGTCAAGGACGTGCTTTTGACGCTGCTCGAATCATCCGGTGCGGGCAACCGTGGATCTCATGACACGCTTGCGATCGGCCAGGGTGCCGGGATCGATGACTCCGAGATCAACGCGCATCAAATGAAATGGGCAGGGCTCAACGATTACGAGATCTCGCTCTACTCGATCGGTGAGGCCTCTGTGATCGATCTCGTTGGTGGTCACCTGGCCATGCGCGATCTGTGCCTCGTGCAGCGCACCACCAACCCTGACTTGACGGAGGCCGGCGCCGGCATGTTTGGCGATTGCCTCATCACGATCGTCTCATCAGCGGTGGGCATCGCTGACAGCGCAGCGGTTACCATCTCACTGGCTGAGTCAATCATTGAAGCGGTCGAGGCGCCAGAGCCCGCAGAGGCGCCCAATATCGTCACGGTTGAGGTGCAGACCGCGCTCATAGGAAACGAGCACACGATCACCGTGCAAGACCTGCCCAGAATCCAGGCAGAGGGTCCGCGCACGCACACCTATGCAGCACCCGGCATGCTCGAAGGTGAGGCCGCGCAGCTTGCTGCGTCGATCATTCGGCGCGGTAACGGTGAGTCAATCCTGACCCTACAGGTTGCGCCATGGGTCGAGGTGCAGCCCGGTGACATGATCAACCTTACGATTGCGCACCCGGTCACCTATGACTTTGTGACCGGCACACGTGCCCCGGCATCGATCGGCGCTCGCTGTCTTGGCTGGTCTGCCGATCTGTTCAGCGGCCAGCAGACGGTGACGCTACTGTTGGCTGGCGTGGCCATCGCGCCAGGCCCGCTCTGCCCGTCGCTTGGCATCAGTTCGGTTGATAGCGGCACAGAGGTCACGTGTGACAACCTTTTTACCATGCAGCTATTCGATGCCTCGACCACGGTGCTGATTTACGAGCCGGGAGAAGAGCAAAACTCAACGCCCGAGAGTGTACAGATCACGCTGTCTGCCATCGCGGCGCCGACGGACGCCAACCCGTTTCTGCTCACCTTTGGATCGTCGCTGCCCGGCTGGGTGAGCGCGCGATCGATCATCACCTTCCCGCTCGTGGCCAACTGCTCAACCCGTCAGGCGACGTTTACCCACAATGACGCCACGTCAAAGCTGGTGTAATGCCCACGATCGATTACAAGCCTATGGATCTCTCATACCTCGTGCCGGGTATCTCACCTGTCGGGGGCGGCTCTGTGCCGCCTCTGTGGGAACGCTTGGGCGACAAGGATCGATGGCTGGCGACTACCTACAGCCCGTCACTGTTCTCGTCTGTCTTTGGCAACGGCACCGCAGCTGTCGGGGCGCTGACCAACGCGGCCAGCGGTTCACCTGACACGCTTGGGCGTTGGATCGTCATGGGCAATGCGTCGCGCCGGCCCGTGGTTGTGTCGCTTTACGCGCTCGTGAACAACTCAGGGACCACCGGCACGCTAACTGTGACCTATGGCGGAGGCACCACCACGCAAGCGGTGACGGCCACAAGCGCGACGTCGTTTACCGTGACGGTCACGCCCACAACGGGCACCGCACCGCTTGAGCTCAAGATCACCGGTCATACTGACGACTCGAACTATCTCGGCGTGGTGTGTGCGTCCGGCCGGCTGCAGCATGTCGATCGGTACGATGGCGGGATCGGGTCTGACGGGTACACGCCGCTTGGCGATGCGTTCAATACGGCCAGCTATTCGGCATCGAGCCCGGTGGCTGCCAATAAGCCCATCAGCACAGAGTTGGTGTCACGTGGGTGGAATAACGTTAGAGCCATAGCGCGTGACCGTGTGGCGTGCTTGGCGACCCTACAGCGTCCGCAGAACGTGCTTGCCACGCGCCCGTGGTGGGCGACCGATGCACCGTCTTGCGTGCTCTCCGGCATGCTGTGGGTGCCTCCGTCTGACACAGTGGTCAGGGATTACCGCTTGAGCTGGTATACGCTGGCGACCGGCGACGCAGCGGGCACTGCCCTGGCGCTAGTCGATGGCAGCCAGGCGCACGAGGCTGCGATCACCACGTCAGGCGGCTGGACGCATGACACGATCACCCTGCCGCCCAATGGCGGCACCATTGCGTTTAACGTGCAGAAAGACAGCGGCGCTGGTCTCGTAGGCGTGACCGCTGCCCAAGTATTCAGGGAGCCCTAGCGATGGCGAGTTACACAGGCACCGCACGCGGGCAGACGCTTGGGCCGTCTCTTGACCTCACCGGCACGAGAGATCTGCCCGATCCCACACCTGGCCATATGGCGCTGTTCACAGACATCGATCGCGGGCAATGGTCGCTGATGAACAGGTGGGGCAACCCCGGCACCTATGCAGCGGTCGAGGTGCTCGACGGGGGCACCACCGGATCGGCTGGATCGTTCGCTGCCGTCACTAACGTGCTTGCGCTGCCGCTGCTCGTGCCCGCACGCGTCGAGTTCGCACACCTGTGCGTGTACTACACCGGGGCGATCAAGGTGGTTTTTCAGACGACAGCAGACACCACCGGCAGCCTACTGACCGGTGCCTCGCTGGTGGGCAGCGGATCGTTCAATGACCCTGCCGGCGCTGCGTCGATGTCCACATCTGGCGTGTACGGCACCGGCACGCTGTCGTCGCGGGCGCTCAAGCTGACGAGCGGATCTGCTGACTGCGTGGCGCGTCATTACACCGTCCAGATCAGCATCACCCGCACAGACCTGACGGTTGATGATGCGGGCTTTGGCGGCATCGTGTGGGGTGTGCGGTTTACGTGGGATCGGCCAGCGCTGACCACGTTTAAGGCGGGTGACACCGCAGACACGGTGACGGTGTGAGGCGCAACCCTTTGAAACGCTGCGCGATCAGCCCGATCGGCGCGCATTACCCTGGTGCGGTGTATAGTACCGGCACGGCTGGAGGCTCTCAAAATGGCTAGCTACGCGAACACACAGACAGCGCTGATCGTCGATCACGTCCCGTTCTTTGCGAGCGGATCGATCGCAGACGCCACCAATGCCACTGTGACGTTTGACAACCTGACAGAGCGGATCAACATCGTTTGCACGTCCGTCACTGATGGCGGCACAGATGCGCTGCTTGTGGGTGTCACCACGGCGGGTGTCGAGGGCACCGCACGCGTGGCGCTGACTGCGGGCACGTCTACCGGTTGGTTTGACTGCCGGCTGAAGCAAGTGGTCGTGCGTGGTGGCGGCAGTGCCTGCGGCTACCAGTTGATGGCAGTGCTTGGCCGCAATGAGTCAGCCACCTATCCAGACATCACCACCGCTAACGGGTTTGCGGGTGTCTAGGTGTCTGCTTGGCTTGCCAGACTCTTGCGACGTGCTGCGGTGCGTGACGCGCCCGGTGCAGGTGAGGCGCTGGTCAATATCGCAGAGGCCTGGCTGTCGCAGGATGTGCGTGAGACCGGCGGCAGCAATGCCGGGCCGGATGTCTCGTGGTTGATTCACGACGGCGGGGGCAACCCTGACGCGCGCCCACCATGGTGCGCGTATTTCGTATCGAGTTGCTGCCGCCAGTTGGCGCGCACTGGCTATGCGGTGCATTACACCACCACGGGCAGAGCTGTGAGCCACTGGCAGCAGGCACCGGTCAGCCGCAAGATGCTGCCGATCGAGGTTTGGGACCAAGATCCGCGAGGCCTCGTCATGGTGCGCACCCGGTTGAGCCAGACCGCCGCAGACGCAGACCGTGCGCGGAAGGGTAAGAAACGCATGGGACACGTGGGGCTTGTCACTGCAATCGACCGCGAAGCGCGCACCGTGTCGCTCATCTGCGGCAACTCCAGCGGCTACGGTCACCAGAAAATCAGCGGATCCGGCGCTGTGGCGCGTGAGATCGTGACGGAAGGTGACGAGGCATGGGCGCGGATCGTGGGCTTTGTGCGGGTGTGCACACCATGAGCGGGATCGGAGGATGGGCACGCAATAACGTGGGCCTATTGGCTGGCTGGGCAGGCATGCTCTTGACCCTGGCGGTGGGCACGGTGAGTCAATGGACGATGCTGCACGCAGAGCACGAGCAGACCACGGTCAGGCTTGAGCGTGTGGAGCTGACCACAGACCAGCACCGGGCAGATATTGTGCTCCTCAAGAGCGACGTTCGCAGCATCACAGAGGCGCACGATCGGCTTGACCGCGCAGTCACGAGGCAAGAGCACGCAACCCGAAACATTGACCGGCTAACCGTTGAACTGAAGGCGGTGGTCAAAACGCTGGAGGCAAAGAGATGAGCCCGAAAATACACAGCCAAGCGATCGATCACCCTGAGATCGCGGTCATCGAGCGGACCGATCAAGGTCTCCGCGCTCTCGAGCAAGTTACCGCGGAGCTCCGCGCCATGACCGAGAAGGGTAGCAAATGAAGAAGATACACTCGAAGATCGCAGACCCGGCCGAGGTCGGTACGTGGCTCTCCGGAGTCGTCGCGTTGCTCATGCATTTTGGCGGACACTATGAGCTCACGCCGGAGGTCGTCGGCGCGATGGCGACCGCGGTCCTCCTCCCTCTCGCGATGGCGGCGATCCGGTTCGTGAACCGATCCCTCGCTCCAGCACCCGACGAGAATCCCCCGTCGGAGGAGAAGGGGTTCGCCGCCGTCGCGTTGATCCCCCTGGTCGGCGCGCTCGGTATCCTCCTGATCATGACCTTCGGAGGGTGCGGAGCGAACTATCATCTGAAGTCGGGCGGATGGTCGCTCGAGAAGGCGGACTGTGGAACCAAGCTCACCGTCTACGGAGACGGGGATCCGGAGGTCTCGATTATCTGTATCAAGGACGCGGACCCGTTGAAGGTCGGCCCGAAGGTCCGCGCGGCTCTCTGCGAGGGTAAGTGATGGCGACTGCGCTCGACCTGCTTCACCCGTTGTCGGCCCCCGATTGGCTGGCGACGATCGAATCGAGCTCGGTCGCTTGTGTGATCTTGGATCCTCCTTATTCGATGACACCTAACTCCGTGAGAGGTCGAGACGACGGAGCAGCGGGGACGAGCGGAAGTCCCTACCGTCTATTCGTCGAGACGCTACGCGAGACGAGACGCATCCTCCGCGATGGCGGGATCGCTGCGGTCGTTTGTGACTGGCGCCGCTTTCCGGATGTCGCCTATCTCGGATCGACGTCCGGTCTGCGTCTCGCGACCACCATCGCGTGGACACGTAACCGCCCGGGGACGGGTGGGCTATTCCGCGGAGCCTGGGATCCGGTCTTGATCTTCGCGAAGGGGACCCCTCTCGCTATCGACCGCGCCGCGATTAGAAATTGGGTCAACGCTGAATGCCCGTCGAAGCGCTCGCATCCTTACGAGAAGCCGGTCGCGCTTTGGTCCCATATCTTGCAACGCATCCCGACCGGATTAGTCGTCGATCCCTTCTGCGGAAGCGGCGCGAGCCGACCCGCGTCGCTGTCTTTGGGCCACTCCTGGAAAGGCTTTGATTGCGATCCCTTTTGGCTACCCGGGGCCTGTCATGGCTCTGAGTGACGACGGAAAAGACGCAGCCGAATGGGCCAGCCTCGTGCCCGGCTTCCTGCGTAGCCTGGGCAAGATGTCCGGTGATCTGCGGTTCGATGACGCGGCCGACGCCATAGGTGCGATCGGGATCGTGAAGTTGGCTGAGACCCTGGCAAAGCTCAGAGCCGATCGGGTGTTTATCGATGAAGGCGAGATCACGATCGGGCCTGGCGTTGACGTTGAGATCGAGCCCTGAGCGTTACTGGTCAGAGGTATACGGATCCCTTGATGAGGTGATCGCGGACGTCTTGCTGACGACCCAACCCCGCAGCCTCGTCACCATCGTCGAGGGCGATCCAGACGATCCGAACCGCACGTTTCTGGTGCTCGTGCCGGAGTGGGGCAGCGCGTAAAGCGTCTGTGCTGATCGCTTGACTGCGTGTCGTTCTGACGCTTTGTGCGTCATGTACGTTGACGCGGTGTGCGTCGTTCGCTTAGTCTTTGGACATGGGAAAGAACCACACCGGAGGCGAGACGATGACACGGCAGGGCCGCATTGAGGTAGCAGCCTATGACGACGGCGCAAGGTGCCGCCGCAAGGGGCTAGGGATCAAGCATGACGGGCGACACGATCACGCGGCATGGCGGCGCCTGTTTGGGCGATTCTGCCCACCATGCGCGGACAGGGACGCAGCAGAGCAGGCGTGGTCTGACGGCTGGCAGGATGAGTGTGAGCGGCTGTCATTCTTGCGGGCTGGCCTCATGCCCTGCGGTCGCCCGTTCTAGCCGCACCACCCACCAAGCCCACCAGCCCGCCAGGCCTAGCCTGTGCGGGCTTTCTGGGTGCAACCATGATGCCGCTGGGGCGGCAGGGAGTTGAGAGGATGAGCGACGGCACTACACAGACTGAGCGAGAGGCCATTGTGCAGGCTTTCCACACGGGCCAGCGGCTTCGCGGTCGCAAGATCGACTGGTGCCACCTCTTGTGGCTCACAGCCCGCCGGATGGATCGCATGATGGACGGGGGCGCGTTGGCTTACTGTATGAGCGACGCAGAGTGCGCCCGCTTTATGCTGCTGGACGATGAGCAGGCGGCAGCCCACTTGATCGCAGAGGGTGTTGACGAGTGGGATCACCATGACGCGTGCCACCGCGAGCCGGGCCACGATGGCGTGTGGCGCGCATAGCGCGCAGGCGCCACCAAGCCCACCAGCCCGCCAGGCCTAGCCTGTGCGGGCTTTCTGGGTGCAAACAGGTTGCCGCTGGGGCGGCTAGGGAGTGAGACGATGGAAGGGCAGACCAAGACCACCACGCAACTGAGCCGCAGCCGGGTCAAGACGCTGGCCCGCGTTGCAGCGCTGTTCAACGGAACGGCGCCCACGGGCAACGACGTGGTGATAGATATCTTCAATGACGTTGCAGACAGTGAGGGCTGGTACGAGGACGAGTACGGCACGCAGATGCAGATCCCGACATTGACTGACGCAGACATTGACGCGGTGCTGGCTGAGAAGTGGATCCAACTCGACCGGATCCGCGCACTGTTCAAGATCGACAACTGCGGCTACTAGCCACACCACCACCAAGCCCACCAGCCCGCCAGGCACTGCCTGAGCGGGCTTTCTGGGTGCCGGCGCATGGGGCGACGGGTTCAAGCGGGGTGAGAGGATGAGCAGCAAGGCCAAGTTGAAGGTGTCAGAGCACCGGCAGTACCAGATCACAGCCGAGGCCCTGTCCACGCTGATCGGGCGCGAGTTTGGCATCGATACGCGGGGCGCATGGCTTGAACTCGTGAGCGACGATGACGAGGCATGCGATGAGTGCGGGCGCACAGACGCCATGACGTCATGGGCCGTGCGGCTGGTGCTGCCGTTTCGCGACCGTGATGTTGAGGTGGGGTGATGGCGGCCATCTACTGCGATAACGCACGGTGCGAGCGCTGCCGGTCGCTGCGTGTGGCTGAGTTGCTCAGTGACTGCGGGCGGCTGTTGCACGCTGCCAACATCAGGATGGACGCACCGACGAGCGAGCGAGGCGCGCAGGGCTTTGTATGGTTTCACAGGGCAGCCGGACGGATCGCTGAGGCCCTTGATGAGTTGCATGACGCGTGTGATTTTCGGGGGTGCGAGTAATGCCACGCCGCTGCGGGCCATGCTCTACGTGCTGCCACGTGCTTGCGATACCTGAGACCGGGTCAGCCGGCTGGTCGGATTGCCAGCACCAGCGCAAGCATGGCGGGTGCGCCATCTACGCAGACAGGCCAGCGCCTTGCTCTAGTGCGCGGTGTCAGTGGTTGCTTGGTGTAGGCGCCAACAAAGATCGGCCCGATCGAACCGGGCTGGTGGTCTGGCTTGTCGAGGATGTTGCCGATCGCCCGTTTGTGGTGGTGCACGAGGCCAGGCCAGGCGCGGCAACCCTTGGGCGTGGTCCTGGGCTCTTGGCGCGTGTGCTGGCGCAGATCGGGCCAATGCCCGCGTTTCTGCGTCTGCCTGACGGTCACCTCACGCTCAACGCTGCGGCGCGCTCGTGGGTGGCTGCGGGCTTCGAGTGGCCACTAGGTGTTTGAGGCTGCTAGTGACGCGCAACGCGTGGTAGGGTCACCAGGGAGGTGAGCACAATGGATCGCAACACACTAAAACCGGCCAGCATCGTTGACCGCATGCTGGTGACCGTGTCACCTCGAAGGGTGAGCAACTGGCTGACCGGTCTGCGGTCGCCCAATATCAACGAGCTGGATCACCTGCTCAGAGCCCTGCCGGACCTCGATGCACGCACGCTGGTGGCCTCGATGGCATCGCGGTGGCGGGACAAGCACTAGAGCCCGATCCTAATCGCTGCAAAGCCACCAGCCCGCCGGCCACCGCCTGGGCGGGCTTTGTTGCGCCAGGGCTAGGGTGACGGGCCCGATCGATCAATCGAGCCCGTCACCCGCCGCTACGGGCTGGTCTGGGGCGACTAGCTAGGGCAACGAGTCACCAGCCCGCTCTCTTTTATCATACGAGATGGCCGCAGCGGCAGGGCTCTGCGGTTTCGGCGCGGACACCCGTGCCGGGTTCTCGTCATTGGCCTCACGCTCGTGGAGTTCAGCGTTAAGGATGTGCTGCGCCGGTGGGGCGCCAGGCTCGAAGGCCACGGCAGCCCGTGCCCACGCGTCACGGTAGACGGTCTTGAGCGCCATGGGCGCAAAGTAGGTGCGCCAGACGCTTGAGTTGCCCGCCGCTTTGCGGTTCTCAAGGATCTTCCTGATGCTGACGTGGTGGCGTGTGGTCCGCCCGTCTGTGTACTCGATCCGCAGGTATCCGCCCCGGCAGTTGTCGGGGCTCGTGACCTCCCGATCGTATGGGTGCGGCTCGTGGTGGAATGGCTCGACGGTCAAAGGGTCGTCGATGTGCACCAGCACCGCAGACACCTGCGCAACCTGCGGCAGCCGGGCAAAGAGACACGCAATGCCACGCCAGCCAAGCATGACGGTGACCTGCCCGCCACGCGGGATCAGGCTCACGAGTTGCTGCGGGCCGGGCATAAGACCCATGGACGCACACGTCAGAAAGGCACGCCCAAGAGATTCGGCGGAGCACTGCCGCAGCTTTGGATCGGCCAGGGCAGCGAGGCAGCCAGCGTTAAACGCTTCGCATGACATCACGCCCATCAGCGCACCGTTGACCCGCTGCCGCCAGCCACCGCGTTGCATATAATCTGTGATGCTGATCTCGTTGCTCATGTCTTGGCCTTGATCTTGGCAACCCTCACCGGGCGGCTGCCTGTCTTTGTGGTCTTGGCTGATACCCTGTACTCGCCACAGGTTGCCGTCTGCGCGTCACCTAGCATGCGACGTAGCCAGGCCTCTGCCTCGTCTTTGGCTGTCTCTTGCGCCTTGATGGCTTGCCGGGATGCCTCAAGCGCTTGCGCAAACGGCTCACCGTCAGGGCGCTCGATTTTCTTGCCGCTGGTGTGCTGCCAGTACGCACGCTTGAGCGCTCGAAGGTCTGCCTTGCCGGCTGTGGGTGGCGGCTGCCGTGTCTCAACGTAGTCAGCCCAGAACCGAGCGCATGCCGTCTCAATGGTGCGGTGCATTTCGGGATCGGGCTCTATCCTCATCTGCCGCCATGCCTGCGATGGCACCGGGTATCCCAGCCGCAGCATGTACCCGGCACGAGCGCCGATCACGCCCACGAGCCAGCCGTATGGTGCGCCGGTGCAGAGGATCTGTGCTTGGATCTGGCAATAGTACCCGCCTATGACGGTCTGCGCCGGAAAGTCAGCACCACCAGCGAGCCACGATCGGAGCATGTTCCAGCCTAGCGCGGGATCGAGCGTCCACGATGACAGCTGATCCCCGGTGGCGAACTTGACTTCACACGGGCACCATTCACCGGTCTCAGGGTCTTTGACCATTGCGTCAGGGTTGACGGCCAGCGGCACCGTGGGATGCCGGATCGGCTCTGCGCTGGCATCGTACACCTCAGTCTTGAGACGGTCAGCGAGCGCCGCCAAGATGTAGGGCTCAAGGTCGAGGCCCATGGCGGCCGGACCGCTGACGGTTGGGTCAACCTCGTCTGAGATCTTCGACTCCCAAACGCTCAGTGGCGTTGACCATCGAGGATCCGCGAGGCCAAGCAGGCCACCCACGTCACTAGCGCCGATCGAGGTCTTGCGACCCTTGAGCCATTCGGCCCGCTCTGCGTCTGTCATTGTGTTGCCTCGTCGTCTGCGCCCGCACTCAGTGAGTTACAGCAGGAATGTACCCCCGGTTTGGTCACCATGTACCCCCGGTTTGGCCGGGATGTACCCCCGGCTGGCTCAGGGTCATGGATCACGTATCGCAGCGACAGGTGATCAAGGGTGTTCGCAGCCCGCCCCACGGCGGCAGCGTCATCGTCTGCGCCCGCATTGGTGAGGCGCATGGCCACACCCCGCAGCCTGCCCACCAGCACGTCAAGCGCTGCAACCGTCAGGCGTTCGCCACCGCTCACGGGCTGCACCTCGCAAGGTCTGTGACCTTCGCGCCAGGGCCAAAGCGGGCCAGCGCTTCACGGATCAAGGGCAGATCGCTGAACAGTTGCCCGGCCAATAGGATGAATCTAGGGGATCGTCGTCGCATTAGGTCTCCTCGTTGCCTGTGGATCTTGTAGCCTCTGCGCCGATCTTGGTCAACTTGCTTGACGCGTTGTGCGTTGATGCGTCACGGTGCGGAGGCATGGAGGTGCACACGTGTTGAAAGTCTGGGGCTGTGGTGCGGTGGCGTTCCCACCGGAGATGAAGCAAGGCCGATCGGGCGCGTTCCTGTCGTTCAAGATCAAGCATGGTAAGCAGATCCAAGACCGGCAGACGGGGCAGCCCAAGACGATCCAAGGGTACACGCGGTGCGTGATGTTTGGCGACCGGGGCGCAGAGGCTGCCAAGCGCATTGAGCAGGGCACGATCGTTGAAATCAACGGTGAGCTGTCGCAGCGCAAAGACGACGAGGGCCGCGAGTGGACCAGCGTGGTGGTGAAAGAGTTGGGCGTACCGGCCCAGGACACCGCAGACCAGCCCAAGAGCGATCGGGGCTACTGGCGTGACCCTGGCACGCAGCCACAGCACGCGCAGCCGGTGCAGAGCGCTGGCAACGAGCGCGGCATGGTTGAGACTGCGCCGGCACGTGTGCCGCAGCCGCAGCCCGTGCGACACCAGACAGCGCCGCCACAGTACGCGCAGGCAACGCTTGCGCCGCAGGGCAACCCGTACGGTGACGATGACATTCCGTTCTAACTAGCCAGAGCCAAGCGCTTGCCCGCTGGGGCGTGTGGGTGTTTGGGTGAGCATGGAGGGCAACGCATGCAATTCGTATCTGTCTGCAACTGGTCACGGTTTCAGCATTACAAGAACCGGGATCCCACGTGGGTCAAGCTGCACCGCAGCCTCCTGACTGATTACGCGTGGTCGCAACTCAATGACTCTGCCAAGGGTCACCTGATTGGGATCTGGCTCATGGCTGCGAAGCTTGAGAACCGGATCCCGGCTGACCCTGTCTGGCTAGCCAATCAGATTGGAGCCACAGACCCGATCGATCTGGATGCTTTGATCTCTGCTAGCTGGCTCCAATGGGTTGAGCCCAAGTCCGCTAGCGATGTGCTAGAACCTTGCTATCAACCTGCTAGCGATGTGCTAGCAGACGAGCCGACAGAGGGCGCAACTGGCGAGCAGTCCCCCGGCTCTAGCGATGTGCTAGCACTCCCGCGCGTGTGCGGACATCCGCCCGCGCACTCGCGAGAGACAGAGACAGAGAGAGAGAAAGAGAGAGAGAACCTAGGTAAGCCTTCAGGCGGGCGCGAGGCCGGGGCGCCCCCTTCTTTTCTTTCTTTCAATCAGGAACAAAGGGAACAGGTCGACGCCCTGGCCCGGCTTCGCTTGGCCAAGCGATCGGAGCAGGGATGAACACGGCAACCACCAGCCTCACCGCACCGCATGACCCTGACACAGAGCGTGAGGTCATCTGCGCTGCCATCGTTCACCCTGAGAAGTGTGCCCATATCGCTGAGTTGCTGGAGCCTGATGACTTTTACGTCGCCAGGCACCGGGCTCTATGGGAAGCGGTGGTCAAAGCATACGAGCACCACGGCACCGTCGATGAGGCCCTGATCGTTGCGTACCTCAACGCGGCCAGCACCTTTGAGCTGGTGGGCTACAAGGGCATATCGGAGGTGATGAACAGGGCAGGCATGACGCGCCACGTCGACGCCTATGCCCAGATCGTCAGGCAGTACCGTGGGCGCCGTGAGTTGCTTGCCGCTGCCGACACTTTGACAGCCATGGCACGTGACACAGACCTAGACCCGTCAGACCTGCCTGAGATGGCCGAGAAGGCCGTCAGGGGTGCAACTGAGGTGCTGGTACCTGTGAGCGCTGAAAATGCGCTGACGGGCTTTGCAGAGCACCACAGGCGGTGTCTAGCGGGTGAGGAGAAGTCAGGAGGGATCCGCAGCGGGATCGCAAAGCTCGACGAGCAGATGACGATACACCCCGGCTGGCTGGCTGTGGTGCTCGCTGCGCCCGCCATGGGCAAGACAGCGCTGGCGCTCTGTTACACCCTCAACGCCTTGCGTGCTGGTCGGCCCGTGCTCTTTGTCTCGCTTGAGATGAGCAAGGCAGACTTGGCCGGGCGGCTCAATACCCTGGCCAGTGGCGTGCCGTTCAACCTGGCGCGCAAGGGGTTGGCCCAGCTGGGCCGTCGAGACCTTGAGCGCTATACCGTGGCGCATGACGAGTCAGCCCGGTGGCCTCTGCACATCGAGCGCACAGACGGGTTGAGCCCGCAGTCACTGCGGCTCAGTTGTCAGCGGGTGATCCACGAGCGTGGTGACCTTGGGCTCATCGTCTTGGACTACATCCAGAAATGCCGTGGCCTCACCGGGCGCAAAGACGCAACGGACGAGGCAGAGTTCGCCCTGGCCTCTGGCATGATGAAAGCGTGCGCCATCGAGTTTGATACCGCTGCCATTGCCGTGAGCCAGCCCACCGCATCAGCGACGAGAGGCAGCGGCAAGGCCTTACGCTTGAGCGATGCCAAGGGCAGCCAGGCTATTGCCGCTGACGCTGACGTGGCGCTGATACCGCACCGGCCAAACATGGATCCTGACATCATGCCCAACAGTGAGGCAGCCAAGGCGCGGATCCGCTCTGAGAAGCAGCGAGCCACCATAGGCGTGCCCAAGTTCAGACACGGCCCGCCGTTCACTGTGCGCGAAGGTGATGTGAGGTGGAACGGTGCCCGCATGGCTTACGAGACACCACCGGGAGGCAGATAGCATGAAACCTGAGCGACTATGGGCCGGTAGGGTTGTGGAGATCCTAGAACAGCACACCAACACAGCAGGCGTGCTCTTGCTGCTCGTGGGCTGGTACGAGGCCAGCCATGGGCAGATGACGCAATGGGTTGCCGCTGATGAGGTCGAGGTGATGCGGTGAGCACCTGCCCACCGGCGCCGGGCTATGTGATCGGTGATTGTCTGGACGTGTTGCGCACGCTGCCCGCCGGCTTTGCCCACTGCTGCGTTACTTCTCCGCCATTCTGGGGCCTGCGTGACTATGGCCACGATGGGCAGATCGGGCTTGAAGAGACGCCAGACGCTTACGTTGCCCGCATGGTTGCGGTGTTCAGCGAGGTGCACCGGGTGCTGCGTGACGATGGAACGCTGTGGCTCAATCTCGGAGACAGTTACAGCTCGGCAATGAATAGGACAGGGAGCCACGGCTACACCGACGGGAGATCGAATCGGTCCAAGCGGTTTGGGACGGGGGGCGTTAAAGGACTCAAGCCGAAGGACCTCGTCGGAATCCCGTGGCGCGTCGCTTTCGCTCTTCAAGCAGATGGCTGGTGGCTCCGCTCGGACATCATCTGGCATAAGCCGAACCCGATGCCGGAGAGCGTCACCGACCGGCCAACGAAGGCGCATGAATACGTGTTCCTGATGAGCAAGTCCCCGCGATACTACTATGACGCGGACGCTATCAAGGAGCGGGCGACCCACGCGGGAGAAGTCCGCACGATGGGACCGAAGAGCCTCAGTCGCGGACAAGCAACCGGCGCAGGTGTCGCCGCGTCTGGCAACGCACTGAAGGATTCGGTCACGGTGACAGATACCCGAAACAAGCGATCCGTCTGGACAGTCACGACGCGACCCTTCAGCGGAGCTCACTTCGCTTGCTACCCTCCGGACTTGATCAAGCCATGCATCGCGGCGGGTTGTCCTGAAGGCGGGATCGTCCTAGACCCGTTCTTCGGGTCTGGCACAACCGGCGCGGTGGCTGAGTTGCTTGGCCGGCGGTGGTTTGGCATCGAACTCAATCCAGAATACGAGCCACTGATCAGGGCGCGCACCGCGCAGCAGGGCCTGTTATGAGCACCTGCGTCGACTGCCAAGACGATCAAGCGGTAGCGCGGCAGCGGTGTGATACCTGCTACCGTCGAGCCAGGCGCAGCGGGGTGATCGGCTCGCTGTGGCGACCGGTGAGCGATGCAGAGGTGCAGCGCATGCGCCAGCTGAGGTCTCGTGGACTGTCTCTTGCTGCCGTCGCTGACGTGGTGGGGCGTGGTGTGTCGACGGTCTACAGGCACACGGTATGAGCGACAACCCAACCCAATACTACCCAACACCACCGGAAGCGGTGATCCCGCTGCGGTCCTACCTGCGGGACGTCATCGAACCATCAGCGTCCATGCTCGACCCGTGCGCCGGTCGCGGTGCTCTGCCGCTCTGGCTGGGTGACGGTCACCCGTGGGTTGCTATCGAGATGCTGCCGCAGTTCGCTGATGACCTGTATGCAGTCAGCCAGGTGCGCAGCGTGATGACGGGCAACGCCTTGACACGTGTGTGGCCACGGTTACACGTCATCGCTAACCCGCCATACGGCAGGGAGCTTGAAGCGTTCGCGGTGCGCATCGAGGCGCACGCACGCCGCCATGGTGTGGTTGGCGCCATGCTCACCCGTGTGACTTGGTGGGGTGAGGGTGTGCGAAGTGACCTCAAGCCTGACGTGCTGCTCTGGCTGCGTGGGCGTGTGTCGTTCACTGGTGACGGCAAGGCGGATACCTCGTCACACTGCTGGGCCATCTGGCTGCCACGGGCGCAACCTGTGACCCGTGTGGTGTGGTGTGATAGAGGCACGCCAAGCGATGCGGAGATCGAGCAGTGGCGCGGAATGCTTGGACTCGAAGGTGCGCAGCTTGGCCTATTCGCAGAGGTGGCGTGTGAATGATTGGCGATATAGGGCAGCCGAGACAGAGCGCAAGGTGGCACGCTTTGCTACGGTGCTGGTGCTGTCGCTGGTGCTGGTGTTTGTGTTCGCTGCTTGCGCACGGTGCGAGACGCCAAGCGCTGACGAGGTCATCATCGAGATGGCGCTTGGCTGTGGCTGTCCGGCTGACGTGGTTAGCGCATGGCTGGCCATGGAGCGGGCTGCCGGTGTGCCGTCGTTTATGACTGGTGCCCTGGCTGCCACTGCCTGCCGTGAGTCACGCTGCACGTCTGATGCCTTGGGCGACTGGCGCGTTGACCTCGAAGGGTTGAACGTGGCCAAGGCGGTGGGATGGTTTCAGCTGTGGCCATGGGCAGAGCGTGCCGGTGCCGATAGGCGTGACCCGATCAGCGCTGCCGCTGTGTATCTGGGGCAGATCGTGAAGTCGAAGCGCGGCCTCCGTCGGCGCTGCGGCAAGGTGCGGCGGCCGTGGGTCGTCGCATGGATCCGCGTGAACCGTGGGCCTGTCTGGCGCAAGACAAAGCGCACCGGACAGCAGAGGTGCTCTGGCGCTCTGCCTGGTGGCTTGCGCAAGCTCAAGGCGTGGATGAAGGCAGCGCGTCAACGATGGCCTGGGCTGCCGCTGGTGGGCCGTTATGGGGTAGAATGGGGCGGTTCTGAGCGTTTACCCTCCCCCCCCCATTGATTGAGGGGGGGATAGCGGGTGTCATAGGCC
>Ga0209756_1000700_pt1 | contig 32557 bp, 21 predicted proteins | sample ETNvirenome_6_85_FD_184071 | JGI IMG/M metagenome (GOLD analysis project Ga0209756, IMG submission 184071) | Marine viral communities from the Pacific Ocean - ETNP_6_85 (SPAdes) (version 3) | ecosystem: Environmental > Aquatic > Marine > Oceanic | place: Pacific Ocean | collected 2013-06-19 | reverse complement strand
TCAGTTTGTGAGAATAGAAAGTCAGGGCTTTATCTACGGAGCAGTATTAAATACTAGGCGCAAAGGCAAGCTCACTGACTTCGATGTGATAAATGATAGCTAATCATTTATCAACGAGAGATACAAGGCGCGAAGCTTGCTCGCGCAAGTTGCTAGTTGCTAGTTGCTTCTCTAAAGCGAAGCGCCTCTACACCTCTTTGTGATTGTATTGGTATAATATTTACGCGCTATCGCTCGTTACGCCAGCAAGCTGTGGGTCTACAAGGTAAGGTATGGCTCTGGTGTTAATGTTAACATTGTGGGCTCCGGGTTTGCTCAGTGTTGATGTGCTGCTTTTCATTAATTGTAAATTAAATACCACCACAGAAGCCACAGAGGCGCTTTGCGCTACATAGAGAAAACACGGTGATTGGTGAGCCATTTCTCCTGCTCTTCTCCTTCACTTCTCTGTGGCGACATAATCACTTTTAAACAAAAACAATGCGCGCTCGCATATTCAAACACCCACAAAAAAAGGCGCTAAACAGCACCTTTTTAAAATGGTTTAGGCTCTATTTTTAGTTTTTGAAACCTAAAAACTTATACCTAAAACAGACGCGATATAAAATCGCTGCTACAACTTAAGCGATTTTTTTCTCTTCTATGCTAGCTAGGTATTCGTCAAACGTACCTTGAAAATCAATGACCTGCTTGTCTTTAATATCAATAATGCGAGTAGCTAAAGACGATACAAACTCGCGGTCGTGGCTTACAAAAATAAGCGTACCCGCAAAGTCTTTAAGTGCATTATTTAGCGCTTCAATGGCTTCCATATCCATGTGGTTGGTTGGCTCGTCCATTACAAGTACGTTTACGTCTTGCATCATTAGCTTACCAAACAACAAACGGTTTTTTTCACCACCAGAACAGTTACGCGCTTTTTTGTTTGAATCGTCGGCAGTAAACAACAAACGCCCTAACATGCCGCGAACCATTAAATCGTTATGCTTGGCTGTACGCCATTGCGACATCCAATCAAATAACGTTAAATCGTTATCAAAATCTTTTGTGCTGTCTTGCGGGCAGTAGCCAAAGGTCGCATTTTCTGACCATTTAATTTCGCCTTCATTACTTTTAAGCTCGTTTACTAAACAGCGTAAAAAGGTGGTTTTACCCACACCGTTTTCGCCAATAACCGCAAGCTTAGCGCCAGCTTCTAGTAAAAAGTCGCCGCCGCTAAATAATGTTTCACCATCAAAACCGTGGCCAAGTTTATTAACTTCAAGCGCTTGGCGGTACATTTTTTTGCCTTCGTCAAAACTTAACGATGGGCTCATACGGCTTGACGCTTTTACTTCATCAAGCTTAATTTTATCCATTTTTTTAGCACGCGAACTGGCTTGTTTAGCCTTAGACGCGTTAGCACCAAAACGGTTAACAAAGTCTTGAAGCTCGTCAATCTCAGCGCTTTTTTTAGCGTTTTCGGCTAATAATTGCTCGCGCTGTAAGCCTGCTGCTTCTAAAAACTTTTCGTAGTTACCAGGGTAAATACGCAGCTCACCGTAATCAATGTCGGCCATGTGAGTACATACCGAGTTTAAAAAGTGGCGGTCATGCGAAATAATAATCATGGTGCATTTACGTTTATTAAGCTCATTAGCTAGCCACGTAATGGTATGAATATCCAAGTTATTGGTTGGCTCATCGAGTAGCAGTATGTCTGGGTTTGCAAACAGCGCCTGCGCTAAAAGCACACGTAATTTCCAACCTGGGGCAACGTTTGCCATTAACCCATAATGAAACTCTTTATCGATACCCGCTTCTAATAGTATTTCTTCAGCGCGGCTTTCGGCTGTGTAACCGTCCATTTCGGCAAAAACGCTTTCAAGGTCGGCCACTTTCATGCCGTCTTCTTCGCTCATTTCGGGTAATGAGTAAATACGGTCGCGCTCTTGCTTTACTTTCCAAAGCTCTACGTCACCCATAATTACGGCATCTACAACGCTGTATTGTTCAAACGCAAACTGGTCTTGGCTTAGGTTACCTACTTTAAGCCCTGGCGTAATCGACACATTACCCGCACTTGGCACAAGCGCTCCACTTAAAATTTTCATGAAGGTCGACTTACCACAGCCGTTAGCGCCAATTAAACCGTAACGGTTACCGTTACCAAATTTAGCTGAAATGTTTTCAAACAACGGCTCTGCGCCAAACTGCATCGTAATATTTGCGGTGGAGATCAAAAAGTTAGTCCTAGAATGAGTACTGACAGGGGCCAACTGCAGCAAAACGCCACAAACAAGACCAAGCAATAGGGTAAATTAGCTGGCGAATTATACAGATCCCCCCATGGTAATGAAAGGTAAAAGATACATACCTAAAATGGCAGCACGTTGGGCTATGAATCTATATAAGTGTAAAGCCGCGGGTTAATAGGATTTGTAAATGCGCTCTATGGCCGCTTTATTATTTTTAATAAGGCCATTAATTACAGCTACTTCGTCAAGCGTGACCGACTGTTTACTCATCATAAAATGTACGCCATTAACATTAATAGCTGGCGCCGTTTTTACCGGCAAAATGGTGCTGTAGCGCTTAGCAAAATATTTTGCGACAACAGAGTCGTCAATCACGTAATCAACTCGTCTTTTGTTTAGCATACCAAAGCGCGTATTTGCATCTGCGGTCAGTACTATTTGGTTGGGGTAGTGTTTTCTTATTTTTTCAAACTCAGCGCCAAAAAAGCTGCCTCTGTTAACGCCAACAATAAAGCCACGTTCAAAAAGCGCCGCCAAATTAATTACATCTTTGGCGTTTTCATGCTTATAAAGCAGCATAACTTCATCGCGATAAACATCAGTAAAATAAGAGTACTCGGCGCGCTCTTTTGTATAACTTGCCGCAAAGGTAATATCAATATGGCCTGTTTTTAGCTCTTGCTGAACCCGTGATAAGCTCGGAAAATAAACCCACTCAATACAAAAAGGCGAATTTTTAAAAACAGCGTTAACCGTATCTACCTCTGCGCCTACAAAGGCATTGCCTTGTTTAATTAAATAGGGCGCCCAGTTGGTTTCGTTGGTGCCCATTTTTAACGTTTTAGTGCATGCCAGCACATTAAATTGCGCAACCAAAACTATAAACGCTAACAGTAACATCTTCATAAAACGTCCTTTTATACCAATCCGCATAATTAAGTGATCTATTTTGAGGATGGATAAACGTGTTGATAGCAAGGCAAAAAATTCGCTATTTAGTTGTTCTAAATGAGAATTTTTTAACGCAGATAGCGACACATTTAGCCCCTGAAAATGATTAAGTATTAATGTGGGTTGGTATTATTACTTAAATAACGCCTTAATCGCCGCTTTATTTTTTACAATATGCGCATTAATAGTGTTAACTTCTTCTAAAGAAATCGTTTTTTTGCTCATCATAAAATGCACATTATTTACGTTAATAGGCGCTACTTGCTCAACGGGTAAAATAGCCGTGTATTTGTTAGCAAAATGGTGCGCCACTAACGAATCGTCTACTACAAAATCTACCCGCTTTTTATTTAATAAAGCAAAGCGTTTATCGGCATCGCTGGTAAGTACTATTTGCTTGCTATATTTATCACTTAACGTTTTAAACGAGTGCCCTAAAAAGCTGCCGCGATTAACGCCGGCTGTTAAGCCCTTTTTAAATAACTGCTCTAACGAACTAATATTTTCCGAGCCAGCATGTTTGTACAACAACATTACCTCTTCTCGATAAGGCAAACTAAAGTGGGCGTAAGCTTGGCGCTCACGGGTTTTACTTGCTGCAAACATTAAATCTACACGGCCGTGTTTTAGCTCTTCTAAGGCGCGTAAGGAGTTAGGTAATAACGTAAAATTTATACAAAAAGGGGAGTCTTTAAAAATGGTTTTAATTATATCTATTTCAACACCCGTTATCGTATTGTTTTTTAGTACCACATACGGCGGCCAGTAGCGCTCGTTAGTGCCTACATTAATTGTTTTATCGCATGCTTGGGCTTTAGCGCTAAATAACCCCAAACACGTTACCCACATCAATAAAAACACACGCGTACAGCTCAAAACATTCATTCAAACAGCGCCTTAAGTGCCGCTTTATTTTTAGTTATATGCGCGTTAATAATTTTAACCTCATCGGGCGTTACTGTTCTTTTGCTCAGCATTAAGTGTATTTGGTCTTTATTAATAGCGGGTATAGTTGGCGCTTTCATTAAGCTGTTACCACGCTTACTTAAATAATTGCCTACTAGCTCGTCTTCTATTGCGTAATCTATACGCTGTTTATTAAGCATTTCAAAGCGCTTACTGGTTGCGCTGGTGTACTCTATTTGTTTTTTATGGCTTTTTTTATACTGCTCAAACTCTTCGCCGTAATAACTACCAAAGTTAGCGCCTATGGTTAAACCTTGGTTAAAAATATCAGCTAAGTTTTTAACCTTGTGTTGATTGTTTTTGTTTTCGTATAAACGCATTACCTCGGTGCGGTAGGCCTTTGTAAAATGAGCATATTTAGCCCGCTCATTGGTGTAACTTGCCGCCCAGCCTATGTCTATTCGGCCATGGCGCAGCTCGGTAAAAGCCCGTTTAGAATTAGGCAGCATTTTTATTTCAAAACAAAAAGGCGAGTCTTTAAAAATAACAGTTAACGCATCCACCTCTTTACCCTGTAACTGGCCGCTAATGCCCATTACATACGGCGGCCAAAAAGCATCATGCGAGGCAACGCTAAGCGTTCTTTCGCAGGCAAACACACCCCAAGAGGTACTAAACAACACACACAATAGTAAGGTTATTAATTTATTCATTAAGACTCTGAGGTAAGCTTTTTTTGTACGTTATTAAAACAGTATAACCTAGCAAAATAATATAATGGTGAAGGAATCATTAAAGTTGTAAAAAAATGTATCTAAAAAGGAGAGGGTTAAGGTTTTAAGGAGATAATTATTGCTAAATTCAATACAAACAGCGTATTAAGCTAAAAAAACCTACTTATAAGTTCTTTAATTTATCGGCTTGTTCCTGTAGATTAAACAAACATGAATGCAGTATTAACGTTGCGAACTCGCAAAAGCCAAGGAGCGGTATAAGCAGTGCCCAATACCACACTAAATTATTATAACCAAAATGCACAAACCTTTAGCGATTCAACACTTAATGTTGATATGTCGGCGCTTTACCGTGAGTTTTTACCTTATGTTGTCCAAAATGGCCATGTGCTAGATGCAGGTTGTGGCTCAGCTCGCGATGCTGCCTATTTTAAAAGCCAAGGCTTTAGTGTGTCGGCTTTTGATGCGAGCCCTGCACTTGCAGAGCTTGCAAGCAGTTACTTACAACAACCAGTAGAGGTTAAAACCTTTCAAGAGCTTGAGTGTGTTAATAAATACGACGGCATTTGGTGCTGCGCTAGTTTGTTACATGTGCCAAAGGCCGAGCTTCCTCAAGTATTTTTAAACCTGCAAAATGCACTCAAACCCAATGGCGTTTTATATGTATCGTTTAAATACGGCACGCAAGAGCGCGAACATAATGGCCGTGAATTTAGCGATTTAACCGAGCAGTTATTAAGTAGTTTATTAAATCAACACACGCAATTAAGCATAATTAAGCACTGGCAAAGTGTTGATCAGCGCCCAGGGCGTGAAAGCGAAGTGTGGCTAAATGCATTGATAACGCATAGCAAAGCGAAATTATAAGTGAATAGTTTTAGCGAACATCAACACCTGCAAAATAATAACCAACAACTTATTACGGGTGATAATGACCCGTTATTACCTAATCTTGTGCATGCCATAAACAACGCCACTGAGATTGAAATTACAGTTTCATTTATTCAGCCAAGTGGCTTAGCACTCTTGTTCGACCCACTAAGCGAAGCGTTACAAAGCGGCGCAACGCTTAAGCTACTTACCTCAGACTACCTCGATATTACTCATCCTAATGCATTGAGAGAACTCATGGCATTAGTAGATCGGGGCGCCGATGTGCGTATTTACCAAACGCACAGTAATCAAAGCTTCCATATGAAGTCGTATATTTTTGTCAAAACAAACGACCAAAACGAGATTACTGATGGCTGCGCCTTTATTGGCTCGAGTAATATTAGTGCCAGCGCATTGACCGAAGGGCACGAGTGGAATTTTAGACATGATTATACACAGCCAAAAACAAGCCAAGCAGCGAAGCAGTTTTTAAGTATACGCACAGCTTTTGAAAATATTTTTAATCACGAATTTGTTACTCATCTAAGCCATGAGTGGATTAATAGCTACATCACTAGGCGTAAAATACAGCAGCTTGTATCGGTAAACCATACCGATACAGCTGAGCAAGTTATTGAAAAAAATGAAGCTAAAACACCAAGGCTAGCTCAAATTGAAGCGCTTAATGCGCTAGCGCAAACCCGTACTGAGGGTTTCAAACGTGGCTTAGTGGTTTTAGCAACGGGTATGGGTAAAACATGGTTAAGTGCATTTGATGTAAAACAATTCAAAGCTAAACGTGTTTTATTTGTAGCACATCGCGAAGAAATACTTTTGCAAGCACAGCGAACATATTCTGAATTGCTCACTCTATCTACTGGGTTTTATAACGGTAAACAGCGAGACAAAAACGCTGAGTGTTTATTTGCCTCTATTCAAACTATTGGTCGTAGCAATCACTTAAAGCAGTTTGCACCAAAAGCATTTGATTACCTTATTGTTGACGAATTTCATCATGCAAGTGCACGCGTATATCGTCAGCTTTTAAACTACTTTGAACCCCAATTTTTACTTGGTTTAACCGCTACACCAGAGCGTACCGACCAAGCCGATATTTTAGGTTTATGCGACAATAACCTAGTATTTGAGCGTAACTTAACGCAAGGAATAGACCAAAAAACGTTAGTGCCATTTCATTACTACGGTATTTGGGATGAAAACGTAAACTACCAAGCTATTCCGTGGCGTAATGGTCGCTTTGACCCATCTGCACTTGAAAACAAATTTGCAACCCAAAAACGAGCAGACCACGCACTTTTACAGTGGCAGCAATACAAACAACAGCGTACGCTAGGCTTTTGTATTTCCACCAAACATGCCGATTACATGGCTGATGCGTTTAATAAAGCGGGTGTAAAAGCGCTATCAGTGCATAGCCAGTCAAAAGTACGCCGTAATGATGCACTAAAACAATTAGAACAGCGTCAAGTTGAAGTATTATTTACCGTTGATTTGTTTAACGAAGGGACTGATTTACCAAGTATTGATACCATATTAATGCTGCGCCCAAGCGACTCTAAAATACTATTTTTACAGCAATTAGGGCGGGGTTTACGCACACTCGAAGGTAAAACACATTTAGTGGTGCTTGATTTTATTGGTAATCACCACAGCTTTTTAAATAAACCCTATGCACTACTACATGAAACCACGCTAAGTGGTGTAGTTAAAAAGCTTAAAAAGCCCGACCTTGCTGATGGCTGCTTTATAAATATTGACTTAAAAGTTACCAACTTTTGGCAGCAGCTAGCCAAGATACAACGCACCACAGCGTTAGAAGATATAACACAGCTTGCCGAGCAACTAGGTCATTTACCTACATTAAGTGAGTTTTACTACCACTACGGCGATATAAAAAAGGTAAACAACAACTACATTAGTTGGTTTGATCTAATTGCCAAAACACAAAATATTGATGACGAAGCACAGCAAAGTTCCAAACAATTAGCACCGTTTTACGACTTTTTACACAAGGGCATACAAACAACCAGTATGACCAAATGCTTCAAAGCTATTTTGCTTGAGGCGTATGTCGCTTTAAACGGTTTTGCTAAACCCCCAACAGTTGCAGAACTTGCGGCTATGAGTGCTAAGATTTTAGCGCGCCATCCAAACTTAAAGCAACACGATTTACCGATTAAAGAACAGCACGCAGCTGCAAATTCCCAAACATGGCTAAGCTACTGGCGTAAAAATCCAATTAAAGCCTATACCAATAAAAATAAAGACGGCACACAATGGTTTACCTTACAAAACAACACCGTAAAGGCCACGTTTGACGTACCCGCAGAAAAACGCGAATTACTAAACAGCGCCGTGTTAGAGCTGGTTGAATACACCTTAGCCAAATACAACCAGCGCCTAAAAGTAAAAACGCCAACCACGAAACAAAATACAGAGCAAAAAGCTGACAATGTAACTCAGTTAGCGTTCAAAGATCTTGCTGATACAGCAAACGAGCAAAATAGCGCATTAAAACTGCCGTACTTCCCTAATATTAAAATAGCCTGCGGACATTTTAAAACAGGCGATAGCAGCGATGTTGAATATTTAGATGCGCCATTTGGTGCAGGCAAGCTTGATCCAAACGTGCATTTTTTAGCACGTGCATCGGGTAACTCTATGAACGGCGGTAAAGCCCCAATACTTGATGGCGACTTATTGTTACTTGAGCTTATAACTTCCGATAGAGCTGGATCACTTCGCGGCCAAATAGTCGCGATAGAGCGAGACGATATAAGCGGAGACGGGCAGTATTTACTGCGCAAAGTTAATAAATTACCAAACGGGCAATATGAGCTAATCGCTCAAAACCCTGATTACGAGGTAATGATTGCAGATGAAAGCATGCGAACGTTCGCACGGTTTAAACAAGTGGTTTTGTAGTCGCGATTTTATATCGCGTTTTAACGTGTAGACGTGCAGCTTGCTGGCGTTAAAAGCGAAGCTTTTAAGTTTTTAGGTCGTGCCGTAGGCGGGAGTTTACCTCGCGCTTAAATTGTAGATCGTGCTTTAGCGCGTCAATGTAATCGATAATATTAGGGATTGTGAAGGGATTTAAAAACCTCTATTCGAGGCTTTATCGCGTTGGCGATGGCAACCAAAGAGAGGCTGCCGCCGACCTCTCTCTGGACTCTCTCGGCGCACCCGAGGATCACACTATGTCCTCAAGCTACAAATTGATGTGAACGTAAACGCCGTGTATTCGCCGTCCATGGCGAAGTCACGGCTTAACTTGCATCCATGCAAGTGATTACTCATCAATTTATACCTTTCGGGTGTGATCACGGGGAGTTGGAGTGTGTTGGTAGATTGGCTTTCTGAGGTAAAGATTTGTGACTATATCTAGTTTGTATAAGCGAGTAACTTTAATATGAGTAATGCATCATCTAAAAGCATTTTGCACGATGCGACACCCTCTTGGAATGGTTATAACTACCAAGGAAAAGTAGGCCTCTATGTTTGTTTAGTAAATATTCTTAATGAAGGCCGTGCAGGAGTTGATTTATCTGCTTTCGATACCTTCCTAGATGAGCACCATATTGAGTATGAATGGATTGAAGATTTTGCCATTAAAAGAGGTGAGGATTATTTATCTCTTCACCAAGTAAAACATAAAGGCGAAAATAAATTTAAAGACCATGTTGAAGCTATCGCAACAATTTTACATCGAAAGAATGGTGTACTGCCAGACACTGATATCTTTAAATACTTTACATTTAGAAGCAAAAAAAAAGGTGATAGTGCAGCTGAAAAAGAGAAGCTAAAAGCAGAAATAACTAAATGTATGCTGGTTAATGATAAAGGTTTATTAGATAGTAATTGGAAAGCTAATATTCAATCTGCCAATATTGAGTACCGCAGTAATCTTACAAAATGTATTACCGATTTTGAATCACTTTCGCAAAAGATATTTAGCATCTCAACCACCTACTTTCATACTGCAGATGAAGTTGAACCACCTCTGGAAAGTATTACCAATATTGCAGGTATACCAAGCCATCTAATTCCAAATTTAGTTCAGCCGATGAGCCTTTCTTGCCAACAGGTTTTTCTTAGTTTTGATAACTCTAAAGTTTACAAGCTTGCACTATCTGATGATGCACTGAATCTGGAGCTAGATACTCTAATAAAGGAACTTTTAGCATTATTTCATCCTGGAGAAGCTTTTTCAGGAGAAGATATTAAATTATATAAAACAGCTTTATGTGCTTTGATTGATCAAAACTTAGTTATAAGACATAAACACATTAGAGATAAGCAGGATAATCACCTTCCTTACTTGCAAAGGACTAAGCCAAGTATTTCTTTTAATGAAATTGTACAAGAGTTAAAAAAAACTTATCGAGTTCAAGATGCTGCTTATTGGAATCAAGTTTGTCGGGAAAACTTTGAAAAAGCTTATAAAGAACAGCTTGATGAGCTCTATGATGACATTAAATATTCGACATCTGATGAAGATATCGAAGAATATCATCACTATATTGCGAGGTTAGAATCTGTGCGAATCAATATTATCGATAATTACTTTCCTAGCGAATGCGTCAGTTTCTTACGGAAAATATATCCTCATACCATAAAAAATACCAATATTCGTGAGTTTTATGAGGCAATATCAGAGCCACAAAAAATTAAGAGTGTTTTTCTAGATTTTATTCAAGAAGTTAAAAAACCATCAGGGAAATTAACACTTGCATGCAAAAATGACATTTTTGAATTTCAACCGAGCTGTATTGACTTCAATTTTACAAGGGGAAGGCGGAAAGATAGGGCGATAGATACAGTCAGGAAAGGGTTGGCTGACAATTATGGCAACCAATCGTTTATTCTTTCCAATGTTGATTACATTGTAGTTAACTCGACTGATGCTGAAGATGTTATTCCTGCAGGTATCGAGAAGATAACTCAGGTCGAAAGTTATGAACATACAAACTCAAATCTAAAAAGTTCAGACAAAATCACTCAACAGAAGGAAGTCAGCTTTATGGATAGTCGTAAAGCATTAGGAGAAATTAATGGATAAGTTATTTGATAACTTGATGGAACGACTTTTCATTGAATCTAACTTTTCTTTAACAAGATCAGAGTATGTTGAAGAAGATTATAAATGTTCAACTTTGCTTTATATTGGCCAAAATCAACAAGGCGATTATTTCATCTACCTCCAATTGCCTGAAAGATTACTGCCTTATGTTAACAATGACATTCAAATAAGATTAGCAACGTTGATTAAAAATCAAGCTAATGTTTTTGAGAAAATGACGGATGGTGAAGTGAAGATATCATCTTCATTTGATAAAAATGCAACTTTAATTATTTTCACTACGCATGAAGCTAGTGTTAATGAAAATGTAGTGAAGCAAGCTATTTCAATTGAAGAAGATCCTTACTTCTTCAAGAAACAAGTTTTATTGATATCTGATAAAGAGACTCCAACCCTTGCAATTAATTTTTCTGAAAATAAAGATAGTTTTATTGCTTATGTGCAACGTTTAATTTCAGATACAGAGCGGTTTAATGAGTTTACCAGTTCTAATTTGTTTGGGCTAACAGATAAGGGAGTTGAATATTCCTTTATTGCTAGGCTTTATGAAAAAGTTCCTTTTTTGTCTTTAATGGTTACTCCTTCTAATCAGGAAGTCTTACAACAAAAAATAGATGATAAGTTAACTGCTGAGCAGTTAAGAGAGTGCGAAAAATTGCTAGATCTTGATTTAAATGATCTTGAAAGCTGGGTTACTGAACTTGTGAAGGAAGATAAAAGTAATGATTAAACTAGGAAGGATGCTAATTGATAACTTTAAATCTTTTAAAGAACCGGTTGAGTTTGATTTCACTGGTAATGATCTAGTTCTTTTTGATGGTCCAAATGGTTTTGGAAAGACAACAATTTTTGATGCTATTGAACTTTGTTTTACTGGAAAGATATCTCGAGTTAAGCATACTGACTCAAAGAACAAAGAAGATCATATTCTTAAGGGAGATAATAGTAAGTCAACGACTATTCAGTTAGAGCTTTTGGATGATACAAGTACCTTACTAGTTATTGGTATTCATATACCTGCAAATATCTCAGGCGAAGCAGGAAGGGTAGCAAAATATCAAAATGCCATTGAGCGTTTTGAAGCTGAGATGTGGCAGAATGAAGCTGTTTTTCGTGAGTTAAGTAAAAAGAAGCTGGATGAAGGCAAATTAAATAATTTATTAGAGAATGAAAAATTAGAGAAAACTTTTACTTTGTTTAATTACATCCAACAAGAAGAGACGTGCCACTTCTTAAAACTTGATGAAAGTAAACGCCACCAAGAAATAAGTTACCTGTTTGGTACGATAGAAGAAAAAAATAAAGCAGATAAATTAGATGTACTTTCAGCCAAGCTGAAGAAAACAATAGATGACTATACTCCCTTAATCAAAAAAGAAGAAGGAGAGTTAGTACAGCTATCAAAGCCGACTACTGAGGCTGAAGATTCTGAAAGCATACTTAGCAGTGGGAAAATTGCTCTATTTAGTGATTTATCATCTAGCACTTTAGAGCAGCTTGAAGCTTATAAAAATAGTTTAGAGGGTGTTGAGTGGCTTATAAAAAATAATTCAGCTTATGAAAAGCTAAAATTTAATTATTTTTTGAATAAAATGACAACAGAGCGGATTGAACAACTCGAGAATTATTTAAAAGTTGGCTTAGTTGAAAATTATGAAGAGCTAACAAAAAAGCTAAATAAACATAGCTTGATTTGGCGCAAGGCGAAGAAAAAAGCTGATGTCTATAGTAAGTTAATTAGATTGTTTGATGATAAACCAAATAGCCTTAGCGAAGATATTTTAGATATTTACAAAGAAAATTTTTCTTCAAGCTATGATGTATTCACAACTGATATAGCTACATTTTTAAGCTTATCTAAGTCAAATAGTTCGCTGGGCTCTTTGCTTATTAAAATTGATGACAGTCGTAAAAATTTATTATCTCACTACAAAGAACATATTGGCTACGATGAAGCAAAAGAATATCAAGATATACCTTGTCCACTATGTGGTGATATGAAACCAACAGGACAAGCTTTACTTGATGAATATGAAGAACAATCGAAGTTTTTCTCTGATCAATTAGGAGATAATGACAAGTTACTTAAGATAATAACTGAAAAATTAATAACAGGCCTTATTGTCCCTTCTATTACTAAAATGCGAAACTACCTGTCTAAGTATCAAAATTACTTAAACTTTGATTTAAATCGTGTGAATAAACATAAAAATATAGAAAAGTCCGATTTCGAAACTATGACTAAAATAAGAACATGGCTTGAATCCAATATTGGCGATTGCACACGTTTTATTGATAACAAACTACTTGTAGTTAATCAAAATTATGATGAAACCCAAGAGCAGCTCATTACTTTTATTAATAGTCATAAAAAGCAACTTTCAAATGAGCCGTTAAAAGAGTATCTACAATTAAAACAGGATCTAAAAACGTTAGGTTTAGAGTTTGATGAATATGAAAAGTTGTCTATTGATTTGAATGATATTGACAGGGACTTTTCACTATTAACTCGATTGATTTTGCAGCAAAGCTCCTCATCTTACAAAGCAAAAAGTTTAAAGGTATCTCAATTAAAAGCTAAATTAGAAAAGTTAAAGCTAAAAAGGAAAGAAATAACGGCAATTAGTAAGGTCTATAGAGATGAAATTAAAGCTTATGAAAAAGGTGTAGCAAAACATATTGCAATACCGCTTTTTGTTTATAGCTCTAAAATATTACAGTCTCGTCCTGAGGGGAGCGGTATATTTTTAATTACTCCCACTAAAGGAAACGAAAAAGGCTTTATGAAGTTTAGCGCTACACCTAATGATAGTCATGATGCATGGAATACAATGAGTTCTGGGCAGCTGGCAGGTGTTGTTATCTCGTTTATGCTCGCTATGAATAAAGTTTACCCTTCTAAGTTATCTACTTTGATGATTGATGACCCAGTTCAAACTATGGATGAAGTTAACATGGCTTCTTTTGTGCAAATGATGAAATACGAGTTTCCTGAATTGCAAATTCTGTTGTCAACTCATGAGAGTAAAGTCGCGAATTACTTTCATTATAAGTACAGTCAGGCCGGTTTAAAGTCTTTTCCTATAAATATGAAGAATAAGAGGCTGGAATCTATCAATTAAAATCATCCAACAGCTAATTTCCCTGCCTCATGCCACATTTCACTTGGCATGGGGCTGGTTAATTCCCACGTTATATTCATCGGCTGGCTGCCGTTGTGGCTTTGGTATTTAACCTCGCCATAGTTTACAAATCCCATGGTTCGGCCGTTTTCATCTTTGCCTTGTTCGCGCACAAATAACAATATGGTTTTGCCTGTTTCTTGATGCTCAATATAACTTAGGCCGCGGCCGTGTTCTGGGCGGGCGCTGTTTTGCGTTTGCCAATGAAACAGAGTGGGGCTGATTGCGTAGTCGTGATATAGCGTAGTGGGCGAGTAGGTTTTTTCACATTTGTTGAGTGTGACGAATAACAGCTCTAAGTTTTGGTTTTTAAATTCTAAAACACCTTCGCGGGCGGTCGATTTTTTATCAAACGAGTGTGCGCCAAAAGCGGCGAGTATTTGCTGGCGCGTGTAGCGGCTGTGTAATTTGATTGCGTGATTAGGTAGGCACGTTAAATCGCTTTCCTGCTGGTGAATGCGGTTTATTAACAGCGTAATCACTTGTGCAAGTTCCTGCTGTAACTCGTTGTGTTTAAGTGCCTGTAAGCTTTGTTCAAGCGTTTTAAAACCTAAACTTGCGCCAGTGGTATCCCAAAAGTTGTAATGCGCCATAAGCGCGTACTGTTGGTTTTGCGCTGTTGGGGTAAAGCCAAAATCGTTATTACATAAATCACGTAAAAAGCATAAATAACTGAGTGAGTCGCAGCCGAGTAATTGAGTGTTTATAGCGCGGTAATATGCGGCATAAACATCGGCTTGTTCTACTGGTACTTCATCGCCTTTTAACCAGTGCCAGCCGCCGAGCTTTTTATCTTTTGGTTTGTAAATATCTTCAAGCGTGACTTGTGGGTTTATGCGTAAAAAATTACTTAGCGTGAGTGCCTCATTAGTGTGTTGCGAGTAGCTATTTATCAGCTGTTGTAAACGGCGCTTTGTGTTTATGGCTTGCTGAATATTTTTTAATATTGTTTGTTGTGTGCGCTTTTGTAGCTCTATACGGCAGCCCAGCGGCAAATGTGGGAAGTTGTTTTCAATCTCGGTTTTTACTGGTTGGTTGCTTTTACCAATAAGCGCGCGAAATTTACTGGCAAAGTCGTATTCTGGGCGGGCGTTGCCTACAAAATCGAGTACGGTACAGCATTGCTTTGGGCTATTATCTGGTAAACGCAAGCCACGGCCGAGTTGCTGTAAAAACAGCGTTAGGCTTTCTGTGGGGCGTAAAAATAACAGGGTATCGACCTCTGGAATATCGACCCCTTCGTTAAAAATATCAACCACACACAATATTTGTATTTCGCCTTGGCGTAGTGCTTGCTGTTTAGCCGCGCGCTCATTAGTGTTTTTGCTGGTCAGTACATCGGCGTTTATGCCTGCTAAGTTAAATTTAGAGGCCATAAACTCTGCGTGTTTTTGGCTTACGCAAAATGCCAACGCTTTAATGTTGTGAACATTAGTCACTATATCAGCAAGACTGGATATAATTTTGTTTGCGCGGCTGTTCTCCCCTGTATAAAGGTTACTTAGCTCGGTTATATCGTAACGGCCGCCGCGCCATGTTATTTGGCTTAGGTCGGTATCGTCATCTAATCCAAAGTACTGAAACGGGCATAAATGGCGTTGGTTTATTGCCTCTGGCAAGCGAATTTCGGCGGCTATTACACCGCAAAAGTCATCGAGTATATTTGCGCCATCTTGTCGCTCTGGTGTAGCGGTTAAGCCAAGTAATATAGTGGGCGCAAAGTGATTTAATATAGCGCGATAACTCGCTGCGCTTACGTGGTGTACTTCGTCTATTACTATGTAGTCGTAGTAATCATGCGTTAAATTAAGCAATCCAATTTGGCTGTTTAATATTTGTATTGACGCAAAAAGATGGTTGTAGCGCTGCGGTTTATAGTTACCTACCCACAGCTCACCAAAGTCGTTATTTTTAAGCACGCCGCGATAAGCGCTTTGCGCTTGTTTTAGTATTTCTTCTCGGTGGGCTACAAACAAAAAGTGTGCGTTTGGGTTTTTATCGTAAACGGTTTTAAAGTCGAACGCCGATATAATGGTTTTACCTGTGCCCGTTGCAGCAACCACTAGGTTTTTAAAACGATTATGCACGTTACGCTCTACGCTTAGCTTTTCTAAAATAGCTAGCTGGTGTGTTTTTGGTGTTATATCAAAATAAAACTGGCTGCTTGATTGCCCAACACCGCGTTGCTCATTAAGAGAATTTATTAGCTTTTCTTTACATTCAGCTTTGCCTGTAAATAGCTCGAAATCTTGCGATTGCCAGTAGGTTTCAAACGTACTTTTAGTTTTGGCTATTATGTGTGGTATTTCTTGCGCTGTAATTTTTAAGTTCCACTCTAGGCCGCTAGTAAGCGCCGAATGCGATAAATTAGACGAACCAATATACCCAGTATGAAAACCTGTATTACGCATAAACAAATATGACTTCGCGTGTAAACGCTCTTGTTGATTGTTGTAACTTAGCTTTACCTCGGTATTTGGTAAGTTTGCTAAAAATTCAACCGCCCTAGCATCCGTTGCACCCATGTACGAAGTAGTAATTACTTTGAGTTTATTACCGCTTTTGGTAAAGGCTTCAAGCTCATTTTTAAAAATGCGCAGCCCCGTCCATTTGATAAATGAGACAAGCCAGTAAATAGTGTCGGACGATTTAATCTCGCGCTTTAGCTCGGTTTCGAGCGATATACCCGTATTCGCACCGCTAAATAATTCGCTTTGTGTGAGGCCTGTAAGTGGGAATATATCGCTTGAGTAATCTTTAAGGTTAGCTGCAATTGGGTTTTGAGTATTAAACAGTGCAGTAAGAATACGGCCTTGGCTGTCGATAAGGTTTTCGTTGATTAGCTCGTCATCGCGAATATGATCTTTAAGCCACAGAACAAGGCTGTTTGCGAGGTTTATTTGCTCTTGTAAACGCTCGCTTGAATTAGGGATTGCATCAATTGCATGTTCAACCAGCTTGCCTAAAAAGCGCGAAAGCCACGTAGCCGCCTCTGCCGATTCTAGTTGGCGTTCGCCCACATAAAATTGATCACGATTTAAATTTTGCTCAATTACTTGCGTAATTAACTGCTCGTAAATACCAATTTGCTGCATTAAAACCACTCCCTGTTTGCGTGCAGTTAGTTTACTTAAAAGTGCATTGTAAACAAGCATTAACTCATTATTGAATTGAAGGCTGATGCTTAGGCCACTCCCCCGTGATCACACCCGAAATTGAATTAGTGATGAGTAATAGCAGCGCATGGATGCGCGTTAAGTGATGCTTACACACGGACGTGTTTCATCGCGTTTACGTTCATATCATTAATTTAAATTGAGGAGATAGTGTGATCCTCGGGGCGCCGAGAGATTCCAAAGAGAAGTCGGCGGTTACTTCTCTTTGGTTGCCATCGCCAACGCGATATTTATGAACTGTTTGTATTATTTCAAAAGCTCTGCTTTTAGCGCGAGCAAGCTTCGCGCCTACGTCGAGTTCTAACAGAACATTTTGATATAACCTTGTAGACGCGCAACTTGTTGGCGTTTTAAAAGCAAGGCTTTTACGCTGTTAATTTATTAAGTCTACAAGCGCGATATAAAATCGCGCCTACGCACCACATCCACGTCAGTGTAAAATTCACCTTGTAGACGCGCATTGCTTTCGTTTAAAAGCTAGGCTTTTACGGTGTTAATTTATTAAGTAATGAGAAGCTGCGCCTCTAACGTGAGCAAGCTCTCGGTCTACAAGACAAATTAAACATCGACCATTTAGCTTGAGCCAACTCTGCGGCTAATTTCTCCTGAATATTAAGTACTAATGAAGCAAAACAAGGGCAATATTTAATGCGCTACCAACCTTAAATAGGTACACTTATTTAAGATGTTATTTAAAGGAGTGAATAATGATTAAATGGATTTTAGTTTTGCTTAGTTTTATTTCAACGTACTCTTATGCAGGCGAGGCTTACATGCAAAGTAAGTGCGAAAGCATAGAAAAGGAGCGTGAATCTATTCGCTCTCAATTTAGGCAGGGTTATAGCATTAAAAAAGGTGAGCGATTAACTGCTCGCGACAAAGTGTTATTTACCCAATTGGCAAAGCACTGTAATAAACTTAAAAAGAGTAATAACTCATACCGCCCACATGCTACACATTCGGCGAACACCAACTGGTTACTCAATCAAAAGGTATCAAACATGACCTTGCATAGTACCAGCTATAAAAACAAAGCTAAGCTTGAGGCGTGGTCTAAATTTTATAGATTGCCTAAGCGGTGTCGTAAAAAAGGGATGGAGACAAGCGATTTTGTTTGGTGTAGCGAGTATAGAGTAGCGCAAAAGCAAGTATTTGAGACCCAATGGCAGGGGCGCCCGTAACTATGTTTAATACTAAGCTTCGCATAGTATTTATGTTTGTTGTAATGCTTATTGCCTCAGCGCTTATTGCTAATCATTTTACAGGGCGGGTGTTTAATTATCACGACCCGATAGGTGAAGTTAAGCGTATTTATAACGATTTAACCGTAACTCAGCCAAGTAAGCCTTTAGTTAAAGTACAACCCGTAAACTCTGTAAAAACGCCGGCGGGCAGCAGCTCTTTTGTGCCTGCGCGTAATCACTCGCCTCAAGCAGATAAAACACAATGTACAGATGTATCTTTAGGCGACGTAAAATATAAGCGTAACGGTGCTATATACACTTGGACCGACAAGGCGGGTATTGCACATTTTAGCGATACCAAGCCTGGCTTTGCTGTAGCAACGTACGAGAGTAATTTTTATGAGCCACTGGATTATTTTGACCTTAATTTAAACACGCCAAATTTACCGCCTTCATTTAACCAAAAGCTACAAGTAAAACTCAATACAGTATTTAAGGTGTATGGACAAATTATTGGTGCGCATGCTCTAAAAAAGGTAAAACTAAACTTAACGGTATTACCTAACCGTAGGGCTTATAGCGCCGCTATTATTAACAATGGCGGCAACCCAGAAAATACAGCAGGCATGTATTTTCATGCAACTAACTCTGCGTTTATTAATTTTAGTGGCGAACAAAACACCATGAGGACGGCAGTGCACGAAGCCGTACATGCTATTAATAAAGCAGTTTTAGGGCACACGCCTAGGTGGTTAAATGAAGGGGTTGCTGGGTATTTTGAGTTTACCCATAACAATATGCAAACTGCTATTGTAGAGCCAAATCAAACCTGGGTACGTAATAATAAGCTTACTAAAAACGTGTTTAGACTTAACCGGTTAACGGGGTTAAATAATACGTGGCAAAAAGACGACAGCAGTATGCTCTACGCTAGTAGCTGGGCTGCAATTTATTTTTTAATGGATACCCAATCAGGCAGAATATTACTTAAAAATATTATGCTGGCAGAGCAGAAAAATCCCTGTAACAAGCTTTCGAAAGATCAATTAAACGCGATGTTATTTAAACAGTTTCCTGCGTTTAATCATGACTATTCAAAATGGTTAAAAGCGCCATTTAAGCCACATAAATTTTAGTTTGCTTTGTTAGACGCGCAACTTGTTGGCGTTCAAAAGCTGGGCTTTACGGTGATAATTTATAAGTTATGAGAAGCTGCGCCTCTAACGTGAGCAAGCTTCGCCCCTACGGTAAGCTTGAACGCCGCTCCTCGAAGCTCATTACGTCTCTATTTAAATAATATTGCAATCATATTAAATACCGCTAAACTAATCATTAGTTTATTAATGACCGATTAGGAAGTCATTTATGAGATCAGAACAAGCATTAAAGCTGGCGCGTCGCTTGGGTGATTTAATTCGTCAGCATCGTACTTTACTTTATACCCAGAGCACGTTCGCTAAGATGATTGGTGTATCTCGCTCCACGGTACAAAAGCTTGAACAAGGAGAGGTAGTAAAAAGCGATATATTGTTTGAAGCCCTTGTTGTTCTTCAATTGCAAGGCTCATTTCTGGATGAAATTAACGAGCTAGCCGCAGATGTGGGCGGTTATAATGCAAGACAGCGTAAAAGCAATAAAACTCAGGTGATTAACGATGACTTCTGAAGCTTATGTATTTATTGACGGTTTAGAAGACAGCCCCATAATTTGTGGTTTTTTTAAGTTAAATCCACAAACTGGCCGAGGTGAGTTTAATTATGGTAAAAGTTACCTTGCGCGCTCTGATGCGTTTGCGCTCGATCCGCTGCATTTACCATTACAGCCTGGCATAGTTAGCTATTCTGCTAATAAAGGTGTGTTTGGGGTGTTAAGTGATGCGGGAGCTGATTCGTGGGGGCGTAAGCTTATACTGTCGTTACATAATACCAAGCCAAAGAATGAGCTAGAATTTTTACTCGTAGGGTCTGGGTATGGTGTTGGCGCCTTGGTATTTAGTTTGTCGCGCAGCGCATCAAAACATAAAGCGAATAAAAATACATTAGCCGATTTAGCCTTGTTAGATCAAGCAAAGGACGATTTGCTCGCCAATAAAGCGATTTCACAAGAAGCAAAAAAAGCCTTTGAATTTGGCCAAAGCATGGGGGGAGCAAGACCTAAAACCTCTGTGAAAATTGATGAAAAGCTTTATTTAGCAAAATTTAATCGTCAAGACGATTTGTTTAATTTAGCTAGGGCTGAGCATGGCGCTATGTGTATGGCTAATGAATTGGGGATTCGCACTGCAAATACCCGTATTTATGAAACAGAAAATGGCGATGTTCTGTTAGTTGAACGTTTTGATGTAAGCGATGACTTACCAACTCATCACTTTTTAAGCGCCAACAGCTTATTACAAAAACCAAAAGTCGCGATAAGCGACTTAGCAACATACTATAGCTACGGTGAACTGGCAGAATTTATTCGCCACCACACAGGTGAGTTCGCTGCTGATGCTACAGAGCTCTACAAGCGAATGGTATTTAACGTGTTTATTGGTAATACCGATGATCACAGCCGAAATCATGCATTTTTGTATCACTTTGCTGGGCAAACGTGGCGTATGAGCCCCGCTTATGATATCACTCCTATTAATAACTCAAAGCAGCACGGCATAGGGCTTGGTGATGATGGCCGATATGCTAGTATCGATAATTTATTGTCGCAAGCCAAACGCTTTGGCCTCAACAAGGCTCAAGCAACAAAAATAATTGCAGAGGTTGAAAGCTATACTCGTCAGTGGCCAACGCACTTTAAACGTTTTGCTAATATCAGTGATATTGACATAAAGCGCTTAGAAAGCGTGATCCCTCATATAAGTTAAAGATTATTTAAGCATTCATTAGATAGTTAATGACTGATTAAGTGGTCATTTATTGGTTGGCGCTTTTATGAACCATAAAGAAGAAATGAGAAGGCAGCGGGCTTTTGGTAAAACCTAGCTCGTAGCTCTAAACCAGCGCCAGGTTAGTCGGCCTGAGCTTTATTTGTGGGCTGATAAACGCCATTATCTAACGCATAAAAGTAAGCTTGATAGCGGCCGGTTTGCTTAAACTTAAGTAATTGCTGATTAAAAATTTCAAGCCGCTGTTTACTGTGTTCGTTATTTTTGGGGAGCATCATAAAGCTTTGAGATGCTGGTTAATCGAGCTAGATAAGTTAGGTAACTTACTGGCCAAGGTAAAAAGTAAAAGTTAACTTTAATATACATAACGGTAATACCTACAACAAACTTAAAGGCTAATGCCAAGACAATTCCCCCGTCATTTTGCCCGAAAGGACTTAATTGATGAGTAATTGATTGCATGGCGGAATTTTGTTCCCGACAAATTCCAAGTACCTAAATCTCTTTAGGCAATGCAATTAAAGCTGTGGCCTCGCCATGGACGGCGAATACACGGTGGTTACGTTCATATCTATTTCGGCTTTGAGGAAAATGCAAAATGCTCGGGGCGCTTCAAGGGGCGTACGGCGGTATTCGCCCCTTGGTTGCCATCGCCAACGCGACATAGGGAACTACAAATACAGAGCGCGAGCAAGCTTCGCGCCTACGCCGAGTTCTAACAGAACATTTTGATATAACCTTGTAGACGCGCAACTTGTTGGCGTTCAAAAGCAGGGCTTTTACGGTGTTAATTTATTAAGTAATGAGAAGCTGCGTTTCTAACGTGAGCAAGCTCAACGTCTTGTATCTACAAGCGCGATATAAAATCGCGCCTACGCACCACATCCACGTCAGCGTAAAATTTAACTTTGTAGGCGCGCATTGGTTCTGTTCAAAAGTGATTATGTCACCAGTGATAAGTGACCAATTAACCCCCGTATTTTCTCTGTGTAGCGCTAAGCGCCTCTGTGCCCTCGGTGGTGAAAAACAAGTTAAGCCAATTATTCACAAAGAGGTTAAGAGACGCTGCGCTTTTAGAGCTAGAGCATAAGTGATTTAATAAATGATCACATAAGTAAGAATTCGCTCTACAAAACAGTATTTTAATTTAGTGGTAGACGCGCATTGGTTCTGTTCAAAAGTGATTATGTCACCACCGAGAAGAGCAGGAGAAGTGACTTACTTATTCCTGTGTTTTCTCCGTGTAGGCGAAGCGCCTCTGTGCCCTTTGTGGTGCAATTAATTAGTAGCAGCGGCTTTATATGCCGCGAAAAATTTCATACCAAACGCGAGGTACGCTCCTGTCATTTTGTGCGAGCAAGTTTCGCGCCTACATGTTAGTGCCTTTCTTTATGTAATCTTTGCATCTTTTAGCAAATTAAAGCTGCTGTGTGCGGTTTTAATTATGCGGTTATTTACTTTGGGTAATTTTATTTAAGTTTTAGTAACAATAAACGCAAACTTTTTGGTTGGGGTGTGGTCATAAAAAGAGCTGATTTTTACAGCTTGTTACAAATAAATAACGCACTGCCTGGTTGAAAAATGAGCGTGTAGCTATTGCTAGCATTATAATGTGGCGCGCTGAGCTTACCAGTGGTTCATTAAATATTAACATTGATAAAATTGTTCTTTTAATTTGCACTGTCTAGTATTAAAGATTGACAGTACACACCCAAACAAAACATAATATTAACATTGGCTACACTTAAAAAGCATTTCACTTAATTGTATTGCGTAAATTGGTTGAAGGAGGGAAGTATTATGAACAAATTACTCATTGCATGCGCTATCACTGCTGCAACTTTGTACGTGTTTAAAAACGATTTGACCGCCTTGGCTCAAAATAATCTACCCAACTCAATAACTAACACCACGGCTGTGCAGCCTGCTCAACCTCTGGTGGTAGATATACAAGCAATGCAAAGTAGCCACGATGTAACTAATAAAGAAGGCACTGCACTTACCGAGCAAATAGTGATTACTCCCCAAGAGGTGGGTGAATACTCTGAGCTAGAAAGCGCTGCTCAAATTCAAAGTACGCTTGATTTAGCGCAGTCAGAGCAAGTGTTTTTAGATAAAGTGCAAAGCAGCTTTGCTGAAAAGTCGCTATTTTTATACAGCTTTGAGTGTAAGCAAAACGATTGTAATGCAGGCATTGTGGCAACCGACGGGCAACCTAAACACGAGGATATAGCCGGCGTGTTAGCGCATTTATCGGCGTCTGAAGAGTTTGCTAATCACTCTGTGCAATTAGCCGGTGTAGCGGTTAATAACGATGGTATTTTACAATACGATTTAAATATTAAAAACATGCCCCCCGAATAATACTAAGCGTAATAATAGTTAATTATTTTAAGCCGCCAAACTTGGCGCTAGCTGTGTTACAAATACAAAGATGCTAAAAGTACAGGAATTTTCAACTAGTTAGTTTTAACAACTAAACAACGCATTTTTTGTAGCAATAAAACGTTTTCTCAGTTTTAAATCCATACTTAAAATAGCTCGCTTAATTAAGCGCATTAATACAATTCTATACTTTTAAACGACAAAGCGGCCTTGTGGCCGCTTTTTTGTGCTGGAAATTGAGTAATGGCAGCTTTATCTTTAAATAGCGTATTTGCTGCGTTAAAAATTGTTTGTTTAGAGCAATAATATCAAGCTTATTTGCTCGGCTATTCTTTTGTTTGCATGTTTTTAGCGCGCTCTTCTGCCTCTATTAAGGCTTGTGATTTAGGCGCTTTCTTTTTTTTCTCAATCACGGGCTTTTTATCTGAATTTGGGTCCCAGCTTTCATCTAGCGAAAGGTTTGCAAATGGGTTGCTAGAATCCCTTTGCTTGGGCGTACTTTCAGGCTCTGGTTGCGCTGGCTTTTCTTGGGCTGGCTGTGGTTGGTGAGCTGTTGATATTGGCGCATCTAACGTGGGTTCGTTATTTGGTTTTGCTGAAACTGTAGCTTGTGCAGGCTCTTTACTTGGTTTTAAAGGCGCATCTGGATTGTAGGTGCGAATTTCGGGCTCTTTAAAGTCGTGTTCGCTATTTAGCGTGGTTTGATCAAGCTCGCTGTTTTTATCGGCTGTATGCAGCTGCGCGCTGGTATTGGGCTCATTGATAGGGTTACTAGGCGCAGCCGGTTCGTTTATAAGAGTAGACTCTTGTGGTTTTACTTCTTCAACGGGCTCTGCTTTTGGCTGTTCTACTGCGGCGGCTTTGTGTTTACGCGTGCGCTTAACCGAAGGTGCGTCTGGGTTAAACTCTCTTACTTCGGGCTCTGCAAAGCCTTTTGCATTTTGAATACGCGCTAATGTATTTTTTGCGGCAGCTTCAAACTCTGCGGTGTTTGGCTCTGGCGCTACTTTTTTAGGTTCAGGTGCTGGTGCATCTTCTTCTGGTTTAGCTTGTTCTGGCTCAGCCTCTGTGGCTTGCGTATTGGCAGGCAATGGCTCGTTAATTGTCTCGTTTATTGGTGCATTAGAGCTTGCAGGCTCTGGCTCGCTCGAGGCCGAAACCGTTGGCACAGCTGGTTTTGAAAGCTCATCACTTGGGGCTGGAGCCGTTTTGGGTGGTGCTGCTTGCTCTGCGCTTTTGTTGTTTTTAGTCATCGCTTTAGTTGGGGCTTTAGCCGGTTGAGCAACAGGCGGCTCGGGCTTATTTTGTTTAGCGCGGCGTAAACGTATAACCACCATGGCGCCAATTAATACCACAATAAGCAGTAGCAAACTTGGTAACAATAATGAACTTGGTGGCTCTGCAACTGGCGCAGGTATAAGTACAGGTGCGGGTTTGGGCGTTGTATTAACTGTTGGCTGCTCTTTTTTAGGCTCTATTATAGGCGCTGCTTTTGGGGCTGTTTCAGTGGCCACCGGCTGCGCTTGGCTAGTGGTAGGTGTTAACTCGCTGCTATTAGGCGCAAGTTCACCCTTAGGCGTGCTTGGCGCATCCTTTACTGTATTAATTGGCGCAGCCTCAGGCTCGTTAGTTTCTGAGCTTTGCTGGCTTATTTGATTTGTAGGCTGAGAGCTTGTGGTTGCTTTACTTGCGCTTTGTTTTATAGCTTTTTCGGCCGCAGTTATTTGCTCAAGCAGTTGTTGTTCTTGCTCGGGGGTAAGGGCAAGTGGTTGTGGCTCTTGTTCAACAACTGGCGGCTCTACTGGTTTTGGTTTTGTTTGTACTTGCTTGGGTTTATTACAGTTTCTTTTAAAATCGCGTGCGGCGCTGCGGTATTTGGCACTGGCTTTATTATTACTGTACTGCTGCATTTCTTGCTTAATTAAAATACACATGGCTTCGTTATAGGCAGCACTTTGGCTGCTGTAAAATAAAGCAAAGCAAAAAATAAGTTGAGAGAGTCTAATAATCATAAAACACGGCGCTTAAGTATCAATAGTCTGATTTTAAGCGCAAAATTAAAATATATCTAGGCACTAAGGGCGTGTTGACCTTTGTGGATTGAAAATTTGTTCAATCTAAGGGCGATTAAATCGCGGCGTGAGGTTTGTAACCTAGTGAGATAAGTAAAAACCACCCAACAACACGCCCTCGTTAATCAATCACCATTAGGCTGCGGTACTCGTCGTAGGCAAATTGGTCGGTCATGCCACTTATGTAATCTTGAATTAGCCTACAGCGATAGTAAAACTCGTAAGCGGCAAAGTGATCGGGCTCTTCTTGCATGGCATCTATGGCGTGCTGATAACTATTTAAGTGCTTTTTAGAGAGCTTTTTAACCAAACGCGATTCGATTAATAAACGTGAGTCGCCATTTAATGCGCGTTTAAAATCGTCGCTGTTAAGTTGTAGCAGTGGTTTATAACAATCGAGCAGGCCGTTAATTATGCGATAGCCTTGTAGTTCGAGTTTTTCTACCTCTTTGTGAGAAAACACATGCTTAAGCGCCACTTGTTTAAGGGTTTTAGTAACGGCGTGTAGGTGGCTGTTATCTTCTAATAGTGCTTGGTTAAAGTCGCCGTGGTAAATAGGCTCAATGTGCTCTATAAAACGCTTTGCGGCGTGGTTTACAAGCGGGTGAAGCAAGGCCACGCGCAGATAAATAAAAAATTCGCTATTAAAGTTGTAAGGCTGCGCGTTGGCGCGCTCTAATGCGTAATCTACCGCTTTATTTACAAAATTTAGGTGTTCGGTGTCGTCAATGGTTAGGTTTATAAGGGCTTTTTTATATTCACTTTTTAGCTGCTGACAAAGTAGCTCGGTGGTTATTATGTCTTTTTCTACGGCGTCTTCTATGTCGGCTAAGCAATACGAAATATCGTCGGCGGCTTCCATAATATAACTTGCCGGATGGCGGCAGTATGGCTCTATAACCAGCTCGTTTTGCAGTGCCTCTACAAAGGTTTTTTCGCTGTAGTAGTAACCTACTTTTTTCATTAAGTAGTTTTTATTTTGCGGTATGTCTTTTGAGTTTAATCCCGCGGGGCGGGTGTACTTTAAAATGCCCGCGCTTTGGCAATAAGTTAAGTTTAACCCCAGTAGCGAATGAATTATGCGTATGCCTTGGGCGTTGCCTTCAAAATTACAAATATCGTGCGCTAAGTGCTTAAAAATAACCCCTATGCCGGTATTTTGCTCTTGGCAGCGCGTTGGTGTAACACTTGCTAAATTATTATTAAACCAGTGGTTTATGGCAGCTTCGCCAAAATGTCCAAAGGGTGGGTTGCCTATATCGTGCATTAGGCAGGCCATTTCTACTAGGCTTTCTAGTGGGCGCTCTAGCCCTTTTAAGCCAAACTCGGTTTGTTGCTCAAAGCTTAAATTTGCAAAAATGCGCTGTACTATAAAACGACCAACCTGCTGTACTTCTAGTGAGTGAGTTAAGCGCGAGCGCACCGCAGCGTTTCGCTCTAGCGGAAAAACCTGGGTTTTTTGCTGCAACCTACGAATAGCTGCACTGTTAATTATACGACCGCGATCGCTTTCCATCGCCATTTGTAAATTTGCAGTCGTGCGATACATGCGCGCTGGGGTTATTTTTTTACTAAAGTCGATAGTCATCGGAGTCCTTGCTTAGTGGTGACGACTGGCAAAGTAAATGCACGTTGTCATTCGTTTTAAATACTTACTAGTTAATATATACATCTAGACGAGTTAGGTACAGGTGCTTGTATCATTTAAGGCCTGGCAATTGTATTATAAAGCTATATTTTTCAGTATTTAACGCATTTTAATGTAGGCGAGTATTTGTAATGAAGTATGTATTTTTAAAGGCGATGATGTTGGCTCTTTTAGTGTTAACCAGCCAAGCGACATATGCGGCAAAAGAGCAAACCGTTGTACTTATATCAATAGATGGCATGCGTTGGGATTATATAGAAAAACACGGCGCGCCTAATTTAAAAGCAATGGCTGCTAAAGGTGTACGCGCGCAAAAGCTAATGCCTGTTTACCCAACAAAAACGTTTCCAAATCATATTTCTATTATTACAGGGTTGCTGCCGGTAAATCATGGCATTGTAGATAATAACTTTTGTGATAAAGCCCGTAAAAACGAGTGCTACAGCATGGGTAAAGGCATGCGCGATAGCACGTGGGTAAACGGCATTCCACTTTGGAATTTAGCAAAAATGCAGGGGCTAAAGTCGGCTACTTATTTTTGGCCAGAGTCGGATGCGCGCTTTAACGGTATGACGCCCGACTATTACTTTCATTATTCTAAATACAGTGAGTACCAAGGCCGTGTTGATCAAATAATACAGTGGCTAAGCTTACCTAAAGCGCAGCGCCCACGTTTTGTGGCAAGTTATTTTTCACTTGTTGATAGCATGGGCCACGAGTTTGGCCCAGATGCACCGCAAACTCGCGATGCAGTAAAACAATTAGATGAACTAATGGGCCAATTACAAACCCGTTTAAGCAAGCTAGAGCAAGAGATTAACCTTGTTATTGTATCCGATCACGGTATGGCGCATGTAAACCCAGAGCAAAGTATTGATGTTTCTACATTGCCTCAAAACGATAATTTTATAGTTAAAAATACCGGCCCGCGGTTACTTATTTATGCAAAGCCTGCTGTAACAAGCGAGCAAATTACAACTTACAAACAACGTTTGCAACAAGCAGCAAACGGGCGTTATACGGTATTAAACGACGAGCAATTAGCGGCATATCACTACAATAAAGGCACTCGTGTGGGCGATATTGTTGTGCAAACTAATGCGCCTGCGGTATTTACTAACGAAGGCAAAGCAATGTATTTAGGTACTCATGGCTATGCCTATACCGATGATATGGCGGCTACATTAATTGCAGTAGGGCCTGCTTTTAAACAAGGGCTAAGCCTTGAAAAGGTAAATAATCTTGATATTTACCCGGTACTTGCAAAAGTAATGGGGCTTAAGCTTTTAAGTAAAGTAGATGGTGACGGTAAAACGTTAATGCCTGCTATAAAACAAAAAATAGTAGTGCATTAATTAACTGCGCACTTTTAGGCTTTTAGTGACTTAACCTTGAAAGATCAAAAAACCTTAAGCCAAATAAAAAAGAGCGCAAATGCGCTCTAAAGGGAAATAATTATAAGTGGGCTATATACAGCCTGCTTTAAATCACTTACTTAAAGTTAGCAATGCTTGTTTTAGTGTCGGTAACCGTACGAATAGCATACGCTTGGTTAGTTACACCAAAGGCCAAGCCATTTACGCTCCAATTAGGGTTAGAGAAGTAATCGTATTGCGTTGCGCTACCGTAAACGTGCGGGTAGGCCATAATGCTGGCAAATTCGTTTTGTACGCCGTGGCCCATACCATCAACATATACGCCGCCCGATGTATCGCCTTGTTTACGTGAGTGCGCTAGGCCTTGGTTATGACCAAGTTCGTGTACAAACGTAGTGGCACCACAGTCAATAGCAGTAATAGAGTACATACGGTCGCTCATTGAGCTGTATAAATTACCGTTAGTGCCTTGGCCAACCCAGGCTAAACCACACGAGATTAAACCATTACCCGCACTTTGGCCGGTACCAAGTACGGCAACCATGTCGGCTTTCCAGCTAGTGCGTAAACCATCTACGTAGCTGCTGTTAGTTACTGCATCTAACCAATCTTCAGACGGTGTAATTGCGTAATCGCCTAGGTTTTCTGTGCCGGCTAAACGCAGTGTAATGTCTACTCCATTTTGGCTATAAACCTGGTTACTAAAGGCGATCAGCTGGTTTATTTTAGTGTTTATATTGCTCGTAGCTGCGGCCGATTGGTCGGTATATAAAATACCAATATCAATCGTTACTGCCTGTGCTGCACTGGTTGCAAATAGCGCGCTGGCAATGGCTGCCGTAGTGATTAGTTTTTTCATTTTTATATTTCCTTACTTATGTAGTGGTTGGAAGTTTTACTGCTGATTGATTTAGTTGGGTTACTGCGTGTTGGGTTGTTCAGTTTTTTTTGGGGCAAACATATCTATGGTTTTATCTGTTTTTGGTGTGGGCGCATCTACGTGATGCTCTATGTGGTTTTGGTATAAATCGCGTTTTGCTGCAATCCAGCCATATTTACCTTTACTTTCAAAAACGTAATTGCCGCTAGGTGCTGTAAATTGCCCATAAATTGCATCGTTTCCTACGGTCATAACCGTGGTGTGCAGTTGCCCATTGGCACCAATAACTTGGCCAAATATACTTTTATCGCCATTACTCGCCTCCGATAACGATGTGATTTCGGCGCTGTAGGTTTCAACGGTTTGCGGGATTGAAATATCAAATGAGTCGCCAGTTTCAAGGGTTTGTAACGTATTTAGGTCGAACTCTATGTAGGCTTCGTTGTTTAAATCGCTTGGTAGTACGTTGGCGTTGGTAAGTACCTCTTTAGCTTTTTCAGATACCTTGTTTATAGCCTCAAACTGGTTGCTTTTCGCTGGTGCCTCAATGGTTTTAGGTTTTACGTTAACGGGATCTTTACTCATATCTATGGGCTGTGGTGCTTTTTTATTTGCTGCAAATTGAGAGTCAACGGGCACTATATCCACTGCAACAGGCGCCGTTACCTGCTGAGGTTTTTCGGTATTAAATAGCAGCTTATAAATAGCAAATGCAGATAGACCAAGGGCAACAATTATTAAAATAGCGCGTTTCATTTGTTTCTCTTACGGGGTTTTTAGTTAACTAATTGTTACGTTTTATATCATCTAGAGGATTAGATCAAGTTAGTAGTGGTGGTATAAAAGTGCTAATTATCTGCATTGTAAATGATTGTAAATAAACAATTTACCTATAATGGGTTTGGTTTGTTGAGCTAAAAAGGATGGGTTTTTATAGAGTTTTAGCGGGGTGTAAGCGTAAGCGAATAATTGTTTTTGTTTTTAATTTGGCAATGAAAGGTGTGATCTTTATAGGTAAAAAAAATTTTAAAATAATGAATATTTTTCACGCTTAATAGCGTAAACGCTAATTGCAAAGAGTAAATAGGCAACGTATGTTGTGGGCTTAAAAATCTAAAATTAAGAGGGATTTTATGACGTTTTCCGATCAGCTGCTTAATCGAGCAACCGCAGGGTTGGTGGCTGTTATTATTGGTTTTTCAAGTTCTATTGCGCTTATTTATCAAGTTGTTATAACCCTTGGCGGCACGCCCGATTTAGTCGCAAGCTGGCTTTTAATGCTAGGGCTGGTAATGGGCATAACCACTATTGGGTTGTCGTATTATTATAAAGTGCCCGTTTTAATTGCATGGTCTACCACTGGGGCGGCTTTACTTATTTCCAGCGCACAGGGCTACCATTTAGGCGAAGCCATTGGTGCATTTATGTTTGCCGCTACATTGGTTTTTGTGTCGGGGGTTACCGGTTGGTTTGAAAAAATAATGAACCGTATACCGAGCGAACTTGCCTGTGCCATGCTGGCAGGCGTATTGGTCAACTTTGGTATAGATGTATTTAATTTTATGAATGAGCTACCACTGGTTATAGGTCTAATGGTGCTTATGTATTTTTTAGGAAAACGATTTTTTGCGCGTTTTGCCATGCTTAGCGTTTTAGTTGCAGGCGTGCTACTGGCGTGGCAAATGGGGCATATTGATACTGGCGCTATTCATTGGAAAATAAGTGAGTTTGCATACATAGCGCCGGTGTTTAACTTGCAAGCGTGTATAAGTATTGGCTTACCGCTTTATATAGTAACCATGACCTCACAAAACTTACCGGGTATTGCTGTATTAAAGGCTCATAATTATAAAGCGCCTATCTCGGCTACGCTTAACGTAACTGGTTTTATTAATATTTTAACTGCGCCGTTTGGTACGTACTCTATTAATTTAGCCGCTATTACCGCTGCTATTTGTATGAGCGACGAGGCCGATAAAAGCCCCGATAAACGCTATTGGGCAAGTATTGCAGCAGGCGTATTTTATATTGTTATGGCACTTTGCGCGGCAACGCTTGTTGGTTTAGTGGCAAGTTTGCCGCAGGCATTAATTTTAGCCTTAGCGGGTATTGCGCTGTTTGGCACCATTGCTAATAGCTTGCAGCAAGCTTTAAGCTCAGCCCAATACACAGAGGCTGCAATAGTTACGTTTTTGGTAACCGCATCTGATTTAACCATGCTCTCGGTAGGCTCTGCGTTTTGGGGAATAATTGCCGGCGTTTGTACGTTGATGATTACCCGTAAAAGTTAAAGAAAAGCGTTAACGAATAGGTTTAACAGGTAAAAGCGTTGCTTTTAAAACGCCAGCAAGCTGCGCGACTACAAGGTAATTTACCTCGGTGTTAACTTTGCCGGTAGTAGGCGCGAAGCTTGCTCGCGCGCGATGCAAGTTACTTCTCTAAAAGCGAAGCGTCTCTTAACCTCTTTGTGGTTTATTGATCTTTAATACAGAAATGCACAAAGAGAAGGGAAAGAGGAGTAAATGAGAAGTGAAAGTTGTAGATACCATCTCTCATTTTAAGCTTCAAGGTCGTACTTAACTTTCTTGGAGCTTAAACTCTTCTTGGTTTTTTATTACACCAAAACATATATGAATGAGCTTTCTCATATTCGCACATACAGCTTGCATCGGTGTTTTACCGTTATTTATTAATGTTAACTTGTGTCGTTTTATTCTTTTATTCCATTGCCCAGCGACAATGGCTGCCATGTAGAGTTTACAGCGAATTCTGGCTGGCCCAAGTTTACTGATTGTTGTTCGCCCTTTTAATTTACCCGATTCATTGTGCCGTGGGATTAATCCACAATAAGCTGCTGCTTCTTTGGCTTTATTAAACTTTTTAGCCGCAAACAAATATGTCAGCTCTCTCGATAATACATGCCCAATGCCAGGTATAGACTCTAGTAGTTTCCTGTTTCTTTTTAAAC
>Ga0209756_1000699_pt1 | contig 32604 bp, 62 predicted proteins | sample ETNvirenome_6_85_FD_184071 | JGI IMG/M metagenome (GOLD analysis project Ga0209756, IMG submission 184071) | Marine viral communities from the Pacific Ocean - ETNP_6_85 (SPAdes) (version 3) | ecosystem: Environmental > Aquatic > Marine > Oceanic | place: Pacific Ocean | collected 2013-06-19 | reverse complement strand
ATTTGTGAAAAAGGAGAAATAAGAGGTATATGGAGAGAATATACTCAAGCACCTTCTTTTAAAAATGATGGAGGTTGGTGTGATTATGGCAGACCAGTTTTATATAATGAGGCTCAATGTAAACAATCGGGAGGTAAATGGGAATACAATCCTTCATCAATCCACGCACACGGTTTACCTGGAAATCCACCTCCAACACATCATTGTATAAACACACTTAATCCATTAACGGCAATAACACCTCAAAGTAAATCGTGTCCTCAAGGACAGACCTATACAAAAAGGATATATTGGAATGGGGGTTCGTTTGAGGGATGTGCAACTCCCGAACAAATAAAGAATTACAACATAATGTCACTAATCTCTTAAAAAATGAAAGAAGATAAGATATTTATAGATAGATTTGATGAGAAAACATACTCAATATCCAAATATGATGGAGTTGATTATGTAACTGATATTGCTATCGTAAATGACTATACTTTAGAAAACCCTGCAATTACATTTACAACACACACCTCCTTAAATGAATTAAATGCTATTCTGGAAGTAGTAGAAGAACAACAAAAAGATGTAGAGATTTTTGGTTCTTTATTAATTGAATTAAACGGAAGTGATGATGAAAAAAAGTAATTATATTATACTTGGGGGATTACTCCTTGCTTCTGCCTCTGTTTTAGCGTTAAACTTCTATTTAGGTAAATCACACAAAACACTCGTTTCTACCGATGATTTAATAATTACCAAACCTAAAAAACTATTTGCTTCTAAAGTAGTTTTCTTATGGGGAGGATTACATTACGCTAACCCTAAATGGATGTTATCTCAGATACCTGACACTATACTAAATAAATATACTTTCGTTATAGTTCCTTATAATACCTCTTTAAGTAGCGTTAAGAGTAGTTATAAGGCAGAATTCAATAAAGATGTGAAAGAAAAGAACTTGATGATTGTTGGTTTTTCAGCAGGAGCAAAGATTCCTCAAAAGGTATATGACTCAAAATATAAACTTATTGGATTGATTGACCCAAGCACTAATAATAAACTTTCTAATAAATCATACGGAGAGAATACGGTTCTACTCTACAACTTATCTAATTGGACAGGTTATCCTTCGGCGATGAAGGATTTGCCTAAATTAAAGGATAATGTTGTTTCTTCGGGAGGAAAAGGAGTAGAAATAAATAAATCCCATAAACACTTTGTTAAATACTTTTTTGAAAACTTAAAATGATTAAAAAATATTTTCAAGATATCGTAAGTACCCTTAAATTTCACTGTCATAGTAATCTACTTATATTTTGGTGTCTGTCAGATGTTTTAAACAATCAAGTTTTATGGACTACACATTCGTATTGGTTAGAATTAGGGCAACCTAATACTTATTGGCTCTATATGGCTTATTTGGTGTTGAGTGTAGGTATGTTGGTTTGTCTTAATAATTTCGGATGGCTTATTAGATTTATTACAGCATATCTAATTCTTACCCTTTTTAGTAGTATTCGGTATATTGAGGATTTAGTTAGTTCAGACGCAGATTTTGATAATCAAGCATTAAGAGCATTATTGTTAACTATATTTTATGTGATAATGTGGGGTTGGATATGGTTTAAGATAAAAAGAGAAATGTTATATAGTAAATTAAAAAAATAGATTACAAAATTATGAAATTACCAAAAATAATAGATGATAACTTACCTATATTAACTACGATTGGAATAGGTGTAGTTCTTCTGTTAATTCTAACAAAAAAGAAAAAATCTCAATATGACAAAGATTGTGGTTGTTCAGATAAAGTTCTTTTGAAGGATATAACAGACCCAAGACATAGAGAATTAGTAGAAAAAAGTGGCAAAGGGTTTATCTGTTCTTTCACAGAGCCAAAAAGTCAAGCAGATTGTAAACCAGGATGTAAGTTCAAATTTGGTAGAAGTTCAGATGGTATGATGCAGGTATATACACCAAATGGTTGTGTAAAAGATGAGAATTATTAAAAAAATAAGATTATGGAAAACAACTTATGGTTCAACTTTAATACAAATGATAATTTGTGGTTTAATGCTAAAGGGGACTCTCCAAAAGGTAGAAAAATTACTATAAACGGAGATGTAAATGATATAAGAGGTGCGATTGAACAATCCAAAAGACAAGGGGTAATAAGTGAATCTCAATCAGGAAGAGCAGAAGTAGAGGTTAGAAACTCAATAGCATCACTAACTCCTACACCTGAGAATCCCGACCCAGGAAAGAAATACAAATGTAAAAAGAAATGTTCCTCTTCAAAAAGTACAGGAAAGTGTGCTTTGGGAGGATGTTTAACTTTAAAAGGATTCCCTCCTAAAAAGTTTTCTTGGACTTGGGAAATATAAAAAAATAAAGTTATGATACAATTACAATCAAATATGAGAATTTGCATACCTTTAAGAGTATTAGGAAATCCAAATAGTGGATGTCTAACGGGGGTAGCGACAGGACAATGTAGAAACACTATTGGTGAGTTAGAATGTGAGGTAATGACGGATGAGGTAAATAGAACGAAAAAGTGGTTTAAGAGAAGCGACATAAGACCTATCGGAAATACAGGTATTGCTCCTATTGAAAACAAATCACAAGCCTGGATAGATAATATGATGGCTCAAAGAGGTAGTGTAATCCAACCTAACTTTAATTCAGTAAACAACACTCCTGCCTTAAATAAACAATGGAATGCACTTATGAAACAACAGGGACTTCCTCACCGAGTAGGTACTGGTAATGAAAATCTTGAATCCCCTTATTTAAGTCAAGCAGATTGTCCTCCGGGAGCCACTTTTGATGATGGTGGGAGACCACAAGGACAAAATAGTGCTATGAATAAATGTATTCCTCCTACCAGTCAAGCAGATTGTCCTTCTGATAGTGTTTTTCAGGACTCATCATACCCTGATGGACCTCAATGTTTACTCACTCATACACCAGGTCTAGCCTCCCTACCAAGCCCTAACTCTACTATTCCTTACGACCAACAGCCTGGATATATCGACCCTGATACAGGATTAACCGATATAGAGATGTATGGTCAAGAGAAGCCCGTAGTTAAAAAGAACCATACGACAATGTGGTTATTTATTGGAGGATTCGTATTTTACGCTTACAACAAAGGATTATTAACAATAAAATAACAGATATGTCATTAACACCCGCCCAACAAAGAAGAGAAGATAGTTATAATAAAGGACCCGCTCCACAGGACCAAGTTCATCAAAAATATGTCCCCTCTGAAAGAATAATAGAAGAAGACTTAAATATTGAAAAAACGGAAGTAGTACACGGAGAACCCTCCCCAATTACAGACCGACAAGAAAGATACCAAAAATGGTATAATAGTTGGTTAAAATGTGACTCCTTTGATACAAAATGTGGGATAAAACGATTAGTAATTATCTGTGGTATTGCGTATGTAGGGTATTTAGGGTATAAAGCAATTAAAAAATAAAAGAAATGAGTTATTATAACACAACAGGACCATCATCATATCCACCGTGTAGTGGTACGATGGGACAATGTCCTTGTTCATACGGCGGATGTATGGACCCGACTGCCTCTAACTATGATGCAAACGCTACTTGTGATGACGGCTCCTGTATAGCGGTTGTATCTGGATGTATGGACCCTGCGGCTGACAATTATAATCCAAATGCAAATGTAGATGATGGAGGGTGTCTTTATAATACAGGAAACACTTATAATAATGGGAATTTAGTATGTTGGAATGATGCGTGTCCAAGTCCAAGTCAAATAACACCAGGCACGGCGACAACTTGTCCTTCAACCCATCCATTTCCTACTCCTCCAGTTTGTCCTACCCCTGTTTATGTAGTAATATCTCTGTCTAACTTTGTAGGAATTTATAATCCCGGAGAGTGTGGAAGTACAGATATAACTATTGCTAATATGCCTCCTAATTCGACTTGGGTAGTTAAACGGAACCCTTGGAGTCCAAATATGGGTGTTATTGCTAGCGGTAACTATCTAAATCCTCAAGCATCAGTTTCTAATTTATGTGAAGGTAATTATGTAATTAGTGTATATTCAAACAACAATCTTATTCAATCAAAGGCTATATCAATGATACTTCCTTCTTCTCAACCGGCTATTGAGGTTGTTTCTACTACAAATACTAGCCCTCCATCTTGTGATGGAGAAGTAAAATTTAAAATAAGACAACAATGTCATCCGATAGCGCCCCCTTGGGGTAATTGTAATATGAGTTTTTCTAATAGGTCTACCTTCAGAATTAAGGATAGTACGAATAATATTGTCGTTAATAGTGCAGGTCAAAGTTGGGGAGAAAATGGTCTTAATGCGATAAGTGGGAGTTTTGTTTATAATTTAAAAGCCTCTGGCTCAAGCATAACCTATGCAGGAGGTACTAAAAGTCGTTCTTGGATGAATATAAATTTGTGTCCGGGTAATTATACTCTTGAACTTGTCAGTAGTGGTAGCGGTGCTGTTATTGAAACAACAACCTTTAACATACAATAATGATAGAACCAAAGAAAATACAAATATTAAAAAAATAAGATTATGAGTGCAAACAAATATGTACCACGAGATTATAATCCGAGATTAACAGCAACACAAGAACAAGTGGACTCCTGTAATGAAAAAATAATTAATTTTCAGAAAGGGGCTTCTTTTGGAAGTGTTTCTAATCCTGATGTAGGAGATAAAAGAAAAAATAAATGGTTTGACCAATGCTTAAAGCACGAACAAAATGTAAGTTCTTTAGCAGGACCAGAAGCAAAAGCCGTCTGGGAGGAAGAACAGGAAGAAATAAAAAATGCACAAACGGCAGGATTTGGAAACATACCTAAAGTTGTGTGGATAGTCATTGGAGTAGGAGTTTTATATATGGTAGCAAAAAAACAAAAGTGGATTAAATAAAAATTAACCGATTGCTCAGGAACAGAAGTAATGGAAATAATGTTATAAAAAAGGAAAGTATGAAATCAAGTACAAAAGGATTATTAATAGCGGGAGGAGTTTCGGTAGTCGCACTAACGATATGGTTGTTAGTAAGAACGAGAAAGACAAATAATTCTCAAACCCCAAACACCCCTAAGACAGACGACACAAGAGTTGTAGGAACCAATAAACACGGCAAAAAATGGCTATGCAAAGATTTTGAAGTAAAAAACGGGGAGTGGTGGGTTAAATCTATGAATTGTAAGGTATCAGAGTGTTTTGCTAGTCATTATCTGGACGCATTAAATAATGGGTCTTGTAATTAAAATTAATAGGATAAATATATAAAATTATGAAATCAAATACAAAAGGATTATTAATAGCAGGAGTGAGTGTAGTCGCTTTGATAGTTTACTTTATAATAAGACCTAAAAAATCAGAAAAAACGGCAGAGTATAAAAAGAGTGAAGATATATTTGTCCCATCGGAGAAAATAGAAGAGGTTACGCAGAATCCGGTATGGAACGAAGAAGATAAAAATGTAAATTCGGCTTATTGTCGTGATAGTTGGTGTGCGTGTGTAGGGTCTAACCCTTTGGGTTTGAAAGGTCTGGCTTGTGTGGCTTGTGGAAAAGCGAAGAATATGAGTATATCAGATTTTGAGAACGAAATCAGGGAGGAAATGGGTGTGTCTCCCTGCTAAAATAAAAATTATGAAAGCAAGTACAAAAGGATTATTGATAGGAGGAGGTGTTGTGGCTGTGTTGATTACAATTTTAATAATCAGAAAGGGTCGAAAAATAACAGCCTCTAGGGCTGCTAAAATGTCAGACAAAGAGTTAAAAAAACAACTTCTTCTAACACTTAAAAAACAAGCATTGTGTGGTAAACTTGCAGAACATAAAGACAATGCAAGTGATAAAAAACTAAGGAAGAAGGTTAAAAAAGTCGCCAAGTGTATGAAGACACACTCCGAAAGTATGCTTAATTTAGCCAACGAAATGAAAAAGAGGCTGTGTGATAAAGACCCTAATCAAGAAGGATGCTAATGAAAGAATTAAGTGAAAATACAGGATTTAATATAAGTATTAAGACATTAATATCTATAGCCGTTATAATCGCTACTTTAGTTGGGATATGGTTTTCACTTCAATCGGATATAGAAGACGCTAAAAAACTTCCCGAACCACCACCTCAAGATGTAACCAGGATGGAGTATGATATGAAAGATAAAAATATCCGACTCTCTATTGAACATACAGAGAAAACAGTTGATGAGATTAAAGAGGATATTAAACGATTAGAAGAAAAAATAGATAGATTAAGATGAAAGACCTAATTTGGAAACTACTAGGAGGATATATACTCATAATAATTTTGATGTTATCAAGCACATTATCTTATGGTCAGGTTGTTGTTACTGAGTTTAATGCTTGTTGGAATCAAGAAAACACAACAGAATGGTTAGATAGTTTAGAAAATTGTGAGATAACTAAAGTGGAGATGGATAGACCGGGAAAACAACAATTACAAGAAAGACATAAAGTTAGTATAGTTCCTACTCTTATTATTTTTAAAGATGGGGAAGAAATTAAAAGGTTTGAGGCGGATATATCCTTCCGATTAAAAGCGACAAGAAAAGAAGTTCAATTATTTATAAATAACTTAACAGAATGATGATAGTAGGAGGGATAATGTTATATATAGTGGGTATAGTTACTGGCATATATTTTTCTTCTCAAATAGAAAAAGATATAGACAAACGAATAAAAAAATAAGAATATGAAAAAAGGATTAATAATAGGAGGTAGTATTGCGGTTGGGGCTCTCATTTTGTGGCTCATCCTAAAACCAAAAAAGAGAAAAACAGGGGAAAAGAGGGTAAAGAAGTTAAAAAAGAAAGATTGTTATAATCCAGAGTTTTGGGATGGATATTATTACAACAATCCTGAAAAAGGTCCTGGTCAAATAAAATACCGCCCCGTAGGAGATAAGGTATTGTTATATAGAAAAGATTACGCTAAAAAGGGAGGAGAATGGGTTTGGATAAACCCTCTTAATAGTAAGGACATCGACACGGACCTCAGCCCTAAATCAGTAGCCGAATTAGAAAGAGAAGAAGAATGTCTTAAAAACAATTAAATTGCATTAAAAATGGAAGAAATACTAAGACTTATTGAAGGATATGGGCTACCTTTAATTTTACTATTAGGAGCGCTATACGCTTTATACCGGTTTATTGTTTTCTCACTATATGAAGTTAAAAACGAATTTGGTAGAAGACACGAAGATAACGCTAGGTCTATGGAAGAATTAAAAGTGTCAATAGCAGAACTCAAAGCAAAAGTAAATACAATTTTAGATTTTATTAAAAAATAATGGCGAAAACTTACACCAGACAACAATTTGTAGAGAGATATGGACCTTATATCTCCAAAGCCACTAAGGGGTCTGGCATCTTACCAGGCACTCTTATAGCACAAGCCATTATAGAGAGTCAGGGTAGGGTAGGTAGTAGTTATAGAGTAGGTGCGAGTACCTTATCGAGAGAAGCAAATAATTATTTTGGTATAAAGTGTCACGGATGGGGTGGTAGAGGATATAATATAGATACCGGAGAACAAGATGCAGACGGTAATAAATATATAGATAAAAACGCTTGTTTTCGTGCCTATGATAGTGTAGAGGACTCTATTGATGATTATATTAGGTTTCTTCACGCAAATTCTAATTATCGTAGAGCAGGTGTTTTTCAAGCCAAAACCGTAGAAGAACAAGCAAAAGCCCTTAAACGAGCCGGATATGCGACAGATGTAAATTATGCTCCTATGGTTACGAAAGTGTATAACAGTGTAAAAAGTTATGTGGATAAGTTTAGTAGTTATGGGATTAAGGGGGTGTGGAAATCCTTTAGATATGACCCGAAAGCCTTTATAAAGAGAAACAAATTGGCATTTATCGGCGTAGGGGTTTTATTAACATCCGCAGGAGTACTAACTTATGTTTTAATCAAATCAAAGAAAAAATGAGTGAGAATTTAACAACAATCATAATATCTTTAATTACTGTCCTTTTTGGTGGAGGGGCTTGGAAATTTTATGAATTTCTAGTAAAAAAGAAATCTGAAAATAAACAATTGGAGAGGTCAGAAAAAACAATGTATCGTGATGATTTAAGAAATAGAGTAGATAAATTAGAGGAGGATAAAGAGGAATGTCAGAAATCGTTAATGGATATATCTAATAAATTATCATCTTTGTCGACTAAAGTTGAGTTTTTACAGAAGGAAAATAATGAATTAAAAATCAAATTACAAAATAAATAAAATGGCATCCGATAAAGCATTAAATATCGCATTAATTAGTGTAGGTGTTGTAGTAACTGCAATTGGAGGAATTCTACTCTACCGAAAGTTCAAGGGTAGCAATAAAATTGTAGATTACAAACCGGCTTTATCTGATAAAAAATTACCTAAGAATTTCGCTGAAATACCAGGAGGAGGAAATAATTATAGATGTAACCAACCTACTTTAAGCCAATTTAAATATATTTTTAAGAAATTCCCGAAAATAAAGTATGTGATACGACTTAACGGAGAAGAGGGAACAGGGGTTACTCCTGCTTCTGAAAAATCTCTTGTTGAAAGTTCGGGTAGGAAATATATCGCTCCGAGTGCTCATAAAGGATATCAATCAGGGAAAGGATACACTCAATCTATAAAAAATATACTTCCTTATCTTCTCAAAGGAAACACTTTAATTCATTGTACTCACGGGGCTGACAGAACAGGATATATCGTAGCCGCTTATCTAAAAGAGATAGGATACAGAAATTGGAGTGATGAAGATTTATGGGAATATACTATAAAATATAATAGTTGGAAATCAAGTCAGAAAATTTGCAAACCTGGTAGTAATTGGGGTTATGTAAAATATTTAGAAGGATTCTATCCGGTAAAAAAGTGGTGTAAAGCCAAATCATCAAGAAAATTCTGTAGTCCCTGTGTATAAATGGATGTAATAATACTCTTAACGGTTTTAGGAATAGGTATTTGTGTGGGAATGTATCTCTCCAATCATAACAATAATCAACTATAATTCTGCTTGACCTTTTGAATTATCAATAATTACATCGGGATTATTTCTGTCCCTCCATTCAATAAAATCATTTCCAAAATCAGATTCTTCGTGAATCGCTTTTCCTTTCCTTTTCTCCCATTTATTACTTATAGTAGTTCCTCCTGGTTGAGGCTCAAATAAATGATTAATATAGTAATTACAAGTATCTTCCCATTGTTGTACAGAAATGGATTTCCCATAATGTTTAACATATCCCTGTATTACAATATCATCTCCTACATTTACCGGAGTTCTATGGAAGAATTTAATATTAGGATTTGGTCGGAAAAGAGTTAATATATCCCTGTATTCTGGACCAATATTTTCCCTTTCTAAATAATGTTTTTCTACATCTTCTTCGGTTATATAATAGTCAAAAAACCTCATTTGATATCCTTTAATAGATTCATCTTCAAAATCTATATCAGAAAAATCAGCATATTCATCAGCATCAAAGTAATAAATCCAATCAGGATTGTCTTTAACTGCACAATCATAAATAGTTTGTCGTTGTTCTCCTTCTAGCCTTAACCTTTCAAGAGGTCTCGATTCCCATTCATCAACTGTTAACACTTTCACTACTTTAGGGAATTTTTTACATATCTCCACAGTGTTGTCGGTAGAACAATCATCTAGAATATAAATAGCATCTAATTTATCAGATAAGTGTTCTAAAGTATGTTCTATTATTCCCTCCTCATTTCTTATTCGGGCTATGCCTACGATATTCATAAATTATAGTAATTATACAGGGTTAAAAGTGCTAATGCTGTGTGATGAGCCCTCATTACTTCACCTTCTCCACTAAAACCTCCATCTTTTTCTTGACCTCTTTCTAAATTTATTATCCATTCTTCTCTTATCTGAGATTTATCAATTAGAGATAAAAAATAAAGTGTTTCGGTTTGGATATCGGAAGGTGTAGTGGTTTTATAAAGATTTACTAAAACCCTACCAAGAAACTCTTTATACTTTCTCAACATAGAGTTTTCTCTAACTATCATATAAAGACCCCATACAATATGCGTAATTGTATATTTATCATTCAAACTTAAAGGATAGTCTTCCACGAGTTTTAAATTATAATCCTCTAACTCTTTTATATACCATTCTATATCTACTGGTTTTTTTAATAAGACATCAGATATATAGTATTTTTCCGCAAATTCTTCAAAATCATCTCTTCTATAACAAACCTCTATGGAGTGTCTTAAATCCTTGAGTTTTAAAGGAACGAACTCCTTGTCTTGTTTAGTTTTTACTCCTAGATGAAATTTATACCTATCTTGAACAAGAAGAATCAATCCTCTCACTCCATAATCATCCTCTTCTTGATAATAACCTTTTATATGCTTTTGCACATACTCTCTTAAAAATAGTAAAGATTTTTCCATATTCATAATGCAAATATAGGAATTACTCGTAAGCCCCCGTTATATTATTTCGTTTTTCCGAACTTTTTGTAGCATAAGAAAATCCTTTTGATGTAGAGATGAATCCTGTTCTTGCTTTTACTTTTACATCAACCACCTCCATCTCGGAAATAAGAGGGTTGTTTTTTTTATCTAGTTTTCTTACAATTCCAGAATAAAGTTTCTCATCTATCTTTGGATAACTGCCTTCATATTTTCGTGCAAAAACCGTATCCATAAGAGTCTTCTTTTTCTGAGCGTTTTTTTGTTTGTAGGTCAGGGTTACATCCCCAAAAATTATTTCCCCTTTTGCGATTTCATCCATTTTTCTCTTTTTCTTTTAATAATATATGAATTAATTCTCTATCTCCATACATTTCACGAGAGTTGGGCTGTTCTCTATATTCATCGGGATTAAATATCATTTTTACATCGGTTATTTTATCGGTCTTCTTATCCCTTCTAATTGTCCACCTCCTGCCCCTTAAAGTCCCCTGTTTTTGTAATTGTTTTAATAAACTCATCTTTTAGAATAATTTAAGTTGGCTGTCTAACAACTTTTTATGCTTTTCCGCCGCCTCAATTCTTGCTTTTGATATCTCACAATATTTTTCCGATAGGTCAATTCCAACAAATGAGAATCCCTCATACACACAGGCTTTTCCTGTACTTCCTGAGCCCATAAAAGGGTCTAACACCAACCCTCCTTTTGGAGTCACTAATCTACACAAATATTTCATTAAATCAGTAGGTTTTACAGTTGGATGATGATTTTTGGTATTCTTACTTTGCATTTCTCTATAATATACCTCTCCTGAACATCTTGAATGATTATTAGTTCCATTAAGAGTCTTATGGCAATCTACACAAACAGGGCTCTGAGAATAATTACCTGCCGTATATTTTTCTGATGGTTCAAATTTTTCTAATCCTTCGTTTCTGTCTAATTTACTTGCTTTTGCACAATAGAAAAATCTACTTGCACTTCCTTTATCATTATAATTACTTGGAGCGTCTGGTTTATCTCCGTTAAACATCGAGGTTTCTTTATTATCATACTCTTTTTCATTGTAATTATATTTTTGGAAGTTATTTCCTGACCCTGCATTCGGAAATACATCTTTTACTTCATCACTTCCATCGTGTATAAGATTAGCAGGAAATCTTCCTTTCTCTGAAGGGGGGTTGATTGAATTTGTAAATTTAATATGTTCACCTTCGTTTTTTCCGTGGTCAGTAACCTGCTTATATTTATCTTTATTTTGATGCCTGTATAAAGGGTTAGTAGCAGGATTTGTATCCTTTGAATCGAATTCTACTCTACACTCATCTATATTAATACCACCTGTTCCGTGCTTCAAGACATTTTTAGCAATATTTTTTTCCTGTAAGGGTTTTCTCGCCATTGTAATAGGTTCTAACGCAGGTTTTAATGCAGTTCCCCAACCTTCCCATTCAGACTTTCCTATGGTTACTGGAGCATCCCACCCATCTTTGTATCCGTATTGATGGTCTGCGGACCCAGTTTCTTGCAAAGGTGTATGTTTATGAGGATTTCTTTTTTTTCCATCTAAAGAAAAATCATTTTGTGTTCCGATTATCTTTCTCTTATTACCCTCTATTTTATCTACTGATTTCCCTATGTTATGACTTTTAGGGAATCCACTACCATACACCCAAGCAATCATATCTCGAATTTCAAATCCTGCATCCTCTATATTTACTGCCATTCTGTGTTGAGTTCTTGTTCCTGCAAATGCTAACAAATATCCTCCTGGTTTTAATACCCTAAGAACTTCTTTCCAAAGTTCTACAGTAGGAACATCGTAATCCCATTTTGAGCCCATAAACTCGATTCCATAGGGAGGGTCGGTAACCACACTATCAAAGTGATTATCTTCAAATTTTTTCAGTTCTTTTAGAGAATCTCCGTTTATTACCATTAGAAAGACAATTTAGTTTGGTTTTGATGTACTTTTAATCGTTTTTCAGCCACTTTCACATATTCTTCACTAATTTCACTACCAATGAACTTTCTGTTGTGTAAAACACACGAAACAGCAGTTGTTCCACTACCCATAAAGGGGTCATAAACAATATCCCCCTCATCAGTACAAGACAATATACAATTAGAGGCAAGTTTAACAGGAAAGGGTGCGGGATGATTATTTTGGGTATCTGCGCCGAATCTCCATACACACTTTTGGAAAAAACAATTTCTTCTATCGAATTTCGGCTTACTATCTTTATCTTTTTTTAACCAAAAAATATATTCTGTAATAGGATAAAAATAACTTTTATCTAATTTAGGAGTATTACTCCTATCCCAAATTATTGTTTGTTTTAAAGGGAAATCGTAAATATAACTTGGATGAATTGTATTTAATTCTGATAATATATCTATATGATTATAAAACATACTCCCATCGGGCTTTAAAATCCTTAAACATTCATTAATTATCTTTTTTTGCCAATTAATATAATCCTCCTTTTCTCTAGAGTCCTCATAACTATCATATTGAATCACTCTCAGAGCCCCCGAATCTTTCGAATGGTGAGACCGATTTCTAATCCACTTGTTTTTATTATAAGGAGGGCTTGTCACGACTAAATTAACAAAATTATCTGGTATTTTAGCAAGTGTGTCTAAACAATCTTCTTGATATATTTTATCTAACTCCACTAAAACATTCGGATTTGACTTATTCTTTGCTCTATCCTTTTCATAGTTTTCTCAAAGTAATCCTTATCTAATTCACACGCCGTTAAATCATATCCCATATTATTACAAGCGATAGCGATACTGCCGCTACCTAAGTGCGTATCTAAAATCTTATCCCCTTCTTCTGCATAGTTCATTAGCAAAAATTCATACAAAGAAACAGGTTTTTGAGTGGGGTGAATTTTAGTTTCCGTTGAGGTATTTCCCTCTAGTCCTCCATAATATCGGTAATCAAATTGTCGTGCCACCTTATTAAAAGATGTCCAAGCGAGTTCTCCATCCGAAAAATTAGGAACAGGATTCCCCTTATGCCAAAAGATGAACCCTTTACATCCATTTTTCCATAAATAAGGAAAATAGTTTCCTCCCCATATAATTTGGTTTTTACTTACCCTTTGTAGTTCAATAAAGAACTCATCAGTTGGAACTCCCTCATCCCATTCTTTACTTTTATGTCTTAATCCCATCCTATCTTTTTTAGTTCGATTAGTGTAGGTTTTCGCAAAGTCTATACCATAAGGGGGGTCTACGATGGCTAATTCAAAGTGGTTGTCTGGATAACGACTCATAAGAGCCATATTATCTTCGTTGGTAATCGTGAGTTCGGCTTTTCTAGTCATTATTTTTCATTTGATATGTATATCATCTCCTCTCCTTTTTTCTTGCCACTTTCCCACGAGGCGATTTTGTGGGTGGCTCTTAAATCGTTGAGATGTTTTTGAACACCTTCTTGATTTGGGATATTACGAATACTTATAGTATTAAATATCCTTTCTTTTGTAGTTGGTTTTGACCCTCCGTTTACAGGTGGTAATTCAACTCTTTCTTTTTTTGCTTGTTTGATGTGAACAGTTAATCTTTTCATTACATTACGGGTATTATTGATAAATTTTCTAAATTAGTATGGAGTGCTCCTCCGTTATTTCCCTCATCATCACTACTTGGTATTAGCCAAGTTCCATCATCTAACTGGATACATAAAGGTCGGAAATGCCATCCCCATTTGTCTGCCTCTTCTTGAGGTAAGTATTCTACTTTTTTTATTTTTCTTCCTACAAGAGCGTCTTTAATCTCTTTTGTCCAACTTTTTTCGTTTGAGTCCATTTGGTTTTATTTTAGTATAACATTTTTTGCAAAAACAAACTAAAGGAGTAAAAGGATTGCAATAATGTTTATTTAAAAACGGCTCTCCTAAATACCATAACTCCAAGATATCCATCTCAGTATTACACATACTACAAGAATATATTGTATCTCCCTCGTTATTTTTTCTTATTTTCATCTTTCTTCCTGAAAGCGTATTGTTTTATATCATCTACATACACATCCCCCAACTCAAATCTTCCGTAAGTATAAGGACTTTTTACCGCACAGAACCAACGAGCATACTGATTTCCTTTTTCCTTTTCAGGAGTTTGATATTTTTTTAATACCCTCCACTCCCAAGTTTTCTCCTCATTTTCCCAAACTTCGTAAGGGTCTTCTAGTTTTCGTGTTTTTCCACAAAGGTTTTTTGATTTAGTCATCTTCTTGTTTAATTTCTGGGATTAATATTTCCGGTGGAGGAACATCATCAGGATAAACATTCACTCCATCTTCCTCCATCGCCTTTACAAACTTACTTGCTTTTGTAGTTTTTACTTCCTCCACTACAATAGGATTATTATCTTCATCTAATCTCATAGCACCCCCACCTTCTACGATATTATCATACGATATTACTTTTGACATATTCAAGTGTTTCGGTAGTAATTTACATAATTGTTTAAATACAGTTTTCTTTAGCATCCAATATTGTGGGTCGGTTGGAGAAAACCATACGCTTCTATTTCCTGCCTTTGATAGATTCTGAATACTCTTTAGTTCATCTACAGACATTACTTTAAATATAGGGTCTTGTTGAGTGAATCGTACCACACAATAGACAGCGATTAAATTACCTCTATCTGTGGTTGCGGGCTTATGTGATAAATTTGGTTTTAACCCTAGAGAATACTCAAACTCATCATTTTCGTAAACACATTCTGCGGTTATATTTTGAACATTAGGGTTTTTGTATAATATTTTGGCTAATCCTTGATATCCTATCTGAAATTGACATTCTCTTCCATAAGGTATCAACCACGCCTCTCCCATTTGTGCTGTAGGAGATAATCCGAATTCTGCACAAGTCAGTATAGATGAAAACACCGAGGCGGGATTCTTTTGAAAAATCTCTAACAATTTATTATTTCTTTTAATCTGATTGACCGCCATATGTAAAAATTGTTGCGGATTGATTTCTTGTTCTTCTAATAAGTCGTTAATTGTCTGTAAATACCCGTTTAATTGGTGTTCAAATTTTTTGGCTACTGATTGCATTTTATTTGTTTTTAATTATTATTTCTTTTTTTCGTGTTGCTTGTACAAACTTACTCGTTTCAGCCACTCCCTTTCTTCTTCCTCTTCTTGCAACTCAAAGTCTACAATATCCTCAATCCTTTCCTCTTCGTTTCTTTTCTCTCTTTCGTAAACTAAATCCTCAATTTTCTCCACTCCTTCTCTTTCCAAAATCTCCTCAATCGTAGCGCTACCTGTATCATCTCTACTCCCCTCCTCTATTTCGTAATCAATCTTCTTATTCGTTAAAAATAAGGTTATACTCTCATCCCCATCATCCCAAATCTCTAAAATATCAAATATAATATCGGTTGATTCATCTTCTCCGTTAATTTCATTACCTAATAAATGTATCTTTTTCTCTGGATTTTCTATTCCTTGTAATTCTTTTATTAAATCTTTTACTTTCATACTTAATTTATTTTTTTCTTAGTTTCCCATCAATCATAACAAGTTCCTCTCCTGTGTTGATGTCAATTAGTTTTTTATTGTTCATCAACTCAAAATGTCTTTGTTCTGTATCTCGGTAATGTTTTAAACACGCTTCAAATAAACTCTTTTCCATTTCGTATTGGGGAGTTACCTGTATTTGTTTCAACTTCATTTCAAATTTAAATCCCATCGCCATTATCTTATAGGTTTTTGATTGCCAAATCCATAAACAACATCTCTCATCAAAAATTCTTGAACTTTTAATTCTTCTTTTAACTTCTTAATTTGATTTCTTTGCTCTAATGCTTTATGTAATAAATCACTTTTACTCATATTCCAAAGTGCAGACATTTCTTCCATATCTTTTTCTAAATCCTTCCACTCTTTCTTATTAAGTTTCTTCTCTTTCATATTTCTTTTTTACATTAAGATACAATTTCGTATTTGTATCGTATTGTATTCACTTATATTTCTTTTTTAGTTCTTGTTCTTTTTTATAAAGTTCATATCTCTCTATATGATAATCTATCTCCAATTCTAAAGCCCTTTTTTTAGCGTATTTTTTTCTTTGTAAGAAGTTTTTTCTTTCTCTTTTACAAAACTCTTTGTATTTCTTTTCAAGTGTTTTTGTGTCTTCTTTTACATCTAAATACAAAGCAAATTCGATACACTCATCTAATCTTTTTTTTTCTTTTTTAAGAAACCAATCTTGAACCATAAGTTGAAACAAAGATGGTAGATTTATTGTGTTTTTCATATTTCTTTTTTACAAATTGAACACTTGTCATCTTTTACGATTGTCATTGTGCAACATCTTTTACAAAACTTGAATTTCATAATATTTAATTTAATTCTGGATTAACATAATTTGTAAACGCCTTACTCTTTTCTATATCAACTTCTGTCGTTCCCCAAATAAACTTACCTTCTGCTCTATAAGTTTTATTTAATTCCTCTAAATACGACACCAATTCATCTCTTTTTGTTTCTTCAGGGAACTCATAAACTAATTTTTCTATATTATCATCAACATCACAAATACATTCATACATATCATAAGCGTCTAACACTATCATTATCAGATAAGTTTTCTTACTATATGTAAATGTTTTTTTTGTTTTCATCTTATTCTCTAGTTGGGTATCCTAAATCTTTTCTCCAATCATCTTGAAGTTTTCCTTTTCTTTTATTGTATTTCTCTCCTCTATATTCAGGTTCTTCTTCTTGAAGTTTAGCCCGTGCTCTTTTTATACTTGGACCAGAAGTTAATTTGTTTTCAGACATCATTTTCAATACCTTGTATCCACTCATCTTATTGACATTATAGCCCATTTGAGTCAATTCATTTAACCAAATAGTAGAAAATAATTTGTTATCGTCATCCCTTAATCTCGGATATTTAGTCAGCCACATCTTAACTTTATCTTTAGTTTTCATAATAGTAGGGTATTTTGGTGGTTTGATTTCATAGTCCAAATATATAAAAAAAACTATACAAAATAATTATTTTTAAAGATATTTTAAAGAATATGTAAAAGAATAATCTTTTAACCTGATAAATGGATTAAAATTAGTTAGTATTTTTTTCTAATTTTCCTTCACGAATGTTAAAATATTCACTATCTACCGACTTTAAATAATCCATATTTCGTCGATAATCATACATCTCGTGTGCCGACACTCCATTTTCCCATTTTCTATGACAAGAATGACAATGGTAAGTGATATTATTTATATCACAGATTAAATCCCGTCTCCGACTTCTCGGGATAAGATGGGAGTGAGTAAGACCATCATTTATCCCACATCCAGTACAATACTGTCTTCTGTTGAGTGACATTTCTTGGTAAACCTTTTTTAATTCTCTGTCTATAGAAGATTGTTTTTTGCTTTTCCTTCTAATCATCAATTATTTATTTTCTAAAGTTAGGATTAGATAGGGTCTTGGATATACCTGACCTTACGCATTCCGTATAATTGTATTTACAATAATCATTTTCATTTACTCTCGACTCTATTTCATAAGAGTTTTTATCGTATCCATTCCTTAGATTCTCAACTATATACTTAGGAATCATTATTAGTCCCTCTCTCTTATATTGTTCCCAATGGAGTAATTCGTGATTTAGCAATTCTTGGTTACCTCTCTCGGATTTTGTAATAAATATCCCAATAGGGGGAATCGTTAGAGCGTTGTAGTTTCCGAGTATGCTGTTGACATAATAAACGCTTACATTACTTTTCTGTCTTTTGTAGTAAGAGAAGGCTAAAACTCCCAAAACCCCATATATTAGATAACTACTTCTCATCTTATTCTATCAGTATTCATTTTAACTTTTATTTCATAACCTCTTTCATAGCATCAAAAAGCATTTCAACAGATTTTTTAGTATCTCCTTCTGAGGATACTTTATTTAGTTTTTTAGCAAATCTTCTTAACTTAAAAGGAAAAGTAATTTTTCTCCAAATTTTACTTAAATAGGTTTTGATGTGTAATAATGTTTTCATAATTAATAATGGAAATCCAAAAAATAATAATACGGTAATAATAGAAAATTCAATTACCTGATATTCTATTAAAGGAAAGTCCTCTCTTAATCTTTCTCGAAAATCTTCAGATAATCGGATATATTCCGTGAGTCCTATTGAAAAATATATGAAAATAAATATTACCACTTTTCAGTATTGTGTATCGCAAATTTATGAAAACCATTTACATTTCACTAATAACTAAAGTGATTTTATCTAAATTTCTTTTGAAAGAAGGGATATTAAAATATTTACCATAGTAAGATTCGTGTTTGAAGATTTCCATAATTAAGGTAAGGTTATCTTCTATTGAACTTAAATCTTCAAATCTTATTTTTCTTTCAAGTTGTTTTTTGATATATTTAATGGAATAATTATTGAGTAAATACTGATAGGAATTGGCAGGAAATTTAGAATCCGACATTATCAACGCCAGATGACTCTCACTTAGGTAGGGCTGTTGGAGGTGTAGATTTGATTCTAATTTAAAAGGAGGCTCTTTTTCTCGTATGGTATTCACCTCGACTCCGCTGTTTTCACACACGAAAGGTACATTGACAGGTATTTTTCTCCCTTTTCTATCTATATCCCTTACCAACGCCTTCTGATACCTTAAAACCTTTGTATATCGGTTTCTTAATAACGAATCGGTTTCGTTCTCTTCAATAAAATCTATTAAAGTATTTAACTTGGTTATGGATTCCTTTAATTTACTTATTTGTATTCTCATAATGCTTCTCCTATATTTTTTTCTGCAGTACCGAAATAAACCTCATTTACAGTAGGCACTTTCATTCTCTCCTTGCAATCTTCTTTTAAGAAACATTTAGCACATCTGGATATATTTGGGTAGGCTTTGAATCCATTTTGAATACTGTGCATTAGAAAATTTAATCCCATTTGTATATCTTCAGCGTGTTCTTGATATAAATCTTCTTCTATATTGACTTTTATTATTTTAAAGTCGTGAGAATTTTGAGTTGAAAAAACCCAAAAATAGAAATCTAAGTCCTCTCCGTATATATTTTTGTAAAGCCATTTATAATGTAGTGCCTGTATTAAAATAGTAATTTTAGGTCTAAATCCCCCCGCAAGATGTTCGGTGTTCCATCCGAAATCGTTCCACTTATCATCGAATAATGCTGTCGTTTTTAAATCTATTATAGATTTTTTCCCATCTACCTCTGCTATCAAATCTGCTGTTCCTGTTATATTTCCGAACTTCATATCAAATCCGGCGTGTAATACTTTGACTTTGTAAAACTCCACCGCTTTTTTATAGTTTTCTACTTGCTCTAACATTCTTTCATATGCAACGGCTAACTTCCCGTTTTTCAACACTTTTGGCTCAGGAATCACGGGATTGTAAGGGGGTAATGCTCCCGTACATACATATTCAAACCAATTTCCAAGTGCTTGTGGGGGAGTGGTATCTGATTGCATTCCTTTAATGTATTGTGCCTCTAATTTTAGACCACAATCTTTTTTACTTGCATATTTTGTCAATCCTTTAAGTAAAGATTGGCTTATTCTTAGGTTATCTGCATCCATATCTTTAATCGTTTTGTTTTAAATATATTATCATTAACATTATTATTGAAGGTACTGCAATAAGGGTTCCCATATCTATTGTTTTAGTTATTATTCACTAAAATATTCATCATAACATTCTTTTGAACACCATTTTCCATCTTCATCAACCTCTTCATTACAATTACCACAAGTGGGCTGATAGCAATCATTACACAGCCAATCTCCATCTTCCGCATCATTGTAATCTTTTTCTATTCCTATACTAGAACATTGATAACACCCTACCAGACCTTTTTCATAACATACTTTGCATTGTGAATCCTCATTGAGAGAGGTGTCTTCTTTACAAGTGTAGCATTCATCAATATAATCTTTTACCCAATCAGTCATTTTTTTCCATTTGTTTAATGAACTTATTCCAATCTCTTTTTGTAAATTTTCCCTCTCCTACCTCTTTCCTTTTAGAGAGTATTTCTAATTCCAATTCAGATGTACCTACCATATCTTCAGTTCTCTCAAAATAATGGGAGCATAATCTCTTGGCAGAATTTAATTGGTCATTGGTTTTACAACTTTTAATTACTCTTTGTGTTTTTAACTTTGCTTTTAACATTTCATCTAAGGAATCTATTGAAAAGTTAATTCTATTATTGTTATGGTCTTTTGTCATCATTTTTTTTGAGTTTTTAATAATTTATTTACAAGGTTTTTCATCTCGGTATAATGTTTATGAGTTTTAGGCTCATTTAAATCTTTCAAATAGATTAAATCTTGAGATTTTTCTTTCTCAATTCCCATTTGTGCGGTTAAAAAAACTAATCTTTTATACTTTTTAAGTATATTTTTAACTTCAGGATTAATTAAATCTCCGATTGTTGTCTTATTCTTTTTCATATTAAAACCACCCCCCGTTCTTTCTTTCTTCTTTATTCTTTTCTTCGTGATATCTTTTATTCCATACTCTTGCCTTCGCTAATCTCCAATTTTTAATGTAATCACCAGAATTTAGTCCTTTGAATTTTCCTTTTAGCACTCTTTTCATATCTTTAATCACATCACTTTTAGTAATTCCGTATTTGTTATCCTTAATCTTCAAATTGTCTTTTTTAGAATTAAGTTTCTTCACATTTTTTTGATGTAATCTCTTGTATGCTTTTTGTCTTTCTTCTCTATATCTCGGGCTGTTTCCTTTTTCAATAAAATCTACATCAAGATTAGGGTTGATTCTTACCATCTCTCGAGTTAATTGTTTTTCCGTAAATTTGCATTCTCTCCTTTTTCTTTTTTTCCTTTCTTTCAATTGTTCACTATAATCACAACTATCTTTTATTGCTTTCTTTTCTTCATCAATTTTCTTCTTTGAAGGTCTTCCCCTTTTTTTCTTGGTCGCAACAGTCATCTCAGATTCAGTAGATTCTTGTTCTTTAGATTCTTGAATTGGAACTTCTTTACAAAGAGGAATATCTTTTTTAAATAAGGTATCATATTTTTCCGATAAAATGGTAATTTGCTTTTTTAGAGAATCATTCTCTTCTTTTAAGAGAGCATTTTCTCTTATTTTATCATATCCATCCCAAAAACTTTTGTTATGCTCATCGAAATATATCTTCCCCACCTCTCTTATTGCTGCCTCAAGACAATCATCTACATCTTGAGAAATAACTTTAACATCAAGACCATTGACAAATGATAGTTGATATTGGTTTTTTGTCTTTAGGTGAGTTAACAAGAAACTACCGGCATTGGATACATTTTTCTGCAAATAGGAAAGTATTCGCAATTTTTCTTTTAAGGGTAACATTTTTTCTTCCATTTTTTCTAATTGTTTTAATTAATAATTATGTTAATTGTTATGTTCTTAATATCAGGATATATCTGTCTTATATGTGATTCTTCTTGAATTAATTTCTTTTGGGATTCAGTTAAATATATCTTTGAAATTTTATTATGATTTACAAAGGGTTGGTTTATCTGATATGTCCTATGATGAGCGTGGTTCTCAGGGATAGGAAGTGTGTTAGGAATTTCTTGTATGTTAGTATTTACGGTATTTATAAATTGTGTATTGTCAAATATCTTATCTGTATATTTTAATCCTATTTTATTAAAAATATCTTTAAGTTTTTCAAAATTATTCTCAAACATATCTTCATACCTAATCAAGTGTAAATCTTTTTTAGGATTGTGAGTGTAGTGTATAAAGGATTTTAGAGATTCAATATAAGATTGAAAACTATGATTTTTATAATCTATTATTGTCATAAACTTCTTAATTATTGAAGAAAAAACCCATAGAGGATTCCGAGTGATAAATATTTTTATGTAATCTTCATATTCCGGAGTAAAGAATTTAGGATGACATATCGGGTATTTACACACAATAAATCTTTTATCTGATGATTTATTTATTACATCTATTTCATTGGTAATCTCCTCTACCTCTTCAATATGACCTATTATAGATTTTAAAATAGATGTTCCAGTATGAGCAAACCCAAAAATAATTATCTTATTTTTTAATTCAGATTTTTTAGATGCCAATTTTTTAATTTTTGTTGGCTTTAGTTTTAAATATTTATCCGCTTGTAATTTTATATTAAAGGTTTTAAGAGCGTACTCTCTGTTTTCTTTACAATCTTTTATATTGTATTTGAGAATCTCTTCTTCTATAAACTCTTTTGTGGGTAAGATTTTCATCGCTCTACCACTACAATTATATTTTAAGAAATCATCAATATTATCTTTATTTATTGCTCCATCGGCTAATCCGGTTTGATAACCTCTATCATCGGCAATTATAACAAATTTTGAACACGCCATTCCTTCGTAGGCTCCTCGACCCAAAGATATAATAATATCTGATTTTTTCATTATTTTTTCGACATTTAAGTCCGGATTTGTATGTTTATTAAGAGATACTAACTCTAAATCCATCTCATCACAAATTTCCTTTAATAAAATATTAAAATTGTCATTTTGAGAAAGAGATAAAACGGAACTTGGTATTTCTGAAATCTTAGCACTCTTAAACCTTTCACAATCAATTCCATTATGGATTACTTGAGAATCTAAGTTATACTCTGAGTTTAAGTATTCTTTAATTTCTTGACTAATCGCAATATACTTTATATTTGAATTCCCTTTTGGGATAAAAGGCTGTTCTAAATCAGGAATAGTTCCGTGACAAACTTGATAAACATTATCTTCATTGTAGTTAAGGTTAGAATGTAACAAACTTTCCATCGTTGTATTATGACTAATTATACATAAATCAAACTTTTTATCTCCTGATTTAAGATAGTTTTTAGGTATTTTATTTACTTGGATTCCAAAATCTTCTTTGATTTTATCACTCATTACTCCTAATCTATTACGATGTGGAACTATTACGCAGATTTCCTTCACCTCTTTTCTTTTTTTCAACTCTTCTATAAGAGAATAAGTAAAAGTTTCCGTGCCTCCCACCGAATAAAGGTGGTTTTGTCCTATTAGTATATTCATAGTATTATTTAGAAAGGTAAATCATCATCATCAGTATCCGACATTGTATTACCATCAGGTATTCCTGTTATTTCTCCCTGTTCTTTGGGAGGAAAATTTTCATTATATCCCTCTACTTGTAAATCTTCTTGTGGATTTTCAGGATTATATTTCATTCCATCGTGTTCAACTACCGGAGATTCTTCTTTCTTTTCTGATTTATATGAGTCTTTCCAAAAACCTTCATCTCTCGTAAACCAATCCTTGAGAGAAAGTATAGCGTATTCCTCTACCTCTCCATCGGGACTTTGATGAAATTCGTGCTCGATGTGTAAAGCCTTATTAGGTGTCCACGCAATTTGACTCTTGTCTTCTTTCTCCATACATATTGCTTTTGGTCTAATTACTTTTATAGTTATCGGCTGAAATTTCTCCTCTCCTTCTTTAAATACACAACTTTGGTTTAGTGTTAATTTAGTCACCGAACATACTTCTAGATTCTCTTTCTTCTCAGGAGGGTCTAAGGTTTTTCTAAATGCCTTGACTTGTTTTTCAGATAATGTTCCGTATTTCAGGTACATAGCAGAAATTGATTTCATAAAGGGATTATCTCCTCTATACTCTTCAAGTTCTGTCTTTTCTTCATCAGTTAACACGATTTGGTTCGTGTTTTCTTTTGGTGTGTTTTCTTTGGGTGTGTTTTTTGTTTCCATTGGTTTAATTATTAAAATTCTACATTTATTGTTTTATCTTTAAAGTCAAATTGAACATTTTGAACAATATAGATTCCATCATTTTCACTCTCTCTATCATTATCTATTTCCCATTCACTTAAATCTACTTCGATTTCTACTTCGTGAATATCTTCATCTTTATCGGAGTATTCTACCATAAGAGTTAATTCAACATTAGTAGCATACGCACTCAAGGTTTTTACTCCCCACGACCTCATTTCTATTGAAAAATCCCACTTTACCGTACAAGCCGATACTCCGGTCTGTTCTATTGAGTCGTTTTCAATGCCTTTAATTCCTTTTTCAATTAACTTTTTTAGAACATAGGATTTTTCATTCCATAAATCAATCTCAAATTTATCGTCATAATATCTATTTACAAATGTTTCAGTAGTCATACTATTAAGTTTTTATAGGTTTATTTTCATATTCTTTTAATTGTCTTTCCATTTCTCTTTCGTTTTCCTCTAAATCCTTTGGTCTCCTATTACTTGGAAATTTTCTTTGTGTCGGACCTTTTTTTAACACCTTTTCACTTACCATTCTTCTTCCTTGACCTAAAGTACCTCCGATATTTAAAGAAACTTCTGGGTTTTCAAACACCCATAAATGAAATTGATTAGCGGTGTCGACTAATCTACTTTCAGGAGGATATATCTCTATTCCTTCGTTTTCTTCTCCCACTAATTGATTTTTTATCCATTGAAAGGCTCTCCAATCGGGTTGTGCCTTATTATCCTGTCTTCTTATAGAGAGATGGGTATAAAATATAGAGTTATCATCACTTCCGAGTATATCCCACTTTATTCCTGCTCTTTTATGAACAATCCAATCATCATTCTCCCAGATTTCTACATCCGGATTCTCGGCAAAAAAGTTTTTTTGAAACTTCTTACTAAAACCTTTTAGGTTGTAATGATTTATTTGTTTTAATTCTTTCATTTTTCTTTATTTATAATAAAAAGAGTTTTTGTGTAAGCACCCGTTGATTCATTTCATTTTATATTTGGTCTGTGTGATACTCTGTATCTACTCTACCAGTTAGACTTTTTACTATTCTTTTTCTTTTCTTCTTTGGATTTAATATCTTTTTCATATCCGACATCAAATCTTTTACCTTAACTAATGTCTTTCTCCCCCCACTACCACGATACACTCTTTTTCCTTCTAAAAACTCTTCATATTCTATATCTTCCATATCTTCCCTACAACGAAATTCAGCATCCGTTTCTTCATAGAGAATATCGTGTAATTCTTGTAAGTTATCTTCTATTCTCCTGATTTGACCCTCCAACCATAGATATTCTCTTTTATCTTTACCTGTTTCTTGATTAACATTTGGGTTATCATTATCCATCATTTTCATATTCTCTTGATGTTTCTTTATAGTATGGTCGGAAAAAAGTTTTATACTATCATAAAACATATCAATATCATATTTATAAAGATACGGGTTAGACCTAACCGCAATCATTCTATCTTCAAAGTATTTAATCTTTTTTACAGGAAATTCAATGTCTTTTTCTGAAATGGATGTCGACCTCCAAGTTGTAGGCATTATATCTACCAACTCACATACTCTCTTTCTTTCATCCTCAGTAAAAGCGTATAGTGTTTTTATTGTCTTTTTCATAACTTTGGATTATTATTCGTATCTTCACTATCTTCCGATTTGTAATCTACTATTTTCGATAAAACCCCCATATGAGATTTATCAAGTAAATCTTTAAAGGCATCACCTTCATATATTAACTTCGTAGGTGCGTACCCTATATTGAATAATTGTTCGGCGAGTAATTCCATATCTGCCATATTAGAAATTTCTCTCCGTTCTTTTGGTACTTCTTTAAGTTTTGAAATTGCGAGGTAAAGTGCTTGTCCAATAATATATTGTCCTCTCATACTTTGGAGCAACTCGTAAGCCTCTTTTTTGTCTTTTGATAATTTGATTTTTTCTTTTGCCATTTTTTTAAGTTTTAATTATTATTTACTCGATTTCATTGGCAAACATACAAAAAATTTAATAATCTGCCAAATAATTCACACTTTATTTTACGACTATCTCGAAAAAAGGTTACATTTTCAGATAGAAAAGAGTTTCTAAAAATTCTTTACTTTTTTTGAAAAAACACGAAAATCTGAAAAATAATTAGGTATTATCGATTGGAAAGTCAATATCTTCAAGTAATCTTTTAGCGTCATCATCCATCGTTCTTAATGCAATAAAGTTATCTGTTGGAAGCCATAATCCTCCCTCTCCCCCCACTTCTGGAGAGTAATCTGTTTCCGAGTAAGGCTCTGAGTAAAGTTCGGCTACACCTTCTATGGTTGTTATTTGTTCGGTAACCTGACTCCCGCATTGTTTCTCATCCATTAACCTAGACAGAAATTCCAACCTCACTTCTAGATACTCTCTCCATATTTTATGATAAGGATTTAATTTATCGTATTTATTTTGAATTTTCTCTCTTATTCTTTTTAGAGCCCCACACTTTCTACTTTTCATATCTGTTACCCAACTTTCTTTAAGTGGATTTCTTACAACCTCCTCTCCTCCTCCTTCTTCTTTGTCGTTAACAACATTTTTCTTGATATCACTTACATTCGAGTCGCTTGTAAAAGATAAATAATGAGATTCAGGTAAATAAGGAGTGCCAGAGAATCCAATTCTTTTTGATGCTACAGGGTTTTTAACACCTTTCAGAGGTAACATATCTTCAGAATAATCCATTACTATCCGAACCGTGGTATTGGCTAAAATTTTATAATTAAGTTTTGTGAATCCATCTACAACATATCCTTTCAAATCAGGAGTCTTCACATATCTTTGTTGTTGATAAGGACTTATAATAGGAGCGATAACTTTTTGATAAACTCTCCCTGTCGCTAACTTTCTGTCAAATACAAAAGGTTCTAATAACTGAGCCGGATTATTAGAATAGACCGAGAACTCTTTCACCCTTAAATTTACTGGGGCTACGGATTGTCGTAAAGTGCTATAATTAAAATCTCTATAACTATCAATTTTAATCAAATTGGCATCCGTTCCATCAGGTTTTTTTAATTCTGCTATATAGAAATTATCCGGATTGTAAAGGGGAGTAATTGTACCTTCAAATCCTCCTCCTGTATTTATTTTTAATATGCCCGCACCTACTGCCAAATCATCCTCCTCTGTGTCTCCTCCTTTGGGGTCTATATTTTCAAAATACCAAGTAGCATCTAAATCACAAGTTATACGAAACTGATATTTCACATCTTCTTCAACTACATCAGGGTCATCAGAACTTTCTCCGGAATAGAATGTTTCTTGAACCACTGTCCAAGTCCCCATATCAGCAGTATTAAACGAAGGCACAGCAGGTAAACCACCATCGTTTAACAATGCTTGTAATTCCTCTGGTGTCTTACTTCCTGACCAACCTTGAAATAAAACATACAAATCTGACCGGGTTCCCTTTTCCCAATAATGAAATTCCCATTCAGCAGTCAAGAATTCAGTTCCTGCGTCATTCATATAAGGAGAGTAATCCCCTACATAACTCCAAACTACATTTGTGATATCTGCTTTGGCTTGGTCAGAGGTATCAAAGATTCTCACCTCCGTATCATCGGTTTTAGCATTATTTGTCATCCATAGCAAACTCCTAGCCATTACATATAATTTTTAATTATACTAAACCAATCATTTGTTCTATCTATCAAATAACCTTTACTATCTACTTTAACTACTCTCTTAGTAACCCCATCCGTTACATTTCCACCGATAACCTCTGCAAAACCTTGATTTTTATTTACTTTTACTACTATATCACAATGAGATTTGTAACTATGGGTAGTATCGTAATTTACATTGTTTTGTCGTGTATAACACACTAAATCGCCTAATTCTACCGGTTTTTCAGATAATTCATATCCCTTAAAAGGTGACTTTCGATTTCTCTTGCGATTTTGAATAGTATCTCTGATGTAAGTGCTATGACCAGACGAATATTTAAAGTGGTTTCCTGCTCCACTTTTTTTCATTACAAAAGATATAAAAGCGGCAGACCAAGGCACATCTCGGTCACACCCATCTAAATTTCTTCCTGTTCCTTTTTTCCAATATTCTCCCACTCTATCTCTATACACGGAGTCACACTCTCTACTTCCTGTGTTTTGCATAGGTCCAAAAACTCTAGTTTGTTCTCCCCATAACTTCCATTCTCTATTTGCGTTAGATATGAGTCTCTTTTTAAAACTGCTTAATCTTAATCTTTTTGAAAGTATGAGAATGGTAGCAGAAACTACTAATCCGGTTAAAACTCCTAAAATTATATATCCTTTCTTCATTTTTTAACGACTTTCTTATAAATATAAAACCCAAATAAACCGATAGCAACCCAATAATACCATTTAATAGGCTTATTTGAAAGTATTTTATCTTCTGCACTTCCATCCCTTCCCTCTTTAAATAAATCACTCGTTTGCTCTCCCGATTTAATGTATGTCAAAGGTATAATTTTTATATCCGAAGAAAAATCATTAATTGAGATTTGTTTGTTTTGATATCCAACATAAGATATAATAAGATAATCCGAAGGAAATACATCTATTTCAAAAATACCTTCTGAATCTGATGTGGCTCTCTTTTCAGGCTCGATAACATTCCCTTTGTTATCGGTAATAACTACACTCCCTCTTGGTAAGGGCTCTTGAGTTTTACTATCTATTATTTGTCCTCTCGCTTTCATTTTGCTTATGTTCAAGTATCTTCCTATTGTACTTTATTAAGTCCCATATAATTACGGCTGTGATGGAAGCACATATTCCTATCAGAAACGATTTAGTATCTATTGGATGTTTAAAACCTATTTTCATATCTTAACCTACTGTAAAGGAGCGTGAATATATCCTGGATTATTCCTTTGTTTACACATCTCTCTTTGATTAAAACCACCTACACTACAATCCTCTTTTTTTGTCTCTAACTTACAAAACTCTGTCCTGTAGGCAGAATAAGGCATTTTAATACTCCCTCCTCCCGGAGGATTTTCGTAGGCGTTTTTACATTTTTTTTCATCCAAAACTTTAGGGGAGAAAAATCTCTTCCATACAAAATACCCGACTATGGCTACGATTCCTCCTATCATAATCTCTTTTTCTAATTTTCCTGTTCTTTTCACTATAGCCATCTTATTATTTTTTTAGTTCAAATCCAAAGTTTAATACCATCATTCTGTGTTCTACTCCGGGATTACAATATAATTCTAAAATTGTTAATCTACCTAAACGAATAGCGATATCATAAATCGTTTCTTTTTTATTTCCTTTTCTCCAGGAATTTATCCAATCTATTTTCATAATTTATTTTTTCTTTTTAATAATTCTATATCCTACATAAGCAATAACACCAAAAATTGCTAATCTTCTTAGACCACATCCATAATCCCAACCATCACATATTGCCCAACTTACTAAAGGATTTTGTGACCAATGAGTTCCTGCCTGTTTTTGAGCATTGGCTTTCTTGACACTATCAGAAACTATTATTTCCTCCATATCTCCATTAGCACTCAGAAAAGTATTTGATATCTCTTCTTCTTGTTTTGTAAAGTATTGTTGTATATCTTCCATTTTTACCAAGCAATTTTTGTTATACCTTCACATCCTTCAGGAATGTTACAGGGACCTCTTCCTGGTCCTGGCATACAATTTATATATTTAGGACAATCTATCCCTAGACCAGTTTGGTCTTTATCTGTTTTCTTTTTCTTTTTTCTCTTTATAATTCCCGTTCCTCCATCAACTACATAACCCTCTCCTGTATCCATAGTATAGTGTGTAAACCAACCCCTATTTCCGTGAGAGTGTTTATGGGAATGAGATTTACCTAAATGATGATAATGATGGTGCCTTCTGCATCTCATAAGTAAAATAATTGCTACCACACCTATTGCGAGTCCACATCCCCCTATAATAATCCCATTTCTCAATCCTGCTGACATAATTCTATTTTTTTAACACCAAATTACTACTATATTTCCTCTTAAAACCATTTTTGTTGTTTTCCGATATAATAAATTGCTCCTAAACCGGCTACCCACCATACAACTTTAGGTATATTACCCCCAAAACCTGCCGTTTGAACATTTGTCCCATTAGTAGAAATTGGTGTTGAACCTACTTCGCCTCCTCGTGTACTACAAGGAACATAATCTCTGGGAGTACCCCTATCTGTGACATCCATTGTTCCGTCGTTGCATTTATGTATTTGACTCATTTCTTTTTTTATTTTTTATTATTAAATATATAGGTATCAAAATTAAGACTATCCCCCCTATTATTAAGTATATCTTCTCTTTTTTTTTTAATTTCCTTTTTTCATCTTTGGATTTTTGCTTAAAAACATACGGCATAGGTCTATTTATTTAAAAATATTCCTAGCAGAATACCTGCAAGTCCTCCCATTATCATTTCGTTATTTTCTTTTTTCTTTACTTCTCCACCTTTTGCATAATCTCTCTTAGATACCTTTGTATAACCTTTTTTAGTTTTTACATTAGTTGCATTTTCTCTAACATCATCTCTTACTATATACCACAAATAAATATCTACTTTATGATACTTTGATAATTCTTCTAAAGCGTTCATTAGGATATACTCTCCATCATTTCTATAATCTTCTTGTGTAATATAATCTACAAACCAATCTCCATTATATTCTATAACATCAGACCATTTGGCTCTATATTCATAATAATCATCATCAAACTCATTAATTGCATCTGTAAGGTCTTCTCTAATCATTTTGTTATCTTTTACCGAACCACCTTTTGCAAAATAATCATCTTTTGTTTTTTCAAACTTTCTAACCGCTTGTTCTTTTGTAAAAGCATCTAATACCGTGCCTTTTGTTTCTCCTTTATAAGCAACATTCCACATTGTGCTACCTCCTATCCTTTGAACAGAAATATCATTTTGTGTATATATAGGGTCATTAGTAAAACCAATTAATTTACCACCTTTTGCCAAATATTTAGATGATGTTGTTTCTCTTCCTGTCATCCATCTATCTCTTCTGTTATTATGAGACCATTTTGAATAGTTCTCTTTTATTTCTCCTTGTTTTTCTATTTTAGAAGAGGCTTTTCCTAAATTTACTAATTCATTAAACTTTTTTTCGGCTTCTTTTAATTTTTTAAATTCCCAAATCTCTTGTTTTGTTGCTTTTCCGTTTTGTCCTATCCCTTGCCTACTTATTCCATATCTCTTATTTCCTATATAAGGTTCCGGGTTGTATCCCTGCTGGTAAGTAGGTACTAATATTTTTAAATTAATATGAGAACCGTCTTCAAAGTTTACATACTTTAATAAAGGACTTCTATTGCTTCTTTTTACCGAACCTCCTTTTGCAAATTTCAGTTGCTCATCTTCTAAATACTTTATTTCCTTTTCTATCTCTTTTCTTTCGGTTTTAGACATCATATCGTAATCTTTACTGGAAATTGTGTCTGCCCACTCTCTCACACTTTCTCCATCAAAAGTGTCTATATGATAATCTTCCTCTCCCTTTTGTGATATATAACCCGTTTTTGGATTGTATTCAACTTTAAGATTTTCTAATTTAACCACCCCACCTTTTGCAAATCTTTCTTCCATTTTTACATAATGATATCCACTTCTTACAGGGTTAGTATTATTTAATTTGAAAGCAATATCTTCGGCTTCATAAGTATTTTTATTTTCAATTTTTCTTACAATAGTTCCATCTTTTGAGTATTCTACTATATCAAAAAACCTTTTTGAATAAGGAACACCACCTTTTGCATAACCTTTCTTTTTGCCTTTTTTCGGTTTAGGAAAATGTTTTTTCATAAACTCCTCTTTATTATGTGTAGGAGCCAAGAACTTTTCCCACTCTAATCTTTCTTCTAACGATTCAATTTCTGTTTTAAATCCTTCTGGGTTTTCTTTTTTAAGTTTTTCTATTTCTAATTTAATTTCTTCAATTTTACCACCTTTTGCATAACTACCTTCTATCTCTTTGACATAACTTTCTTCTAAACCAGGTAAATCTTTTCTTGGTGTAAATTCATTCAGTAAGTTTTTATCTCTATCTATTTTTTCAAACTTATCTTTATACATCCACCCCATTTCTCGACCCATTTTGTGATGTTGTCTTGTTAAATTTCTAAAGAAATATCTTGGTTTTGGATATGCTTCATCTTTCGGTAATAATTGCAGAATTTCAATATATCCTCTACTTTGTAGCCACCCCTTATCTCCTACTTTATATTTCCAATCTTTTGTTTTTCCACCTTTTGCAAATTTCA
>Ga0209756_1000698_pt1 | contig 32622 bp, 39 predicted proteins | sample ETNvirenome_6_85_FD_184071 | JGI IMG/M metagenome (GOLD analysis project Ga0209756, IMG submission 184071) | Marine viral communities from the Pacific Ocean - ETNP_6_85 (SPAdes) (version 3) | ecosystem: Environmental > Aquatic > Marine > Oceanic | place: Pacific Ocean | collected 2013-06-19 | reverse complement strand
CACGAAGAGTCTTTAAAAAGGGTGTGGTCTAGGGTAACATACATGAACATAGCCATGAGCCATCATAGCTTAATTCCACTTCCATGGGAAGTGGACGACATAGAGCATCATGGTAAGAATTCTAAAAAATTAAAAAGAGACGGAAACGTGGTTTACATTGGAGAAGAAGAATAATGCGGTGTAGCTCAATGGTAGAGCATTCGGCTGTTAACCGAACGGTTGCAGGTTCGAGTCCCGCGGCCGCAGCCATTTTGTTAGTAATGTTGTTGCATGGTTGTATACTTGTGGGGTCTGCCCACGATCATGAATATGAAAATGATTATCATATGATACAGGATGCTGGCTGGGAGTGCTGGGATGATGGAAATTTTGATGATTGGTATTTTTGGGCTGAGACCGATTGGTCTTATGACATTTATCATTTGCAAATTATGATCTATCCATGGTATACTGGCGAAAGTAGAGAATATGTTGTATCTGGTGATAGCTATGGATATTTCGAAGCCTGGGTGGGGTATTATTCACCCCAATGTGGCGAGCCCGTTGATATAGAATTTATCGCCATCGACGAAAATGGATTGTCAGAAACATATGTGGTTTTTTGGTAATCAAACAGAAAGGAGACAATATTATGTCAGAACATACGGAGAGGTTAGCCTCTCAAATATTAAGAGCGGCCTTAAGCAAATTTGAGGCCGATCGCCAGCATGCCCTGGCAACATTGGATTTGTATCTTCATAGCGCCGTTGGTGTTGGAGATCATCCCACTGTTGTGAATGACGTGTGCGAGGCCGCTAAAAAATTAGCGGATGCAGAAGAAACAATTGGGTGTTTACAGAGAAATTTTCTTTCATCGGAGTCTAAGAATGTCGACCCCGAATAGAACCCCCTATACTCGCATTATGGTGTCGGGGGGTTTTGATCCGATTCACGTAGGGCATGTTCGTATGATCCGCGCAGCTGCCCTTCTGGGAAATGTGTTGGTGGTGGTAAACAGTGATGCGTGGCTTATGCGCAAAAAGGGTTATATTTTTATGCCCTTTGATGAGAGAACCGAGATTATTCGTGCCATCGAGGGGGTGGAAAATGTTGTTGAAGTAGATGATGCGGACGGTACTGTGTGTGCTGCTCTTAAGCTTTATAAGCCAGACATGTTTGGAAATGGTGGAGATCGTACTAATAAAAATACTCCCGAAAAGGAATTATGCACTGAGCTGGGCATAGAAATGGTATGGAGCCTAGGCGGGGGCAAAATACAAAGCAGTTCCGATCTAGTGCGCTCCGCAGGCTTAGAGCCCCCGCACCATGGAGAAACGAACCCCGACCTTGTACCACACAAGTCTATAATTTTGAGAGGTAAAGACTGTGGATCTTAGTTTAAATACCGACGCTGATCGTTCGGATTATTTTGTTAATTTCACTCACGTGCGTGATGGCGAGAATTATCATATTTATCTACGTCTTGAGCATATAAAGTCATGGGAGGCGATCGCCATGTCTGGCAGTGCAGATCGTGCCACGCGTTGGCGCCTAACAACTACGCAAGGTGATACGTACTATACATTAAACAATTTTAATGATATAATGACCACATGTAAAAAATACCCCCGGGCCGGCGATGGAAATAATTGCGGCCGAGTTGGGGACAGTTATTTGTATAGGAGAGGTGAATGAATAATCTATTAGAAACGGTAAAAGGGGTGATGCTGCAGTGTTTAAATCTTCTTGCGGTTGGCTTAGTTTTAATTTTAGGCCTGGGAATAATTTATATTGACGGAGTGTTAATAGCCAATATAGCCAATTCTTTCAGAATGACAGGATACCTCGGGCCCGGAGTTGGAATTCAAATTGTCTTGATTATATTAAGTTTGGGGTGGATACCATTATTCCTTTTGAAGACAATGGAGCGCCATGGATATCGAAGATAAGCGTCGCATGCGCAGGTTAGAAAAACAGGCTTCGGACTTACGCGCGCTGGTGGATACTCTACAGACGGCCCTCCGCCGAGCTGAAACGGTACTAAAAGATACTGAGCACTATGACTATGTTTTTGCGCATTCTGCCAAATGGGCCATCAAGGAAAAAATTTAAAATGATATCGTTAGAATTTTGGTTTGGATTTGCGCTGTGGCGATGGGGATATGATTATAATCCTATGTCTCTTCGGCGCCATTCTTTTTCAGCGGGCCCTATAAAAGTTTGTTGGAACTTCTAATTATATGAGAGCGAGGCTCATGTGAGCAAAAAAAAAATATACGTACTTGATACTAGCGTATTCTTGACCAATGCCCATTGCATATATGAATATGGTATTCATGATATTGTTGTACCATTTAAAGCGTTGGAAGAAATCGACGCCAATAAAAAGCGCCAAGACGGCGCCGGCGCTCAAGCAAGAAGCATTATACGCATGCTCGATGATCTGCGCAGCCGTGGATCCTTATTCGATGGGGTTAGAATTAGAAAAGGACACGGCCTTTTATATGCGTGGGGCACAGAGGGGCTTGGGGATTCGGGCTTGCCGAAAGATTTAAACCCGTCCATCCCAGATCATCTGATTATTGCAACAGCGTTAGCTGTTCAAAAGCAGCATACTACCCGCAAAGTGACTTTAATTTCTCGTGATATTAATATGCGTGTGATCTGTGATTCAATAGGCCTCTTAACGGAAGATTATATAGTCAATCAGGCTGTGAAAGACAGTGATAGTATTTATGCTGGATTTTCATCCCATCTTGTAGATAATGCGGTTGTCGACAGATTTTATAATGGAGAAGAAATTTATTTGGACGACAAGACTACCTGTAATTCTAATGAGTATACCATGTTGGTATCCAACGCTCATGACAAAAAGACAGCTTTGGCTAGATATATTGGCGCCGGGCTAGCCCTCAGGCCGGTGCTTGAGTATAAGCGCGGCGTGTGGGGCATTCGTGCGCGGAACAAGGAACAATCGTTCGCCTTGGATCTATTAATGGACCCGAACGTACCATTGGTAACTCTTATTGGGAAGGCGGGAAGCGGTAAGACCCTTTGTGCCATAGCTGCAGGATTGCAACAAACGGTTGAGGACCCCCAGGCCGGAATTGAACCCCGATATTCTCGTTTAATTGTTTCTCGTCCTGTGCAGCCTCTTGGTAAAGATCTGGGGTTTTTGCCCGGGTCCTTAGAAGAGAAAATGTCCCCATGGCTAATGCCCATTCAAGATAATTTACAATTTCTGATGGGGAATGATAAGACTACGCTTGAAATGTATATGCAGCGCGGCCGAATAGAAATCGAGGCATTGACATACATTAGAGGTAGGTCTATTGCCAACGCTTTTGTTATAATAGATGAAGCACAAAACTTGACAATGCATGAATTAAAGACTATAATAACAAGAGTGGGGGAAGGAACGAAGATAGTTTTGACTGGCGACGTTGAACAAATTGATAATGTCTACGTAGATGAGACGACGAATGGTCTTACTCATGCTGTAGAAAAATTTAAATCTTTTGATCTCGCTGGTCACGTTACCCTTATGAAGGGAGAAAGGTCAAAGGTTGCGAGCTACGCAGCCAAATGGTTATAATTATGAATGAAGAAGAAAATCCAATAATTAATGAAGAAGTCTTGGGAGAAGAGTCTGAACTTAAGCAGCTTATAGTTGATTATGTGGGGTCACAGCTAGATCCAGAATCGGACGAAGTAACGGCAGGAATGATAGTGGAGGTCTTTGCTAAAGAGTTCCCAGAGCTTTTGCTGTTGATTGCGGAAGAGAATTTTATCCGCGGCTATCATCAGGCATTTGCTGATATAGAGGCTCATGAAAACGCCGAAACAGATGAAACCGACGAACCCACTGATTAATTATATTACAGAGCACGAGAAGAAAAGAAACAAATCTGTTTTTGACTTCAATGGCACCTCTGTAATTGTAAAGGACCCTCCGGAGTGGGAGGGGTTCAGCGCTGAAGAACTGGCCGAGTATGTGCTTGGTCGGGTACCCGAACATTTTTTGGAAAATGTAGAAATAATATATGTCGGTGAATTTCCTATTTTGAAGGGTCGAAACGCAGTTTTTTCTGATGGGGCCATTTATGTCAGTCACCAAGAACCAACATATTTTGATATGTTGGAAGACATTATACACGAGGTGGGCCACTCTTTAGAGGAAAGATATAATGCGCTAATTTATACCGACGCATTAAAAAATGAATTTCTCTCCAAGAGAGAGAGGCTAAGACACATTTTAAAATCTCAGGGATATGAAGTTCCCGCGCATCACTATTCTCGTGTAGAGTATGATGAAGGTTTCGATAACTTTTTATCGGACGAGGTTGGCTACCCCGCCTTGTTATCCTTAACCATGGGTCTGTTTGCATCCCCGTACGGCGCCACCTCTTTGCAGGAATATTTTGCTAACGGGTTTGAAAAATACTTGTTGGGAGATCGTGAGTATTTAAAAACAATATCTCCTGTGCTAACATCAATTATTGATGAACTATATTATGAGAAAGAGAGTTAATTTTTGCATATATCATTTTCCGAATTAAAGAACTGGGACTTCTGTCCTTTTTATCACAAGCTCGTATACATTGATAAGCTAGAGGCGTTCAAAGGCAACGAATATACAGCCTTCGGGACGGCTGTTCATGACGTTTGTGAGAAGAAGATGTTGAAAGAAGACATCGAAGAATCCTCTGAGTTTATCAATCGTTTTAAAAAGGGGTTGAAGAAATTGGAGGAAGGCGCCGTCGAATTTAATCTTAAAAATGCGATGACTATGGTCCCGCAGGGCCTAGCCCTGTTACCAGAGATTGAGCCCGCGGTGAAAAAGTATTTTACCGATTATGAAGTGGTGTCTACGGAAGAAAAATTGTATGAGGACATAGACAACTCGGAGTTAAAATTTAAAGGGTACATCGATGCGGTATTCAAAACACCAGATGGAAAACACCATATTGTAGATTGGAAAACTTGCTCCTGGGGGTGGAACGCCCAACGGAGGGCCGATCGCCTTACAACCTATCAGCTAACTTTATATAAGCATTATTATTGTCGTAAACACAATATCGACCCCAAAAAGGTGGAGACCCATTTTGCACTTTTAAAACGAACGGCGAAAAAAGACAAAGTAGAAATATTTCGTGTCACGAGCGGCCCTAAAAAAACTGAGAATGCTCTTAAACTTTTAAACATTGCCTTGTACAATATTGATAAAAAGAGGTACATTAAGAAACGTACTTCGTGTACCAATTGTATGTTTCATAAAACAAAACATTGCCCCTAGAAGAAAGATACTAAAATGACAGATAAAAAAATAACAGTGGCCACTTTGAGTGATCATCCGCTTTCTCCCTCGGGAGTGGGCAGCCAAACTAAATATATGATAGAGGCTCTCCTTCGTACAGGAAAATTTAGGTTTGTATGTCTTGGCGGTGCGATTAAACATGAAAATTATCAGCCTCAAAAGACCGAAGAATGGGGTGATGACTGGATTATATATCCCATTGATGGTTATGGAACCCCCGAAGCCATACGGGCCCTCCTCTATGATGTAAAGCCCGATATATTATGGTTTATGACCGATCCTCGGTTCTATGGGTGGCTGTGGGAAATAGAAAACGAGATCCGCGCCAATATTCCTATGGTATACTATCATGTTTGGGACAACATACCGTATCCTCATTTTAATAAAAGGTTTTATGATTCCAATGATCACGTGGCGTGTATCTCTAAGCTTACGTATGATATAGTGCAGACTGTATCACCAGATGTAGATTCTTCACGCATTCAGCATGCGGTTAATACACAAACGTTTGCTAAGACTGACGAACGTCAGGCAGAAGCACAAAAATTTAGGCAAGACCATTTGAGTCAAAAAGATCGGGATCCCAATCGGTGTTTGTTTTTTTGGAACAATCGTAACGCTAGGCGCAAACAATCCGGTACGCTAATTTGGTGGTTTAAAGAGTTTCTAGACGAGATTGGGCATGAGAACGCCACTCTTATGATGCACACGGACCCCAAAGACGTTCATGGACAAGACCTAGTACAGATTGTAGAGGAGCTTGGCATAACCGACGGTCAGGTTCTTTTTTCTCGTGAAAAGGTCCCCCCGGAATACTTATCGGTGATCTACAATGCTGCAGACTGTACAATAAATATATCAGATGCTGAGGGTTTTGGTTTAGCAACTCTTGAGTCTCTCGCATGCGAAACTCCCATTATTGTTAATATGACGGGGGGCCTTCAAGAGCAGGTTACCGATGGTGAAACCTTTTTCGGTGTTGGAATCGAGCCAGCCTCTAAAGCCATTATTGGATCTCAAGAGGTACCGTATATTTACGAAGATCGGCTCAACAAAGAAGACTTTTTAAAGTCTTTGCGTAAGATTTATGAACTTTCTTCCGAAGAAAGGGCAGAATTGGGGCGCCTAGGCCGAGAGCATGTTTTAAAGAACTATAATTTTGAAGATTTTAATAAGAATTGGGTTGAGACGATGACTCGTATTCATGAAGAGCACGGCTCTTGGGAAACGCGTAAAAATTATACCCATTATACGTTCAGCGAGGTGGGATAATGAAAAAGGTTTTAGTTGTTGGACCGGCCCTTTCGAGGTCGGGGTATGGAGAGCAAACGCGTTTTGCGATTCGGTGCCTCCAAAGTCGACCAGACGCTTTTGAATTATATTTGGTGAACACCATGTGGGGTAAAACCGGATGTCTCACAGATATCGGTGGCGAAGAATATCAATATCTCATGAACACTATGAGAAAAACGCACGAATATCAAAGTAATAACGGCCAATTTGATCTATCTGTACAGGTCACTATTCCTCCGGAATGGAAGCCGCTAGCTCCTATAAATATTGGATACACCGCTGGGATAGAAACTACAAAGGTGGCCCCGCAGTGGTTGGAGGCCGGCAACGTGATGGACAAAATTATTGTAGTTTCAAATCACTCCAAAAATACTTATGAACAAACCACATATGAGGCCACACACAAGGAGACCGGCGAGACAAAAAATTTACATTTAGAGACCCCTATCGAGGTGGTTAATTATCCGGTCCGCGAGTTTTCACCAGAGCCTCTCGATCTCAACTTAGATTATGAGAATAACTTTTTAGCTGTATCTCAATGGGGCCCCCGCAAAAATATGGGCAATACTGTAAAGTGGTTTGTGGAAGAATTTAAAGATGAAGAGGTGGGCCTAATTGTTAAAACCAATATGGCCAAAGATTGCGTAATGGATCGAGAGGCTATGATGGGGACACTTAAGTCTTTATTGGCGCCCTACGAAGATCGTAAATGTAAAGTGTACTTGCTTCATGGCACCCTGACAGAGGGTAATTTAACATGGCTATATCAGCATGATAAGATTAAGGCTCTTATAAACATCGGCCATGGCGAAGGCTATGGGCTCCCCCTCTTTGAGGCTGCTTATAATGGCATGCCTTTGGTAGCGGTACCGTGGAGTGGCCAAAATGATTTTATTGTGGCGCCCAATAAAAAGGGCAAACTGCGTACTCATATTTGCAAAGTAGATTATGAGCTTAAGCCAATTCAAAAGGGTGCTGTCTGGCCTGGGGTATTACAGGCCGATTCCATGTGGGCGTTTGCCCGAGAAGGGTCATATAAGCGAGCGCTCCGAGACTTATTGAAGAGTTATCCTAGGCATAAGTCTGCCGCTAAAAATTTGCAGCGACATATCCTTACTAATTTTACAGCGGAAGACATGTATGAGGAGTTTTGTTCTCACGTGGACGAAAGTTTGGTGACAGTAGACGTCGATGAGTTGCCTACGATATCGTTAATTACATCGGTGTTTAAGGCTGGAGATCACATTGAACAACTTATGGAAGACGTAACGCGCCAGACAATTTTTAAAGAGAAGTGCGAGTGGATTATATTAAATGCCAATGAAGCCGGCGATCCCGAAGAGGATGTTATTCTCAAGTATGTAGAAAAATATCCGGACAACATCAAATATAAGCGCCTCGATGAAGACAAGGGGGTATACGCCACTTGGAACGAGGCCATTAAAATGTCTACGGGAGAATATATCACCAATATGAATTGTGATGATCGCCGTGCTCCCAGCGCCTTAGCACAACAGGCTAATATGCTGTACACTAATGAAAAGGTTGATTTGGTTTATAACGATAGCTATGTGTCCTATGAGGCCAACACTATGTTTGAGGACGTTCCGGCCAATATTACTCGGTATAATTTTGAGCAGTTTTCTCTAGACGCGATGTTACGAGGCAATATGCCACACAACAATCCAATGTGGAAGCGCAGAGTGCACGATAAATATGGTTACTTCAACGAAGAATATCGCTCAGCGTCCGATTGGGAGTTCTGGCTAAAATGTGCCTTTGGGGGCGCCCAGTTTAAGAAGCTTCCCAATATTTTAGGTGTATACTATTTTAATCCTGAAGGAATTTCTACCAACGTGTTCAACGAGCGGTGGAAGAGGGAAGAAGAGAAGGCCATATTTAAGAAGTATTTTGATCTTTATAATCAAAATAAGTAGGGAAAGACAAGAATGTTCGATAAGCCTGTTATAGAAGAATACTTAAAAAAGGTGGACGACCCTCTACCATTTTATATTGATATAGGGTGTTCAACCAATTCGAGTATTACGTCTTCCCGCGCCGAACGTTCAGACACAACAGTGTTTTTTGAGCGCGGGATCGACAAGGCAGGAAAATATGCCGCGCGGGAGTGGGCTCGGCTGCCTCAGTTCCGCATAATAACGAAGTCGGTGAGCCCTTCCAACATAGGCGATCTACTACGTACGTGCACTGATCGTACAGATCCGACCTTCGTAGATTTAGATATAGATGGATACGATTACTTTATTTTAGAGGCCTTATTGCGAGAGTATACGCCGGCCTTAATTTGTTGTGAAATAAATGAAAAGATCCCCCCTCCTATAAAATTTACTGTTAAATACAATCCAAAGTATCATTGGGATGCGTCACATTTTTATGGAATGAGTATAACAAAACTAGAGGAGCTGCTAACCAAGTATGGGTATAATATAATTAATCTCACTCTAAATAATGTGTATGCCGCGGCCTCAACTTGTAAAGCTTTGGCCGAAGAGCCAATTTATACTGCGAAAGAGGCGTACGAGAAATTTTATGTAAATGATGATCGACGCACCGGAGCGTTTAGACACAATAAGGATATGGAGCCGCTACTGCACTGCACACCGGAAGAAGGAATAAAATTTTTAAAAGAGAAATTTGCTGGCAAGCGCAGCGGTCCTGCTGGCGCTGAACTCCCTGAATATGAATATGAACTGGGGTTGTGACTGAGATGAAAAAGATTATAAGTTTTTCTTTGTGGGGTGAAGATCCCAAATATACGGTTGGAGCTATTCGTAATGCCGAACTGGCGCCAAAAATATATCCCGGCTGGACATGTCGTTATTATGTAGGGGCCTCCACTCCTGTCCCGATTGTTGCCCAATTAGAAACATTTGATCACGTAGAGGTGGTTGAAATGAAAGAGAGGGGCGACTGGAGAGGGATGTTTTGGAGATTTACTCCAGCTTCCGAGGAAGACGTAGAAATAATGATATCGAGAGACACAGATTGTAGGCTGAACTTAAGAGAAAAGGCCGCAGTCGACGCATGGGTTGAGTCTGATAAGGAGTTTCATATTATGCGCGATCATCCTTGGCATGGCTATCCTGTCTTGGGGGGTATGTGGGGCGCCAAGAAAGGCTGTGTTCCTCATCTGAACGATTGGATTAATAATTTTTCTCAACGAGACGCCTATGGCATCGATTATAAATTTTTTGCTGAGATTGTCTTGCCGCGGCTAGACCCCGAACGGGTAATGATTCATGATGAGTTTTTTACTGGGAGCCCTTTTCCGACTCCTCGAAATGACGACGAATTTGTGGGAGAGGTAATAGATGAAACGGAGTCCCGAGTACCCGACCATGTTAAAGCTTTAAGGATGGCACTGTCGTTATGACTCAAGTATATATTGTGCAGCATTTGGGCCTCGGAGACCACATTATTTGTAATGGTTTGATTCGAGAGCTGGCTAAAAAATATGATAGAGTTCTATATCCTGTAAAGTTTCATAATGTGAATAATGTTATGGCCATGCATGGGGACATGGAAGATAAACTACACTATGTGCCGGTTCGCGATGATGATCAAATGACCGCCCAGGCACAAAATTATTTTGGAACAGACATACTTCCGATCGGTCTTTTCGCGCCCGATACTTTTCTTAAAACTGGAGAGAAGTTTTGTCAATCATTTTATAGACAGGCGGGAATTGACTATGGGCTACGATGGAAATCCTTCCATGCAGATCGCAACGAACTTAAAGAAAAAACTTTAATTACTAGGTATGAATTACCTTCGGAGTATAATTTTGTTCATGACGACCCATTCCGCAACCTGCGCATTGAAACCTCTCTTCTTCCTGATGACGTGCTGTCTGTACGACCAAACCATAAATTTTCAGAGACAGCTGAGCACTCACTGTTTGATTACATAAGCCTTTTAGAGGGGGCGGCTGAAATTCATTGCATGGATAGTTCGTTCGCTGCCATGATAGATCACCTCCCATCCCTCAGAGATACTCCCAAGTATCTTCATCGTTATATTAGAAAAAACAATGAGAACCCCATCTATAATAATGGATGGGTGATACTAAATGAGCCCGGATAAATTAATTTTTACGAACGGGTGCTTTGATATACTTCATTGTGGCCACATTAAATTATTGGAGTATGCTAAAAGTTTGGGATCTAAATTAATTGTGGGGATTAACAGTGACCGATCCATACGCAGCATAAAAGGTCCAGGGCGCCCAGTTAACCCCGAGGGGGACCGGAAATATATTTTAGAATCGGTTAAATATGTCGATAAGGTAATAATTTTTGATGAAGAAACGCCTTTAAGGTTGATATCTGATATCAATCCTGATATAATAGTGAAGGGTGGCGACTATAAGATAGCTGAAGTTGTCGGCCACAAATTAGCCGAAGTAAAAATATTTGATTATTTAAATGAGTACTCTACAACCAAAATCATTGAAAGTCTTACTACTGGGTGATGCATGCACAGACGTCTACCACTATGGTGAATGTCGCCGCCTAAGCCCCGAAGCCCCGGTACCAGTGTTTAAAGAAACTTACACCGAGCAAATGAGTGGTATGGGCGCGAACGTTGTAGCAAATTTAAGGTCACTAGGGGTGACCACCACAATGGTTACTGACTCGAAGCCTATTGAAAAGCATCGATATGTAGATCAAAAAACCAAGCAACATCTATTAAGAGTAGACGTGGGAGATGATTTACGTTCAGATGAATATGTACCGTCTCCCGAACACTTTAAGGGAATGGACGCAGTGGTTATAAGTGATTATGATAAGGGTTTCTTGGTACCGGCGATATGCCGTCGTATCACCGATTATTGCGCAGAGAAGGATATCCCTGTTTTTGTGGACTCTAAAAAACAGGACCTGTCGTGTTATAAAAGTTCTATAGTAAAAATTAATGAGGATGAAGCGTCGCTTCTAGTGAGGCCCCCCGAGACCAGCGAACTTATTATAACTTTGGGCGCCGCCGGCGCCAAGTATAAAAATAATATATATCCCACCGAGAGCGTGGAGGTTTTTGATGTCTGTGGGGCGGGTGATGTGTTTCTTGCTAGTTTTGCTTTTAAATATCTTGTTACATCGGATATAATAGAGTCAATTAAGACTGCTAACCGTTGTGCGGCCCATTCGGTAACCAAGTTCGGAACGTATGTTTTAACGAAAGAGGATATAGATGGTTTACGTATTTGATATTGACGGCACTATTTGTACACCTACCGACAGCAACTATGAGGCTGCAACTCCCCTAGTGGATCGGATTAAAAAAGTAAATCAGATATATGAGGATGGCCATACGGTAATCTTCCAAACCGCCCGCGGAATGGGGCGCAGCAAGAATTCAGCTGCTTATGCCAATACGGCTTTTTATGAATTTACGAAGAATCAGTTAGATTCGTGGGGCGTTAAATATCATGCGCTCTTTTTAGGAAAACCAGCAGGAGATTATTATATTGATGACAAGGGAATCAAAGACACCAACTTCTTTACCGATTAAATTTGTATCCAAAGGATGGGGATTTGAAAAGTGGATCGTTAACTGTGAGGAATATTGCGGGAAGCTGCTGTATTTTGTAAAGGGAAAACGTTGTTCGTGGCACTATCATAAATTAAAAGATGAAGTATTTTATGTACAGTCCGGAAAGCTACTAGTGAAATATTCTTCACGGGATGAGTGGAACACCGCTCAAGAGGTTATTCTCGGCCCCGGTGATAATTTTCACGTATATCGCGGCTTGCGACATCAGATGATAGCTCTTGAAGATACGGAACTGTTTGAGTTCTCAACACAACATTTTGATAGCGACAGCTATCGCATTCAGAAAGGGGATTAATATGCTCACACCAATTGTAATTTCTCACGAACGTTCAGGGACGCATTTTCTTATCAATACGCTGGCCGACATACTTGGGTATTCTAGGAAGCCGTTGAATGTCCATATCGATCACGGTCCGGACCGCTATAATTCGGAGGAATATCATGCACAGGTGGTTGAAAGTATACACACACTGGCCAGTAAAGCACGCGGCAAAATCTTAAAAACTCACCACCATCATGAATTTTTTAAAGATATAAATTTTGAAGATCTTGATCTGGTACCGTTTTATATCTATAGGGATGTTCGAGACACTATGGTTTCGTGTCATCATTATTTTAATGCACACAAGGCCCTCGGTAACTTCCCAGTTACCAACTCGGTATACGAGTTAATGTTTGGAGTTGTTCCCCATAAGCATATATTTGATAGTGCCTATTCGTGGAACAAGAATCAACACATGGTAGAACGATGGACATCACACGTTAAGCCCTATTTGGATGATGAAAGAATTACCACAATCAAGTATGAAGAGCTAAGTTATAAGTTTTCTGAGACAGTAGATATTATTCGCCAACGTCTTGGTTTGACCGACACGAGCGAAATTGAGAAATCCCCTGTGGGATCTGGCGCTGCGGTTGCCCCCCATCGAGGTAAGGTTGGTGATTGGAAGCTTTATATTTCCATGCCTCAAAATTTACATGTGCTGGAATTTTTAGAAGAGAGGGGCATTGAATGACCCAGACAGGACAAATTAATCGTGGGTCTGTGGCTGGAGAGTTTATCTATCAGCTGTGTGCCAAAACAGAAAATAAAATTATTGTTGAAATTGGGAGCTGGAATGGGCGCGGGTCTACAAGATGTGTGATGGACGCGCTTATAGCTCGCTTTGATGATTGTAGATTTTATTCTTTAGAGGCCCACCCGGGGATGTATGAAGATGCTCAACGTTATTGGAACACCGAGCTTTTAACATATAATACAATGGTGAGAGATCGGCTGAATCTTATTCATGGACGGATTATTAACGAAGAGGAAATGACCCCACTAGAAGAAGTTTTGCAGAGCCGGCACGCTAATCAAGAGAGGTGGCCCCAGTTTTATCAATATGATGTTGATAGCTTCAGGAGTTGCCCTAATGTGTTAGACGCCCTTCCGGAGAAAATTGATGTTTTAATTTTAGATGGGGGGGAATTTACAACTTACGCTGAATACCTTTTGCTTAAAGATCGTACCCGCGTGCTGGTCTGTGATGACTCTTCGAAGTACAAGTGTGAAAAAATTCGTGAGGAGTTACTGGCTGACGAGAGTTATGAAACTTTAATTGATGCGCCAACTCAGCGAAATGGGTTTTGTGCGTTTGCGAGGAAGTGATGAGCGATTTAATACAACTCAATAGGCTGTGTGACCTTCATGATGGTGAGAAGATTATTTTCTGCAAGACCGACTACTTGACAAAAGAATTCGAAGACATTAAAAGTCTTGATAATAAGGTGGTTCTCATTAGTGGGAATAGCGACTATGGTATTACCGAGGAAGTTGCTGCTAGGCTCCCTTTGAATGTGACTCGATGGTTTTGTCAAAATAATTTGACTACCGATTCTAGATTGACGGCACTTCCTCTAGGAATTGAAAACTCCAGAGAGGCCTCCCGACCCGGTCATGGGGTGGGATGGCAACATGCGATTGAAAAAGAGCGCCTCCTGTCTTATTTTTATGAGGAGGACGACGTCGTAGAAGCAGAAAATTTAGTGTATGCCAACTTCAATATCAGTACTAACCTTTCTTGGCGACAACGCGTTAAAGACGCTTGTCATCAATCTGATTTAGTTACGTTAGAGGAGGAGAGACTATCCTATTTGGCGTTTTTGAGTAGAATACTTCATCATACCGCGGTGGCTTGTCCGCTCGGGAACGCTCCGCAAGGAGGGTCCGACAATCATCGTATCTATGAAACTCTTTATCTTAACCGCATACCGATTGTGTTTCGAGAAAACCAGGGCCGACTATATGAGGGGGTTTATAAACATTTACCGATTGTGTGTTTGGACGATCTGGAGGAATTATTTGATAAAGAACATTTACTTTTGAAGATAAATGAAGTAAAATTAAAGTCTCGTGAGTACATCAGCCACGACTATTGGCGACAACGAATTTTGGAGGCCTCCGGTGAGTAAAAAAAATATTGTTTTATTGGGTAAAGGGAGCTTAGCAATTAAGATTGCTACGTGGTTTAAGAACAATCACAATCTGGTGACGGTGGTACCTGATATGCCAGAGCCTGCGTGGGCACCTTCTTTGTCGGAGTGGTCCGCGGCTAATAATATTCCGACTGTAGAAAGTGGCCACTTCAGAGACGTACCCGACGATATACAGATCGATCTTGCTATGTCCGTGTTTTATGGGAAGATAATTAAAAAGCCGTTTATTGATCGCTGTGGGCATATTATTAATTTACATAATGGGCCTCTTCCTAAGTATCGCGGCGTGCGGCCTATTAACTGGGCCCTCAAAAATGGGGAGGACCACCACGGCGTTACCATCCACCACATCACCCCGGGCATCGATGATGGCCCAATTCTAGGGCGCCTAACGTATCCGGTATACCCAGAGATAGAAGAGGTAGAGGATGTGTATAAAAAGGCTTTAGAATACGGCTGGGCGCTTTTTAAAGATGTTTCTAATCACTTGGAACATGCCTGTGTTAACGCAAGGCCACAGGGAGAAAATAGCAGCTACTACTCGATGAAGGAAAATCATCTTTTGGGAGATAGGGCTGATTTTAGGAGAAACAAATGACTATAGGATTAGTAGGCCTCGGCTATTGGGGGCACATCATACTCAAAAATTTTGAAGCCATGGGCATCACAGAGATTGTGGTATGTGAGAAGCGACAGCTAGAGAAAGAGATTGTAGAAAAGTATTGCACCGTTGAAGATTATAAAGAGCTGGAGGGAGTAAACAAGGTGTTTGTTTTAACCCCAGCTTCACAACATTTCGAAATTTGTAAACACTTTTTGACAAAGGGGGTCGATGTATTTTGTGAGAAGCCCTTGTGCTTGACGACGGAAGAGTGCGAAACGCTTTATGCATTGGCCGTGGAGCACGACTGCAAACTGTTCGTTGATTGGATTTTTACCTTTAATAATCAGCTCAGCGAGATAAAGCGAAGAATGGAGCTGGGTGAATTTGGAAAGCCTCTTGCTGCCACGTTTAATCGTTTAAACATGGGCCCCGTTCGTCATGATGTTAATGCTCGTATTGACTTAGCTGCTCATGACCTGTCTATTCTATATTGGCTCTTTGAGCCCGGCGCGCTAGCCCGGGCTAATTGGATTGACTATAAGAGAAACGACAACTCTGTCGTGGATGATAGCTGTTCTGCTATTTTAACTTTTGAAAATTTGGCAGTGTCTATAAATGTAAGCTGGCATTATCCCCACAAAGAACGCCAATGTGTGTTCGTTTTTGAAAAGGGCGATGTGGTGTGGGACGATAGCCAAGGTGTTCTTGCCTTTAATGGAGAGAGGCTTTCATCGCCCGAAGGGTCTCCTTTGGTCAACAGTATTAACGCATTCATGACCTTTACGCCGGAAGAGCAAGCGCAACAAAAAGAGCTAACTTTGAAAGTCACTAGACATTTATCATGAGTGTGATTAGGTTTAATGACCTGGGCAAGCAATGGCAGACAATAAAGGCCAAGGCCCAGCCGCGCCTAGAGAAAATTTATGAAAACTCTTCTTATATTTTGGGAGAAGACGTTTCTATTTTTGAAGCCAACTATTCGGAATACAATAATGTTACACACACTATCGGGGTGGCCTGTGGGTTAGACGCACTCAAGCTTGCGACCCTGTGTTTTGAAGAGTTTGCAGACGAGGGCATGCGCGTACGCGTATTTATTCCTGCTAATACTTTCATTGCGACTATATTGGGGGTGGAAGACGCCCTAAGGCTGATGGGCGCTGACTATGAAATAGAGCTGATTGATTGTGACGAATATTATCAAATGGATATGGACCTTTTAGAAAGGTATCTAGAAGATCGGTATACAGCAACCTTTAATCATCTGCTCGTGGTGCCGGTGCACCTCTATGGTCATACATGCGATATGGCTCGATTGTATGACCTTAAAGAAATGTATAGATTTAAAATTCTAGAAGATTGCTCCCAGGCTCATGGTGCCGAGTACGCTCCTGGCCGCAAAGTGGGCAGCTCCCCACAAACCGATGTCTCTGCGTTTTCGTTGTATCCGGGTAAAAATTTAGGCGCCGCAGGCGACGCTGGTGTAATTTGTACCCACCATGATGCGATTAAAGACAAATGTCTGAGCTTACGAAATTATGGAGCAACAGTAAAGTATCATCATAATGATTTTGGGTTTAATAGCCGCCTAGACTCGATTCAGGCGGTGGTGGTAGATGAAAAGCTTAAGCACCTGGGTGCGTGGAACGAACGCCGACGCGTCGCTGCAGCCAACTATATTAATGGACTGCAGCATATTCAAGATATAATAACCCCGGAACAGGCGCCATATTGCCACCTTCATTCATATCATTTGTTTGTGATTCGCGTGCCGGCAGCCAAGAGAGACGCTCTCTTGAAAAATCTCAGAGAAAATAATGTGCAGGCCGGCATTCACTACCCCATTCCTATCGAGCAAACATTAGCATATATTGACAGCCACTGGCTATCTCCCTATACTAGGGAAAACGCTGATCAGCTTTTAAGTCTGCCCATACACCCTTTTATTACTGACGAGGAAACGACACGGGTATGTCAGGTTATCTCAGAATTTATGGAGCAATAGAGCTGTGTTTAAAAAAGTACTTGTAACCGGAGGTACCGGTATGGTGGGTCAAGCAATGCAGCGCGCTGTCCCGGGTGCTATATATTTATCATCGCGCGATTGTGACCTAACCAACACAGTCAGCACTTTTAATTATTTTAGCGAGTGTGCCCCGGATGCGGTTATTCACCTCGCCGCCCGCGTTGGTGGCATTAAGGCGAACATGGAGTATATGGCGGACTTCTATTATGACAATGTCATGATTAATACTAATGTTTTAGAAGCCGCTAGGTGCACCGGAGTTAAAAAAGTGGTGTCGCTTCTTAGTACCTGTGTATATCCCGATGACTGTGACTATCCTTTAAACGAAGACACCATACACAATGGGCGCCCCCACTCCTCCAATTTCGCATATGCTCATGCAAAGCGCCAATTGGATGTTCAGTCCCGCGCCTATCGTCAACAATATGGATCTAATTTTGTTACGGCGGTGCCTAATAATCTTTTTGGCGAACATGACAATTTTCATTTAGAGAATTCGCATGTCATTCCGGCCATTGTGCGGAAAGTATACGAGGCCAAACAAAACAATGGCGCCGTACATTTATGGGGGGATGGAACCCCTTTAAGGGAATTTACTTATTCTGAAGACTTAGCCAGAATATTATGGAAACTCTTGGAAGAATATGATGATCCTTGCCCCATTAACATTGGAAACCCTCATGAGGTCACAATTAAAGAAATGGCTCAAAAAATTTGCCAAGCGCTGGAGTTTGAGGGTGATGTATTTTGGGACACCACACAGCCCCGCGGCCAACTTAGGAAACCTTCGGACATTTCTCGATTTAGAGAACTGGGTGGTTTTAATTATACGAGCTTAGATGTAGCATTAAATAAAACATGTGAATGGTTTATAATGAATTATCCAAACTTAAGGGGGATAGAGAGTGCTTAATATTGGATTCATAGGACAGGGGTTTGTGGGGGGCACCTTACAGTGGGCTTTTGAAGAGAAGGTCAATACCCACACATATGATATTATACCAGAGAAGTCTACCACATCCTCTATAAGTGAGCTTGTTCAACAGTGTGAAACTATTTTTGTGTGTTTGCCAACACCTATGAAAAAAGACGGCTCGGTTTATTTGCAGATCATCGAGGATGTATTAGCAGAGATCGATAGCGCTTGTACCAACCAGGGAACCACTCGATTGGTTATCACCAAGTCTACTGTGCCTCCCGGTAGTAATAAAAAATGGGCCTCTCTTTATAGGAATATAAATTTGGTTTTTAATCCCGAGTTCCTGACCGAGGCCCGGGCCCGTCAGGATTTTATGGCCCAGCGGCACATTATTTTAGGAGCAGCATCTGAGGAAGACTTCCGCACTGCCCGTGAGATATTTCATATTATTTTTGAGAACAGGGTAGATTATCATTGGGTTTCTTTTTCAGAAGCCGAGTTGACTAAATATTTTAGAAATTGTTTTTTGGCAATGAAGGTTAGTTTTTGCAACGAGATTAAACAAGTATGTGATGCTGGGGGGCTTTCCTATGAAAAGGTTTCATTGTTGGCTCATTTAGATCCATGCCGTCTTGGTGAGTCGCACCACCAAGTGCCCGGGCCAGATGGCGATGCTGGGTTCGGGGGACACTGTTTCCCCAAAGACTTAAACGCCTTAATTAATTTTGCAAAACAAAACGGGGTGTCCCCCACGATGTTGACGGCAACGTGGGATAAAAACCAAGAGGTCCGGACTACAAATGATTGGGAAAACATGAAAGGGAGAGCCGTTGTCGATGAGTAATAAACAAAAAACAGCATTGATTACAGGAATTACGGGACAAGATGGCTCCTATTTAGCAGAGCTTCTTTTGGGAAAAGGATATAAAGTAGTGGGTGTGAAGAGGAGAACCTCTCAAATTAATACTGAAAGGATTAATGGAATATACAACCATGTTAATTTTAAGCTAGAATATGGGAGCCTGCATGATGGATCATGCTTCTGGCGCCTCCTCCAGCGGTACCACCCGCATGAGATTTATAATCTAGGGGCCCAGTCCCACGTGCGTGTATCCTTTGATGTCCCCGAGGAGACGGTTGATTCTATCGCAATGGGCACTTTGCGTTTGCTTGACGCGTATAGGTCTATGTGTCCTGAGGCCAAGTTCTATCAAGCTTCTTCTTCCGAAATGTATGGTGATAATCCGTTGCCCCCCTTTGATGAAAATTCGCGCATGTCGCCGGCGTCCCCTTATGCTTGTGCCAAATTGTTTGCACATTCGTTGGTTCGCAATTATCGCGAAGCTTACAATCTTCATGCGTCTAGTGGAATTCTGTTTAATCATGAATCTCCCCGACGCGGCGAAACGTTTGTGACGCGTAAAATAACTATGGCAGCCGCACGTATTAAACTAGGGGTTCAAGACAAGCTGCTTCTTGGAAATTTGGACGCGCGCCGAGATTGGGGATTTGCAGGAGATTATGTTGAGGCAATGTGGCTAATGATGCAACAGGAAAAAGCAGATGACTATGTTATTGCTACGGGCGAAGCTCACACTGTCCGAGAATTTTTAGATTGTGTGTTTCGTCATGCCGGCCTGGGCAATTACGAAGATTATGTTCGTATAGACGCGAGATATTTTAGACCACATGAGGTACCCTATTTGTTGGGCGACGCCTCCAAGGCAAAGAAAAATTTAGATTGGGCGCCGACCGTATCGTTTGAACAGTTGGCCCAATTAATGTATGATGCCGATTTAGAATTGGCAAGAAAGGAAGTAAAATGAAAAAGATTATCAAGTCAAAAGAGCCAGTCGTTACCGAGTGGCAAGTACGTGAGGTAGTGGAAACGATGTTACGTGATGCCTTTCAGACGCACTCACGCGATCTGGAAAAGCATTTGCGAGATATTAATTCCAGGCTTACAACGCTAGAAAAGCCGCGAAAATGAGAGCGCTGGTCACCGGAGGTGCGGGTTTTATTGGAGGCCATATAGTCGATCGTCTTTTGGACGATGGCCACGAGGTGGTTGTTGTTGACAACGAGTCGGCGGATAGTAATGGCAACTTCCATTGGCGACCCGAAGCAGAAAATTATTTGTATGATATCTGCGACTATGAAACGATTAAGCCTCTTTTTGCGGGCGTAGACTGGGTGTTTCATCTGGCAGCGGAAGCAAGAATTCAGCCCTCTATTCTAAATCCCACCAAGGCTGCTCATACTAATGTGGCTGGGACGTGTAACGTATTACAAGCTGCCCGAGCAGCAGGAGTAAAGAGAGTTGTTTATTCTTCTACTTCTGCTGCGTACGGATTGGCGAATACGCCGCCATTGCGAGAAGATATGCCCCGGGATTGTCTAAATCCTTATTCGGTGACCAAGTGCGCGGGAGAAGATCTGTGCCGCATGTATAACAAATTATTTTTGTTACCTGTGATAGTGTTTAGATATTTCAACGTGTACGGCGAGAGACAGCCAACAAGGGGACAATATGCCCCCGTTGTTGGTCTTTTTCAGAGGCAAAAAGACAACAATGAACCTATGACTATCGTTGGGGACGGTACACAACGACGAGACTTTACTTATGTTAAGGACGTAGTTGAGGCCAATCTTTTGGCTGTGAAGACCAGCGATACTGCAGCTTTTGGGGAACTGTTCAACATAGGGACTGGAAAAAATTATAGTATATTGGAATTGGTGGAGATGATGGGGGGCGAGTGCGAATATATAGCCGCAAGGCCAGCGGAGTCCCGCATATCTTTAGCGAACAATTCCAAAGCCCGGGGACTACTTAAGTGGACCCCGAAAACAGACTTAGAAAATTGGATTAAAAGGAGTAAAAAATGAAATTAACCAATCAAGCGATGGGAGCCATTATGATGGCCCTTCAGAAATCTTTAATGGAACAAAGCGATATTGTACCCATGCTAGAAGAAATGAACTTTCAGGTAGCGGACGGCGATAGTAGCCAGAGCACTTTGGTAGTGACGAACCCTCCGGTTGTAACGCTAGAAGGCGTCCAGCCGGCGTTTACAATTGAAGAGGCAGAAGAAGCTGAGGAATAGTGCCACGGTATCGCTATAATTGCGCCGCCTGTGGTGAAGATTTTTTAGTAATGCACTCTCCCGATGAGGCGTGGGAGAAGTGTACGTTGTGTGGTACGGCCGGTGAAGTTAATAAATTATTAACGAGGCCTTCGTATAAGCTAACGCCGGCCGACCAACAACGTCATAAGGCGGGGACCACAACGGAAGAATTTATTGCTTCTAGCAAAGAAGAGTTGAAACAAATGAAAAAGGAATTAATAGACAAACGATGACGTGGACAATTATATTTGGGACGTTGGGCGCCCTATCAGTAATATTGAATGGAGTATTGATTTGGTATACAAGTAAAATACTATCTAAATTATTATACACTGCTGACAATTTGGGCGATTTGTATGTGGTGTTTGCTGGTTTTAAAACATTTGTGAGTTCCTTATATCAAATGGACATGTTTCATGGGGAACCAGTGATACAAGAATTAATCACCCGGATAAAAAACTGCAAGGAAGAAATTGAAAGGTTTGAAGACATATACGAATTAACAACGCTCATAGACGAAGAGGAACTAATAGATGATGAATACGAAGAAGATACGAAAACGCAGGAAGAGAACTAAAAATCATTATTTTACTAAACTACATGAAGAGGCCATTATTGAATATTGCCTTCCGCATACTACATATGCGCGCAAGTCACAACTATATGGAGAGTTAATACAGCCGGCCTTAGATGAGATGGTAAACAAGATAATTTTTACCTATCGTTTTACTAGTTTGCCCAACATTGATTCTTTGCGAGATGAGTGTAAAATTTGGTTGACAACAATTTTAGATAAGTATGACGCCACGAAGGGGTCGAAAGCCTTTTCTTATTTTTCGGTGGTTACTAAAAATTGGTTTATTCACAAGGTTAAACAAAACGCCCGCCGCCAGAAAAAAGAAGTCTATTTAGAAGATGTAATTAATTCTTTGGATGAGGACCTTGTCTCCAAAGAAAAGCAATATGACCAGATGCGTGAAGAGCGAGAGTTTTGGAATAATTTTTACAACGAAATGTCGCAGTGGGATAGCGATATGCTGAAAGAAAACGAAAAAAAAGTGCTTGAAGCTGTTAAAATCGTCTTTGATTCATCAGAAGAGATAGAGATATTTAATAAAAAAGCTATTTACTTATACTTAAGGGAGTTGACCGGTCTTAACACCAAGCAGGTTGTTAATAACCTCAACAAGCTTAGAAAAAAGTATAGGATGTTTACAGAAAAATGGCAAAAAGGGGAGATATAACCAAGTACATTGACGAAGCCACTCGCAATATTCGCGAGGACCGCGCTTTGGCTAAAACGCTTCTTATAAAAATTATGGAAGATATGCAGGGCTCTGATTCTGCGCGCCGTGAGTTGGGATCGGTTGCGGCCAAATATGTAGAAAATTTACAACGATCTAATGAGCAGATGGTGAAAATTTCTGCTTTAATACAAAAAGGCACCGGTGGAGTAGCCGGCCTTACAGAAGAGGACAAAGCCGATTTATACGATGTAATAAATAAGGATTCCTCCGATGGCTCGTAAAGTAACACTTAGTGATATTAAATACGGTCAGATGAACAATCTGTCCGATCCCTCGCGACGCTCGTTCGACGCAAGACGAACTAGCACCGTAGGGGCTATTCAGTCATCCAATGTAAAGTATTTTACTGCGGACGTCACCAAGGGAAAAAGGCGGTGGGATGCAATTATACTTCGCTCGATCCACAGTAGTCATCCCTATGCTGCATCGGAATTTCAAAAACTTTTTGCCTCGTTTGAGGAGAAAGAGTCCGGCAAGTGGAAGACCGATTATTGGGTATATAAAATTTGGATAACGGAACCTATGGCATATCAGGGCCCGCCGCCCACGTGGCCACCAACAAATAAGGACTGGAACGAGGCCGATTCTATAGACCTAGCTAAATTAAATATGTGTAAAACGGCGATCGCCCCTTTGGGTCAAAACTGGGGGCAACAATCTCCGGGAACGCCCTGCCAAATCATGTTTGAAAATCAAGAGAATATTCGTGTGCCCTTGGTGGTGGACGTCCGCGGCGGCTCGAGTTTGATGTTGAGCAACAAGTCGGGTCCACGCAAAAAATCGATAGGAAAGGTGAAATCTACTATTTCTAAAAAGAATCCGTGTGACCGGTCTCCACCAGATAAGAGGTTCGATGTTGGAAGGAAAAAAGGTTTCGGCAACGCTAAATACGGCAGCGACGAAAGCGCCCGGGCACTTTATGACGCCCTGATCGCTGAGTTTAGAGCGCAAGGCATTACGACCGCTAGTAGCCCCTATTTGAGAGAACTTGTTATAGGGGTAGTTCTGAATGCAAAACAGGAGTCGGGCTTTGCTTTTAATAATGCCGGCGACGTGTGGAAGCCGGAGAAGCACCCCAACTCACCCGGTTTTTTTATTAAACGCGGCAGTCGCATCGGGTGCTATAAATCGTTTGGTATGTTTCAAAATTATTATCCCACCGGCAGGGCTAAGGGTTATTTAAAATATTTCAATGCATGGGATAACGGCAAGGGCACAGAGAAAGCACTCCTAACCCTGATCAATGGGGAAAAACAGGTTAAATATATAGTGTATTGGATTAAAAGCCGCGGTGTGATAGGTAAAGCTACCGACAAGGACACTATGTCACGCGGCGCCAAGAGAGTCTTTAGAAAATGGGGTCTAACGCCATTCTCGCGAGGCAATACTATATACGACTATCACGAATGGTTTATTGAGGATTATGAAAGGTCCGCAATTCATCACCGGAAGTCTCGTAAGCTTGGACTCACGGGTGAAGCCGTCGCGACAGGCCCGTCGGGGTGCGAGCGGTGCACCACTCCCGCGGGCGCTCGGACCCATAATTTGTCGAACGCGCTGAGAGAGCACTTGATAAACTACGCCGGGTTATAGACATGGCGAAGAAGCCTAAGATTATTACACTAGATGATCTAAGATATGGTCAAATGAATAATTTAGACCCTACGTTTACTTCTCCTAGTATGGATCCCCGTCGTACGGGCGTCGTACAGACAATGAGGAGAAAAAATGCGGCCAATTATACACACGACGATACACATGGCAGATCTCGATGGAATGCAATAGTGATTAAATCTAATGGCCCAAACAAACATCCGATTGTGTTTTCTCCATTTCATCGATGGTTTGGCGAGAACGTACCAGCAGGCACTCGGCCTTATTACACCTACCAAATTTTTATCATAGAGCATCCGCGATGCGTCACCATGAAAATTCCAGATGATTACTTAACCAATCCTGGGTTTATTGGCAACCTTCCAACTGCCATTCCGGCTGTGGGCAACCCACTCCAATTGGGAGTGATTTCTCCCAACACCCCCGTAGAGGTCGGGTTTTTAGATCAAGAAAAGATGAGATATCCTTTTATTATCAATGTGCGTGATGGTAAAATACTTTTACGCGAAGACAAGGGAGCGTCCCCCTCAAGCGCCCAAGGCCGCTCTCGGAGTACGGTGGGCGCCACGTCTCCTCTCCCGGAAGAACAGTCCTCCGAGTGTCCTGAGACTCTGAGCTGCTCCCCGGCCCCTACTGTCCTGGACCCCAATTGGTTACGTTGCTTTAAGGGCGAAACTACGCGGTATCCTAAGACCATGGGCTTTGGCGCCTCCTATATTCATGGCAATCAGACTTTTGCCGGCGACTATAGAGGATTGAACATCCCCCGTGTCGCAAAAGGCGGCCGCCAATTGTACCCCAAGGCGACTGGCAGATATCACGATGGAAGTGGCGATCGCGCGGAAAACCTAACTGTTTATCATCATCTTAAAAAATATATCGATGAGGGGTGCTTGGATTTGAAGCCGTTTAATAGATTTGTTTTCTTTGCCGGGGCCAACGCAACATCTAGCGGTACCGCATGGACGCAGCTTGAAAGTTTTATAAGGTATCTTAAGACACAGAATTCTTCGGCCAAGATCATAGTGGTAACGCTTGCGGGGTGGGGGAATTATAAGCGCGGCGACAAGCACGACAAACCATATAGCACCAACACCCGCCGTCGCATGATGCAGAAGGCACTAGATTATAATAATTCTATTCGTGGTGCTGAGGGGGGTTTAATCGATCACGTTGTGGACTGGGAGAAACAAGGCACGCGCGGAGGCTATATTAAACCCGGAGACCATGATCATGATTGGCTCAAGGACGAATATCACAAAAGGTACCGGAAGGACGAAGACGGACACAAGAAGGGGGACTACCGCGATGGCCTGCATCCCAATGGAGCGGCACACCGCTGGATTGCTAGTCAGGTCGCCCCGCTCTTATGAGATTGGGGTTAAATTTTGTTGGTGAAGTAATTATAATAGTAAAGGTAACATTATGGGTGGATTAGGACCTAAAAGAGAAGGAAAGGCACTTAATCTAAAGAATTTTGCTCCAGATATGGCAAAATCTTTAGAGGAGATGCCGGAAGAAGATCGTTTAAATTATGCCGGCCTTGGTGGCCGCGGCCGATTGAATGGAGATGTTCCTCACTATCTCGACAGCGCCGCTGAGGAAGTTCTTAAGAACGGGAACGCCTTTATAGTATTGGGAGTAGACCGGCCAGGGAGTCTTTTGACCGGCTATGGTGGGGCGGGGAACACTCATTGTGGCGCAATAGATATTGTTGCAGGGCGGATGGGCTCTAGAGCAAAGTCTAAAGATAAGAATAATGAATTGGTATATGTAAATCCTAATTTTAAATTAGATGCGGCTCGAATCTATCTATCTCAAAAGTCTAACGTTGATGGTTATTTTGGACTCGTTAGTGGCCGGGTAGGAAACACTACTCATGACGCCCCGCAGTCTACGATTGCCGTGAAAGCCGACGCTATACGAATTATTGGTCGAGAGGGAATTAAGTTAGTAACCAAAACGGACAGACAAAACTCCCTAGGAGGCAACGTCGCAGGAAATCCGGGTATTGATTTGATAGGTGGCAATGTGGAAGACGGCGATAGCGACTTACAGCCGTTAGTGAAGGGCACCAATTTGGTCACCGGGCTTATAAGATTGTCAGAAATCATCGCTCAGCTTCGTAAAATTATGGGGAACTTCGCCGCGGCCCAACGAGATTTTAACAGAGCACTCATGACCCATACGCACAATGATCCTTTTTATGGGATGTTGACCGCTCCTAGCGCCCCCGTCGTCGCTGAGGGTGTAAATAATATGAAAAATATTATTAAAGATGTAGAGGTCCAATTACAGCTGAGTATGCAAAATCAAAATGGTTTTGATATAGACTATTTGAACGCCGGCGGCGATGACTATATTAATAGTCGATGGAACAACACAGCGGAAGCTAGTCTCGGGACATGCTAAACAAAGCGATTTTAATGAGAGGAATGATATTGTGGGCGGATTAGGTCCTAAAAGAGAAGGCCCAGCGGTTAATCTAAAGAATTTCGCTCCGGAAATGGCAAAATCTTTAGAGGACATGTCCCCCGCTGATCGTTTAAAGTACAGTGGCCTCGGAGGCCGCGGCCGTCTTAATGGAGATGTCCCTGACTATATTAAGAGTCCCGCTGAAAAAGTATTTGAAAATGGCAATGCCTTTGTGGTACTTGGTATTGATCGACCGGGAAGCCTATTGACTGGGTATGGTGGCGTTGGGAATACACACTGTGGTGCAATAGATATTGTCGCAGGGCGCATGGGTTCTAGAGCAAAGTCTAAAGATAAGAATGGCGACCCTGTATTGGTTAACCCTAATTTTAAACTAGATGCGGCTCGAATCTATCTATCTCAAAAGTCTAACGTTGATAGTTATTTTGGGCTCGTTGCCGGAAGGGTAGGAAACACTGCTCACGATGCTCCTCAATCTACTGTGGCGCTGAAAGCCGACGCCATACGAATTATTGGTCGAGAGGGAATTAAATTAGTAACCAAAACGGACAGACAAAATTCGCAAGGTGGCAATGTGGCAGGAAATCCGGGCATTGATTTGATAGGGGGCAACGACGACTCCGACTTACAGCCGTTAGTGAAGGGTACCAATCTGGTTAAAGGATTACAGCGACTATCGGAGATTGTTGCGCAGCTTCGTAAAATTATGGGGAACTTTGCTCAGGCTCAACTAGACTTTAATCGCGCTGCCATGACTCATACACACAATAGTCCGTTTTATGGAATGATGTCGGCCCCTAGCGCCCCCGTCGTCGCGGAGGGTGTAAATAATATGAAAAATCTTATCAAAGATGTACAAGTTCAATTACAACTTCAAATGCAAAATCAAAATGGTTTTGATATAGACTATTTGAGCGCCGGCGGCGCCAAATATATTAATAGCCGCTGGAATAATACAAATTAAATGCCCCGAGGACGTCCACAAAAGATTATAAACAATTGGCTTTTGTCTAAAAAGCCGGGCATTCCCTTTGTGGAAAAGGGGCGTTATTACATTGTTGTACAAACCGACGAGGACGAGGTGACCGCAGTCGAGTCCGATATGTACGGCTGGCAGAACAAGGCATCCCAGCAACTGACTAAATATTTTTTCCCTCAGTGGTATTATCAATATAAATCCTCTGGGCCCCTAGGATACAATCAGCGCGTGGCAGAGCTTCCCACCAACGAGCAGCCCGATCCAAATTCGAATGGTACCCTCTTTGTTGATATGATGGCGGATGAGTTGATATCGAAGGATATGGGAAAACATCGGCGTCCAGGCTCGAAACTGAGAATACTTTTTCAGTCCAAGGTGGCGATTAATCAGCTAACCCCCGAATCTGATATAATACAAAACAATTTAGATTCGACGTCGATGCCTCCGCTTAGCTGGGCGCTTCAGTGGTATAACGATGAATTTCGGGACGTTGGCGCCCCCGTACAGTCTGTAACATTAAACTTTAATACGCTGCAACAAGATTTAGAAGCAGTCGAACGCGCCTTTAAGCTATATAACACTCTTCATCGTAGATCTAATACACAGATCCGCCCCGGCATTAATTTTACAAACGAGTATCGAAGGCTTGCGCAGGCGGTCGAAGCAATAGGCGAAACGCTTCAAATTAATGGAAGCTCTCTTTCCAAAGGGGAACTACCCGCCGCTATTCTACGGTTTGACTCCGATTATAATATTGTAAGCGTTTCCAATGATCGATCAGGCGCAATGACCGTTGGTTATTTTAGTTTATTAGATTCTGGTCCGCTTAACACCCCCCAAACCCTAGTTTATCTTTCTAAATTTAAGGAGATCGCTAGAGCTTTTGAAAAAGATGGGGATAAGAAAACTAAAAGCAAGTTTCAAAGTTTAGGGTATTTTATTAAAAATATAGCCTCTAGCGACGCCTATATTACTTATACACTCGATCATTCGGGGCCCACTCACACCACACTAGCCCAGAAGAAAATTCTCAAGGCGATACAAAAGGGCGAATTCGGAACCAATGTTGATACGTCTGACATGTCCGATGAGGAACTGGAAGCGCTTGTCGCTTCTGGCCAAGCTAATGAGATCTCTGTAACGATTGATGCATTTGAGGCCGAGCGTGCCGCGGCAGAAGATCCCGAAAACCAGGAAGCTGTTTTATCACAGGAATTAGATCGTATTGAAAAGAAGGTCACAACCGATTTGGCTAAAATGTCGGCGGACATAAGAAAATTTGCAGCCAGTGAACCGGTGCAGATTTTTTTGATGATTATCAATCGTATAGGATTAGACCAGTTAATTCGAGAAGGCCTTTTGTGTTTAATTTTTGGCGCCGATTTTGAAATTAATGATTTATACTCCGATGTCCGGGATATGATGGCAGCTGCAGAAGACTTATTTAAAAAACCAGACAAGCCGAAGGTGCCATGCTTTCCCAAAATAGACATTGAAATTAATGTTTCGGACTGGATGGGGAACATCGATATCGAAATAAAAAAGGTTATTTTAGACACCTTGTTTGAAATTCTAATCGAGGTATTAAAAAGACTAGTAGAGTTGGTAGAAATTCAATGTGACGCCGATGCGCTGCAGGGGGGCGATTATGGATCTCTTAACCTCGCCTCGACGCCGCCTTTTGCTGACGGGGTTGTGGATCATCCAGAATTGGCTGCGTGCTTTACTGACTTTTTCTTACCTATCCCGTCGGATCCGTCCGCGCCGGGCCCCGCCGGCCTCTCGACTGACCGGTCGACCACGATGGTACAAGATATTTTTGGCGCAGGATCTGCCGAAGCACAAGAGGTGGCACCTCCCCCTACGGTTGTCATGCGAGACAATATGACCGAAGAGGCCATTGAAATAGGAATGACCTTTTTAGATGATGTTTCAGAGATTTTAACACCAGTCGAGTTATGCCGCCTGTTGAGCAATGAGGCCACCGATGCGACTCTCCAGTCGATATTAGAATTTAGTGATGAGCACAGTCACGCAGTGATCGAGCGCGCATTTGATTCGGTAACAGATGTGGCTACATTTTTTGCTTGTATCGGTCCGATGCCGGGAGATATTTGTGAGAACATTTTTGATATTAACATTGCCCCGGCTTGTCAAGACGTGTGTGTATCAGAAGAGGATCTGTTAAGTCTTCTTAACCAAGAAAACATGCAAAATCTGTTAGACTTGCTTAAGAATGGTGTAAACTATCAGCTTCCAGAAATTGATCTAAACTGTCCGCAAGCGGAGGGATACATCCCCAACCCCCTCGCAGAGCGCAGCATCCCCCAGATGCTTAGCGGTATGATAGAGGGCTCTGCCATGAGCTTTTATTTTGCTGTCGACGCGGTTAAGCAAGCCATCCTTGAACCAAAGCCGGGCCAAGAATCGGCCATGTCTGAGTTGCTCGCAGGCCTCAATGACGACGAAGAGACGGACGATACATTTGGTTCTAAGGGTTCGAACTCTAAGAAAAGCCAAATCCTTGACGATATCGTCGCAGCGATGCAGTCTATTGCTCTCAAGTTCGAGGAGATTGGTAATACGGATCCGAGCACACTGGCTCTTGACGGCACCGATCCCCCGCTAGATCCAACAGGTACATGTCCCATAAGTCTTTTTGAGATTATGCCGGGATTAGCAGAAATGGGAGATGATGTCACGGACGCTATGGATGCCGTCATCGAGATCTTAAGAAACATCGACTTGGATCAAATTGAAGGCGCCATCAACGCTACAAAGGCCGCGCAAGCGGGCGGCGATATTAAAACATTTTTCGATTTCCCTCCCCAGTTCAAGAAGGAGATTCGACAATTTATTCCCAATGCAATAAATCGGCGCCAGCTAGCGCAAGGCTGGGCGCAGCTCTTGGTTCAAGATCCCAATATAGACGGCGGAGATCAAATCGTCGGGTACTATTCAACCATTCCCGGTGCCATTCAATATAAGTTTGAGACCCTCGCCAGCAGCCAAACAAAGCAGTGGTCGACCATATTATCTCGGACCCAGGCCGACATTGTTACACAGAATCACAGTAGTGTTGCGGCAACGTCGGACTCGGATGTTCAAAAAACACTACCCGGCAACGAGTATAAAAATAAAGGGGCCCACCAAAGTTACATATTTCAAAGAAGCCACCCCATGGGCGCCCCGTTCCAACAGGAGATGGTTGAACAGCGGAAATTTAGTACCACATCCCACGAACATCCTTTAAATCTTTTGTTTCTTTCTGAACCAAATCACCAGTATGTAATGGGAGCGGCAAAATATACACCACAGATAGACACGAGCGCGCTGATTGATGCATGTGATGTATCAATGTTTCCTCTGATGGCATTAGAGAGCGGCGTCAATGAGTACGGGTGGTATACTCCCCACAAGGGCTATACTGAGATAACAGACCTAGAGGCGAACCCCTCTTTGGGTCTTTTTGCGAATGCTATTTATAATCCCTTTAAGAGTCTAATATTAAAACATTCTACTGAATATACGGGATCGTTCGGCGCTGACCCGGACCCTGCCAAGTCTATGGAGGATTTTTACAATCGACTAAAATATCAATATTTTTATACCGCGAACGATTATTTAATTAAACGCCTTTCTGATTATGTTACGTCGCCGGGTGCCGGCATGTTTAGCCTAGAAAAGGTTGCTAACGCTGTTTTTGTTAAAGACAATGCCGGCGAGTCTGCTGAAAATGTGGGCGATCTCTTGGATTTTGATGGGCTTGTAAAAGAGGCCCAGGCTGAATTTTATGAAAGCAGTTGCTATGATGATCTAGACCCTTACGTAGTTGTTACCAACTCGGTTATATATGCCACTCTTCTTATAACAATTCAATCTCACTTAACCGCCTTCTTGCTCCAAAACGTATTTGTTCTCTCGGCTTTTAAGTTGGAAGAAGTTTTTAAAATGGATTCGGTTCTTCAGTTTGCTTTTGAACAGATGTTAGAACATATGGATGATGTTATCAGCGCTGTAAATCGGAAAACCGGCACCCTTATACCCGGCATGCACAAACTAGGCGATATACACTATAACTATAAGACTCTATTTGAAAGAGAGGTGAATAACTATATGCGCCGAAAGATCGCGAGATCGGGCGCCCCATCCCCCCCGGGACTAGACATTGAGGTATTAACTGCCATGAAGTCAACACCGGCAAAGATGTATGAAGCGTCCGTAGCGAATGACGAAGATGCATTTTTCCGATTAAGCTTAAAATATTTAATTGCCAAGAGAATGAAGGACTCTGCCACTGTAGTCTCGAATATAATTTCTCCGTGTGCTACGATGTCTTTTGATGAAATTTTTGTTAAGCACGTTATTGGTAGCTCTAAGCCTTTCATGGGCACTTTGCATTCCGACGGGATGATAGCAAATGTTGATAGTCCGGAGGTTTTTTGGGGTGGTTTTTCGGGTGGAGCCAACCGCCGCGGCATGCTCTCGCTTGATGAATCCAATATATTGGCCTATGGCGGCTTTAAAATAGAAAAGGTGTTTAGGTGGAATAATCCCGAATATGTTGAGACACTGTCCGTGCACCCCACCAACGAACATGTTCGCATTTTTCGATCGAAGCCTCAAATAGGAACGCGCGAAGCGACCGAAGGCTTCACCATTAAAGAGGGGGGTTCGTGGGCCAACTACTATGTGGACTCTTACTTTAAAGTAAACAATAGTAATGCCGACCTCACCTCGGCGGGCGTTGACAATAGATTTGCATCGCTGGACACCTTACAGCAGGTTCTGTCCTCCGCGGAGTTTGATGCAATCGAAGCCGACGGCGATAAATATCTATATCTACCGGCTTTGAAGATGTATTATCGAATCGTTTATTACCCCCCTCATGATAGTAGTGCCACTGGAGAAGGACACACCAGTTCGTGGTCCAAGGTATATGAGAACGCTTTTCCTAACGGGAGTGACACC
>Ga0209756_1000688_pt1 | contig 32789 bp, 18 predicted proteins | sample ETNvirenome_6_85_FD_184071 | JGI IMG/M metagenome (GOLD analysis project Ga0209756, IMG submission 184071) | Marine viral communities from the Pacific Ocean - ETNP_6_85 (SPAdes) (version 3) | ecosystem: Environmental > Aquatic > Marine > Oceanic | place: Pacific Ocean | collected 2013-06-19 | reverse complement strand
CATTATTTACATCACTAGATTTTAACAAGTATAGACCAGACTACTCTAGAGTGCAACTCCGACAAGGAGTTACCAACATAACTCCGTATTATTATCTAGGTTCTAAAAGCAACGAACCCTCAAAAGCTCAGTCCCCTATGGGAGCAATCCCAAGTGATGAGTTTGGAAGACCAGTAAATGCTTTAGTTTACGGACCATCTACTTTAGCTAAACAATTAGAAACAGTAGACGGACAACCACTTTGGCCATTTTATATGTTTGGTGTGCAAGGTTATAGTTATAATGATGGTGGTAGTTTAGCTGGAGGATGGACCTGGATGGGTAACCAATCCTTCGCGTCCACCAACGCACCTTTTGACTTACTATCTACGAGGTCGTTCCAAAAACCTAAAAGAAAGGGTGGAATATTAGACGAAACACAAAAACTTATAGATTCAGCACCCCTTATGGGTGGTGCTAGAAGAAAACACGCGGGTCACGCGATAGACCAGACATCTAAAGTGTTTTCAGATGGTTATAAAGAAATTTCTAAAGGTTCCGGTGTTAGATTTGTTGATGAAACAAATGGGGTGTTTGGTATAGGAGCTGGGTTAGTAGCGAGAGAATTTTGTAGAACCTGGACAAAAGATGACCCTTATTGGAAAATGGAAAACCTACAAAGACATAAAGGAAATCATCTAGGTAAAGCGGGGTCAGTACTAACTAATACCTTTAATTTAAATATTGCACCTATATTCGGTGTAAATGTAGACACTGAAAAACAAGAAAAAAATGTAAGTAAGTACATGTTCTCAATAGAAAATCTTGCGTGGAGAGGTACATCCGAATTATTAAAACTACCTAAATCCGAAAGAGGACCACAAGGCGGGAGAATAATGTGGTTCCCCCCTTATGATTTACAAGTTGGTGATACAAATTCAGCACAATGGAATTCAGTTAATTTCTTAGGTAGACCAGAACCAATATATACATATAACTATACTGAGAGAATAGGAACCTTAAATTGGAAAATAGTAGTAGACCACCCATCTATATTAAATGTAATCACAGAACAAACTCTAAAAGGTGTACCAGACTATGTCGCCGACCAAGCTTTGGAAGCGTTCTTTGCGGGTTGTAAAGAATATGACATATATGAATTAGCTTCTACATTCCCTAACCTATCAGTAGACGATATTATCAGTATCCAAAATGACGTGACCGACGAATATGACGCGGACCCATTCCAAACAATGTATAATCAGACAAGTGATATAGACCTACCAAATAATCCAAATGGGGAAGAAGGAGCATTTCCAGGAAACACCGGAGTTAACAGTAATGAAGGTACATTCACAGGAAACAATAACCCTAACGCGAATAATGGGATAGCAAGTAATGTCCAAGGCCAACCCAACCAAGAAGCGTGGGACGCTGCGTGGGAAGGAACCAATACTGACCCAACGCCGGAGGAACAAGCTACCGCTAATAACCAAGGGACCGCGGGACAAGAAAAGAAATTAGATACAGCAAAGATATTAGCAAAATTATTAGGAGAAGAGAACTATTTTAATGCTCTAAAACAAGATGACGAGTTTATATATAATGCATTAAAAAGAGAATTAAAACATTTCCACCCAGCATTTCACTCTATGACACCAGAAGGGTTAAACAACAGACTAAGTTTTTTATTACAATGTACACGACCAGGTAATACAATACCGACAGTTAATGCTGATGGAAGTCTAGACTCAGAAAGAGATGTAGATAACACCGCTTTTGGTGCACCACCTATATGTGTTTTAAGAATTGGGGATTTTTACCACACCAAAATAGCTATTGATTCAGTAAGTTTTAGTTATGACCCTTTAATATATGATTTAAACCCAGAAGGTATCGGAGTACAACCTATGATAGCAAGTGTATCAATGAACTTTAAATATATTGGTGGTCAAGGTTTGGAAGCACCAGTATCAGAATTACAAAATGCATTATCCAATAACTTCTTTGCAAACACGGAGATGTATAATAATAGAAGTATAAAAACAGCATCTGACAAACAAAAACCACTAGCAGATGAACAAGAAATAATCGCAGAATTAGAAGCTCAACAAGCTAATTCGACACAAGGAAGTTCTAATAGTAGTAACACTGAAGGTACCAGTGCAGATGGAGACCAGAGTGGGAGTGATTGGCAACAAGCGTGGGGTACGGGACCATAAAATATAAGAAATGGATTATACAATAAATTATAAAAACCTTTTAAATGCTTTCGTCGACGAAAGTCATTCATATTCTTTGGATGTGAAAAATAGATTAAATGATGCATTTCTATACCACAGTATGGGTCTAGTGGAGGAAGTTATGTTTTCTAGAAATTATAAAACAGGAATTCTAGGTAGTAACTCTAATGGTAATTTGGTTGGAATACCAAATAAAATAATAAGTAGAATTACAACTTATTACGAGACAGTCAAAAATAATATAAGTGCTGAAACAACCACCATACAAACCAAATTAAATATATGTTCACCAACAGAGTTTGAAAAACAATATGTCAAAAATGTACTATATAATACATTAGAAACACAATTAAATAATACCATAACACAAACTATGACCTTAGTTAATAGTTTGAGAGATTCACAACATAAACTAGTCACTACAGCAGACAAACTTAATTTTGTTGTAAATAATAACTATGATGGACAATACATAAACCCAAATGGTGGGAGGGTGGTAGCATTCCAATTAACAGGCAGTACTTTAAATGTTGTAAGAAATAATTATGACCTTAGTAATGGTTATTTAAATATTTTCATTAATAATCATGTTAATTCTGGATTTACTAAAAACTACCCATCTAATGGAGAATACATTTTCTTTAGTCCTATAATCTACACAAATGAAGCCGATTCTTTTACATTTGGTTATAAACCAGAACTACACGAGTTACTTAAGTATAGAAAAAGTACATTGTATAATGATTTAACTAATATTGACCAATTTGGGGTTACTGGCATTACACCAGTCACTATAAGAATATTTAAACCCCAACTAAATAATGTTATAAAAGAATGGATAGATTATGATATTAGTTTAATGACTTCTAGATTTACAAGTAAGTTAGATGGTGGTTATAAGACATTAAAAGGTGTTTTGAATAGGTATTATAGTAACTTTGATGTGGGTTATAATATTAATACGGGAGCTACAGCAGAGAATACTGTTAGGGTTAACCTAAGAGATAAAAATATTGGGATTAGTGATAGTAAGTTTAATTACAAATTGTTAAACCAATTATACATTAGTTAAGAAATATGAGTTATTATAACAGATATAATGAGTTTATTATTAATGGTGACTATGTAATGGTACCAAGCATTGTACTTACTCCCAAATCTAGTGATAGAAAAATAATTTACAAAGTGGGAAAAACTAGGTTAGATAAGTTATCAGACCAATTCTACGGTTCACCATATTATGGATGGCTTATAATGCAATCAAACCCAACATACGGAGGGCAAGAATGGAACATCCCAGATGGTACCATAATTACTGTACCTTTCCCATTAATGCAATCACTAGAGGACTATAAATCTAAATTAGACCAACACTTCCTCTATTATGGCAGATAATTTAAATTCTGGTAACATATTAACCACTCAAATAGGTGGTAACGTTGTGTCCATAGACCCTAATAAAGTTGTGGGGGCAGATGGTGTTATAAAAGATAGGTTGGTTAACCAAGAGGATTTTGTAATGTACGCTAATCTTACAGCCAAAATATTTCCTAGAAGTAAGTTATTGGTTGGTGCAGCTGCAGGAGATGAAATTCGTGTAGAAATAGCGGATGGAGAACTAAATTTCCTAAAACCTAAAGGAAAGAATTCTTTTGACTCCGATTGGACAGAAGCTTTTACTAACCCAGACGTAAATCAAAAAATAAAAACAAAAACCAAAGAAGGTGTAACAACATCTACCAGTATAAGTAACCAAAACGATTTTCAAGGTTTCGGAATAACATCAATAAGTATTAAGGTTAACGCATCCTATATCCCACAAGTGTCAATAAATTTTACTGATGTTAGGGGTAAAACATTATTTGAACAAGCAAAAGTTAACACGCCTTACACAGCTTTTTTCCATTTACCATACCCCACATTCTTTTTAACACTTAAAGGTTATTACGGTAAAGCAGTACAATACCAACTAACACTAGAAAAATTCATCTCAAGATTTGACCCAGCATCTGGTGATTATTTAGTTACGTGTGATTTTAAAGGTAATCATATCGCAATGCTAAGGGATGTAAATATGCACGAATCAGTGACAGCTCCTTATATGTACCCAACAAAACAAGACCCAAATAGTGGTAATATACAAATGACTAAAGGTAGACAAGTATTGGGTGAGGTTTATAGGGAATACCATTCTAAGGGGTTGATTGGGGATAATCTATTTAATAAACAATATACCACTGTAGAGTTAATTGAAAAAATACAATCTATAGATAATGATATGGCTCAAGTTTTCGGGCAAGCTAGTTTGGAGAGTACCACCCATAAATTAGAATATGAAGAAACATTAGAAAAATTTAAAAAGGCCGTAATAGGTAAGAAGGGTTGGGTTGGAAAATACTGTAATACAAAATCATCGGGTATTAGAAACGTACTTGTTGACGAACCACCATACCCACCAATACCAGGACAACCAACCCCTACAGTACCAAATACCGGTAAAACAGTTACTACGCAAGCTTATTCTTTAAAAGGGATGTCCGCCGCCACCTCAGAAACAGACCCAACTAAAAGACAAGAAAAACAACAGAAATTAGTTGAGGAAGCCCAAAATGCATTAGCATCTATAGTGAAAAAATACCTTACTCTATTACAACAAAACCCTACTTTTAAAGCGAGAAGTCAAATAGAAGGTGGGAAATATTCCGTAGCAACTAGATTTAGTGACCCCACCTACGATATTTTTGAAAATTCTCAGATAAAGGGTAACGTCCAACTTGCAACAGGAGGAGCAGGAACAACTTCCCAATTACCACAAAATCTCGCACCTTGGTTTATGTTTCAGGGAGATGCAAGTAGCTTCCTATTCATCTGGACAACAACTAAAAGACTTTTTGATACGAAGGCAAAAATGATGGCAGAAGACCTGAGTAATAAATTGAATGGTAAATTACAAAAAGCTATAGGATTTAAACCTACAATTAGAAATGTTTTTGCTATAATATTAGCCGGTGCAGATACTTTTTTAAAACTTTTAGATGATGTACATACAGACGCATTTGCTCAGAGACAAAATGAACAAAGATTAGCGGTTGCAGTTTCATCTGACGACTCCAACGCAACCAACCAAATAGTTTATCCATGGCCCCAATATTATAAAATTGAAGAACAACAAAAAGGTGGTAACTGCACTACAACTAATTCTGTTTTAACATATCCAGGTGCGTCAGATGTGATAGCTCAAACTTTAGCTAATAACCCAAAAATATGGCCTGAAGTAGAGTTTGTCGAAGAATATACGAAAGCAACGAATTATAAATTTAGTTTGTTTAGTCCACCAGTAGCAAATGAAAGTGTAGATAAGGATTGGACACCCATAACAGTGTATGATTGGCCCCCTATAGACACCCCATACTCTAGTGTTGAAGATTTAGATATATGGTTCGAAATATTAGGGAGAGCTCAACAAGCGACACTAAATGGTGGGTTAGCTTCTAGATACGCAGGTATGTTTGGGGGAGGGATACCAAACAGGGTTGGTTCTGCCATAGTAGAACTAGCACAATATGACGCCTTAAACCTATATCAACGAATTAAAAATTATAGTACCCAGAAACAAGTTTTTATGGACCTAGGGGGACTCAACCAAATATTTCAGATTTTAAACGAATCCGCTCCATTCAGACTGCGATTGTATTCAGCGTATCAAACAGTTACCCCATTTACAATAAAACCAACATTCACCCTAAACTATAAGAAATCAAGATTTACAGTTAAGAATCAAAGTTTCGAAAAGAATAGTGATGCATTATTAGATGGAAAAACCAATGGTTTATATGACTTAGCACCTTGTATTTTTGGTAATTGGGTTAGAGCGAATTTTGCTAATGGAGATACTTTAGGAAGTAACCAATTTTTTGATATAAACAAAAACGTACAATATGATATAAATGAAAAAAATGTTTTAACCGACACTTGGAGTACTCTATATCTAACAAAAGCTAAATACTCAAACTCATCATTCATAGATACGGACCAAGAAAAACTAATAGAACGAAAAGAAAACGCAAATGCTTTAAACACACTTACCACCGCAAATGAAGCGTATGAGTCATTTGTGGAACATAAATTCATAACAGAAGGTGAAGTAAAACGAACACCAACAACAGTGACTATACCAGGTGGGGGGTCTAATATTACAACCCCACCAGTAAGGATGACATCTATGTTAAATACACCATATTTTATAAATGCATTAGTGGCAGGTGTAGCAGCGGAGAAGAGTAACGTAACCCCATCACCTTACACACAAGCCGCTTATCTATTTTTAAATTCATTACCAATTCCTACACTAAGAGAAAAAGCGTTATATAAAGATGGGGATAATAATAAATTCGGTAACTATATCTCTCAGATGTTTAACCAAATGCCAGCTATACATAATTTACCAGTAGCATTGATATTAAGAATTGGGTCAGTTTGGTGGAGATATAAAACAGAAGTCCAAACACAAATAGACCCATTAAATTCTATTTGGGGTGATATTGGGGTGGTAACTCAATTAGGTTATGTGGGACCGACTAGTGTGTATGAAGCACCCCTAAATGCAACTAGTCACTATTCATTCATGTCAAGTAGTGATGGTGGTGTGTCAACATCAGGACCGTATCCTTATGTAACACAAGATAATACAGCAAACAATACTATTATGCAAGTAGGTGTGTACCCAGGACTAATAGATGCTGTTAACTATATAGCAACCAATAATACTACTTATAGTAATATAGGGGCAGGACAAGTATTAAATAACCTTATAGATGCTGCTGGAAACGCTCAACTAACAATAGAACCTAATAGTGATATTAACTATACTGCGTCGGATGGTGTAGACGTAAAGTTCTATAGTGTCTACCTAAGTTCATCTAACATCTTAAGCCCTTCTTTTGGGCTTACACCAACCAACGAACCAGCACCACAGAAGTACACTATACTATACCCATCATCCGGTGGACTTCAAGGGACAGACGCATCTACTTATGATGCACCAACATATGGTAATGCAGCTCTACATAATGGAGCTAGTAGAATTTTATGGGGAGCATCAAATTATGGGTATTTTGAACACCAGGCAGGTTATCAATCCACTGCGGGTCAATACTTTAAAATGATTAATAACACACAAAATGAACAAGAAGACTGGAGTTTTAATCAACAATCTATATATGAGACTATTGAGGTATTAAGGGGTGTATTTAATAAAGAACAACTAGATGAATTTGAACAAGAATTTTTAGTTTTCTCTAAACCAGGAGGTTCTACTGCTTTGGGTGGTTCGTTAAAAGGGTTAATTAAAGAGTTAGTAGTTGTTGAAGATACTTGGGTTAACTCCGTTACAGAAACCCCGCAAACACCAAATAGTCAGATATTAGCAGAAGCACAACTATTAAAATTTAACTCTACAATGTTCCATTTCTTAAATAGAAAAGTAGAATATATTCATAGAAGTACTACTAATTTAGATTTGGTTGTAAATAGTGAAACTTTACTACAAAGATTGTCCCAAATGTGGACAATTAATGGAGGAGTACCAGACCTAGACGGTACCACCAATATAAGTGAAATATACGGTACTTACGCGGACGGACTCCAAGTACCTACAAGTGGTAATTTTTTCATCGGAAACCCAATAGAATATCAAGCAATGAGACTTGAGGTTGGTGAGTTTTATGGTGGTGGTGACATGCAATTTAATTTACTTATAACAGCAGACGACTCCAATCCCATGTATAATTTTTTCAAAACAATTAATGGTAATGAAATAGGGGGTGGGATAACATTTAATGTTACTAACATTAGATTATTTGCACCCTTCATTAAATTATATGCTTCATATACGACCCTCCACCCAACGACAACCGCAAATGAATTTTTAAACATATTCATGCAACAGATACACTCCACACGAAATCTAAACGAACTTTATATTGATATGTTACTAGAGGACCTTAAAAAACACATAAAACAAAACCTAGAAACAGATGATGTGACAATAGATGTGATAACTGATGATAGACCAGAAGTTAAATCAGACGATTTAAAATTAGAACTGTACAACCAATTTAAAACAATAAATGATAGATGGGTATCGGGGACCAATCTCACCGACCAAACACTATTTGAGAAATTTTTATTTTTAGACAGAGCAAATCAAGATATTGGGGATGAAGCAATCATTAACATATGGGACATATTAAAGTTAGATTCTCCCTTCACGGACACCAACTCTAAAACATTAACTCAGAGTGTATCAAGTTACCTCAGTATTATATTAGCTAATAATTACTTTAATTTCATACCCTTACCTTCCTATATCAATTTCTTTAATGTAGAGAAAAAAGGTACGGACACTCAAGCTCAAGGAAACGCTATGTTTGGTACATTTAAAACAGTAGATTATATAGATTCTGCACCAGCTTTTTTATGTCAGTATGTTGGTAAACCGTCATCACAGTTAAATTCTAAAACACCTAATAATGGTTACAATAACGACTCATTTAACTATAATTCACCTAATTCACCACTAGTCACTCAAGAATGTGGAAATAAAGAATTATCTAATAAGGTCATGGGATTCAACGTAGACTTCGGTATACCAAACCAAAATATTTTTGAATCAATAACTTTAGACCAATCACAATTCCAAAATACTTCAGAGAGTTTCAAAGTATTACAGAGTATGGCAGATTCGGGTGGGGGAGGAGCTGCGTCTCCAGCATCAGTCTCTTTATTTAATGTATATGCGAGTAGGTCATATACTGCAAGAGTTACATGTGTTGGTAACGTCACAATCCAACCAACCCAATATTTCCAACTAAGATATTTACCCATGTTTAATGGGCCTTATTTAATTATTAATGTTGAACATGAAATCAGACCAAATACTATAGAAACAACATTTGAGGGTGTTAGAGTACCACGACCAACACTACCAGCTATAAGTGATTTGGTACAAAGAGTTAATATTAAATTATATGAAAAAGCGGAGGATAGGTTAGATAAAATACCATTAGACTTATATTATGATGGGTTAAGTGCAACAGAAAGTCAGAAAAAACTAACCCCTAAACAAAATAATTATATAGCAAGTGGTGTGACCTACCAAACACCCCCATTAGATATTGATAATGTTAGATGGGTGGATGTTACTTTAAGTGCGGGCACATTCATAGTTACACCAAACGAAGACCCAGAAAAGACCCATTTAGGTGTAGATATTTGTCCTACTTCTGATAATTTAGAAGTAGCGAACGATGAGAACGGGGGAATACCAATATATGCCGCGGTATATGGGGTAGTAAGTAAAGTAGTTGATGGTTGTAAACCACTACAAGAGAGTGAATCTTGTGGTAAATACGGTAACTATGTTGAGGTTAAAACTACATTAAATACTGACCCACCTGAAGAAGGGACTGCTTATTACCTTACACGTTACGCATTTTTACGAGAAGGGATAACCGTAAATCTAAATGACCCAATACAACGAGGTGAAATAGGGGCCGGTGCAGGAAATATTGTAATTGGGAAAATGGGTAATAGTGGACTCTCTAAAAGTGTACATTTACATTTTGAGATAAAAAGAGGTGTAAAACAAGAAGGAAAGATAGTAGAACACTATTTGAATCCAGCAGCTTTCTTACCTAGAACACGTTCTTAAATACATAAATACTTTTTTATGTTGACTATTAATGAATTTACGTATATTTATAGATATACTAATATATTATGATAACAGAACAACTTAGACAGAAATTAGGAAATTTTTTATGTAAAAAAACAGATAATATTGTAGAAAACGGACAAACACCCGAAGGACAACAAGTTTGTGACTTAGATACTGGAATTTGTTATACTATTAGAAGTAGAGATGGTTTAATAGAAAGAGTAGAAAATAGTATTAGAGTAAACAGAAAAGTACAAGTAGAATCACCTTCCGGACAAGTAAAACAATTATTAAATGGCTAAGGAACTAGAAAAATCTATCCTAGAAGAACTTAAAAGATTCAATCAAATTAATCGTAACATTGAGAATTTGGATGAACAACATACTACTGCTGTAGGCAATAATGTTGGTGGTCTTAGTAATCTTGGTATGGGAAGTCATGTAGAAAGACTCGCTAAAAGGTTTGGTATGGAAATGGCAGAACAAGAAGTTCCAGACACTACTGAAGTAGAAGGTGGTGATGAAGAATTAGATATGGACATGGAAACGGACACTGAAGAAGTACCAACAGAAGATGAGATGGGTACCGATACTGGTGATGAGGATATGGACATGGATATGGAAATTGATGCTGAGGTAGGTGGTGACGAAGATACTACAGAACTTGATGTTACTGATTTAGTAGGTAAACAAGATGAGGTAAATTCTGAATTATCTGACCAAAAAGATATATTATCTAAAAACACAGAAAGCCTAGACGACCTAATGTCAAAACTTTCAGATTTAGAAAACCAATTATCGTCTATGGAAGATGTTGCTAATAAAATTAGTAGTTTAGAAGATAAACTTGAAGAATATAGACCACGTACACCTGAAGAACAATTGGGGTTAAGAAAACACGATAGTGGTCCTTATAACAAAACATTAAGTGATTTTTTCACTGACAAAGAAGAGGTTTTTGACAAAACCGGTAAAAAACAATATGTTTTAACCAAAGACGCTGTAGAAGACTACAGTGACGTAGATATCCAGAAAAGTTTCGGAGACCCAGACGCGGAAGACGAAGAGTAAAATTACCCCACTATTTATTTGACATACCAGTAATGTATATGTATATTTATTCATATGTTTATTAATTAATAATATTTAAAAAGAAAATTTATGAGTAATAGTTTAGATGCAGTTTTAGCTCAATACGAGAAAAACAAACAAAGTGGTGGTTCCACGAAACCACAAATGACATCAGAAGAAAGAATGAAACAATATCTTTCTATTATGTTACCAAAAGGAACAAAACAAGGAGAAAAAAGAATTAGAATCGTACCAACAACAGACGGTTCATCACCATTTAAGGAAGTATTCTTCCATAATGTACAAGTACAAGGAAGATGGCAAAAACTTTATGACCCAGGAAAAAATTCAGATGGAAGACCATCTGGTGAAAGAAGTCCCTTAAATGAAGTTGAAGAAGCTTTAAGATTAGCAGGAGATGCACAATCGAAAGAATTAGCACGTTCTTATCGTTCACAAAAATTTTACATTGTTAAAGTGGTCGATAGAGATAATGAAGAGGATGGTGTTAAGTTTTGGAGATTTAAACACAATTGGAAAGGAGATGGACCGATTGATAAAATTATTCCTATTTGGAGAAATAAAGGAGATGTGACTGACGCTAAAGAAGGTAGAGACCTTATCTTAGTTTTACAAGCTGTACCTTTACCAGGTGGAAGAGGTGAATATACTACAGTTTCTGCTGTTATGTATGAAGACCCAGCACCATTAACAACTGACGAAGCAACATCTAAAGAATGGATAGGTGATGAAAGAACCTGGAAAGATGTTTATTCACAAAAACCAGTTGAATATTTAGAGGCAATCTCTAAAGGGTTAGACCCAGTATGGGACTCGGAACTTAAGAAATATGTTTACGACGACCCAAGCGCACCAAAAAGTAATACTTCTACAACAACTTTAGGTGGTAGTACTGACCCACAAGCAAACGACCCACAAGACGAAGATTTACCATTTTAATTAGGGATATGGCATTGAAAAAAAGAACATTTTCAGACTTGAAAAATAAATTCTCAAAGAAAGCTAACTTTAAACCAGAAAGATTTTTTGATTTAGGGAAAGCTTTCCTTGATGCTACTGGTTTACCAGGACCAGCAATGGGACATTTACAAATGTTTCTTGGTCATTCAGATACAGGAAAAACCACCGCATTAATAAAAGCAGCGGTAGACGCACAAAATAAAGGAATTTTACCTGTTTTAATAATTACTGAACAAAAGTGGGGTTTTGAACATGCAAAACTTCTAGGATTTGATTGTGAAGAGGTGGTGGATAAAACTACCGGAGAAATAGATTGGGATGGATTCTTTCTATTTAACAATGATTTTCAGTATATTGAAGAAATTACAGACTATATTAACACATTACTAGATGCACAAGATAAAGGTGAATTGGAGTATGATTTATTATTTTTATGGGATTCAGTTGGTTCTGTACCTTGTAAGATGACTTTTGATGGTAAAGGTGGTAAAATGCATAATGCAGCAACACTAGCAGATAAGATAGGGATGGGGCTAAATCAAAGAATCGGCAAATCACGAAGACAAGACTCAAAATACACTAACACCTTGGTAGTTGTAAACCAACCTTGGGTAGAATTACCAGATAACCCATTTGGACAACCAAAAATTAAAGCAAAAGGTGGTGAATCTCTATGGTTAAACTCAACCCTGGTATTTAGATTCGGAAATCAAAAAAATGGTGGTACAACAAATATTACAGCAGTTAAAGAAAAACGAAAAGTAAAATTTGCCACTAGAACAAAAATAACCATTATGAAAAATCATGTTAATGGTTTAGGTTATGAGGATGGTAAAATACTTATAACACCACATGGATTCATCGCTGGAAGAGAAGCTAGTGAAGAAAAAAAATCAATAGAAAAGTATAAACAAGAAAATGCTACCTTCTGGTCTGAACAGTTAGGTGTGGGTGGTGATTTCGATTTAAAAATAGAAAAAGAAAATGACTAAAATAAAATCAGGAGATAAAGTAAAAGTCCATTACGTAGGGACACTAAAAGACGGTTCAAAATTCGATAACTCAAGAGAGAGGGGTGAAGGACTAGAATTTGTAATTGACGATGGTCAATTATTAAAAGGATTTAATGATGCTGTTAAAGACTTAGAGATAGGTACTACTACTAAAATAGATATTAAAGCTAAAGAAGCTTATGGGGAGTACATTAACGAGGCCATAATATCAGTTAAAAAAAGTGAATTCCCAGAATCACTAAAATATGAACTAAACGGGTTTATCCAAGGACAAGATGACAAAGGTAGACCAGTACAAGGACAAGTAGTAAAAATTAACGAAGAAAGTGTAGATTTAGATATGAACCATCCTTTAGCTGGTGAAGATTTAAGTTTTGAAATTGAATTGTTAGAAATAGTAAAGTAAAAAAATTGTTTAACCTTTTAAAAATGTGTTTTGACAAGAACATTATTAGTTGACGGAAATTCCTTATTAAATACTGGTTTTCATGGTATAAAAAATATGTATAATGGTACAGACCATATAGGTGGGTTGTACCATTTTCTTAACACCTTAAGAAAACTAATAGATACGTACTTACTTACTAAGATTGTAGTCTTTTGGGATGGTGAACAAAACACCAAACCAAGACTGGAATTTTATCCGGACTATAAATTAAATAGAAGGTTAAAACCAAAATCAGAAGACGACCTACAGTCTTATGCGAGACAGAAATTACGTATACAAGAATACCTAGAAGAACTTTATGTTAGACAATCAACCTTTAAATTTTGTGAGGCAGATGATTGTATGGCACACTATTGTGAAAAATCACAAGAAGAAGATATTATAATCCTTACTTCAGATAGAGACCTACTCCAACTGATTAAAGAAAATGTGTCAGTACATGTTATTTCTTTAAACAAGTTATTTAAAGATGGTGATAAAGTACCTTTAAATGGGGTGTACTTACCACCTTTTAATGTTAGAGTAGCAAAAACTATATGTGGTGACTCTTCTGATAATATATATGGTATAAAAATGGTGGGTATAAAATCACTTATAAAAATAAAACCAGAGATATTGGAAGAAAAAGTAAGTCTACAAGATATACTAGATACCATAACCGCAAAAGATAAAATCAATAAAAAAGAACAAAATATACTAGAAGGGGTAACCCAGAAACAACCTAATATACTTTATAATGAAAAAAATGATAGTTCTATACTAGAAATAAATTATAAAATTATAGGTGTTGGGGAACAATTTCTAACCAAAGATGCCGTAAACGGAATAAACGACCTATCAAATGAAGCGATTGACCCAGAAGGAAGACATTGGAAAAATGCTTTGGACTTGATGATGTCAGATGGAATTCTTAATATTTTACCTAAGAAAGATGATGCTTGGGTAGATTTTGTGAGACCATTTTTAAGATTAACCAGAATAGAAAAAGATTTTTATAAAAATAAAAGACATGAGTAAAATTAAACAAAAAGGAGAGAACACACAAAAATGTGAGTTCGTATTAAAATTAGGAAATAATATAGTTTGTCAAAGATTCTTTTCAGTTAGAAACTTTAACAATAGAGCCACAAACTCAATAGACTTACACTATGCTGTACAAGGTGTAGTTACGGATATTGTGGATGACTTAAAGCTTAAAACTTTATATTTATTAGAAAGTAACTATAGAGAAAATGTTTTAGATGAAGGTCAAGAAGACGCGTATTTTACGATAACTATAAAAAAAGGAAACAAAGTAATTTACGATACAATCACACCTGCCAACATCTATCCCCCAAAAGTTAGATACACCGTAGATATAAGACCACAAATATCTTATATATTGAGGGAATTGACTGGAGTACTATCCCAAAGAAAAGTTACAACCAACTACCAAGATTATGACTTAATAGTCAGCTAATCTAGTATTTATTAAAAGAATAAAAAAATATGACAGACAATAAAAATTTTGGTTATTTAGGTTATAACTTTCAGTTAAAATTAATTAATCTAATAGTAACAGATAATACTTTTTTCCAGTCAATAATTGACGCAATTAACGCTAAATATTTCGACAACCAATATTTCAGATTAATTATGCAATTGATTAAAGAGTATTATGAAAAATACCAAACAGCACCTTCGTTTGACGCTTTGGACCAACTTACAAGAATAGAAATTTCTTCGGAAATGGCAAGAAAAAATATTTTCGATATGTTAAAAGAAATTAAAGAAGCTTCTTTCGAAGACCATTTATTTATTAAAGAAAAGTCCATTAAATTCTGTAAACAACAAGAATTAAAAAAAGCTATTAGAAAGGTAGAAAATATAATGGAAAAAGGTGATTTTGAAAGTTATGATAAATGTGAAGAGTATATTCGTGATGCTATTAAAATTGGTGAGGGTGACATAGGAAGTTTCGAAATTTTTACAGAGTTAGAAAAATTACTTGAAGATGATTATAGACACCCAGTACCTACAGGTGTGGATGGTTTAGATAATATCTTAAATGGGGGTTTAGCAAAAGGTGAAATAGGGGTGGTATTAGCACCGACAGGTGTTGGGAAAACAACTATGTTAACAAGATTCGCGAATACAGCATTTAATATGGGTTACAATGTTCTACAAATATTTTTTGAAGACAACCCAAAAATCATCCAAAGAAAACATTTTACTTGTTGGACAGGCATCCCTAATGATAAATTAACAGAACATAAGGAGACTGTATTAGATAAAGCGGACGAAATGAAAAAAACAGGTGGTAGATTAATACTTAAAAAACTACCTTCAGATGAAATGACAATGTTACAAATAAAAAACCAAGTAAGAAAAATAATTTCTGAAGGTATTAAAATTGATATGATTTTAATAGACTATATAGATTGTATTTTACCCGATAGAGCATTTAATGATGAATGGAAGGGTGAAGGTTCAGTTATGAGGAAATTCGAAGGTATGTGTCATGAATTAAATATGGCTGGGTGGACAGCAACCCAAGGGAATAGAAGTTCTATATCTTCTGATGTGGTAACCACAGACCAGATGGGAGGCTCCATTAAAAAAGCTCAAGTTGGTCATGTTATAATATCCGTCGCAAAGACTTTACAACAGAAAGAAATGGGATTAGCGACTATAGCTATTGTTAAATCTAGACTTGGAAAAGACGGTATCATTTTTGAGAATTGTAAATTTGACAATGGGACACTAGAAATAGATACCGAAACTACACAAACATTCCTTGGTTTCGAGGAAGAAAAAACTAACAGAAATCGAGAAAGAGTTGCCCGAGCTCTACAAAGAAGAGAACAAGTAATAAATAAAAATAATTAATAAAAAGCACAAATATGGAAGTATCAAATAAGATTCTGTCGGATATTACTGTCTACATGAAGTACGCTAAGTATATACCGGAACTAAATAGAAGAGAAACATGGGATGAATTAGTTACCCGAAATAAAAAAATGCACATAAAAAAATATCCGCATTTAAAAGAAGAAATAGAACAAAAATATAAGTTCGTATACGATAAAAAAGTATTACCATCAATGAGAAGTATGCAATTCGGTGGTAAACCTATTGAGATTAGTCCAAATAGAATTTACAATTGTGCTTATGTACCTATTGACCATATTGATTCTTTTAGTGAAACAATGTTTCTATTATTAGGTGGTACAGGTGTTGGTTACTCGGTACAAAAGCATCATGTAGCAAAATTACCAGTAATATCACAGCCGTACCCAAAAAGAACTAGAAGATTTTTAATTGGAGATTCAATTGAAGGTTGGGCAGACGCGATTAAAGTTTTAATGAAAACATATATGAATGGTGGGGGTAGTAGAGTAGAGTTTGATTATTCTGATATTAGACCTAAAGGAGCTAGATTAATAACATCGGGTGGTAAAGCACCAGGACCTCAACCACTTAAAGAATGTTTAGTGAAGATAGAAGGTCTATTAAATCAAAAAGAAAATGGAGAACAACTTACAACAATTGAAGTACATGATATCGTCTGTCATATTGCAGACGCAGTATTGGCCGGTGGTATTCGTAGAGCCGCTCTTATTAGTTTGTTTAGTGCTGATGACGATGCTATGATTGGATGCAAAGCTGGTAACTGGTGGGAACTCAACCCACAAAGAGGTAGAGCTAATAATTCAGCATGTCTAATGAGACATAAAATAACTAGAGAGTTCTTTATGGATTTGTGGAAAAGAGTAGAATTATCAGGAGCAGGAGAACCTGGTATATATCTTAATAACGATAAAGATTGGGGAACAAACCCTTGCTGTGAAATTGCTCTAAGACCAAACCAATTCTGTAATCTTTGTGAAGTAAATGTATCAAATATAGAATCTCAAGATGACCTAAATGAAAGAGTAAAAGCAGCAGCATTTATTGGAACACTCCAAGCGGGATATACTTCTTTCCACTATCTAAGAGAAATATGGCAAGAAACAACTGAAAAGGACGCTCTTATTGGGGTATCAATGACAGGTATTGGTTCGGGTAAAGTTTTAAACTATGACATGAAAAAATCCGCTAGTTTAGTTAAAAGAGAAAACACGAGAGTTTCCAAACTAATAGACATAAATCCTTCCGCAAGATGTACAACAGTAAAACCTGCAGGAACAACATCATTGACATTAGGAACATCATCAGGTATTCACGCTTGGCATAATGATTATTATATTAGAAGAGTTAGAGTTGGTAAGAATGAAGCAATTTATAGTTACTTAAACATTAATCATCCAGAATTAGTTGAAGATGAGTATTTCAGACCACATGACACTGCTGTAATTAGTATACCACAAAAAGCTCCTGAAGGTTCTATTCTAAGAACTGAATCACCTTTTGATTTATTAGAAAGGGTTAAAAAAGTCGCAATAGAGTGGGTAAGGTCAGGACACAGAAATGGGTCTAACTCACATAACGTATCTGCAACGATTAGTTTAAAAGAAGATGAATGGGATAAAGCTGGTGAATGGATGTGGGAAAATAGAAAAGCTTATAATGGTTTATCTGTATTACCTTATAATGGGGGTACTTACACTCAGGCACCATTTGAAGATATCACTGAAGAAAAATATAATGAAATGATGAAATCTTTAAAAGACGTTGATTTAAGTAAAGTTGTTGAATTAGATGACAATACTAACTTAACTGGTGAATTAGCATGTGCTGGAGGACAATGTGAAATAGATGTTGATATAAAATCTCTTGATAAAGAAAAAGAAGTTGAATTAACATAAACTAAAAGTTAAAATAAATTATTGTAAATGGTGATTCCTTAGAGTCACCATTTATTATCTTATAGAAATTAAAATGAAAAGAAAGGACGATTGGATAGAAGACTTATACTATAGAGAATTCATCAAACCTAAACTACAACCAAAAGATTTTTATTGGGAAGATGGTAGGATGGTAATGACAGAAGAATATCATAAAAAAAGAGGTTATTGTTGTGGTAACAATTGTAGGCACTGTCCCTACACACCAAATCACCAACAAAACAATAAAGTATTAACACAATAGATAAAGCTATAATAAACCAATTTTTGAAGTATTTATTATAAAAAAGAAATGCCCACACAAAGATATGGTATAACATTTCCATTTGTTGATAGTTCAGAAGGATTTTTTCTAGGACTAAACACAGATACTGATAGTGAAGTTAGGTCTAACCTTATACATTTAGTGCTTACACCTAAAGGTTCGAGGTATTTTTTACCAGATTTCGGCACTAATTTAAATAAATATATTTTTGAATTAATGGATACGACAACTAAAATATCTATTGAAAGAGAGATAAGAGAAGCCGTAAATAAATACATACCCAATCTAACCATAAACAGTGTGGAGGTAAAAACATTGGAGGATTTAAAGGCAGAAGAAAAACTTAATGAACAAAATAACGACCCGTCTATGGACGATGGTAATATGAGTTTTGTTGGGGAAGCACAAAGAAATTATTCTATGAGAGTAAGAATTGATTATACGTCAGGAGATGGTGTATTTGAGACTAAAGATTTTGTTATAATAGATTTATAGGATGGCAGAGAAAAAAATAGCATATACAGAAAGAGATTTTCTAGGTATTAGAAATGAATTATTAAGATTAACTAATACTTATTATCCAGATTTAATTAAAAATGCAAATGACGCTTCTATATATTCTGTATTTTTAGACCTTAATGCGGCGGTAGCAGACAATTTAAATTTCCAAATAGATAGAACTTTTCAGGAGACCGTACTACAATACGCTCAAGAAAGAAGTTCTTTATATAATATAGCAAAAACTTATGGGTTAAAAATACCAGGAAATCGACCATCAGTAACTGTAGTGGATTTGTCTATAATAGTACCTGTTTTAGGTGATAAAGAAGACTTTAAATATTTAGGCAGGTTAAGAGCTGGTTCACAATTTAGAGGAGCCGGTCAAGTATTTGAATTACTAGAAGATTGTGACTTCTCCTCTCAGTATAATGCAGAAGGAGTTCCAAATCAAACCAAGATACCCAACAAGGACGCAAATGGGATAACACAAAACTATACCATAGTGAAAAGAGAGGTGGTGGTTAATGGTATAACCAAAGTATTCAAAAAAGAAATTACTGACGCAGATAGTAAACCATTTTATAAAATATTTTTACCAGAAAAGAATGTTATAGGTGTGACATCAGTTATACAAAAACCAGGATTAGGGTACCAAACAATACCATCAAACACTGACTTCCTATCAACAACAGCTAATAAATGGCATGAGGTGGAAGCTTTAGCTCAGAATGAAGTATTTGTGTTGGACCCATCTATGCCCGCGGATACACCAGGGATTAAAGTGGGTAAATATATAACAGTACCACAAAGATTTATTACTGAATTTACACCACAAGGATTTTTTCATTTAACATTTGGTAGTGGTAACCAAACTTCTCAGGACTTACTAGATAATTTTGCTTCTAAAGGGGTTAAATTGGATATGTCTAAATTTTTAAATAATATAGCTTTAGGTAATTCAGTTAAAGCTAACACCACATTGTTTATACAGTATAGAGTAGGTGGTGGAAAAGCAGCAAATATTGGTGCAGGTGCAATAAACTCAATTGGGAACATAGACTTTGTTGTAGGGGGACCAAGCCAACAAATAAACCAAACCGTTATTAGTAGTTTAGCGGTTACCAATACTACAGCTGCTATTGGGGGAGCAAATCAGATGTCCCCCGAAGAAATAAGAAATTATATATCATATAACTTTGCTGCACAAAATAGAGGTGTGACTATTAATGATTATGTTTCTAAATTAAGGACTATGCCTGCGACATTTGGTGCACCAGCAAAAGTGGGTGTCACGGAAATAGAAAATAAAGTTAATGTTAATGTACTTTCTTATACGCCAGATGGTAAATTAACTTCATTAGTTAGTAGTACCCTTAAAAATAATATAGCTAATTATTTATCTAATTATAGGATGATAAATGATTATGTTATGGTGGGTGCGGCTAGAGTAATAGATTTAGGTTTTTCCATTGACCTTATTTTGGAAAAAAATGCAAATGAAGGAGAGATAGTAACCAATGTTATTACTAAGATAAGTGATTATTTTGCTGTAGATAAAATGGAACTAGGAGAAGACCTAACAATAGGTAGTTTAAGAGCCTTTATAATGTCACAACCAGGAGTACTTAATCTCACCGACATCCTAGTATTCAATAAAGTAGGTGGAAACTACTCACAATCAGTTACTACACAACCCTATGTCAATGCAACCACAAAACAAATAGGTTTAATTGATGATACCATTTACGCTCAACCAAACGAGATACTTCAGATTCGTTTCCCAAACCAAGACATCGCGGTTAGATACAAAAAACCAACTAAACCAGTACTTTAATAATCTTTACTATAGACCCATGTTGAGTACTTTTAGTTTTAATGGTGGAACTATTTATGTTATAAGCACCATAAATGCAATAAATTATTTTATGGGGGTATAATAATATAAACTATGGGTAAATCATTTAGAGTAAGAACTGACATTAGAGTTGGAGGTGCGACAGACAAGAATGTAACCTTCGACCTGAATCAGGACTTTGACTTATTAGAAATTCTTAGTCTTTCTTTAACACAAACAGATGTTTACACTCGTATGTGTGCAGATTTCGGAGTTGTGGTGGGTAGGGTTATCACTAATGGTGGTTTCGGTATCCCCAACGCAAAAGTTTCTATCTTCGTCCCCCTTACTGATGAAGATGAAAAAAACCAAGTAATAAAACAACTTTATCCATTTAAAGAACCCTTTGACGTAACAGAAGATGGTAAAAGATACAATCTCCTTAGTAGTGAACCCAATTTTGATTGTCATGTAACGGTAGGTACATTTCCCACACTCAACGATGTTCTAAATCAACAGGATGTTAAATATGTGTACGATAAGTATTATAAGTATACTGTGAAAACTAATGAGGCAGGTGATTTTATGATATATGGTGTACCAGTGGGTGACCAGACTATAATAATGGATGTTGATGTAAGTGATATAGGTTGTTTCTCATTATTGCCAGAAGATTTTAAAATAAAAGGATATGCAGATTCTGATTTTGACGGGGCAAAGTTTAAAGATGAAACAGTAATCGATAGTCTACCTCAAATACTAAGTCAACAAAAATCTATAGATATTAGACCTTTTTGGGGGGATGAAGAATTTTGTAGAGCCGCAATCACGAGGGTAGATTTTGATTTAGGAGCAACCGGATTCAAACTAGAACCTAACGCGGTGTTTATGGGTAGTACCGCATCTGATACGGATAAAGATTCGGTCAATAGAAACTGTAGACCAAAAGCAGCTATGGGTGAACTTTGTAGTTTAATATCCAAACCAGGAATAATAGACTGTATAAGATACACACCATTCTTTGAAAACAACCCAAACGCATACCCTGGATGGGGTGGTGGAGGTTGGGGTGCACCCATAGGGGGTGAAGTACCAATACTAGAAAGATACTATTTACCGAACGGAGGTAGAGTCATTGATGATACAGGGTCTTTTTTAGTGCATATACCAATGAATTTGGATTATATGGTAACAAATGAATTTGGGGAGATGGTCCTATCGGATGACCCAAGTGTTGGGGTACCAACCAGAACCAGATGTAGGTTTAGGATAAGACCAGAACAAGCAACAGGTGGAGCAAGACAAAGGAGAATTGGGAGTTACTTAGTACCCAATATTAGAGAATATTATGACCCTTGGGCAGGAAATAATGATGGTGATTGGCCAGGAATAGACCCACGTAGTTATACATTTTCTGTGGACTATAGTGATTATCACCCATGGGCACAAAGAAATTTAATACCAGCGGCAAAAGATGTATTCTATGACATGACATTTAATAGGGTATACACCTTCTCACAATTCCATGACCATATTAAACATGGTGGTCGAAGACAATTTGTGGGTATAAAAAATATATTACCGGAAGCCGACCAACAATGTGCAACGACAGCGATGTTCTTTCCGATAAATAGTGCAGTAAGAGCTCCTAGTTTAATGGTATTTCTGTGGATGTTCATAATAGATTTTCTAGGGATGATTTATATGTTTTTAACCATACTAATATCCACTTTAGCCATATTTTTAAGTTTAATATTAGCTATTATATTAGTTATAATGTGGGCATTATGTTGGTTGTGGTGTGCAATATATTGTATTCGTATTACTTTATGGGGTTGGACTATTTTAGATATGCAAAGTCTCATTGGACCTAACGGTGCACCTCCTGAAGAATGTGGGTCTATTTGTATTACGGGTGCAGGTTGTTTTGGTTGTGGTACTGATTGTTCATATTTTGGACTTAGAATGGGATTTGTTTTATTTACTCTTAGACAAACAAAGTACCCAGAATGTGAAAAATGTATGTGTAGAACTATGGGGATAATGAGTGTCCCAGATTCACTAATCTACTTATCTAGTCAATGGCCCTGTCCTGGTGGAGTACCAGACAGTGCATCAGCAACCTCAACGTCTCCTCCAGGTAGTTGTGTGCCCCAATGTCCACCTGGTAATGGGGCTACGGGTGATGATTTTGGTGGTAAGTGGGAACATGATTGTTGTGCACAAACAGATGAAACTAGAGTGTGTTGCCCAGACCACTATGGGTATAGGTCTGATTTTGGACCAAATACAGCTGGAAGTACAGATGATGGAGTTGCGGGTGGTGGATGTTATGTTAAATTAATATGCTTTAGCCCTGGGTGTATTGGGCCTAATTATAATCTTACAGTACTTAAAGAATGGGTTAGAAGAGAAAAAATAGCACAAGCTTTATGTAACGGTGTGATGAATTATTTCTGGGAGAATAGTTGGGTAAGTGGATTCCTATACCAATTCCAATTTAGAGCTAAAGTAGAATATGACCCCGCTAATGATACATATGCTACCCAATCCAAATACTGTAAAAAACTGGTATACCTACACCCAACCGAACATACTTTCTTTTATAGGTCAACACCATTCCAATGTACTGGAATCGGACCAAGTGATGGTAATTTTATTGGTGATACTGACGGGGTTTACAAACCTTGGTGGATGATTGGGGGTGGAAATTCTACCAGCGATATGCATGCCAAAGGAGATATGGACCGCCATATCTTATTCCCAACCACTATGGTAGATATGGGTTCAAGAAACCAATGTATACAACAAATATGTTTAGACCCTAAATATGCTAATGAGTGTTCTGTTACCGACCAAATAGGAAGTACGACATTCCAGGATATAACAGAACTTATTTCAGATACTTATAATCTTAAAATGCAACAAGGAGGAGCTTCACTATCTACCTTCTTCCCACGTCCAGAATATGAAATTGGGGGTGATGTTTCACAAGCATTAATGCAAAACTGTATGTTAGGTGTTGTTGGGTATGAAGCAAATGTAGGTACAACAGCGTGTGAATGTAGTTACCCTAACGGTCTAGGTTTTGGTGGGTTCTCTACCGCACCAGATGATATAGTACCACTTAGTGGTTTATCTTACCCATCTCCTAATTTTACCGCGGGAACATACATACAAAATGCTCTTAATGTAAATAACTTAGGTAACGAAAACCCATTTACACACATTCTTCTATGGGAACCTCTACTCTTTACAGCCTCAACTCAAACCATTATGAATGGACAAGATTTAATAGATTGTGTAACACTTGAATTATCAGCGTCCAGTCAAAGTGTTCCATTTTACCCATGGCATTTAGATGCTGCGGGTGGGGCTATGTTAGGTGGACAACCAATTGGTGGGTTTGGTACAGTATGGAATGATTGGATAGGAACTACAGGGGAATTTAGGTATGCGTTTGGTATACCAGGTCCTTTAATGTCTATATTACCATCTATTAATTATAATACCGCTCAGGGTAGTGCATTACATGGTATAGGTACACCATTAGTTTATGACGGTGAGTTCCAATCGTATATGGGAGGACCACCTACCGGACCATTCTCCTTTGCCAACAATAACTATCCGTTACTTAATGGTGCACCCGCTGTTAGTGATGCTTATGTGTTCTCACAACCACTATTTTATTATTTTGGGTTAAGACCTGGAGCAACATCATTCAATACGTTTGTACGGAAATATATCGATGAAGAATTAGCAGACACTGTAATATAATGAGTAACGAAAAAAATATACGAATAGTAAGGGGGGAATCGAAATTTGCAGGGTCCCCAAACAGTGATTTGCGCCTACAACCTTATTTAGATTCCACACAAAAACAAATACACGAAGGAGATAGGAATCTAGTTTTAAATCTTAGGGACCAATTTGATTTCGAAAGAGAGTACTCAACACAATATAGATTATACGGTAAAATAGACATATTATTTAATAACATTATAAGTGGGACAACCCAAGAAACCGATTTTATGGAATCTATGTATTTTATCCCAGACTATATAGGTTGTCCCCAAACGCTAGGGGTACCACCAACTTATTGTTCAGGCCTACCACCAGCGGAAACATTTACCTTTATACCTTCTAGAAGGTATGGAATCAACCCAAGTAAAGCAGGGTGGGAACCATTACTAGCATCTCAAGATAATTGGGTACAATATATATCCTATGTTCATGACGCTGATACTCTACAACCTATGACGTACTATACTGATTATGCCTCAATTTCTGGAATGCAATTTCTAGCAGGAGATGGTATACCTTTTACCCCTAGAGTCACAACTACTGATGGTAAAGAAGTATTACAAATAATCACACCTGTAAGGCATGGTGTACTTCCAGGTGAATATATAGAAATACAATCAGGAGCTACCACGTTTGGTGGTGCAAATCTGGTAGTGGATGTGTCTGTAACAGCAACCTATGCTACCCCACCCCAAACGATTTTTAAAATAGATTATCTAGGTAACGGGTTAGAAAATTCAGAAGATTACGTAATGAACATTACAACTATAGGTTTAGATGTGACCTCTTTACCCACCGAACCAGTAGGTACATTAAAAAGAGTAACAAATCCAGATAATATGTTGGAAACCAAATCTGAATACTATTGCCAAATACATAAACTTATAACCAACCCAAACGACTTTACATTTGACAAAACAGCTTTTGAAAGAGGAATATACAATAAGAAAGGAAGGATATTCCCAGCAAAAAGGACCCCAACATACAATACAAAATCGGTCTTATACCAATCATACGACTCATTTTTATGGAATGTTAACAGAAATATCAATAGTGATAGTTACTATGACCAATTTAATAGACCATTAACAGAGTTTTATTTAACAATATTAACCACCAACAGAAATTTAATTTGGGATTGGAATTCTGGTGGTAATTCTAGTCCTGCTGGTTATGGTTGGGGTTGGAATTTTAAAAAGAATGGTGTTGTTGACCCATTTGTAGATAATGGAGCACACCCAGTCAGTCTAACTCAAAATGGTAATTTAGGTGTTGACCCACTACCACCTAGTGGGTCTACATTTAGAGGAGCTTTTGCGGAATATAATCCTTTTGAATTAAAGGAAAGGGTAATTTCTGAAATAGGTCATTCTTTAAAATTTAATACAAATACCATGTATAAGGTAGGTGGAACACCTGGATATGATTTTGTGGAATCCATATTCAAATATAACCCCCACCATAAAATTCCAGTAAAAAAATTCTCTAATTATATAAGTTATAATGATAGTCTGTTTACATCGCCCCAGTACGCTGTTTATTCTTTATCAGAGGAAACATTTAGGTGGAGAGAAATTTTACCGGTAGAAACTTATGAAGATGGGGATAATGGGGTTAGTTATCCATATCTTAATGATGCACACTACCCATACCATAATTTAGAATTTAAAATAGAGGCAGTTGGGCCCGCATTAATCCCACTATCCTCTGGAACATTAACTATACTAACAGAATATACAGATGGCTGTCAATAGATTAAATATAAAAGCTTCATTAAAGGATAGGAGTGTGACCATTCCTATAGGTCAAACATTTGACGAAATAGGTAATGAACAATTAGTTAGAACTTGGGAAGAGGTAGAATTACAAGATAATATAAATGTAATACAAGATTATGAGACTACTAGATATGCTCATAAAAATAATGTTGTTAATCTTTATAGTGGTGGAAACAACACCATATCCTACTCATTTGAATTTTGGGATTCTGCAACTAATTCTTATGTAGATAATTTTAATGTTTTAGGTTTTTTAAATAAGGATTTAGCTAAACCTAAAAAAGCATTTACTAGGAGTTTTTTTAAGTTTGATTTCTATGACTCACCATTAAGAAAAGAACAAAAAATAATGTTTACAACTATAATGCCATTAAATAATTGTATTAGAGTGGAAACGCCCGTAGATGAATTTGAAGACCCTATAGAATATTTTTCTCAGATAGCATCGGGTATATTATTACCTATGTATGGGGTATATGTCCCTACATGTGTTTTAGGCCCCTTACACGGAAGAAGTGAGAATTATTATATCCAGTGGTTAAAAGACAGAGAATTAACAGAAATTGACGAATTCTATATGAGTTGTAAATTCTTTAACGCAAAAACTGGAAAAGTAAGTAACATGATAAATGAACAACCCACATTAAGTCAAATTACTAATGGGGAAATATTAAGTTACCCAGAATGGTTTTACTATAAAGTTAAATTATTTATAAACACCAGTAACGCATCTACGACCAACCCAAAATATCGGTATGTGGTTACTCAGTTTAACGAAACTATTATGGCTATAGGGGGAGGGACACCAAGAGGGACTGGGTTACCAGGAGGTACACCATCAGGTGCGATTCCAGGTACACTACAAGTACCCAACGCGATGCCAATAAAATTTTATGAATATGTAAGTGCTTAATATATGGAAATCCACAAATATAGAATAAAAAGAAGTAACCCTAGTGTTTACTTCACAGTACCATGTACTGGAGGGACGAATTTCTACCCTATAAATACGAGCACCAATTGTTCCGGGCTTACAATGTACAACTCCACATTTAGTCAAGTACAAAACGCTTTACAGGGGGATATGAATAATTTTCCAACAGAGTTAACTGCTTGTTCGACTACTAATCCATGTGTTTTATTAAATGATACTACTACTATGCCAGTGTATGCACCCGGCCCACCATATGGTAATGTAGCACCAATAGCATCTCCATTTTGTTTAGATGTAGAATCACATCCTTATGTGATATTTGCGGGGTTAAACTTATTTCAGGCTGGTGTAATGACATTTACTGGTGAAAGTTATAATGACTTAATAAGTGTGTTCCAGTTAACACAATCCACCTTATCCCAACCACTTAACACACAAACTACAGCTCATTTAGCAGCTAACACCGTATCTTGTTTTTGTCCACAACCTATTTTCAATGACCTATACCAAATACCTTTATTCTTAGACCAAGACTTTAACGATATTGGTCACTATGATATCTGGGATGGTAATGTGGGACAAAAAGACATTTTTTCTAATTTTATAGTTACGGCAACTACTGCTGTAGGTAACAAAATACAAGTATCTAATACTACTGATTTCGGTTATTACAAGACATATCAAGATTCACCATATACTATAGATTGGGGGGACTGCAATTGTAATTGTCCTATACCTCCATGTACAAATTCATTTGGGGACCCTTGTTGTGAAACACTACAATTCCCAACCCTAACCAACCCAACACCCCACACTTATGCTGGTGTAGGGACTAGAAGAATTACCATAACACAGGAAAATGAATGGGGACCAACCTCAGTTTCTCAAGTTATATCGGTTCCTTTTATGCCATATAATACATTACAAGCTCAAACTTATAATGCAGCTGCCAACACAGGAATAGCTCCTAGTAATGCCCCCGTAATAGGACCAAGTGGACCAGTAGGTACTAATACATATTTTGGAGCATATCCTTTCTCACCTTTAGATTCAGGTACAGATATATTACAATATAGTGGAATGTCTCCAATATTTTATGGTGGTAACAATAGTAATTGTTTTGACGTTACAGGGAATACACAAAGTCTATTAGGTGCATTCCAGAGTTACACTTCACTATCAACAGGTAATTTACCCCCAGGATACCAACTGGGTGTGGCGGTACCATTAATGGGGGAAGTGATAAACCCACTAACCAACCAAATAGAACAAGGGGTTACTGGAATGATTACTATTGAAACTACACAGTACACCGCTTACACCATTAGTATAGGGACTAATACACCAATAACATTTTATGACTTTAGTAATGGAGTTACTCTTTACGAAGCTGTTAGTTGTGGGTTAGATGCTTTTGCTTTTGGTGCGTTTGATTGTGTAAAGTGTGAAATAGGGGATTGTACTTATTGTGAAACAAAAGACGAATATATAGATAGAATAACAACTCTAGCAGAACCAATAAGTTTTGACCCACTGCTTAACACTAATTGGGGTGAGTGGACTGGTACCACCAACTACATAAAAGGTGATATAGTATTTGATTCTACATGGGGAGAATGTTGTTGTTATATGGCAGTAAAAGATATTAATCAGTCAGGGGGAACCATAGACCCTTGGGCCGGTATTAAACCAACAGATATGATTCAAGGTGTGTGGTGGTTTAATGGACAACCATCAGAACATGTTTGGGAAGCTTGTACACCAGAATGTGAAGCATGTCCAGATTACACATCAATACCTTGTTATGACCCAACAAATACCTGGAATGCATACCCAACTATAACACCAGTAGGTCCCGCAGGAGTCTATAGTAATGGGAATGTATATATTACCGGCCAATTTACATTAGGTCAATGGGGTAATTGTTATAGAGCTTTATCCGGTGGTACATTACCACCCCCATCAGGATTAACAAATAACCAATATTGGGATTATATAGGATGTTCTAGTTGGGTTTGTCCACCCGTATCAGCTCAAACAGGACAATCATCAAGTTCTACAGTAACTTGTGAGTTAGTACCAGGAACTGGGACAACAACAGTTGGACCATGTACCACAATTGGTTATACAGCTTATGAAGATTGTATGACTGATTTTTATCTAGGACAATGTTGTGAAGATAGATGGATTTGTGATGAACAATATGCTTGTTCTGGGTGTACAGAAATTTCTTCAGCACATCCTTTATATAATGACCCTAGTGCGTTAGACCCAGCCCAAGGACCAGTTTTTGGTAATGAAATGGATTGTTTAGAGTGGTGTGAACCACCGGCTTACTCATGTACTACTAGTAATCCACAAGCAGGGGGTAATTGTTGTAGTTTATTATCATGTCAAGACGATTCTTTAAATGGAACAACCTACTATATAGACAATGTATATGCGGTAATGCAAACCTTACCACCAACACCAGCACCTTTTTCAAGCTTTATTGATTATGCCGCTTTTACTTTTGAATTGTTTTTTGACCCTTACACTCTAAGTGATTGTAATGCAGGGTTCACAAATCCAGCAGGGACTTATAGTGGTTGTTGTGATTGGGTTAGGTGGGTTTATAATTGTGAAGAAGGATGTAAACCCGTCTATGTAGGTTCAGGTTATGCAACTTCCGGTGATTGTTATGCAGCCAACCCACAATGGTTAGGGGTTGGAGACACCCCTTGTGGTTGGGACTGCCCAATCCCTTGTGAAGGATGTGTAACAGCAAGTACACTAATGGCACCGTATACCTATGACGCAACAGGACTAACCCAATGTGAAATGGTTTGTTCTTGTGCTACGGAATGTTATGTATGTGATTGTTTAAATGAAGTAAATGGAGCAAATGTTCCTTGTTATGCATTTATTAGTGCGGGTACACATACGTGTCCTTATTGGCCCGTTTCTAACACAGGAACGGACCCTTGGGTACCGACATCAGGTCCATATGCGGGAATGGCCACCTTTGCATCATCAATTGAATGTCAAAGTGCGTGTACATGTCCTGGGGGATATGATTGTTTTGTGTATGATGATGTACCTTCTAATAGTCCTTCTATAGTAGGCACACAAGTAGGTGGTTGTACTTATTATGCTAGTGAGTGGGCTATGGCTCAAGTAGGAGTAACATACCCACCAGGTTCACCTACCGACCCTCAAGGAAACCCAACAGGGTATACTACTTTTGAAGAATGTTGTAACGCAACAGAGTGTTGTCGTGCGGTTTGTGAAGCAGACCCAGCACAGGCTGCATTCATGGGATGGACAGCGTACACCACTACAGGTCCTGCACTCCAAAGTGGTGGTGGGGGACAACTACCATGTTATTGGGTATCGCAAAGTGACTTAGATGATACAGAAGGTCCAGGTTTTGTAAATTGTTGTTCACCAGCATATGTAAATCTAGCTTCAGGTTTATTTGGGATGGCACAATGTTTTATAGACCATCCAGGTTTACCTTATTGTGATATGATAGATTGTGTAAATAGTTTATGTCCAGACCCACTGAGTACTACAGGAATGACATGTTGTGTACCACTAGAAGAAACTTGTAATTGTGCGTGTGAAGACTGGTTAACCGTAAACGGAATACCAATTACTACTGGATTTACTTGGATGGGACCATGGACTAATGTAAATAACACTTATAACATATATGAAACCGTAACCTATGGAGATGCAAACACCCCTGATTGTTGTTGGATATGTATGTGTCCGATTGATATAACTGGTTTACCACCAGGAGCAGGAGGGGTTTATGATTGTAACTCTAGTCCACCAGATGATGGACCTTACCCTGACGGAACACCAAATTGTTGGCAAACATGTGAAAGATTACCATCTTTTGACCCATCTACACCAACACCAGTTATTGGAGACCCTTGTGGTCCTTGTGATACCGTTAGTGGAGATACATATTCTTGTACTGAATCGGGTTGTACACAATCTGCTTGTACGTACAATGTACCCACAGGATACAATGTAGCTCAGTGGGAAACCGAAAATAATTGTTATTTAACTACTGATTGTTCCAACGCACTTTCTTTTTATCATGGCCAATGTAGAGCAGGTTGTTATTGTGCAGACCCAGGACCCCCATCAGGATTTGAAGCTTCAGAAGTCTCAAATTGTGTTGTACTGCAAGATTATATCCTAAATACTGATTTGGGTATTAATTATCTTGGTTATTCTCCATACCCATATACATTTCCCCCTGTTGCACCCAGTGTAGTTTTACTATTTCTTGGAGCACCAAGTGGGTATTTATGGTCATACGATTCTCTTATAACCTGTGAGACCCAACTATCTACTGGAATGTTTGATTGTTGTACGGGAGGTACAGGAACTACTACGTGGGAATGTGACTATAGTTGTAACTGCCCACAAGTAAATGGTAATCCATGTTTGGGTGGTGTAGGGTGTTATCCAGTTTATGGTCCCGGAGGAACTTTTGCTTCATTATCTGCTTGTCAAGAATGGTGTACATGGGAATGTAATTCTCAAGGTGCACAAACCTGTCAATTTATCCCTATGTCCCTAGCAGCAGTAACTTATACTTCAGCTGTGGATTGCGAACTCGCAAATGTGGATTGTCTATGTAATAATTATGTAGAAGAATGGTGGTGTGATTGGGCTGGGGCTGATGCGGGATTGTACGATGCGGTAGGGTCCTCAGCGTGCCGCCCAAGTTCATATATTGGGTTACAAGGAATTTCATACCAAACACAAGCTATTGGACAAGGAGTAGGGGGTCCTTCAGACCCTACTAATAATTATAATTGGGCGGTAACCCTAGGTAATTTACCAGTGGGACAAGGATTCCCCACACAAGCACAATGTGAAGAGCATTGTAGATTTTGTTGTGATTGTGCACCTCCAGGGACAGGTGGTTGTGAATTATGTGGTAATCCAGCAACATCACATTGTAATTGGGGTGATTTGACCTGTCTTGGTGGTACAATGTCTTGTGGTACTGGTTTACCAAGTAGCATTTCACCAGGAAACTGTTCGGACCAACAAATAATTCAAACAGGGTCCAAAAGATGTGAAGAACCACAAACTGAATATTGTTGTCACGCTATAGATGGGTGTTTATCCTATATTGGAGCAGCACCAAATGGTAGTGATGGTAACCCATGCGTTACTTTCTTTGGAACAAATGCCGCGGCTTGTACTACAGAATGTAATTTTGTATGTGGGGAATGTGTTCCACCTATAGGAGATTGTCACTGTCAATTTGTTAATGGACCAGTATCACCTTCATGTTCTCCATACCCATTTAATACGATGTTAGATTGTGAAAATCATGTTGCTGGACTAATTTTATTAGGGGATGATGGTTCATGTTGTAAATGTT
>Ga0209756_1000685_pt1 | contig 32930 bp, 37 predicted proteins | sample ETNvirenome_6_85_FD_184071 | JGI IMG/M metagenome (GOLD analysis project Ga0209756, IMG submission 184071) | Marine viral communities from the Pacific Ocean - ETNP_6_85 (SPAdes) (version 3) | ecosystem: Environmental > Aquatic > Marine > Oceanic | place: Pacific Ocean | collected 2013-06-19 | reverse complement strand
GAATTGTGATGAGGGTTGTGATGATGCTGCAAATGCTGCAAGCTATCTTTACTTCGGAGGCCGTAGTTGGAAAGCAGATCTTGTTAATCCATACAATCAAGGTTGGGCTTGTAGTCTTAGTGAAGTAGCTATTTATAATGTAGAAAAAGATGAAGATGGTACTTTTGCTAACGAAGTATATAATGCTGGATGGGGTTATAACCATAGTGGTAATAGTGGTCTTGTAGGATATTGGAAATTCAATGAAGGTAGCGGAACTACTGTTACAGATTATGGTCCATATGAAAAACACGGAACATTAACTACGGATGTTACAGAACTTCCAACTTGGGAAAAAAATGGGAGCTATGAATAATGCCAAATAAAAAAGCAAAAGAACGAAAAAGAGAAAGAAGAAAAAAGAATGAATGGTTAAATAAACATGGAAGAACCAGAAAACAAATAGAACGAAATAGGAAAAAACATGGCAGTTCAACAAATAATAGGTAAACGAATAATTAAATATGATACAAGTAGTCCAAACTTTAAACCTGCTCCAGTACCAGAAAAAGAAGTAAATGGTAATGTAGTTGAGGAAGACATTTATGGTGAAACAAAACATACTTATCAACCAGACAATGGTAATCTTCAGATGAATGAGTTTATGACTGGTGTTATGAATAAGTTAGATGGTTTGACTGTAAATCCAGATATAGTTCAAAAGAGTAGAGCTGTTGAAGTTGATATAAAGAGAGAGATTGCTATTGGAAAGGCTGATATGAGTTCTATAAAATCAGAAGAATTTAAAGGTAAGGTTATGAATAAAAAAGATAAACTAAAGGCATTAAGAAAACGAAATGGCAGTAAATAGAATTACAAATAGACAAGTAGTAAATAAAGAATCTATAAATAGAGCTGATCAGGTTTCTACTAAAAATAAGACTATAAGAGGAAATCGTGAAACTACCATTATACCTGGTAATAATTTTTCACAAAATTATTCAATTACCTTAAAAGATATTGACACGGCTATTTTAAATCATGTTAAAAGTATTATGAAACCAATAGTAAAAGAAGCTAATGAGACATTCAAAGTACCAGTTTATTATGGAAACGAGGAAAGGTGGAAATCTGCTAGAAAAAGAGGAGTATTAAGAGACAAAAATAATTCTTTAATCTTACCACTTATAATGTTAAAAAGGACAGAAATTACTAGAAATGATTTATCCGGCCAGTCTTATTCACACGATTTACAAAATAAATTTGTTTCTGTGGTAAGGAATTCTAGTTGGGGTAAAGATAACCAATATGATAGGTTTTCAGTTCAACAAGGAGTAAAACCAACTTATGAAAATGTTGTAACTGGTATGCCAACCTATAATGACATAACATATGAGTTCATATTATGGACAAATTTTATACAACAGATGAATCCATTAGTAGAATCATTTGTTGATCAAAGTCACACTTATTGGGGTAATTCTACAGATTTAAAATTTTTATCTACAATTGATAATATATCAGATGCATCAGAAATGTCTCAAGATGGAGAAAGATTTATAAAATCAACATTTACTGTTACAACAAAAGCATATCTATTACCAGAATATCTAAATTCAGTTGTTACAAATAAAATATCAAACATGAGAAAAGAGTTAACACCTTCAAGAGTTACATTTAGTTTTGAGGGTGACGCGACAGATAAACAAGTAGGAAAATAAATCGTTTTTTTAAAAAGTTTATATATATTTATATATGAAATTAATGGAGGTTATAAATGTCAGAAGAAACAAAATTCACAGAAGAAGAACTTAAACAAGTTAAAGAAATTCAAGATAATTATTTTAACATTCAGAATCGATTTGGTCAAATAACTCTTGCAAAAATAAGACTTGAACAACAATTAGATGTTTTAGATAATCAAGAAGAAGGATTACATAAAGAATTTAGTGATATTCAAGAAAAAGAGAAAACTTTTCTAAATGGTGTGACTGAAAAATATGGTGAAGGTTCTTTAAATCCAGATACTGGTATTTTTACATCAAATAAATTAGAAAATAAATCAGAATAAATAAAATAAATGTAATCGTTTGAGATTTTTATCATATATTTATATATGATAATATACCTATGCACAAAAGGTACATCGCTCACCAAAATTTAGGAGAAACATAATGGCCGAAAAAATTGTAAGTCCCGGCGTATTTACTAATGAAATAGACCAGACTTTTTTACCAGCTGCTATAGCAGACATAGGAGCAGCTCTCATTGGACCAACAGTCAAAGGTCCTGCTTTAATTCCAACAATCGTAACATCATACTCAGAATTTCAACAAATATTTGGAGATGTAATTAATACAGGTTCTCAATATCAATATTTAACATCACATGCAGCAGAACAATACTTGAAAAATTCAAATACTCTAACAGTAGTCAGAATACTTGATGGAAGTTATAGTGGTGCAACCGCAGAAATTTCTGCTAGTGAATTTGAAACAGCTCTCTCATCAGCAACATCTACAACACCTCTTGGTAATGCATTTAAACTTACCACTCTTGCAGATGGTTCAATAATGACCAATCGCGGTCATCCCGCAATTACTGATGCTACTACTACTTATCAAGCTACAACGGGTTCAAACTTTGTTTTATTGAGTGGCTCAAAAGATAATGTAAGATGGGAAGTAACAAACAGAAATAAAAGTAAAGGTACATTTACTCTTAATATTAGAAGAGGTGACGATTCAATAAAAAGAAAACAAGTATTAGAATCATACAGTAATATCAGTCTTGATCCAAATACAAATAATTATATTGGTAAAGTCATAGGTACTCAATATCAAAGTATATCTACTGATGAAAATAGTAAACCATTCTTAAAATTAAATGGTGATTATCCAAACAGATCTAAATATGTAAGAGTCAGTGATATTTTAGATACAGTAGATTATCTTGATGAAAATGGAAATATAAGAGTAACTAGTTCTGTAGATTATTTACCATCTATAGGAAGTGGTTCTGCTGCTGGTACATTCGGTGGTGGTTCAGATGGATATAGTGGATTTGACTCACTGGGTCATCAAAATGGTTCAAGTGGGGCGGTAGTAAACTTCTACGAAAATATTTCAGATACTAATACTCAAGGATTTAATCCAGACACAGCTGCTCAAGGACAATCTTCATATCAAGAGGCATTAGATTTACTTTCCAATCAAGATGAGTACGATATTAATTTAATACTTGCACCCGGAATAATTGGATCTGTACACACTAATATAACATCTAAAATTATAGATGTCTGTGAAGATAGAGGTGATTGTTTTGCAATAATTGATCCAGTATTATATGGTAAAAATGTAATTGATGCAACATCACAAGCAGAAACAAGAGATTCAAATTATGCTGGTATGTATTGGCCTTGGATTAAAATACCAGATAGTCAATTAGGAACTCAAAGATGGGTGCCACCATCAGTAGTTCTTGGTGGAATCTACGCATTTAACGATAAAGTGGCTCATCCATGGTTTGCACCTGCTGGTTTAAATCGTGGTGGAATTGATGTAGCTATTCAAGCAGAAAGAAAATTAACTCAAGCAGATAGAGATACTCTATATGACAGTAATGTTAATCCAATCGCAACATTCCCTGGCCAGGGTGTGACAGTATTTGGACAAAAAACATTACAGAAAAAGGCATCAGCACTTGATAGGATTAATGTAAGACGATTACTTATTAAAGTTAAGAAGTTTATCGCTGCTTCTTCAAGATTCCTTGTATTTGAACAAAATACTTCGGCAACACGAAGGAGATTCTTAGGAATTGTAAATCCGTTCTTGGAACAAGTTCAATCACAAAGTGGATTGAATGCTTTTAGAGTAGTTATGGATGAAACAAACAATACACCAGATACAATTGATAGAAATCAATTAATTGGACAATTATTTTTACAACCAACAAGAACCGCCGAGTTTATTGTATTGGATTTTACAATACAACCAACTGGTGCTTCATTTCCTGAATAGGAATTAATAATATTGGGAGATTAAAACAATAATCTCCCAATTTTTAAACTTGGAGATTTTTAATGGCAAAAAAAATAGTAAGTCCTGGTGTATTTACTAATGAAATAGATCAAAGTTTTTTACCCGCGGCGATTGCAGATATAGGAGCTGTAGTCATTGGACCAACAGCTAAAGGTCCTGCTTTAATTCCAACAACTGTGACATCATATTCTGACTTTCAAAGAAAATTTGGTGACACATTTAAGAGTGGTAGTAGTTATTATCAATATTTAACATCACACACAGCAGAACAATATTTAAAACATAGTGATAAATTAACTGTAGTTAGAATTTTAGCTGGAAGTTATAGTGGTGCGACTGCTACTATTTCATCATCAATTGATCCAGCTATAGTTGGAACAGGAATTGGAGGTGTTAAAGCTTATGGTGAGATTAAGTTTAATAACTCAACTGCAATTGCAAGTTCTAGTGCAACTATAAGTCAACTAACTGCATCAATGATAAATGAAAATGGTACTAAAATTGATTTTGTTTTTACAGGTTCTGTTGGATTATCAAATCATAGTACAGCTCAATCTTCAACACTCATATATGTTAATACTGGAAGTGTAACACATACATCACCTAGTTCATCAGCTGATCCTAATATTGCTCAATCATGGGCAGAGGTTATAAACAATAGTTCATCATTACATGGTATACCAATAAGTGCTAGTGCATATTTAGTGGGAACAGCTCAACATGATATTTATGGTGTACTTCAAATTACTTCAAGTAAAATTGGGAATCATGCAGGTGAATCTGTTATTGGTGGATCAAGAATACTTGGGACAAGTACTAACTTAAGTGCATCTTTATTATTTACAACGGCAAGTTTCATGTCTGCTAGTGGTCACGCTGGATCTAATTTTTCAGGAACTCAGCGTGGAGCACTTGCAAATGAAACCACTTTACATTTAAATAATGGTCAAAATCCTTCTTTTAAAACTCCATTTAAATTACATACTTTGGCAGATGGTAAAATTATGAATAGTACTGGACCAATTGATTCAAATAGTTTACTTAAATCTGGTTCGAAAGATAATCTAAGATATGAGATATCTACCTTTAACAAAAGTAAAGGTTCATTTACCTTAACAATTAGAAGTGGTGATGATATTGAAGATAGAAAACAAATACTTGAAACATTTACAAATGTGGATTTGGATCCAAACTCAAAAAATTATATTGCAAAATCTATTGGTGATCAATATAATTCTATAAAAACTGATGAAAATAGTAACCCATTCTTACAATTAGTTGGTGATTATCCAAACAAATCTAAATATGTAAGAGTTGAAGTAATAGAAAAAACTATAAATTATATTGATGAAAATGGTGATATTAGAGTTGCAGAAACTTCAGCATCACTTCCAATGTTTCATAGTGGTTCAAATAGTGGTTCTTTCGGTGGTTCATTTAGTGGTGGAACAGATGGAACTGTCCAACATCCTATAGGTGCTTTTACCTATGAGAATATATCAGAAAATAATTCTCAAGGATTGGATCCAAGTAATAATGGTGGAGCTAGTGGATATAATGAATATGTACAAGCTCTTGACTTATTATCTAATCAAGATGAATATGATGTAAATCTTATTTTAACACCTGGAATTATTGATAGTGTTCATACTGCAATATCCAAAAAAATTATGGATGTCTGTCAAGATAGAGGTGATTGTTTTGCTTTAATTGATCCAGTAGAATATAATAAAAATGTTGGAGATGTAACAGAGAGAGCTGGAGCTAGAGATACAAGTTATGCAGCAATGTACTGGCCTTGGGTTAAAATACCAGATAATCAATTAGGAGTTCAACGATGGGTGCCACCATCTGTAGCTGTAGCTGGTGTATATGCTTTTAATGATAAAGTTACACATGCATGGTTTGCTCCGGCAGGTCTTAATAGAGGAACTATCAATGTAGCTAAACAGGCAGAAAGAAGATTAACTCAAGCAGATAGAGATACATTATACGATTCAAATGTTAATCCAATTGCTACTTTTCCTGGTCAAGGTGTAACAGTATTTGGTCAAAAGACTTTACAAAAGAAAGCATCAGCACTCGATAGAGTTAATGTACGAAGGCTATTAATTAAAGTTAAGAAGTTTATTGCTTCATCATCAAGATTCTTAGTATTTGAACAAAACAATGCTGTAACACGTAGAAGGTTTTTAGGAATTGTAAATCCGTTCTTGGAACAAGTTCAATCTCAAAGTGGTTTAAGTGCATTCAGAGTTGTAATGGACGAAACAAACAATACACCTGATCAAATTGATAGAAATCAGTTAGTTGGTCAGTTATTTTTACAACCAACAAGAACCGCCGAGTTTGTTGTATTGGATTTTACAATACAACCAACAGGTGCTTCGTTTACTTCATAAAGAAACTAAAAAGAGATTTGAAGAAATATAAATCCCTTTTTTTATCTTTTTTTAATATTTATATATGAATACAAAGGTATTTAAATGTAATTTAGGAGAAATTTAATGGCAGAATTATTAGAACCTCAAGATATAATGTTTACACCGTTTGAACCGAAGTTAAAGAATCGGTTTATAATGCAAGTGGATGGTATTAACGCTTATTTGGTTAAGGCAATAAATAGACCAAGTCTTGAATCAGATGAGGTAATATTAGAACATATGAATGTAACAAGATATGTAAAAGGAAAATCAAGGTGGCAACCACTTGATATAGTACTTTATGATCCAGTAGTTCCAAGTGCAGCTCAACAAGTAATGGAATGGATTAGATTATCACATGAATCTGTAACTGGTAGAGATGGATATTCAGATTTTTATAAGAAAGACGTGACATTTAATCTTTTGGGACCTGTAGGTGATGTTGTTGAAGAATGGGAATTAAAAGGTACTTACATTCAATCTGCTAATTTCGGTGATTTGGCATTTGACACAAGTGATCCAGTTGAAATCACTTGTACATTAAGATACGATTACGCTATCCTTAAATTCTAAACTATAATATTTAATCTAATAAAAAAACCTCTGATAAAAAATTAGAGGTTTTTTATTTTTATATATATTTATATACGAGATGAAAATAACATTTGAAGAGATAATAGAGCAGGTTTTAGAACACGAAGGTGGTTATGTAAATGATCCTCATGATGCGGGTGGTGAAACAAATTTTGGTATAGCTAAAAGGTTTTATCCAAATGTCGATATAAAAAATCTTACAATAGAACAAGCAAAAAAGATATATCATCAAGATTATTGGCGACCAGCTAAATGTGATGAAGTACCACCTAAATTACGACATATTTATTTTGATATGTGTGTTAATTTTGGGAGAAGTGGGGCAGTGAGGGTGTTACAAAGAGCAGCAAATGCTAAAAATAGAAACAAAATTGAAGTTGATGGTGGTATGGGACCTGCAACATTAAAAGCTATACAAAATTTAGAATTAGAAAGAGTTAGAGCATATCGAGTTTTACGATTTGCTAATTTAGTTATTAAAAAACCAGAACAAGAGAGATTTTGGTTTGGTTGGTATAAAAGGGCAACGGAGGTTTAATTATGTCAGAAAACAAGTTTCCAAGTGAAGTTATAGATTTACCAAGTGAAGGTAAATTATATCCAAAAGATTCACCATTATCATCAGGTAAAATAGAAGTTAAATATATGACTGCAAGAGAAGAAGATATACTTACATCACAAAATCTTATTAAAAAAGGTGTAGTTATTGATAAACTTATTAATTCACTCATCTTAACAGAAGGTGTTAGTGGAGATGATTTAATTTTAGGTGATAAAAATGCAGTTATGGTAGCAGCTCGTATTCTAGCTTATGGTCCAGAATATACTTGTGAAGTATCACATCCTGTCACTGGTGAAACCACAGAACAAACATTTAATTTAGCAGATTGTCCATTTAAAAAATTATCAAAAGATATAACTGAAAATAAGTTTGAAACTGTCTTACCTATTTCTAAAAAGAAAGTAACATTTAAATTATTGACTGGTAAAGAGGAAACTCAAATAGCAGAAGAGTTAAAAAGTTCACAAAAAATAGGAACAGAAGTTATACCTGAATTAACAACTCGTCTAAGATACACACTTATTTCAGTTGATGGTGATGATTCACAAAAAACAATAAGTGATTTTGTTAATAACCTACTAGCAAGAGATTCAATACATTTAAGAAAAGAAATTTCATCAATTTCACCAGATATTGAACTTCAACAAGAAGTACTGATAGGAGAGGAGACCGTCAAGGTAAACATACCAATGACGGTAAACTTTTTTTGGCCTGACTCCTAAACACAAACCAGAAATACACAAAGAAATATTTCAACTAATATATTTTGGAAAGGGATTTATACATTCCGATGTTTATGATATGCCTATATATTTAAGAAGATTTTATTATAAACAACTAATTGATGTCAAGAAAAAAGAAAACGATGAGATTAAAAAAGCTAATCAAAACTCAAAGATATCAAGACCTGCTATAAATCCAAGATTCAAATAACTTTTTTTTACATATTTGATATTTATATATGAATTGGTACGTCTAATTGGAGAAAACCATGTCAAAGAAAAAATCATATATGAATGAAAAAAATATCTTATCAGAAGGTCTTTTTGATAAACTTATGCGTATTATCACAAAATCTAAATTAAGAAAAGATAAAAAAATACAAAATGATTTATCTGATTTAAATAAAAATGTTCTCGAATTAGAAAAAGAATTAAATAAAAGATTTAAAGAATTAAATCCCAACCATAAATCAATAAAATTAAGTAAATACAAACTATCAAGTTTTTTATAGGAAACACATGGCAAAAGAAAATTTTAAAGAACAATTAAATTACGCTAAACAATTAAATGAAGAGACTCGTAAACAAATAGAATATGAGGGTCTACTTGATGCTACATTAGAAGACAGAGTTGATACTTTAAATAAGATTAAAAAAGGTAGTAAAGATAATACTGAACTTAGTGGTATACAACGAGATATTGAACAAGAAATAAAAAAACATGTAAAAAGTGGTCATACTGCATTAGCAGATAAGTGGAAAACAGAATTAAAACTTGTAAAAACAAAAATACAAGAAAATAAACTTCATGAAAAAACCATTAAATCCTTAAAACAAACTGCTGATACTGCTAAAGGTATATTAGCAACGGTTGGTTTAGGTGCTGGATTAACTGGAATATTTACAAAGTTTGCTGAGATTACAGGTGTTATTGGAAAAGAGTTTGGTGCTCTTGGGATGACAAATAAAGAATTTAAAAGTGATATGATAACTGCTGCAACAGAAGCAGCATCATTAGGTAAAAGTATTGAAGATGTATCAGCAACTGTAAAAACTCTAACAACAAATTTTGGATTTTCAAGAGATGAAGCTGCTAAAATGACAGTTTCAGTAATTGATACTTCGATGGCATTGGGATTATCTGTTGACGAGGGTGCACAATTACTTGGTAGTTTAACTCAAATAGCAGGAATGTCTTTCGATACGGCAACCAATTTTGCAAAACAAACTGCATTACTTGCTGATGCTGAAGGTGTAGCTCCAAATGTTGTGATGAGAGATATAGCTAATTCATCAGAAGCTATTGCTAAGTTTAGTGGTATGACCCCTGAACATATAGCGAAAGCAGCAATTCATGCTACAAAACTTGGACTTAGTTTAACTACAATTGCAGGTTCTATGGAAGGAATGTTAGATTTTCAAGGTTCACTTAATGCCGAAATAGAAGCTTCAATAATGTTAGGTAGAAATGTTAATCTACTAAAAGCAAGAGAACTTGCATTGGCTGGTAAGGCCGACCAATTTGCAGTAGAATTAACAAAACAAGTTGGAAGTCAGGCCGAATTTGAAAAAATGAATTTACTTCAAAGACAATCATTGGCCAAAGCACTTGGTATATCTGTTGAACAAATGGCGAAGATGGTTAATAACCAAGATAAAATTAAAACACTTGGAGATGCAATTTCAGAACAACCCGGTTTAGAAAAAATGTTTGCCAGAGAATCATTAGATGCCATTGCTGGGATAACAAATGATATGAAAAGAATTGGTATGGAATTAGTTGAAAGTATAGGACCTTCTGTTAGTTTCATTGTTGGTGGTTTCGCAAAATTTACACAATCATTAAGTAAAAGTAAATTGTTATTACCTGCAATTGGAGCTTTACTTGCTGCCATGGCTACTAAATCTCTTGTTGTAGCTTATGCTAATTTAACTGCAGCAATGGCTCAACTTAGTATAACAACTGGTGGAATTGGATTATTAGCAATACCTGCAGCTTTAGGTGCAGCTGGTGTTGCAATAGCAGCGGGTGTATCAAGGGGTGCATCCCTGCAGGGTGGTGGTATAACAACACAAGAAGGATTAGTAAATGTTCACCCACAAGAAGCAATTATTCCAATCGAAAAATTAGGTGGAATGGTTGAAAGTGCTATGAAACCAGTTCATCAAGAAATATCAAATTTACGAAAAGATATGCAAGGTTATTTTGGATTCGGTGGAACAGCATCAAAACAAATTGGAAGTCAACTTGGTTCAAGACTTGAACAATTAAGATAATGGAGAAATAGATTGGGTTTAGAAAATTTAAGAAGTGTATTTCAAGCAGATATCGAAGGTAGAATCAGTGATTATCAGACAAATCAACCTTTACCTGGTGGTAATCCGGAATCTACACTTACTTCTATTGCAGGTACACATTTTGAACCATCTCCAAATAATTCTATAATACTTGATACATTTTTGAGAGAACCTTCAGCTTTTGTCAGTGAAGATTTAATCACAAAATTCTATACAGAACAAAATTTTGATTCAAGAACACCAAAAGCAGGTACAACTATATCAAATATAAATACATATAAGGGAACTCGATTTGTAGCTACAAGTCCAACAGATTATTCTTCTGCTGGAATTGGTGAACTTCCATTTACACCAACTTCTCAGTTAGGATTAGATTTATATCATAATCAAAGCTGGCAAAATTTATATAGTTCAGATCACACACCATTGGATGAACCAACATTTGGAAATATAACACCAATAAGTTATCCCAATGTCGACAGAGATAATCTTAATATCAGAAGTGGTGGTGCAGTGGGTAGTTTATTCAGTTTTCCAAGAACAGAAGATCTTGGTGATGGACTTGGAGAACCTTATATTGTAAGTTCAATACCAGAAAGTGGAACAGATTCACTCAGCGGTAGGTCAACAAATTCAGGTAATCGTTCATTTCCAATAGGTAGAGTAGAATCAGATACATTAAGATTAACAAAATATTTATCATCACCTGCGGGTATAGCATTCATTGCAAAACAAAATTTATTGGGTATGAATTCTCAAGTTCAATATGTTGATAATGATGGTCAACTTGTACAATCAAAACAAAGATTTAAATCAACTTATAATCCAACTTCAACCTTAACACAAACTTTAGGGAGAGTAGGAACAACTCCAATAGCATTACTTGATAGAACAGAACCTGGGTTACAAAGTTTATTTGGTACAGATGAATATCCTAATTTAATTCCATTTGTAGGAAATGTACCTTATAGTATAAATGATACTTTTGTCAATGGATCAGCTGAAGATGGTGGTTTTGGTTTACTAGAATCTTTAGGTAGATTTGCAAATCGAGTGATAAGTAATGTAGCAGGTACACCCACTGTCATAAAGACAGGTGGTGGTGATAAAATGACATTAGCTAAAATGATTCAAGGTGAACAATTAGTACCTGATGCATCAACAACTGTTGCACTAAATAACGATTTGAAAGCAGGAACAAATTCTGGTCCTGTACCTTTGGATATAGAATCACCAAAAAATGGAATGCCATTTTATTTTAAAGATTTAAGAAGTAATAGTTATATATTTTTTAGAGCATATATAGAAGGACTCACAGAAAATGTGTCACCATCTTGGTCATCACATAATTATATTGGGAGAAGTGAACCTGTATATGTCTATGAAAGAGGAGAAAGAGAAATTAATTTCACATTGAAGTTAGTAGCACAAACAAAACATGAATTATCTTTTCTTAGATCAAAAATTAATCATTTAACATCATTGTGTTATCCAGAATATAAAAAAGATGAACCTTTAAGTAAACTCTCAAGAATGAAACCACCATTAACAAAACTTAGAATGGGTGAATTATATGGTTCATTAAATAATGAATTACTTGGATTTATAAAATCATTATCTTATACGGTAGATGAATCTAGTCCGTGGGAGACAAAACAAGGTGAAAGAGTACCAAGACATATTAGTGTTAATATAGCATATCAAATAATTCATTCTGAAGTTCCTAGAGATTCCTCACAATTTTATGGGTATGGAAAAGAAGGATTACAATTTTCCACAACAAATATATCTTCAATTGATTTAGGTAATAGGATTGTAAAACTGTAATAGGAGTATAAGATGGCAAGATATGAGAACACAAAACGTAAAAGAAATACAAAATCTAAAAAAACTTATTATAGAACAACTATATATGATAAAGTACCTGAAAGAAATGATGATATGTATTTTATAGCACAAGAAGGTGATAGATGTGATAATTTAGCAAATAGATTTTATGGAAATTCTCAATTATGGTGGTTTATAGCTAGAGTAAATAATTTAAAAACTAATAATATTCCAGCAGGAACATCATTAAGGATACCAATATCAATAGATAATGCCAAAGGGTTATAAGAAATGATAAATAAAAGATTATTTGGTTCTGACATCCCAAAAAAAGTTAAACAAAAATTAGAACTTAGACAGGCTGTGGCTGGAGAAGCCAATCCCCTAGAATCAATAAAGAAAATTTTGGACAAATGGGGTGATGATATGGAGTATAAATCTATACACGACTATGATCCAGAATTTTATGATGGTCATCAACATAAAACTTTAGGTGAATTATCTTCGAGAACAGCTATTACAAGAATGTGGACTGCAGTTTCACTTAGAGATAAAGAGACTGTTATAGAAACCTTAGAAGAAGTTACTCCAGATGATGTAGGAGATCCAATGTTAAACGAAGCAATATATAAGGCTGCCCAAAAGAAGGCAAACCAGTTAGCTATTAAACATCCAGGATCTTATGTTATAGAAATAGATGGAAAATGGTATGTAAAACGAGATGTAGAAAAATATGAAACAGAATTTGCATCTAAAATATATACTATTGGAAATAATAACATAAATTATAGTATAAATCCAAACGAATCTTTAGGTAGGACAATAGGAGGAGAATCGGAAATTGAACAAATAGAGGTTTCAACAGAAATTCAAGGTTTATTCCCACAAGAACAAAAATCAAATACATATTTAAAACCACAAGCTGGCATAACATCAGTCACATCAACAACAGAAGGAATACTTGGAACAATTAAAAAAACAACTGTTAACTTTGAAGTTCATAATTTTAATGATTACGATAAAATATATAACAGATATTTTTTAAAACCAGGTGCACAAATTTTTGTAGATTTTGGGTGGAGTTCATCAACTTTATATGATCCTCAAGAGTTAATTGATAGTGAAAATATTAAGGAATTTTTATATGGAGAACCTAACAAAGGGGATAACTCTGAAGGTGTAATTACTAAAAATCAAGGTGATTTTGAAACTATTATGGGAATAGTTACAAATTTTGATGCAAAAATTATAGAAAATGGTAGTGTACAATGTATGTTAGAATTAACTTCAGGAAATAGTGCATTATTAGGATTTAAAACTGATACCTCATTAACAAGAAATATACAAAACATATTAGATCACGGAGTTTTATATTTGGGGGTTTATAAAACATTATCTGCAGAAGGTGATGTAACGACTGATCCATTATCTGATGCTGATCAAATTTTAAAAATACCTAATGCTGACACAAGTGCTGAGGATCTTAACACGTTTAACAAAAATTTAGATGCTTTAGCTCAAAGGACATTAACTAAGGTTAGATTAACTCCAGATGACAATAGCATTAGAACCGGTATTTATATGAGTAATTTAAATACTGATCATGTATATATATCTTGGGGATTGTTTGAAGATTTAGTTATAAACTCACAATTTGGTTTTGGAAAAGATAATAAAGACATAAATACAGGAAATAATTTACAAGTAAGGATGGATTCTTCAAATTCATTTACGACTTGGAGTAAAAGTTTTTTACTTAAACAAAGAACATTATCGACAGTTCCAGAAGAACCACCAACATTTCTAATACCAGAGTGGTGGGGAAAAGACCCTAATAAATCAGACAATAAAGAACTTGCTTCATACAGCACACAAATGGGTAAAAGTCCAGATATCACCACACAATATTCGAATCCTGGTATATCCGAGGCTCATATGAATCTAATGACTGAGTTTTCTTGGGATAAACATTTAGGAAGAATACCAATTCGAGAAGTTTTTATAAATACTGATGTTATAATAAGTGCATTTAAAAATAATGACAGTGTTAAAAAAGCATTAGAAGATATTCTTAAAAAAATAAATGATGAATCCGATAGTACACTTGCTTGGACTTTAAAATTAGGTGAAACTGATTCAGAATTAACTATAGTTGATAATAATAAATTAGATGTACAAGAAAAAATAGATAAGAGTCCCACTTTTTATGATGACTTATTTATATTTAAAGTGACATCACCAAACTCAATAGTTAAAAACTATGATATTAGTTTTAATTTAGGTTCAGGAAATATCGGTAACATGTATGCAATTCAAGCAATGAGTCATGAAAATAAAATATTTCCTAAAAGTGATTTTATTGACGAGGCATTATCTTTAAGTGCACTTGATGGTGATAATAAATCAATCGTGTATAAACCATATTATGGTTCATACAGAGTAAATCAAATAGATGCTTCAGATGATAGAGATGCCAGTTTATCACAAATATATCAAAATGCACAAAACTTGTTATCAGAAAATGGCCTATATAGTATATCTGCACAAAGAAGTTCAGAAGATTTTATAGACACAACTTTGTTTGGACCACTAAAATCAACAGAGACATCAGTAACTAAAAGAGAACTACCATCAGAAGATGAAATAAGAAATGAATTAATTGATTTAGAGATAGAAAGAGCACAGGCAAATGGTCATAAAGTTGTAGATACATTCAAAAATTATTTTAAATTAAAAGTAAGACAAGACGAAAAAATGAAAAAAACACCAACTCTAATGCCTATGACTTTAAGTTTAAACATATATGGTATAGCATCACTACAACCAGGTGATATATTTAGAGTTGATTATTTACCAAATACCTATAAAGAAAGAGTTTATTTTCAAACTATGAAAGTTACACATAATATACAATCAGATGGTTGGTATACTACTTTAGATACACAATATAGAATAAGACCAGAGTTTAAACAAGATTATTATAGTACTATTGAACCAAATAAAATAATTCTTTCACCAAGAGTTTTAGAGAATTTAAAGTTAGATACACAAGAGCATAAACCCTATCCTATACAAAATCTTTTTACTTGTATACGAAATCTTAGAATTGAAGAAAATAACTCTACCTATTTTGATTTTATATTTAGATTTACATCTCTTAAAGACGAAAAAGATGTAAGGTTTCCATACGATTTGTTCAATGCATATGATGATTATGGGATGCACACAGAGATCACCGTTACATGGATCGGATATGGTGCACCATCAGATAAAAAATTTAACTGGTCTGCTGTCTTACCTGGAGGTGAGCCTTTTTATGAGGAAGTAAAACAAGGATATATAGATTTAGAACAAGGTAAAGAATATAATTTACTTATTCATCAAAGAAATAATTATTGGATAATTATACCAACAGCTGAAGGTAAAGAACATTTTGGTGAACTTGATGTACAATTTCCAGGAAATAAAGTTACTGATTAAGAAAATAGTTGTTTTTTAAATAAAAAGGTTGTATATTAATATATGATTTATATTGTGATACCCATATATTCAGACCCATTCTTACATCCAATACATAAGAATAACAAATTATCTTTACTTTATGTTATGGAATGTGGTGATGAAAAAATTGATGATGATTTTAAAACAAAGAGTTATATCTTACCTCAATTACATCCAGATTCAAAGGAATATATGGTAGACTATTCCTTTTTAGAGGGTGATTGTCTTGTTGTCACACCTGATTCCAAAAAACTACAACCAATATTTCAAAATCATAGGAAAGTTCTTGATGTGAATATAGCTTATTGGTGGAAACATGGAAAACCTATGGACTTGGAAGTAAGGAATAATGCAATAGATTTCTTGAGTAGTAAGTACTACAATGTTAAAAAACTCAACGAGATCATACCAATTTCGAAACATAAAGAGTATTGTGATGAGGTATCAGAAAGAATACTAAACTTCTTGAGAGAAGATTTAAATGAACTCATAAAAGATGAGGGGTGGTTTGATGGAGGTTCAACTGAAACTATTCAAGCTTTCCATGGTATAGAAAAGAATGGTGTAAAAGTGTCAGACGATGTATGTGATATATTTGACATAAGAGTTAAGAAACATATATCAGATGGTAAACTATATAGTAATTACAATCTAACCACAACAACAGGTCGTCCAAGTAATTCATTTGGTACAGTTAATTTTGCAGCTCTTCCACAAGAAAAACGAAAGGCCATTATTCCTGAAAATGACTATCTTGTTGACTTTGATTTTGATGCTTATCATTTAAGATTAATTGGTAATTTAGTTGGATTTGATTTTAATAGTGGTAATTGGGGTGGTAAATCAGTACACGAATACTTTGCATATAGATATAGTGATTTAGAAGGTAAAGAAATATCATATGATGAAGCTAAACAGAAAACATTCCAAATATTATATGGTGGTATTCGTGAAGAACATGAGAAAATATCAGCTTTTTTCCCAAAAACATTAGATTATATAAATAAAAAATGGAATGAAATAAATACTCATAATTGTGTTTTTACTAATATTTATAGACGGAAACTTATATACAATAATTATCAAGATTTGAATAGAAATAAAATATTCAATTATTTGATACAAGCATATGAAACAGAATCTAATATTAAGAAGATTTTATTAATTCAAGACTATTTATTAAATAAGAACACAAAATTGATATTATATGGATATGATAGTTTCTTGTTCGACTTTTCTAAACAAGATGGAGTAGAAACTTTGAGAGAAATAAAATCAATTTTAGAAGAAGGAAATCATTATACTACTAAATCCAAAATGGGTTTAAATTATGGTGAAATGACAGATATCACAACGAGGTTATAATTATGAAAAATTCAATAATAGATAAAATACTTACAGAGTGGTCATATCGTGTTCATGATGGAATGCCTAATCCAAAGAATCATTTACATTTAGTTCATCTTAAAGAAACATTACAACATCTTAAAATTGATAGGGAAGTTATAGATATAATGATGAATAAATTATATGAAGATAAGGATGATAAATATGTATCTATTGGTTATGGTAGATATAAAGAAAAGGGTAAAGAAAAAAATCCAGATGCCCCAACATTTACAAAGGATGATAGGGGAAACTATATACCTACAGAAAAAGATGTAGATAAAGAAAAATCTAAAGAACCTGAAGAAAAACCAACACCAAAACAAAAAATTGTTCAACCTTCAGACAACCCTTTTGCAGAAAAAGATAAAGGTGATAAAGAATCTGAAGTTGATACTTTAGATGATAATAGGAGTAAAGATCATAAAGATACAGATAGTGCATTAACTTATACAAAAACTCAAGAACAAAGAGATAAGGAAAGTGGAACATCTGATTTTGATAAGGGTGCTGGAACTCATGTTTCAAGGGCTGGTGAAGCTTCAACTCATAAAGCTTTAAGAATGTTAAAAGATGGAGCTTCATATGATGATGTCAGAGAACAACTGATGTCTATTGCTAATGATAAAGATACATTTCTGACAAAAGAATGGGTTAATGCTTCCATAGCTGCTACTAAGTCGATTGAATCTACATTTGGTATAGATAATATTGATGAGGTTGTTTGGGATACTAAAAGTGGTCACAAAACTATAGGTGTTGAAAATCACGAAACATCAGCTGATATGTTTGTTAAGACAAAAAACGGAAATAGAGTTGGGATATCTCTTAAAAAGGATGGTAAAGTCTTTATAAGAAATGGTGGTCATAAACAAGTGTTTGACAAACTATCCAATGATTTAATAGAAAGAGGAGTTTCAGAAGCGGAAGTTGAAGAATTTAAAAAGAAAGCTGGTATTGAAAGTTTTCAAGAAGATTTAAAACAATCAATTGTTAGTGGGGTAGATAAATTAAGAATATCAAAAGCATATCCAGAAATTCTTAATAGGTTAAAAACAGACAACGAGTATGGTAGAAAAGTTTTAGGTCCTAATTATGAAAAATATATCAATAGAATGGATGATGAACTTTTTGATAGGTTACAAGGTAAATCTGGTAAAATGACAAAAGATGATATTAAAATTATAGCAAAAGTATCAGCTACTGAAGAAATAATGAATGAAGATTCATCAATTTATAATGATATGAGAAATTCTGATATTAGATTAACACAAAGATTTTTACAGGGTATACAAGATAGTGAACAAATAGAATCTGCTATAAAAGATGAAGTTTTAAAAGGTATTCATATTGAACAAATTTTTGGAACTGATGACAGTATGAATCTTGATAAGTTTATGACTGTATATGGAATTGAACCTGATGGTTCTCAATTAAGTGAAAGAACTTTATTAAATTTATTTGGTTCTGATGTTGAGAATACTCTCAAAGATTATAGAAATGTAAAATCAGCTGAAAATAAAAAAGTGTTACAAAAATCTTTAAGAGATAGATTAACTATTGATTACAAGGATGGTGCAAAAGATGGTACAATTAAAATTAAATTAGATGATGGTAGTGAATTACCATTATTTACAATAAAGTCAAGGTCTAGAGGAATAGGAGCCTCACCAACATTTGAAATGGCACAGACTAACTTTATGTCAAATGCTCTCAAATTTGGAACAAATATGGATGAATGGCCAGAACCGCAAAGAAGTAATTTTTTGAAAAAACAAAGTGAAGAAGAATAATGAAAACACAACTACTATGTACATTCACAACTAAAAAAGATGTAGAATCTACTATAAGTAAAATTACTTCTGCGTATAAAATTGTATTCAATAAAATCTATATTTTACAGAATGAAAATAATATAAATGAATTAATATGTACATATAATGTTGATAATGAAAATGGTGTTGATTATAATGTGGTAGAGGGGACTATATCATTACATAGAAAAAAACATTCAAACACTTTATACACAATAAATGCATTAAATGAATGTATAAAGAATTTAAATAATGGTGTATCAGATAATAATTTTGTTGTACCATGGGAAAATTTTAAGAACATGTTACTCGTTACAAATGCAACGGGATTAAATAAAATAAACACAAGAATATATAAAATTGTAAATTTAAATTAAGTTTTTTTAATTTTAATATATATTTATATATGTATAAGAATTTCAATCATAGGAGAAATAGGTTATGTCAAAACTAAACAAAAAAGATTCTAAAGTTACAGAATCAACTCAAAATACAGATGTAGTAGTTTCAGAAGAACAATCATCGCCATGGTATGTTTTTTGTTCAACGGGATGTGGTTTTTGTAAAAAAGCGGAACCAATTATTGAGGAACTTAATAAGGAAGGTTACAACATTTTAAAACTTGATGTAACTGAAGGTGATAATCAAAAGTTAAGTGAAGAACTTAAAAAAGAATATAATGTTCAATGTGGAACACCATGGTTTATAAATGCAGAAACTGGTAAAGGTGTATGTGGTTTTAGAGAAAAAGATGTTCTTGAAAAATGGTTAAATGGTGAAGATATACCAACTCCACCTAGACCAAAAGGTCCAATACCTAAACCACCATTTCATGGTGCTTCTAAAAAAGAAGAAAATACTTGGAAAAAAGAATATAAAAAATGGACTAAAGAAAATTCACATCTCCCAAAGATACAAACAGCTGAAGAAATTCTTACAAGACCAAGACCGAAAACTCAACCACCCATGCCACCTCAACCAAATTCAACAGATGCACAATTTGAAGAGTGGGGTAAAACATGGGATGAATGGACTAAAGAAAATTCACATTTACCTAACTTACAACCGGCGAGTGTTATTATAGAAAATTTCAAAAAAAGAGCATCTCAAGTACCACCAGGAGCACCAACACCACAATCAGGTCAACAATTTCCTGTAAATGATACTAAAATTAACACTTTAGAAGCTAAAGTTACAGCTCTTGAAGTTAAAATTGATAAAATAATGAGTCATTTCGGAGTGAAGTGAAATTCAAATTTAAACCAACAATTTCAAAAGATAGAGAAGCTACCAAAGAAGAATTAGATTGTATTAAAGAAACTGAAGAGATGTTAAAGGAAGAAAAGAAACTTCCACCAACATCTCAGATGGTTCGTAATATAGCTACAGATCACTGGCGTTCTCTAAAGGCATTTGTTAAAGGTAAACAAACAATTACAACACAAGAAGAAGCCGAACGAAGATGGGAAATCTGTAAAGTTTGTCCTCATCTTAAATACGATGAAACTAATCCAGACACAAATAAAAAAGATGGTAGATGTACACATTGTGGATGTTTTATGAATGTGAAAGTACATTATGCTATTGCTGAATGTCCTATAAATAAATGGAAAAAACATTGTGGTTGTAATTGTGATTGTGAACATGATGGAGATTGTGATGAATAATTTAACAAAATCAGAGTTTATGAACATCTATAATAAGGGAGAAAATCTTACAGATAAACCTATATTCATAGATTTTTATGCAACTTGGTGAGGACCCTGTAAAATGTATGAGCAGGTGCTCAACGAAATCACACCAAGATATAAAGATAAGATAAACTTATACAAAGTGAATATTGAAGATGAACCTGAAATTGCAGGTTTATTTGGAGTGATGAGTGTTCCTAACACAACAACTATTTCAAAGAGTGGTGACACATTTTCAATGCCTGGAGCATTAAACGAGGCGACACTTGAATATTTCCTCGAAGGATTACTTAAAAAAAAATAAAAAAAAGCGTTGACTTATATGGTCAAAAAGATATATATTATAGTAATGTATAAAAATAGGTTATATGGTTATAGAATTTAACCATAAATAATAAACGATAAACAATAAAACACAGGAGAAAACAGCATGGATATAGATGCAATTAAATCTAAACTAACTCAACTACAATCAACAACTTCAACAAAAGAAAACTTTTGGAAACCCGTACCGGGTAAACAAGTAGTTCGTATTGTTCCTTATAAACATAATAAAGAAAATCCTTTCATAGAATTATTCTTTCATTATAATTTGGGTAATAATAAAACTTATATGTCACCAGTTTCATTTGGTAGACCAGATCCAGTTGAAGAATTTTCCAATAAACTTAAATCTACTGGTAATAAAGACGAATGGATTCAAGGTAAAAGACTTGAACCTAAAATGAGAACTTTTGCACCTGTAATAGTTCGTGGTAAAGAATCTGAAGGTGTTAAATTCTGGGGATTCGGTAAGACTGTATATCAAGAATTACTTGGTGTAATTGCTGACCCTGACTATGGTGATATTACAGACCCAACAACAGGTCGTGATATTATGATTGAAAGACAAACACCTGCTGAAGCTGGTAATCAATATGGTAAAACTACTGTAAGAGTTAAACCTAATCAAATGCCGATTACTGAAGACGCCGACTTATTACAAAAAGTATTTGATAACCAACCAAATCTAACTGAGTTATATACAGAACCAACTTATGATGAATTAAAAGAAGCTTTAAGTAATTTCTTGAATCCATCTGATGATAATACAGAAACCACTACTACAAGTAATGGTGTAGCTGCTAGTACAACTCCAACTACAAACACTGGAACTACTACAACTACTACAAAAACATCAGATGTATCAGATGCATTTGACGATTTGTTCAATAACTAATAAATAAATGAATAAGTTTGGGGATGTCTGGCGATAGATGTACATTTCACACAAGAAACTTGACACATTGATTAGAGTATTCTTAGCATCACTCTCTATCTAGATTAACTGTTCATCCCCTCTTATCATCATAGGAGAAAATATGTCAGAAAAAGACAAATTGGCTAGTATAATAGCTGATGAACTAAATAAACAATTCAAACATCAGAAGGTTGCTTATTTTCTTGATGAAGATTCCAATCCAACTGATGTAACAGATTGGATTTCAACAGGTTCAACAATGTTAGATATAGCTATTTCCAATAAACCGAATGGTGGTGTTGCCGTAGGTAAAATCACGGAATTAAATGGTTTAGAAGGTAGTGGTAAATCTCTCATTGGTTCTCATTTATTAGCTTCAACTCAAAGAAAAGATGGTGTGGCTGTCTATATAGATACAGAGAGTGCAGTATCACCAGAGTTTCTTGAAGCGATTGGTGTGGATACAAAAAGTATGTTATATGTACACCTTGAAACAGTTGAAGAAATATTTGATACTATTGAAACAATTGTTACAAAGATTAGAGAATCAGATAAAGATAGATTAGTTACAATTCTTGTTGATAGTTTGGCAGCTGCTTCTACGAAAGTAGAAATGGATGCTGACTTTGATAAAGATGGTTGGGCAACAGCCAAAGCAATCATCATATCAAAAGCAATGAGAAAGATTACTCAAATGATTGCTAGACAAAAGGTTGCACTTGTATTTACAAATCAATTACGACAAAAGTTAGGTGTAATGTTTGGAGACCCTTGGACTACAAGTGGTGGAAAGGCATTACCATTTCATGCTTCAACACGAATCAGATTCAAAAATGCTGGACAAATCAAAGATACAAGTAAGAAGAATACAATTGGTATTAAAATAAAAGGACAAGTAATCAAAAATAGATTAGGTCCCCCAATGAGAACTGCGGAGTTTCCATTATATTTTGATACTGGTATTGATGATTATGGTAGTTGGTTGAATGTAATGAAAGAACATAAACTTGTAAAAGTTGGCGGTTCTTGGTATACTTTACCAGAAACAGATATAGATACAGGTGAATTGATTAAAGAACATAAGTTTCAATCAAAAGATTTTGAAAATCTTATGAATACAAATTCTACATTAAGACAATATTGTTATGATAGAATTTGTGAAGCTTGTATCTTAAAGTATGATTCAAAACAACTTGGTGTTGATGATGTTGTAGAAACTGATGAGGTAGTGGATGAACTCTAAAACTGATTTAAATGAAAAATTTATATCTTTTTTAGAACAAACCAAAGACGAAAAACACAAATCAGTAACACATTTAAATGATAGAGTTTTAATTGTGGATGGTTTGAACACATTTATCAGGTCGTTCGCAGTTAATCCTTCTATTAATGATGATGGAATACATATTGGTGGTGTTGTTGGATTTTTAAGATCAATACGATATACTTGTGATATTTTAAAACCATCTCGTTGTATTATTGTTTTTGATGGTAAAGGTGGTTCGGTAAAAAGAAGAAAGTTATATCCAGAATACAAGGCCAATCGTAAAGTTAAGAGAAGATTAAATAGAAATGTCGAGTGGGGAACTACCCCTCAAGATGAAGAAGAATCAATGAAACAACAGATGGGTAGATTGATTGATTATTTAGAACAACTACCACTTACTTTGATTTCAATTGATAATGTAGAAGCTGACGATGTGATGGCTTACATATCACAACAAATTCTTACAGAAAGTGATATATTCTTAATGAGTACAGATAAAGACTTTCTTCAACTTGTAGATGATAGAGTAAAAGTATGGAGTCCAACAAAAAAGAAACTTTACAACAAGAAAGAAGTTTTTGAAGAATATGGTGTACATTCTCATAATATGTTAACATATAGAATATTAGATGGTGATAAGTCAGATAATATAGGGGGAATTAAAGGTGCTGGCCTTAAGAGTCTAAAAAAATTCTGTCCCAAAATTTCGTCTATAGAAAAATTTGATGTGAAAGATTTGATAGAATTTGTAGAAAATTCAGATAAAAAAATAAAACTCTTGGAAAATATAAAAAATAGTATTAACTTAGTGAAAAGAAATTATTTACTAATGCAATTACAAAAGGTAGATATCCCAGGACATGTCAAATTGAAAATACAAGGAGCAGTTAATAGGAAAGTACCACAACTTATTAAACATAAATTTCAAGTGATGTTTTTAAAAGATAAACTGTCAAATCAGATAAAGAATTTGGACACTTGGATTATGGAGTTTACAAGGTTAAGTAGATTTAGAGGGATAAATGACAGATAAGTTAACAGATTTTGGACACACATTTCAAATAAAGTCGGTTGTTTGTTTAATGACAAATCAAACATTTCTTGAACAAATTCATGATATACTTGATGAAAAACATTATGATAGCGATAGTTTAAAATGGATTGTGAAAGAGTGTCAAAAGTATTTTGATGAATATAAAAAACCAATAACTCTTGATGTTTTTAAAGTCAGAGTAAATGATGTTACAAATGACATCCTTAAAACATCAATTGTTGAAACTTTGAAAGAGATATTTAGACATTTTGAGGCACCAGATTTAGAATTTATACAAGATAGGTGTCTTGACTTTTTTAAGAATCAAACATTGAAAAATGCTATTCTACAATCAGTTGAAATATTAGAATCAAAAGGTGATTATGAACACATAAAGAAACTTGTTGATGATGCTTTAAATGCTGGAACTGAAAGAAATATAGGACATGAATATGTAGAACATATCGAAGATAGATATTCAGAAACAGCTAGAACAACTGTTGAAACGGGTTGGGAAGTAATTGATGAATTAACTCAAGGTGGTTTAGGTGGTGGTGAACTTGGTGTGATTGTAGCACCAGCTGGTGTTGGTAAGACTTGGGTGTTGGCTGCAATTGGAGCTAATGCTATGAAAAAAGGAAAACATATAGTTCACTATTCATTAGAATTAAATGAGGCTTATGTTGGTTTAAGATACGATAGTATATTTACGGGTATCGCTAACCAAAACTTAAAGTATCATAAAGAAGATGTTCAAGGTGAAATGGATAAACTTAAAGGTGATTTGGTTATCAAGTATTATCCAACTAAAACAGCTAGTGTAAATACAATATCAGCTCATTTAAAAAGAATTACAAATTTAGGAACACAAGTTGATATGGTTATTGTAGATTATGGTGATATATTAAAAGATACTCAATTTGCAAAAGAAGTAAGACACGCACTTGGAAATATTTATGAAGATTTAAGAGGATTGGCTGGTGAATTTCAGATTCCAATATGGACTGCATCGCAAGCAAATAGAAGTGCTCTTGACGAAGATGTGATTGAAGCTCAAAAGGTTTCTGAATCATATCAAAAAGTAATGACAGCAGATTTTGTGATGTCATTAAGTAGAAAAGTAGAAGATAAGATAGGTAATACAGGTCGATTTCATGTGATTAAAAACAGATTCGGTCCTGATGGAATTACTTATCCTGCTAAAGTAAACACCAATACTGGTAAAATGGAAATATATGAAAGTACATCAGTTGGTGGTAAAGAACAACAACAAAAGATTGATAACAGAGATAATCTTATGAGAAAAATGTTAGCAAATAAATATGATGACTTAATGGGAAATGAATAATGAAAAAAGAAAAAGAAATGACAATAGGTGAAGTAACTAGAAATGTATTAAAAGAAATTCGTGATGCAATTTTTGATTCAATATCATTTGATAATAAACCAGAAATACCTGATCATTTGAAATATGGTATGATGGAAAAACCAAAACGAGCAAGAACTAAAGGTAGATACAGAGCAGATGACAAATCTACTAAAGATGTAAATGAAGCTTGGGTTGGTGGTAAAGCACCTAAAAAGAAATCTAGGAGAAAAAAAGATGCAAGTAACTAATGGGGAAAATGTATCAACTACATATGATGTGTGGTATAATGTAAAAAAAATAGAATATTACAATGACGGTGATATTATGATTTATTATAAGGAAAAAAATGAAAAATCAAGTTGATTATAAGACATTAGGAGAATTTGTTGATTACGATGATTTGTATCTTGAATTTGAACGAGTAACAAATGATATAAAAAATGTTGATATAGAATACGGAGTTGATATTATTTTTCAATATTACAGAAAATATGGTTTTCCTCATTATACAATTCGTGAAGAAGAAAAACATCAACATATGAGAAAATTAAAAAAGTTTGATGTGAATACTATATTTGAAGATGATAAAATAATTCAAACAATGCATGCTTTAAGATTGGCATGGTCGTACTTTCCTCATTTTTGGGAAGTTAAATGTGGTAATTCCATGAACTCACCAATGGAAACTTATTTGGATGACAATAAGTTTAAGTCGACAATTAGGAAGACATGGAAATGGGAATTAAAACATTGGACTAGTGATAATCCATCTGAACCTCAAAAATTCCACGAAAATAGATTAAGACAATCAATTAAAATATACACAGGTACACAATCAGTGTCAAATTTTAGACCAACAGCAGCTAAATGTATATATGAAATGTATGGTGGAGATGGTGTAACTTGGGATATGTCTTGTGGGTGGGGTGGTAGATTGTTAGGTGCACTTTCATCACAAAGGATAAAAAAATATATTGGAACTGAACCAGCATCAGAAACATTTAAGGGTTTAAAACAAATTCAAAAAGAATTTAATTATATTGACACAAAAGTGGAATTACATAAACTTGGTAGTGAAGTATTTAGACCAAAAGAAAAAGTTGACTTGTGTTTTACATCACCACCTTATTTTGACACGGAAAAATATAGTGATGAAGACACACAAAGTTATATAAAATATCCAACAGAGAAAGAATGGACAGCTGGATTTTTATATTTAACAATTGAAAATTGTTATGAAAGTTTAAAGAAAAATGGATACTTATTACTGAACATTGCAAACACAACTCGTGGTAAAAATATTGAAAAGGCCACTTTAGATATCACTAAAGGTTTCGGTTTAACCCATGAAAAAACATTACAATTAACTCTCTCATCAGTTATGGGTGCGGGACATAAATACGAACCAATATTTGTATTTAAAAAGGTAGGAGAATAATTAAGATGGACTATAAAAAATTTAGTTTGTCAGATAATTTTATAGACAAATATAAAAGAAAACGAGCACCATTTGGGTTCAATGGTCTTGGTGAGTTAGTATATATGAGAACCTATTCTCGACTTAAAGAGGATGGAAAGAATGAAATGTGGTGGGAAACCTGTAAACGAGTAGTTGAAGGTACTTACAACATGCAAAAGAAATGGATAGATTCACATCAATTAGGGTGGAACGCGTGGCAGGCACAAAGAAGTGCGCAGGAGATGTATGATAGAATCTTCAATATGAAGTTTCTTCCACCAGGCCGAGGTCTTTGGGCAATGGGAACTCCAATAACCGAAGAGAGAAGTTTATATGCTGCCCTTAATAATTGTGCATTTGTATCAACAAATAATCTTAAAGAAGATTTAGCAAAACCATTTTGTTTCTTAATGGATGCAAGTATGGTTGGAGTTGGTGTAGGATTTGATACAAAAGGTGCAGAGTCATTTGTAGTAAGAGGTCCAAAAGAAGATAGAGAATCCGAATTGTATATAATACCAGATACAAGAGAAGGCTGGGTTGAATCAGTTAGACGATTATTAGATTCATATTTTCTTGGTATAACTCCTGTTGTATTTGATTACACAAAAATTAGAGATGAGGGTGCACCAATCAAAGGTTTTGGTGGAGTTTCAAGTGGACATAAACCATTACAAGAAGTTCATAAATCTGTTTCTGAATGTTTGGATAAAAATGTGGGAGAACCAATATCAATAACTACAATTGTAGATATAATGAATTTGATTGGCAAGTGTGTTGTAGCTGGTAATGTTAGACGAACTGCTGAGATTGTATTTGGTGATCCCCAATCAGAAGAATATATCAATTTAAAAAATTACAAAAAGAATCCAGAAAGAGAACAATATGGTTGGACATCAAATAATTCAATCTTTGCGGAACTTGGTATGGATTATACAGATGTAGCAAAAAGAATTACAGACAATGGTGAACCAGGTTTTGCTTGGTTAGAAAATATGAGAGGTTATGGTAGAATGAAAAACGGACATGACCATATAGACCATAGAGCTATGGGTGGCAATCCTTGTCTTGAACAAACATTAGAAAGTTATGAGTTATGTTGTCTTGTAGAAACATTTCCAGATAATCATACAGATTTAGATGATTATTTAACAACTTTAAAATATGCATATCTATATGCTAAAACAGTTACATTAGGAAAAACACATTGGCCAGAAACTAATCGTGTGATGTTGAGAAACAGAAGGATAGGATGTTCAGTTAGTGGTATCGCACAATTTATCACTCATCGAGGACAAGGTGAATTAAAACATTGGTTAGAAGAAGGATATTGTACTTTACAGAAACATGATAAAACTTATTCAGACTGGTTAGCTGTTCCTCGTAGTATAAAAACTACATCAGTTAAACCAAGTGGAACTGTTTCATTATTGGCGGGTGCCACCCCAGGCCTTCACTATCCTGAAAGTAGATTCTACATAAGGAGAATCAGGTTATCAGTTAATTCACCATTAATTAAACCTTTAGAAAAAGCGGGATATAAAATAGAACCTGCTTTCGGTAGTGAAGATAGTACAGTTGTAGTAGAAGTTCCAGTAGATGTAGGAGAAGGAATTAGGACTGTCAATGATGTTCCGATGTGGGAACAGATGGCTTTAGCAGCATTTATGCAGAGATATTGGGCTGATAATCAAGTGAGTTGTACTGTTACATTTGATCCAGAAAAAGAAGGTAAACATATATCAAATGCTCTTGATTATTTTCAATATCAATTGAAGGGTATTTCTCTACTACCAAAATCAGAAGTAGGAGCTTATAGACAAATGCCATACGAAGAAATTACTGAAAAGAAATATCACAATATGGTTAAACAATTAAGTTTCCTATCATTCAGACAAGTAAAAGGTAACGAAGCAGAAGTTGACAAGTTTTGTAATAATGATACTTGTGAAATAGATTTGGAAGTTATAAAAGAAACACAGGAGTTAAAAAATGCATAAAGAAGGTATAGATTTTGTAATTGTAAGTTATTGTAAACACGATTATGTTAGATTGTGTGTTGAGAGTATAAAAAAATTTGTTGATATACCACACACTATTCATATTGTAGTAAATTATTTAGAAAAAGAAAAAGAGATTAATTTACATAAAGAAATGTTTAAGGATTCTGAAAATGTTAACATATTAGAGGGATGTGACCAATCAGAAACATTAGATAAGAGTAGACTTCCTAGATTTGTACAATTAAAAGATAGAATAGGTAAGATTGATGGTTGTAAAGTTGCATCTGGTAGTTATTATGGTACTTGGGCAACTAATATTGGAATAAAAAATGGAAATAGAAAATATGTTTGTGTTTTAGATCAAGATACTATATTATTAGATTATTGTATGAAAGAATTAATAGATTTATCTGAAAAATATTTATTCATATCAAATCGTTGGGATCCAGGAAGTTCTTTTACTCATATACCATCAGATAAATGGGAAGATGGAATGGCTAGAGTTATGTTATGTTTTTCTAAGAGGTCTTTGTATAATGATATTGAATCAGAAAATTATGTAGAAAAAGAAATATGGCAAGATAGCCCGTGGAATTGTGATTATAGAGATAATGCTGGTAACTTAACATGGTATGCAAATGAAAAAAATAAAGAAATTTTAGTACTAAAAAATTCTTATCGTGATAGATTTAGAGAAGATAATAGTTTATGGAAAGAGCACATATTGGATATAGCAGATGATTATACAGAACAGGCGTGGTTAAATGAAAGACCAATATTTTTTCATCACGGTAGAGGTGGATTTAGATATGGAATGGATCCAAAATGGACAAATGCAGTTGAAAAATATTTAGAAATTGGTTAATTATAATGAAAAGTGTAGCAATATTATGTAGAGGTAAATCACTAAAAGAAATTAATCAGTTACCAGTATGTGATACTTTAATATTAGTTAATAGTTTTCAAAATGAATTAAATAATATTGACATTCATAATTATGTTAAAAAGTATAATAATATAATTCATGTCACAAGTGTAGGTGCTGAATTTTATCCTATGGTAGAACGAGGAATTTATAGTAAATATAACTTTAAAAATATAATTTTACCTTATATAGAAGAATGTATACCACCCTCAACACCTTCTTTTATGTTTAACATAAAAGACAAAAATGATAATGTTTTAGAAGTGAAGTGTATGAGTGATAAAAATAAAGTTGACATGGTGGGAACACATAGATATAAATTTACATCTCCCACATGCGGTATGGATTCTATATTATATGCAGTTAATGACTTAAATGCTAAAGAATTATTTATAATTGGACTTGATTTTTATGATGGTGTTGGATATTTTACAAATTCACATGGAATAAGAGAAGCAAATGATGAACAAGCTATACATAGAGGTGAAAATCCAGATACAATAAAATCATTTTTTATCAATTTTATAAAAAATCATTCTGATGTAAATTTTAATATATTTACAATGTCAAATTTAAAATCAGATGTTAATAATTTAAATATAAATTTAATTGATGGAGATGATAATATATAATCCATTTACAAAACATCCAAGAGTAGCAGTAGATGAATCTTGGTGGGAACATTGTCAGTTTGCTGTAGGTGTTGGAATTAGATTAATATTTACATCGTTGATATTTATAGTACACGGTGTATTTCCATTTATATTAATTCCAAAATGGTTAAATCTTGAAGAATCAATTAGATTTTTAAAAAAAGAAAATGAAAATAGGGAAACAAAACATAGTGAGGTTATTAAATGAAAGAATCTAAAAAAGAAATACTTGGATTTACTGCTGGTAATTTTGACTTATTACATCCAGGTTATATTAATACATTTAAAGAAGCTAAAAGACATTGTGATAGATTTATTGTATTTTTACAAAAAGATCCTTCACTAACAAGATTTAGTAAATATAAACCAGTTATACCTTTATATGATAGATATAAAGCATTAATGGCAATTAGATATGTTGATGATGTTTACATTTATCAAAGTGAAGAAGAGTTATATAAATTAATTGAGTTTTGGAAACCAGATATAAGAATATTAGGTGAAGATTACATTGGTAGAGAATCATTTACCGGTGATAATTTACCACCTAAAATTGTTTATACAACTCGTTCACATGGTTGGTCAACAACAAAATTAAAAGATTTAATTACAAAACAAACTATGGAACAAAATCCAGACATTTTGCAAAATGAAAAAAAGAAATAAAATAGAAAGATTTTTAGATAGATATAATCATATAATGGAGTTATTGAGAACTTTATTAGCTTTAACTACTATAACATTACAACTTTATATTATTAGTAGATTACTATAGGAGAAATATAATGGCAAGGAAAAAGAAAAAATTAGATAAACATAATTACTCAGCAAAACTTGTTAGAGTAGTTGATGGTGATACAGCAGACGCGATGATTGACTTAGGTTTTAACACTTGGGTTAAAAAAAGAATACGATTTTATGGTGTAGACACTTGGGAATCAAGAACTCGTAACCTCGAAGAAAAGAAAAAAGGATTAGCTGCTAAAGCTTATGTAAAAGATTTATTAGAAAATTCGGATGAGGGCAAATTCGTATTAAAATCTCACGGAGTGGGGAAATACGGAAGAGTCCTCGGCGAACTATTCATAAAAGGACACGAAACATCAGTAAATGAACTACTGAAAGAAAACGGACATGCTTACGAATATCATGGAGAAAAGAAAAAAGTATTTGGAGGATAAAAGTTATTTTATTTATTCTGATAGTTATAACATAGAATATCCATGTAATCAATATACTAAAATAAGATATTGGTATAGATTTTTATATCAAAAAATTAAATTTAAATTTAAATCAAATTTAAAAAAAGTTCTTGGTTAAATCAAAAAAAGGTTGTATATTAATATATGGGTAAAAAGAAAACATATTGTAACTCTTGTGATTGGGAATTAGATAGTTGGGAAGAAGATTACCCATCACTTCATAAAAATAATAAAATAGATGTCAAAATGACTAAAAGTTATTGCGAAAACCACACAACCATATATGGACATGATTGTAAACCAATATGGTGTAAAGAATGTGGTCACCTTAAAATATATCAAATAATAGTTACAGAAAAATCAAGAAAAATGACTCCAAAATTTGATAGAAAAAAGAAATAAGTGTATCAAAATATTTATGTAAAACGGACAAAGACAGGTAGTGAAGTACACCTTTGGGATGACAAAACAGGTTATTCTAAATTTCAATATAAATCATATGCTTATCTAAAATCACAATCAGGAACATATCGTAGCCTTTATGGTGACAAACTTAAAAAGGTAAATTTTTGGACTGGTGAAGATTTACAAAAAGGTAATGTGTTTGAATCAGATGTCCCAATTGAAACTCGTGTACTTGTGGATAATTACACAGATTCAGATGATATATCGGAAAGTCATCGTGAATTATTTTTCGACATTGAAGTTGAAGTCAAAGACGGATTTCCGAATCCCAAAAAAGCAGATAATAAGATTACTGCAATTGCTATTTATGATAAAGTTATAGATAAATATTCTTGTTTTGTTTTGGGTGATATACCTAACACAGATGTCGTAGAATCATTCAAATCAGAAGAAGAATTATTACAAAGGTTTTATCAGAAATATCTTGAAATCAATCCAACGATATTAAGTGGTTGGAATATTGATGGTTTTGAT
>Ga0209756_1000684_pt1 | contig 32943 bp, 59 predicted proteins | sample ETNvirenome_6_85_FD_184071 | JGI IMG/M metagenome (GOLD analysis project Ga0209756, IMG submission 184071) | Marine viral communities from the Pacific Ocean - ETNP_6_85 (SPAdes) (version 3) | ecosystem: Environmental > Aquatic > Marine > Oceanic | place: Pacific Ocean | collected 2013-06-19 | reverse complement strand
GGCAGAGCCCGGTGTTCTGTAGGATTTTCATGATGCCGTTGGCAACACGGTTATAAACATCCCAGCCGACTTTTTCAGCTGTCTCAACTTCGCCGTAGCTATGTTGTGTTACTCCAAATGTAGAGCTGTCACGATCAACTACGCGTCCGATCGGCGGTGCAATTTCGGGGGCGGTTGTATTCCCAGCTCGGTCAGTGTACCTAAAGGAACAACTAGCAGTAGGTGCAATAGCAAAGGCGCGGACCATGTCGCCAGCTCTAGCAATCTGTGCAGCTTGGTGTATTCCTTGGGATAAGGTTTTCACTAGTGTAATTGCTTCCTGAGTCGCAGGTGGAACCGGTAACTCACGTCCTAGATAGTGGTCTAAAGCATCAGCAAACTCGGCATAAGTGATGCCTTCAATCGCCAACAAGTTAGCCAGGCCAAGCATTCCCAGGCCTACCTGACGGTCACAAGCAGGGTGTAGATACTCACCTGAGTTACCTACATCTGTCTTACCGTGAAGGTCAATCAGTTCCTGCATTCCTTTCTCAAAGGCAGGCACAATGTCTTTAACTTCACACGCACCAAGGTTGATGTGCTCAAGCAGGCAAGTGCCACGAGATTCAAGAAAGACTTCCAAGCAGACGTTCGCGTAGATGCGATTGCCGTTCTCGTCGTAGCGAATCTTGGCTAGCCAGATATCCCCACGTTTAATACCTGCGATAATCTCGTTCTTAGTCTTAATGGAAGCTTCATCCCAACGCATCTGAGTGACGTTGACGCATCGTTTAACCCATGGCAGTTCAGCACGGGTGGCAAGGACGAAGTCAGAGATATCAGGATGATCAATGTCAAGGTGAAGCACGCAGGCTCCATTCTTGTAAACGCCACCACGTCTGAGGATCTCATTGATAGTGGAGTAGATCTTACCAAAGGATACAGGTCCTGAGGCCACCAAGCCCTTGCCATTCTCTTCTCCATAGGGACGGAGGTTAGACAAGTGAACGGCTACTCCAGCGCCGTTGCGGAGGGCATGGGAAGCAAATTTCCAGCTAGCTTCGATACCTTCTGGTCCTTCCATTGTGTCTTCAACAACGAAGACTGTGCAGCTGACCGGCAGTCTGCTCTCTGGATTGTTGAGCCATTCCTCAACCCGTCCAGTACGGGCGATTACATTTTCCATTGTGTGTTGTGAATGTTCGGTGTGATGATTACTTAGTGTCAACTGGTCTCTCCATCGGTCCTTGTTTTTGGACAACAAGATCCTCAAGGAACGGTGGCTTATAGGTAGGTCCTTTTAGAACCTTGCCATCATCCCTGAAGATTGGGTTGCCTGCTTCGTCTAGTTTAGATAAATTTGATTCGTATATGCGATGCATTGCCTCATCTAAATCGAGGTTATAAGTAGCGGCAAACTGATAACAAACAAACACCAGGTCTGCTAATTCTTTAAGTAAATTAACACGAGCTGATGTCTTGTGCGGATCCAAGATTAAGGCATCCACTGCATCAAGAAACTCTCTTGACTCTTCTTCTATAAGTCCTGTTTGCATAGCTAGTGTCCGTAGCTTCAAGAAGCCACACTGGGTGAGCCCATCAAACATATCTTGGTTGTATGTCTGGCGGAACTCCTCTGCTTGTTCTCTCAAGTTTGTCATTACTTATCTCTTAGGGTTATACGACCGCGTGTTAAGTCAAAGGGTGATAGTTCCACAGTTACTGTGTCACCGACTAGCAGCTGGATCTTCCTTGTAATGAGTTTTCCAGATGCACGACAGAGGCATTGATGTCCTTCAGGATCTTCAAGCTCTACGTTAAAGTATCCGTTACCGGATTCTTTATAGATTACACCCCTCGCTTCCACAACATGCTTCTTCTTGGCCATCAATCTTCAAATCAGTATATGTTTTCAGTAAACGTTGGAGTTCATCTCGGATGGCATGGCCACCTACAATTATTTCAATTGGGGTGTCCATAGCATCCTCAGTATCCTCGAAGACAACTAAGGTTGGTGTCTTCTCTACACCTAAGCTGCTACACCAGGCAGTCGTCTGCCCGGTGATCGTCTTAAATGGGAAGGTCTCAATCTCATTCTGAACCTCGACAGGTTCCTGAGACAAGTGGTAATGCAGCAGCGCACAGGGTTTGCACTCTGACTGCGTGAATAGAGCTAGTCCGTACTTAGGCTTTTGTTCCATCGGTGTAGTAAAAATCCCCGGTGCAGTTATTTTCGTTAGACGTGACGTGTGTGGCGCTGTGCTTATAACATTTCATACCCATGTGGTACTCAACATCTACTGGTTCACCTAGGTGAACTGTGTCAATCATACTGCATAGGATGAGCTTCTCGGCAGGCTCTTTACGTTTGTATTGCATCTCAGCAACGTAAGCTAAGTGCAGTACAAGGTTGCCAGTTGATGGCTCTCGTACGTTACGCATCTTAGGAAGGGAGGTCACACGTGCCTCCATCGTCCCTTGTACTTTAGGTTTCATTCTGCCTCTAGTCCAAAGAACTCACGGACTTCGTTGTATTCAGCTTGTGAATTAGCACAAACCATCCAATCAGATACATCGTATGGAAGTTTTTTCCCATAGCGAAGGATGCAGAAATGTGTGTCATCTAATGTGAACCACCAGGCAGCAGCATAAGGATCATCATTTAAGTGACCGTTCATTAGGTGTGGTGCACCTAGCTTCTTAACTAGTGTTTCATACATTGTCCTGATTGAACCCTGATTTGGCATGGCCATTTTTGATGCCATGTATCTGAGTGTTTTATCAGTGCGTGTCAATGATAATCTCCGTAGGTGGTAAGTAATCCTTGTTATCTAGGTAGGCTTCAAACAAAGCCTTCTGGCTACTAGGTAAGTAGCCATAGGCAAGGTTCTTGATCCTATCTAGGTAAAAGTTGTTAGGAAACGGGGCATCATCTAGCCCCGCTACATATGCATCACAGCAAAGATCGAATAGGTCATAGATGTTAACCATGACTGTATCTAGACAATCTTCACCTTCTCTAATGGACATTAGAAGTCCCCTTCTACTACGTTCTCCTCAACGATAGCAAGCTCTGCTTCCTCATAGCCTATTGCAGCAGCAAGAATGTTGACAGCGTCACGCATAATTGCTTCAACCTTATGATCATCCTTAGCAGCTCTTGACTCTTTCAATTGGTCAAACATGGACTGATCAGAAATCTTCTGACCACGTACACGAATGGCAGCGAAGCAAGGACGCATACCGTTCTTACCTTTCCAGGTGTCCAAGCAGATACGCTCTTCAAGCAGTTGGCTATCAAACAATCCCATTAGGCCAGTGAGTACACACTGAGACCACAGTGTTGTAAGGCCACTCGTCATCATTACCGTTACTCCCAACTCAGTTGTGAAGTAGAGGTTGAGCTTGGAAGCTTTGAATTCACCGATGTCATCAGCGACAGAGATTCCTGTCAGTTGAACGTCCCCGATACGTGACAGCGGCTTGCCTGTTTGAGGAAGCATCAGAGCCTTGTGCTCTTTCTCTCCAACGTATTCAAAGAAGACTGCCTCAGAATCCTTAACGATTCCGATGCCAATCATCATTGACACACTGTTGGAGTTATCACCAGCCAGCTGAGTAACGATGTCAGTGGAAGGTGCAGTTGGTGCAAGTGTCATCTGTGTTAGATATATAGGAACACACCCCTTATGGGGCACACGTGAATAAAGCGCCGGACACGGCGCTATACTTATGTAATCGGAAAATAACCAAAGTCTGCTAGATAAGCAGCAACTTCTTCTTGCGAAGCGTCAGCTGAATCAAAGTCTCTAAGCTTTGCTGCAAGAAAACTATGAATAGCTGCTTGATACTCCGTCTCAGAATTGATATCAATCTGAAGTGTCGGAATGTGTTTCATTTTTTAGAAGCTCCAATTGTTTGTCAGCTTCATCACGGATGAGAATCCAGAGAAGCGTTTCGGATGTGCCACGTTGCATAGCAGTGTGATGCACTCCCGCTCGGCACCATTGCTTGATCTCATCCATATCTCTGATAACTGCGCTAGCTGAGGCGGTCATTTGCAGACCCCCTGGAGTTGGGCAATTTTAGCTTGGGCACAGCATTCAACTACTGTCCAGCCTGTCTCTCCTGAGACCATCTTTTTGTCACAAAAATATTCGACAGCATCTTCGAGAAGTTCCCTTAGTTCGTGCGCTTGTTTTTTGGTTATCTGCATTCTTGTAATATTAATTTACGGGACTACTCCCACCATCTAATATAGCGCAGGACACGCCGCATGGGAAGTCAAACTTTAGTAGTCATAAATGAGGCTCCAGCAAATGCTGCGCCAACGATCAGAAAGACAAGTGCTAGTTCCATGGTGAAATTATGTAAGGTGTTCTCCAAGCTGGACAAGAGCGGTGATTGTTAGCACGACTATAGATGTCATAGGCCCGAACCATTTAATCATAGTCGATCACCATACACCTGGGATGATATTGCCAGTAAATGCATACGAAATAAAGGCACCCAAGATTCCAACCATTGCCCAACGACCGTTAGCTTTTTCAGCACGCTCGCCTTGGGTTTCAGAGACTTCCATCACAGTCATCTGTGGCTCACGCGCCCAGATGTTTTGTTGCCCGTGTTCGTTAGTTGTGACAGTCATTTTTTCTTAGTTGTTTTTGAGGTTATATAAGAAGCTTAACAGAACTTAACAGGGTATGCAGAGCTTGTTGAGGATACGCGAATATTCTTTGTATCGATCACTTGTGACGCTCAAGTTATGAGCTTGGTAGTGATGCACGGCTTTAATTATTAGCCGCACTTGCTCTTCAGTGAAGTCAGTCATTAGTCGATAGTTAGTCGTGTAGATAAGATTAAACTAGCATTTATATAATTAATAAAGAGTATAATTGCCGCAATGTGATGAAAGGAAGATTAGCAACACAGCGGATATTAGCTGAGCGGGAGCAAGGTGTAATTACCGATGAGATTGATAAGGAGCTTATGCCGCTTATAAGGCGTATATATAACAACTCTCAGCCAGGGGACCCTTCTTCTTTGACATTGCCTGTCGGTCCAGTATTAACGGATAGTCAGGGTAATCCTTTGCAAATGGCTATGAACTTAAAACCTAGTTATGTTCCTGCAGCACCCGTTAATATGTTTCTAAAAGAAGGAGTAGGCATGATGCCAGGGAATGGTGGGACATTTTCTGCCATCTCTGGCAACTCTTCTCCTTTAGCAAGAAGTATAGATTTCGGTTGGACATCTCCACAAGGACCGTCTGGAGATAGTGACGTCTGGCGGGCAGGTATAGACTATACACAATCCAAGGATCCAGAAATTAGAAAGCAAAGTCGAGACATAGACTATAAGACTTTATTAAGAGATGCTCAAGTAGAATTAATGCAGCGAGGTGGTTTAAGATCAGGAGATATTCTGCATAATACGCCAGTAGGTCAAGCTGAGGGTGATTACAAAAGAGCAAGAGCCTATATGCTGAATGGTTATGGAATGCCAGATGCTGGAGATGGATCGATGTATGCACAGATCCGTAGTGATGGGGGGTTATCTCCTGTTCAAATCTATAGTCCTGATCCTTCAATGATGAAGGCTCTTAATTGGACAATAAATAATGAAGCAATTCAGCGAGCACAGAGGCAGATGCCGGCGCCTTTTTAAAGAGGCTCGATCCTGACAAACAGGCTCCTCGGTGGTTCCTCGAAGTAGTCCATCAGATGAGGACATAGTGGAACTGCAGGGAACAGGACATAGTGTCCTGCTAATGCTGCATTCACTGCTGCATATTCAGGTGAGATGACAGTGAAGTCATACATCGAGAAGTCATTTTCCTGTTCAAGGTATTCCAGTTCAACAACGACATCATCCTCAAGGAATTCGTCTGCTTCATCTGCGTCATCAGTGAAGTGTAGTTTAATTTTTGTAGGGATAGTATCGCTTTTGAATTTACCTGATAAGCAGAGGCTACTGATAATAGCTTCTGTTGCATCATGCACCAGGGGTTCAGCTACTAGATCGAACTGTGGTTCGTCATAGCAGTAGCAGTTGGCGTAAGCTTTAGCAGCTTTCGGATGGTTATAAATTGCTGTGATTGTGTGGATTGTCATAGAGTTTCAGCTCACGTTTTGAATCGTAAATTGATAGATTGAACGGGTAGCAATAGATAAGTAAATGAAAACCTGCACTAAGTGCGGGCTTTCTAAACCGTTAGATGAATACTATATCATCAAGAAGTCTAGAAATAGACACGGTAGCTGTAAAGCCTGCTTCAAAAAATGTAGCGCTGAAAGCAGTAAGAAATTAGGAAAGCGTCACAAAAGAAGCATTAACTTGAAACGGAACTATGGAATAACCATAGAAGACTTTGACCAAATGCATGATGACTGTAATGGCCAATGCATTTGCGGTGCTACTAAAGGGAGATCCAATTCACCTGCTCTGTTTGTAGATCATTGTCACGACACAGGCAAAATAAGGGGCCTTCTATGTCACAAATGCAATAGTGCAATTGGTTTAGTAGAAGACCCTGATGTGTTACGTAAGTTAGCTGACTATATAGAATTAGCCAATACTAGGAGCAGTTAACGCTACTTCAGTAGTAGAATATGCTGCTAGATCCAATGGGAAATTATGAGCGTTACGTTCATGCATCACTTCCATTCCCAGATTTGCTCTGGTCAAAATGTCAGCCCAAGTGGGTATAACATTACCATTAACATCTGATATGCTTTGATTAAAGTTAAAGCCGTTCAGGTTAAAGGACATAGTCATGATGCCGATAGATGTCAGCCATATACAGACAACAGGCCATAGAGCAAGAAAAAAGTGAAGGCTACGAGAATTGTTGAAGCTAGCATACTGGAAGATAAGTCTTCCGAAGTATCCATGGGCTGCGACAATGTTATAGGTCTCTTCTTCTTGTCCGAATTTGTATCCTTTGTTTTGTGATTCAACTTCGGTAGTCTCCCGAATAAGTGACGATGTAACGAGTGATCCATGCATAGCAGAGAATAGTGAACCTCCAAATACACCAGCAACTCCAAGCATATGGAGTGGGTTCATGAGGATGTTGTGCTCTGCTTGGAACACAAACATGAAGTTGAATGTTCCTGATATCCCTAGAGGCATACCATCAGAGAATGAGCCTTGACCAAATGGGTAGACCAGGAAGACAGCGAAGCACGCAGCAACAGGTGCTGAATACGCTACTGAGATCCATGGGCGCATACCTAATCGGTAAGACAGTTCCCATTCTCGTCCCATGTAAGACACAATACCGATAAGGAAGTGAAACACAACGAGCTGGTATGGACCTCCGTTGTAGAGCCATTCGTCAAGACTGGCAGCTTCCCATATAGGGTAGAAGTGCAATCCGATAGCGTTGCTGGAAGGGACGATTGCCCCAGAGATGAAGTTGTTGCCCCACATAAGGGAGCCTGCGACTGGTTCTCTAATTCCATCAATGTCTACCGGGGGTGCAGCTATGAAAGCGATAATGAAGCAGGTGGTTGCAGCGAGCAAGCACGGGATCATAAGCACGCCGAACCATCCACAATAAAGACGATTCTCGGTGCTTGTTACCCAGTTGCAGAACTGCTCCCAGTCAGAAGTTGTTTGCTTCTGGAGAGTTAATTGAGCCATGAAAGATTAAGTTAGTTTGCGTTGGGTATGTATATCAGGGAGTGACCCTTACTGCTCTATTGTAAGTTAAGTTGTGTGTAGTTGAGCGATTGAGCTGGGCTTAAGATCGTCCCAGTAAGTAGGCAGGTGCCTATTGATTCTATTCACTGGGGAGACTGTGTAGCCTTCTACCAGTGAATCTGTATGTAGCCCTGCTAATTGTCGTTGTTCTTGTGTAGTGTGTGGATGTCTTAGACCGATGCCGTTCAAGGGAACTTTGCGGTAAGTGTGCGACATACTATCTCCAGCTGATCATCTTTAATTATATTTTGAAAGCAACACATTAGCGTCTAAGTTTACAAGATTTCATAAGTGATAGTATCTACACCAACAGGAGTAAGGCCGATAATATCTGCCGCACCCTTTGAGAGGTCGAAAGTGCGGCCAGTAATAAAAGGGCCGCGATCATTCACCTTTACTTGGACACAACGTCCAGTAGTCGGATAACATATCCTCAGTTTTGTTCCAAAGGGTAGGTGTTTATGTGCCACGGAGATGCCATCTTGATTGTAGATTTCACCGTTAGCTGTAGTTCTACCATGGAATCCTGGACCATACCAGGAAGCTACTGCATACTGTGGAGCAGCAAGTGTAGGTGTAGCTATGAGCAATGGAGCAGCTATAGCTGCAAGTAATTTTTTAAACATATTATTCCTGTATATAGTTAGGCCGCTGTAATTAATACAGCAACCTTAAGTCTAGCGATAGCTAGTTATACCGAAGCGAACTCATGTGCTAATTCCACAGCTCTCTTACTAGCAGTGCGACCACTGCCGAAGTTAGCTTTATGGAACTGAGCACCTGTGCCCTTACGCTTGGTGCTTGTTTCCACCTCGGTGACTGCATTAACTGCAGCCCACCAGGTTCCTTTGACGCCAGGGATATCCATCCCAAGTCCTTCTTCCCTAGCAAGGATCATCTGTCTGGTCTTGTAGTACTCAGTCAGATCCTTTTGTCCGGCTTCAACACCGTTCATCAGGTCTTCAGGTACAGACAGTTCCTTCTGATATAGCATTTCAAGGTAGCTACGGAAGTCACCGGGGTGAACAATCCGATTAGCAAGGAAGCGCATCTGCTCAACGTCTGCTTCAAAGGACTGACGTTGGGTGTCAATGCTTCTGATGAGACGATCAAAGTCTTCATTCACACCTTTAGTGTGTATGAGATTGACGCGGTTAGATGCTTCACGCTCGGCATAAGCCAGTGTGTTTGAGCACACCACACGTACGTTGGTGAACATGGCACCAACTCCAGTCATTCCGTCGTGACCTAGGAAGCCAACGATGCGTCGTTTGACTGTGTCGCCAGGGACGACTTCCGCCGACGCACCACGGAGTGTGGCAGTGAAGGCAACCTTAGATCCGTTCTGTAGAACGACGACGGTGTCCATGTCAACCTCCTCTCTGAGGAACTCGGCCATCCGAAGGAGCGCCTCGTTCTGAACGACCTCGTACCTCTTCGTGACCGTACCGAGTAAGTCGTTGTTATCACAACGGACGACTGCGTACTGGCCTGAAGCTTGGTATCGGGTTGAACCTCCGATACCTGTGGAATCAATGACTCCACATGGGTAGAACAGCTCTCGCCTTTCAACCGGGAATAAAGCTTCAGCTTTTTCAAAGGCCTCTCGGGCAGGGAGCGTTCCTTCAGTAACAATCCCCTTTCCGTGCCATGCTGCTTCGTTGTTTCCGAACCAACCGCTTGTGAAATAGGCAGGCATGTTTCAAATGTCATATAGGACAACCGTGAATAAAGCGACCGACAGGTCGCCATACAGTCCTACAGGCAAAAGCAGTACAGTGTCTAGCTCATAGTGAACTTATTTGAGATGATAATTAAATGATGCATTCGGTGCTGTATTTATGCTTTGGCATTCATTGCAGTAAGGCAGCGCTGTGACATCACAATATTTCTGAAGATATAGCGCCTGGGCTTTTACATAGAATTCTTGATGACTGATGTCGTTGTCAATACAGAACATTGCCATGGCCTTATGGCAGGCATCACGCAGCTTAACGGTGACTCGTTTCATAATTGAGACTTAGGTAGTTGCGTGGACATGTACAAGATAGGCATAGCAGCAGTGCAGCATCAAGTATCCGTTGATACCGTTCCCAGGGTAGGTAGCTTTATCAGCCTAGTATTCGCAAGGCTTTTACCCAGAATTCGCATAAAAAGCTACGTATGCTACGGCAATATCCTTATATATCTCTTTTTTTATTCACTCCTACTACTACCTATTTATTATTGCTTATATAAGGGAAGAACGTAGTTAGCGTAGCTTCTGTAGTAATGTCGCATTTCGTGCTTGATTACGTTAGAGTTATCAAAGCACAGCAATCTATATGGACAAATTCAAGAAGCAGTTAACAATAGAGGAAGTAGAGAATGCGGCATTAGATTTCTTCCCATTGCTGGAAGTGATAAGAAGAGGTATGCCGAAGGACAGCACAATGGAGGATACCTTGAAGGTGATGGAGAGTGTCTGTAAATTGGCAATGAAGCAGCGAATGCAGAAGGAAGAGGAGGATGAGGATAAGTTCGGGTTCTTCAAAAAAGGGTATGATCCAGAGGATGAACCAGTAGTTGAAGAGTAAATGGAACGTAGATCCTGAGGCGCCAAGTACCCTACTCCGCTTGATCAGTGAGTTAGAAGGTGCGTGTTACATCCTTGATTGCCTCGACGAGACAGACGAGGAATTCAATTACTTAAAGACTATGATTAGTAAGTACTATAAGCAATACTTTCGTCATCCTCATCGTGATTAAGCGTAATCATCTCCTACTTGAGCTGAGAAATTCAGTTTATTGTGACGGCTTTGGTACATATCATTATCAGTCTCAGTGCTAGCCTTGTTGTTAGCAACAGGTAGCTCTGAGTCAGGATCTTCTACTTGATTATTTTCAGTAGAGGCGCCACCTTTATAGAAATTAAATGACTCTTTGGAGCCATTTAGATAAGCTTGGGTACGTTCTTTAGCATCTTGGACAGCTTCTGACTGTGGGCTTGTGGGTGATGTATAAGATGAAGTTCTCATCTTAGGTTCTATCTGAGGTGCTGGATCAGCTTGAGCTTCAGGGATATCCTCGCCGTTTCTCTGCTCTAGTTGACTGCGAAGGTCAGCAAGTTCTTCAGACATTTGATAATCACGGAACTGACCGTGAACGTCGGCGCCTTTTCTACCATCTAAGATTAGTTGGTTATAAGCTTGGTCCCAATACTTGGTGCCTTTGCCGTAGTCAGCGCCAGGCTTACCTCGTTGTTCGGCTAATATTTTAGCGTGGTGTTCGACAGTTTGATTGCCTGCCCAGCCCTTCAGTCCAAGCTCTCGGCCTTCTGTTTTCTTGTCATAGTCAGTTACTCTATTCTCTTCCCATTGCTTGTATCCGCCACTGCCGTATCTAGCCATTTCAGATTCTACGCATAATATATTTATTATAAACTGAATTAGTTATTTCTACCTTGTAGATCTAGAATAGAGTTGCTAAGGAAGGAATTGGATGCATTCTCGTTATCATCACTTTGTTTGTTATAGAACGTAGGCTGATTGTCACCCTTATTGGTCTGAGTAGCGGTGTTATTTTTGTTAGGACCTTTAGAGTGCCTATGGGTTTTATCGTAATTATAGAAAGGATGCTCACCTGGGTCAAAGTCTTGGTAGGTTGACTTACGAGTTTCTACACGCTCTTTAGCTTCAGCAACATGGGGTGAATCCTTAAATGGCCCTGTAGATCGCAAATCTCCGTAAGCAGCATCCTTGTTGTAAGTATTATCGTTACCTTGCCAGCCATATTCGGTATTTACTTGATCTCTTCTCCTAGAGGTGCGTCCTTCTCCCCTCCAACCAGTTATTTCATCATAGAGGCCACCGCCACCTTTAACATTCTTATCAATCAATAAAGAAGGGTTGTCATCTAGATGTTTAACAATCTGGTCATTTGTAAAGCCTGCTTTACGAGCTTCTGTATAGTCTCTATGGCCAAAGTCAGCACCTTGTCCGAAGTCAGACTTTAGAGTAGATAGGTCTTTAGCCATTGCATCATATATATTAATCTATATCAATTATAGATGACACAGATTATCTTGGCTTAAATCATTTAGGCTCCAGAGGCCATGTTAAATGCATACCTATTATTAGGATGCCTATAACAAATATGACATAGAGAATAGGCATTACATTAGTCTTCAGTATTTACTGTGCCGTAGAGATTCGGACGAATCTTTCCGTACCCAGCTTTGATAGCAATTATCTTGCCGATAGCTGAGATCTTATCGTAGTAAGCATCAAAGATGTCAGACATTCTGTGTGCTCGTACCATATCAACAAAGGTGTCAGCACCTATTTTGTACTCTACCAAGTGTGTATCTGTAGGAAGCTTGTGCTCCTCCATTTTTTCTATATCAACACCTTGCTCAAGTACTTTGCAGTCGTACTTAGCGGCGTCTTCAGGTTGAAAGGTAATCGTCATTTAGTGGTTAGTGATTTTTCTTTATTGTACTAAAGTACTTCAGGTTGCCCAACGACTTGAGTCCATGCAATATCCTGGGCTCTATCGTATTGAGCTGTGAAGACGGGCATAAATGCAGTCATAGCTGCAGTGAGGTCAATGATCGAAGCACGATCACTTTTATCTACTGCTCGTTGTAGTTCATCCATAAGAAATTCAAGGTGGCCAATATGGCTGAATGCATCGTTAAGATCATTCATCACCTTCCAGTTGTCGTTGCCGATGTCTATAGTTTCAGTCATGATTCTTCAAAGCGTTCTGTGTATTCGTCACCAAGTTCTTGGTCTGTATAGTCAGCGTATTGTTTTCGCATGTAGAATTCTACAAGATAAAGATCTTTGTAGTCCAGTTCATCGTAGTAGTCTTCAATGAGACGTTGAATCATCTCATCGCGTGTCAAATTAACAGTAGTCATAAGTTAATCAGGTTATAAGAAAACCTCTCCCATAGGAGAGGCAGGTGTCAGTCAGTGTGCGTAGCTCAAACGGCTACGGCAGACCTCTGGAACTTAACAATTGAGTTTGCGTTTAACTCGTTTCACCTATGCAGTCGAAAGCCTTTGCACCCCCTTGAGGCGACGCTAACGAGGCTTGAACTCGTAATGCAGCCTTGACAGGGCTGAGTGATTACCAATTTCACCATAGCGTCTGGTGGAGGTGTGGGAAGTCGAATCCCAGTCCTACATAGATGGCCTAGTTTAAGGACATTCGGCAGGTCCCATAGTTAGATACTAGCTATATTAGGTAAAGAATAGAAGAGTGATTCCATCGACACATATTGTGTCAAGGTCGGAATTACTTCCGTCATGTTGGACAGCTAGAGATCCGTAATAAATAGGATCATAATCACTGGCTAATTCAATTTCATTACTCGTCATCTCTTCAGTAATCTTTTTAGATATCTCCTCAGCGGTGAGTGGAGTGTCTGATTGGAAATTAGCTTTAAATCCAACTATGATTTCACCTGTAACTATATAGTCGTAGGTTTTTATAGCAGTTGTAGTTGTCATTTGTTCTTTAGCGATTTGGTAGTTGCACCCGAGTCCTACATAAATGCCCCAGTTTAAAGTGTCGTTTGGGAGGACACCGATTGTGCTTATTCAGTATAAGCGAACACTGCCTTCAGTGAGGATGCTGAGGACTCATTAGGATAAGCCTCAATACACTTGAGGGTAGCCCCTTCCTCCTGTGCTCGTTGCTCTAGTCGTTCCACTTCCCAGTCGACATTAGCAACCAAGTGCTCATGCCATTCAAGGGTAGTGGATACACCCTGAGTTACTCTCTCAAGGACACTACGGATGTAGATGAGGTGACGTTTGCCTCCATGCTCCTGTAGATAAGCCTTAGCTTCTCTGTAGGTAGGGAAGTCAGTCACCATCTCACCTCCGTTACGATTGGTTCCCCTCAGTCGGAAGATTGAGGTAGGCTCTTCCTTGCGAAATAGCTTACGAATTTTCTGAAATATATTCATAGTCCTTTTCGATTGACAATGATTGTGATAGCGCCCGTTAGGGCGCAGTGATGTCTTCAAATACCAGTCCGACGTCACCGCACTGCTTAATGACAGTACGGAGGTAGTTATTGAGAATTTTCGCATTAGGGAATATCATACCTTCTGCTATTAGCTCATAGTAGGAGAAGTAATAGAGGTCAACCGATGTCATCCCAGGCTCTAGATTCGCTTGGATAGCTTCAATCAGATCAGGGTATTCATCTGTACTTAGTTTTAAACCTTCGTCATCAGTCCCAGGAGCCCACAGAAGGTACTCTTTAGCACTCATAAGTCAGGTTGTTCAGTAGGTAGTCTTCGTAGCCTTGCTCGTCGTCCTTAAGGGCTTCAGCAAGGATCTCTTCTTCAGTCATGACGCAGACCTTGCGTTGTTTCAATGTTTCAAATATTTTGATATTCATAATAGACAATTAAACGTCTGTATTAATATTACAAAGAAACACCGCTAGTGTCGCTACGAAAAATAACAGAAGGGTGACATAAATAGTGACATAGACGATCGTCATTTCTCAACAGATGCGATCTTTCTTGAGATCTTCTTAGCTTTCTTAATGAGCTTCTGTGCTGATTCACGGTCAAGTGTTTCTTGAGCTTTAGTGAATACAGCAGATAGCTTGTGAAGTTGCTTTTGTAGGTTCATGTGATATGTCTCCAAACATTCTCAGGGTAAGCCTCCCAATAAGGATCGTTCTTACGTAGATGTACTGCTTAAATTTGTTCAGTGGTTAATAACACATCCATCAGACAGGTATACATAGCATCCCGTGCTGCTCTGATATGTGTTTGGTCATAGGGCTCTGAGCCACACCACTTCTGTAATGACTGATTAAGTGCGAAGTGAATGAGCCTCAAAGTATTGATGTCCATCTCTGTGCGTACAAGCACTTCTTCCTGGTCAGGCATATCTAATAAATAGAAAGCTAATTCTATTTTAGTTCTTATTAAGAATTAGATAAAATAGAAGGCGAAGATGTTGGCAACTCCGGCACAATACCGGCGTTAAGTATATGTGAAGTATAGAACAGTAGATGAATGGAACCGTGCTGCTAATCTCTCCTTTAAACGTTTCTTTACATATTTAGATGAAAGTGATCTTACTACTGAGTAGAAGGATCAAATTTTCTACTGTATAGATAATATAGGAACAACACCTGAATGGATGTAGTTTAATAGTAGCTGGTAGGTTGTCATCAGAATCTTTACAGTTCCAATGACTCTCCTTTAGTAATAGCTGTATCTACACGTGTGGCTATTTCAAGCATCTCAAGCATGAAGTGGTTAACAATGTCCCACTGTTCGCCTACTTCTTTGGAAAGGGTGCCTGTTCCTACATCTTGACGAATTAGTTCTTCATCAATCAATTCACGAATTATGTCTTGGATATAAGTAGTATTCATTAGTAATTAGTGTGATGGAATTCCTTTAAGCATTCCTTAATGATTGCTTTAAGTTCTGCGCGTTCTGCTGTAGTGAACACTGTTAGTGCCTCAGCAGGGCGTGGTACGTATGAAGATGGTGGTTTATTCGGAGTAGTCAATGGATTGTTAATAACTTCAATTGAAACAGCTTGAGTGTCCATTATTCTTCAGTAGAAAGTGCGAATAAAATGTAACCAGTGATAGCGCAGACAGTGACGCCAATCAATATGTAGTCTAATAAAATCATTGTTCAGGTTGCGGAAAAATAATAAAAGACCCCCTGAACACAGGGGGTATGGTGAGTTACCAAGTGCCAGCGGGAACAGGTGTCTGATCCACTTTGGGCGCTATAGTAATTTTAGTCACTTTGTTGACAGCCTTTTCCCCATCCTTCTTAGGTGAAGGTCCAAGTCCACCATCCAGGATCTGAACAGACTTAAGGCTAAGTTGAGGACGCTTCCGGGGGAAAGCTTCAACTTCACCAGTCTCAGGATCAGTCTTGGTGTAGAACTCACTAACCCCTTTGATGTGGCCAGTGAGTGTAACTTGACGACCCTTAGGCAGGAAACCCTTCTCAAAGAGGTTCATCAGGTTCTCGGAATCGGTGAAGACTACGTCACATTCCTGACCTTCCTTGGTGAAGGTAGTGATCAGGGTGACAGACAGGAACTTACTGCCCTCGTAGGTAACGATCTCAGCATTGGAAATTCTTCCAGTTACTGTGAATGCGTTGAACTGGGCATAGTTCACGTAGGCTTGGTCGGTTGTCATGCTTTATTGCATAAAGAACACAACCCGAAAAACCTCCCGACAGGGAGGTATGGGAAAGGCTGCTAATCCTCCTCAGGTTCTACCGGAGGTTCATGCGATTCCTTGTACTCAGGGGTCCAAGGTGCATCACAAGGACAGATAGGAGGTTCCATATCAGTTAGCACATAACGTGAAGTCGTTTTCACCGAAGGACACGCTTTGGAGCAATTGATGTGCTGATTGAAGAATGCCTCTGTCGGTAGCCCATCCAACAGCATCTTCAGTTTTACCCTCTTTAGCTAAGGCAGTTGCGACAGCGTCGTGATAGTGACCCATATTAGAGAGGATCATCAAGGCAAGAATCTTATGAACCATGGGATCTTTGCACTTGGCGTAGATCTCGTCCTTGGTATCTGCAGCGAGTTTTACTAACTCATCTTCAGTGTAACCAGCGTACATCACCTCGGCTGATTTATATTTAGTCTCAGGCTCAGCTGTTTCCATCAAATCATGAAGGGCAGCTGTAGACATTGATTCAGGGAAATCCATTTGAATTATCTAAAGGACACAATGAAAAAAACCCTCCCGAAGGAGGGCTTAGAACGATTAGATTGCGGCTGCGTATAAGTGTGCCTTTTCTGCAGAATCTACAAATGAGAGAACATCGTATTCACGAATGGGGGCGTAGCCATTGTCCATAACGTAGATGTTCATTTCATCTGTAAGGTAGTTTTGCGCTTCTTCGTTCATAGGTTCAATCAATGTAATTCCTTGGATACCGTAATTAACAACGATTTGAAAATCGGCTGTGATAGCCATAGGAATCCCCACTCTTAATGAACAATCACCCAAATACCTTCCGACAGGGAGGCAAAGGGCTGTTCATACTGTAGTTAGAACATAGAGTTCAGTTGAGTAAGTTCCTCTAGGGAAGTATGGGTTGCCAGATAGTTGGCAGTAAACTTAGATCCCTTGCTGCGGAGTTCCTTAGCAATGTCAAGTTTCTCATTGAAGCTACGCTGCGCCTCGTTGTCGTGGAAGCGACTGCGGTTGCGTGCTGCTTTGCCTGTTTCTGGGCAACGGTTTGAGGTATAGACCATGTTCTTTTCCTTAGGAATATTGTGTTCGTTTTGCACCTAATGGTGCACTGTTTTAAAGGGACCCCTAGTTAGGGATCCCTTTAGTTAGTCTACCGGACTGCCTCTACCAATTCTGGTTGTTCAACATGAAGATGTGCTTTCGCTGCGTCTTTGCAGAAGTCTGTGACTTCATCTGATTTGATGGATAAGTATCCGCCGCTTTCGAAATCCAAGTGTGTCTCTTCTGTTATGTAATTTAGCGCTTCTATCGACATCGTGTCGATTTTCGCGAAATCAGAGTTTCCGGTGTCAGTGAAAAGAATGAAATCTGCCATAGTCTGTAGCTGCACGAGGTGAGGGTTTACAAGAACCTTTCGGTTCAAACCCCTAATTGGGAGGCGAACGCCTCCCTATAGTCCAGTCTTGAGATAAGGCTGTTAGTTCTGCAGCTCTAACAGCCATATGTCAGTTGTTATTCAGTTTTAGGTATTCAGTTGTTATTCAGTTGTTATTCAGTTGTTATTCAGTTGTTATTCAGTTGTTATTCAGTTGTAAGTTGTTGCAAGTATGGGAGATTTGTACACAAACCAGCCTCCAATGCGGTGTCGAGCCGCATCAAGTACTGGAATTACGGTGTGCCTATTCCTGTATGCAACTTTACAGCCAAGCCATGTCAGTTCGGAAGTAAGGATTACCAGGGCTATAAGCCTTAGGGTAAGCCATTTGGTGTGCTCATGCAGGTATGTCTTGTAGAAAGTGCCGACAGCTATTCCAGCGTCATACACCTTCTCACAGAGGCCTGCAAGCATGTTCAGTCCGAACAGGATGGTGGTGACAGTAAAAATTTCTCCGCCTATAACGTATGCACGTGCGGCGAAGGTGGTGATTGGTTCCAGAATATGGAACAACATTGTTAGGTTTAACATAGGATTGCTCCATTGATAGGTTGTTTGGGATGCCTGGAGTCGAACCAGGGTCACCGGTTTATCTTTCCGTTGCCTCTGCCACTGAGCTACATCCCATTGTGATCAATTCAGCTGTTCCTAAAAACAGCATAAACGAAAATACCCCCGGACACGGGGGCAAATGGTTTTAATTAGGATCTACAACAATAGCTTTAGCCTTGTTTGGGAAAGGGAGGAATAAAGCAATAGGTAGATTATTGGGGAGCTGCAACAATAAATTGAATGTTACAAAAAGGAAGAGTAACAATGGTTTCAATTGATTCAGCTCATATGCCTTCAATTACTGCATAGGTGATAACTATGGGCAGTAAGGCTAGTAGGTAAATCATAAATGACTTATAAAGGACATCCCCATGAATACCCGCCAACAGGCGGGCAAGGGGCTCAAGTAGTTGTGTCTTCTGTGGCAGGAAGTATTCCAGCTTTAGTGCGAACTTTGACAAGTTCAGCTTCTAGTGATTCCAGTGCTGATTTATAACGGTTAATCCTGTTCTCAAGGACCAGGACTTCACGTTCAGCATTCTGTTTCAAAACCTCCTTATACTGCGAATCACTAACCACAAGTACATGTGACTGGGGATAGCTAGTAGTATAAGGGCTGGGAGAAGTAGCTCCGAATGTGGTAAAGGCATCAAACAAAGAGTTCATAGTTAATATCATAGAAAGTTAATTGGTCAAGAGATTCCTAATTGATCTAATGATCTTAGGAAGTAGTCTAGATCTATCATTCTTAGTATTAATGGGGGAGGGTACGTGAGAGACTTTGTCCTTCCCGTTCTCTGTAAGAGAGTCCCAGGTGAGATTATCAAGGCTGTTGTTATGCGAGTTGCCATCTAAGTGACGACACTGAAGGTTGCCTTCAGGAGGCTCGCCTACAAAGGCCATTAGGATTAGTCTCGATACCTGGAAGTCAGTAAGTTCACTATTCTTAGAAAGTGTAACTTTGAAATAATTTCCGTTAGCAGTAAGTATAGGCTTACGGATAATATCTCGCCGAATGCCACGAACAGTGCCTTTATCAGATACTTCGTATAGGCCTTCGTAGCCAGGTATAGGTTTGAATGCTTCAATCATATAGTTAATCTAACAGGGAAAGAATAGCAGGGCAGGTAGGGAACCGAACCCTGCTTGTTTATTTATAGCCCATCTCTGCACCTGAATTTGACAATGTTAGCAACTTCAGTAGCCGAGAGTACACGTTCTGCAGCAGCAGCTTCTAGCTCCGCTGCAACTTGTTTATGAGGGTAGTTTAAAACGATTTGATTGATAGCATCTTTAGGCATAATGTTAGCGATAAAGCTAGTGAATTTTGCCTTATCTTCTACCAGGGTGACATAGGACAGACGTCCTTGCCTCTTAGCAGAACAGTATTGAGCTACATGAATCATTTCATGGCGGACAGTGGAGTGAGCCTCCATGTCAGCCTTACCATCAGTAATAGTAACTTTGCAGATGTCTATGGTCATAGTAGCTGGACTGAAGGTGCCATATTGGCCCTTACAATTGGGACCATTAGCTTGAAAGGTAATGCCCAATTCTTCAGCAAGCTCTACAAGTTCATAGGTGCCCGCATCAAGATCTCTTGCATACACAGGTGCAGCAATAAGAGATAGAGCGAGTACAGTAACTGCAGTTACTTTTGATACAATCATAAGATTAACTTATATGATGGGCATGAGTGAATAAACCCTCCAACAGGAGGGCAAATCTTCTTTACTCCGAGACCTAATTACCCGTCTTCATTATTTGGAAGGATATGGATTAAGGGGTCACAAGTAGGGGGGGCCGCTTCCAGAATCATCTCAACGAGTTCGGTGAATTCTGAATCCGTATATAAGTCGCGTGGAATGTCGTCAACAACTTGTTGAGCTTCCAAGCAACTGAATACTGCGGCAGTAGCTAATAAGATAGGGAACATAATATAATAGTAAGAGGTTTAAACCTAGTTTAAGAGGTTCATTGATGTCTAAGTTCGGTAAACTTTTTAATAGAGAAGATAGAGATCTTCTAAATAGAAGGCATCGTGGTTATGATGACATGTCATCTGAAATAAGTGCTGCTGAAGTAGAAGCAGCGGCATGGATGCTCGCAAAGCTACGTCCAGACCTTGCAGATGACGCTCTTAAAATTGTTGCTCAACGAGGTGAAGCACTCGATTTCAGCAACATGCCAGGAATTAAATTATATGGTGATGAAGGTGATAGAGATAATTTAATGGATGAAATTAGAGACAATGCACCAGGCATTTATCGTGCACCAGCTCGCGAAGCTGTAGAAGCATTCTATGGTATTAAACCATTAGAAGAGCCTAGAGCACGTAGGAAGAAAATGCCCCGTATGGCGGGTGAAGGGATCAATAAAGATCCCAGAGTAGAACGTCCTAAACAGGACAACCCTGCTATTTACAGTGATGCACCAGCAGGTGTTAGTTCACCAGCACCAGGTGCAGAGTCTCTACCTTCGTCAGCAAGTCCAATAGCTTACGAGGACGCTAATGCTCTTCGTAGACTTTTGAATGAAGCTCAAATCGAAGAGGATATACGTGGCCAGGCAGCAATGGATGCTTATTACGGCCATAAAGCTGAAGTAGATGATTATTGGGAACGTGAAGGTATCACTAAATATCACATGACTGGAGGAACGCCAGAGAATGATGCTCTTGCTGGCTTAGGTGTAAAGCCAGGTCCTCGTCTACTACAGAATATGGACTATACATATACTGAACCAGAACAGGTGTACATTAAAGGCCCGAGACGTGACATCAGTAGTGTTCAAGAACGTGCTCAGCAGGTAGCATCAGCAGCTACAGTAGACGAAGTAATGACACGTCTACAACAAAGAGTTAATGCTGCTGAAGCCCGTAAAAGAACTAGTCCTACATCAGAAGCGACGGAGCTTGAAGCAATGGAGAGGGTTATTGCCTCCCATGGTGGCGTAGAAGCCATCAATCAAAAGATTGCACAAGCTAAGGCTACTGATGCTATGGATGATCAGATAGATGAAATCGTATCTGGCAAGAGGACTAAGAAGTCAGGTGGTAAAGGCCTTAAGCAAAGACTTGAAGAAGCCACAGGTTCTGTAGGTAATAAAGCAATGGAAATAGATGAAGCTATTCAGAAAGAATTCCGAAAGCTCTATGGTCTTACTGATGATGGGGTAGCATCACGTCCTGATAATGATCCAATAAAAATGGCGCAATATCTAACTGGTAGATATATGCATCCCTCTCATCCAAAGATGGGAGGTCCATATGATTTTGAGGATACAAGGGCAGGACATGCTGCATTCTATGGCAGTAGAGCAGCACAAGCTGGCCTGATGACAGGCGCAGGTGCTGGTTTATATAACCTTACTAATTCAATGATGGATAAGTTTGGTGGACCAGCAGATGAACCGAGTCCCACTGAACTTAATCCGGGATACTAAAAAACCCCCTCCGAAGAGGGGGAATAGGGATCTATGCAGCTTCCGTATCAGAAACTGGAATGAGGATTTCAGCTTTTTGACTAGAAGTATCCTTATTAGCATTAGCAGTCTCTACATTCTGGTCCTTTGAGGCCCAGCACTTGAGACTTGCAAAGCTGCCTCCAAAAACAACGGAATCTATAGTTCCGTCGTTATGTTGGATTCCGATATCAACGATATCGTATTGAGGATCCTTCGTTTCGACACGCTCAAACACACGTGCTTGAACATTGTCCTTAAAGAAAGGAAGTTTGAATAATCCCATTAATTACTCCATAAAGAACACCCTAAATTGGGCACACTATGGTATACCGCCCGACAGGGCGGCATACAGTTGGTTAACTATGGAGATTGGCAACTGCCAACTCAGCTTCAGGTGTCAGAGTATATGAGAAAGATATCTTCCTACGGATACCATGGTGATCAGGTTTTATCACTGTCATCTTCTGCTCATTAGTAGCTGTGATAACACGAGTAACAAACCGAGCAGTGCGTCCAGGAGCTAGGTCCATTGTGTGAATGATTAATTACACAAAGTAAAAACCCCCCGAGGAGGGGGGAATAGGGTTAAGCCTCAGTGAGTTCTTCACTAAGTTGAACCTTAGTAAAGCCACCGGTATCTACCATCCAGCTATAAAGTCTCAAGAGACCTTCTTCTGTAGGATAGACGTTAGACTTCTGCTTATCTGCACGAACGGCATGGAAGCCATAGTCGTCAGAGTAGAAGTCCCAGACTGAAGTACCTTTGGCTACGGTCTTACTCAGACATCCAAGGATTTTCATGAGGGTTACTCATAAAGGACATAATGACTTAAACCCCCCGATAGGGGGGAATAAGGGTTATTGGGCGGTGTAGCGTGTTAACTTCGGTTCACCAAAGTTTTGAATAAAGCTATACCACTGTTCTCTACGCATTCTGCGAGCTTGACGCTCAGCAGCTTTACGGCATTCCTCAATTGCATGAGTAGAGGCAGTTCCCTTATTGGCGGGAATGAGGATTGGAGCACGTGAACGCATTGGTATCACAGCTAATGGACATAAATGAAAAAACCCCCCGACCGGGGGGCATGGAGCTGTTAGCCAACTGAGGCGTAGTAGTTCTCGTTGACAACAGAAACTACTCGATACATGAATTCAGGGAATTTAGTCTTGCAGTATTCCCTAAGGGGAATTGCAGATTCGAGGTTACGGGGAGGCCAGAATGTTTCCATCCAGCCTTGACCGTCTTTCCTGTTGATTTCGATAACGAACTGTAGATCCATTGTGATCCTATAAAGAACACAAAGGGGAAAACCCCCCGACAGGGGGGGCATGGGGGTTACTTATAGAGATAGCTGTCGTCCTCGAAGTCTTTAGCGACTTCGATAGCGAGCTTACGCAACTCTGTTTGGTACTCAACGTCGCGTTCCCACCTTTCGGTGGTCACGAACTCTTCACACCAGGCGAGGAACTCGGAATCACCAGTTACGGCGATAGTTCCGTCCCCGTTATCGGTGATGGTGGATACGTTAGGCATAATAAATATGCAAAGAACACAAGTGAAAAAACCCCCGGACACGGGGGAGATGGTTATTTAATAGCAGCGGGCATGTTCAAGCATTGCTCCAAGTAATAGACAGATTCTCTTGGGAAGGTCCCAACGATATTGTCAATATGTTCGTGGAGACGCTTGTCTAGCTTACGCTGCTTCTTGTCAGATTTAGACACTTTAGTAAATGTAAATTACACCAATAAATAAACCCCCAGACATGGGGGAATATTGCTGCTTGTTACAGTCAGTCCAAGTTTAGCTGTTAAAAAAAAGGATTATGCATAGCCCGGAGGGCTATACAGTTGTGGACGTTAAAAAACCCCCCGGTGAAGGGGGGTAATGTGTTAGGAAGCTACAGCTTCCTTAATGGTCTTACGGACTACGGAGGGAGTCTTGCGGACATCCCAACCGGAATCCATAAAGCGAGTGATGGCAGTCTCGAAGAGAGCTTCATTCGCGAATTCTAGTCTCTTACCGGAGTTCGAGGTGGCGTAAAAGTCACCACAGGCTCCTTTCACGAATTTGTAAGTTGCAACGTACGAGGAAGTCTCGTTGTTGAACTGCTTACGGAGTGAAATGGTCTTCATGGTTGTAACTAGAAATTGAACATAAAGACTTAAACCGCCAGACATGGCGGTGATTAAGGCTGTTGATTCAGAGACAAGCGACAGTCACGAGAGAGTAGAACTTATCTACGAAGCAAGTGATTGAGGAAATCTCTGACACAAATGAAAAAACCCCCGAACACGGGGGTAATTGGATCAGAACAGATCATCGCTTAACCAGCCGATGATCCCACCGGCTGTGAGGCAAGAACAAGCGGCCACCGCCCACAGCCAAGGTGTTGTCCAGCTCCAGACAACGAAGTGTCTGATTGGTGGAACAAAAGCAATCAGAATGAGTGCGATTGTCCAACCCAGAGCTGTACCGAAGAGGGCAGCGGCGGTGTTGATGCTCATGTTGTTGAACATTGTGTAGTTGATTAGAATGTGTGGACACATGGTTCAATAGCGTGCAACAGCACGCAATACCCGATTAAGTCGTGTAACGACTTAAGATATAAACTTCCGCTTCACAGATGTGAAAGCGATCGTTATGGTTTCTGATTGACAAGTGTTAACAATACGAATTCGTATCAGTTAACATAAGTAATCAGATGTCGTACAAAAGTGAACGCGTGATGAAATCACAAGTGAACATCCGTTATCGCACGTGAAACGTGCGTTGGCTGTTGATGTGAGCACGCGAAAGCGAGGGAATGCAACCGCGTAAGCGGGGGCAACCCGAGCTAGCGGGCGAGGTAACACGAGTGAGCGCAAGCGAACAACAGTTCAAGCCTGTGTTAGCAGCACTTGTTGCTCTCCCTTATTTTTTTGTTTGACCACCCTTCGGGGAACAGAGGGTATTAAGCACGTCTAAAATTTCATATCAATTTTGACCTCCTATAGGGTCTTTTTCGCATTAAATAATTATTATTAAGAATATTTAATACGTCACTATAGTGAATGGCTGTGTAGATACAGATGTACTACTGCCCACAGCGGTTAAAAAGCCCGTGCTTATTGGAGTCAGGGGGTTTTGCTACGCTAACTACGGTAGTTTCCTATATACCTCCCTTTTAATTCCCCCCGTCTCCCCCTATAAGCAATTAATTTAGAAAGGGTTAGTAGAGAAGGTAGTTAACGTAGTTTTGTAGTTTTTGTAGAATATAAACAATAGTGTATTTGTAGATCCGATGGCACAAAGAAGAGGGCAAGGTGGAAGGACGCGTTATGTGCCTGATCCGGTAGAAAGGGAAGTTATCCCTCATACACGTAGAGGCCAGGGTGGGAGACGTCCTTCCGCAAATGCCACAAGTTCTGCCGCAATAACTGCTTCGGCTGGCAGTGGCCAGTCACGTTACGTAGATCCTAAAAAGGAGCCTGCATTGGCTGCAAGGTTAAAAAAGGAGGCCGGCGAAGAGGCACAGGAGACCAGAAATAGGTTGGAAGATATGGCGGCGCTTAATGAAGATGAGACTGGACCTAACCCTTGGTATAGAGGAAGTGGTACACGCTCTTCTCAGAAGACTAGCCCTGCTGGTGTAGATCAAACCGGTACAGATATGGGTTTCAATTGGGATAAATTCAACGCTGATCTAGGTGTAGATGTACGCAATCCCTTTACATCCGTTCAGCTTCCAGAGACTGAATCACAATTTAACCCTGCATTGAGCGGTAACTACGCAGATGCCTTCACTGGAGACAACGCGTTAGGTGAGAAATACGCAAATATAGAGACGATGCAGTCTGCAAATGAAGCAGCTGCCCAATTTGATTGGGGTTATGGCGGAACTGAGATTCCGTTTACATCCTTTGAGACCCAATTGGACAAAGATCTAATAGGTAAGTATGCAGGTAAGGATGGACTTAAGATGGGGTTCGCCCAGTTCGACAAAGAAACACCGGAAACGGAGCAAGCGGCGACAAAGGTCAGAGGCAGAGGCTTAAGGAATGATGGGTTACCGGGCAGGAGAGGCCGGTCAGGCGTAAATGACACCGATTTTGCCCGTGATTACGGCGAATCAATGACATCTGCCCCAATGACCGACGAAAGGCGCCGTCAAAAGGACGCATTCTTGAATGCAGAGGACAGTATGGCGGGTATTAGGGCCTCACAAGCGGAAATTGGACGCGGATATGCAGGTGGTCAGCACATGCTGCGCACTGGTGACGGTAAAGATGACTATGTAACGATCTCTGCCGCTGATGCTCGTGCACATAGCGATGGCAGGAAGAGTGCACAGGAGTTAAAAGATGAGTATGTGTCGGATTTGGTAGAAGGTAGGAAGGTGATTTCGTCAAGTTCTGGTAGTGAGGTAGATCCAGAGACCTCCGGTAAGCTGTTCCCAAGTGATGTTGCGGGTATTGAAGATAATGGACTACAATTAGCAGGCCCACAGCGGGAAAATTCACTCTTAAACTGGTCAATCAATAATAATGATCCTGTTTCGATTGATTATGGTAGTACGTGGAATGATTCTTCTACGTTAGCTGGGAACCCTACTTCATTTGACCCATTGAACAAGGGTATCGAGGGTACTATCTGGAGTTAATTAGATATCCAAACTTAATACAATAGGTTTAGGTATATAAGTAAAGAATGTGTCTTTAGAAGATCAGCAATTGTTTAGTGACGCGGATGATCTGCTCTCAAGCAACGTATCGGTTAGCAATGATCCTAATCAAGTACTGAATGATACGAATGAATTCCTCATTAGGGGTGCTGAGATAGAAGCATCCCGTGAAGCTCTCGGATTGAGCGAGGAAGAGGCTTACGAGCTGCTTATTCGGAAGGCGACACGTGAAGATCAGATGGCTCACCATAGAGTTGAGCAGAGATTCAAACATGGGCGTGGAGCTGCTGCTGATTGGAAGCAAAATGCACTAAAAAAGGAACCATGGGCTGATGCATTCGGTGAAGTTCAAGGATTGCGTCAAATACCAAACGAATCGGTAAGAGCTGACATACAATTCGGTCAAGATCAGTCAGATTTACAGAATTTCCTCGGCGAAGCTGATATAGCTGAAGCAGAAGATATATTCAAGAGGAAAGGTGATTCAAATAGGATAAGAACAAAGAAATTTGGAGATATTGAGTTACAAGAGGGTGTCCCAACTCCCAATGATCTGAGAAATGCCTATCTATGGAGAGATTATGGTTATCCGGGGATGCGGGAGACAATGGTGCCACCAGTACAACGTGATCTCTCCGCAGATAGAGCTGTAGCACAGGCTACGAGGGATAGGGAGGATGCAAGGGTCACTCCAGCCATGAAGAAGGCGGCTGCAGAGGATAGAAAGTTTACAGAGATGATAAAAGTAATGAGAGCATCTGTAGATGATGCTGGAAACATTACAGGTGATGCGGGGGTACGCAATACTGCGAGAATCCCAAATTTAAGCAGGTTAGGGACTGCTAAGCCTGGAATTGCCAATCAATTTACGACAAATGTGTCATTAGATCCAAGACGGATGCCAGTTGCAATTCCAAGGTCAGTAGAGAACCCTACTTACGTCGATGCTCGATCAGGATTGACGGTAGGTCAACTATTTGGCCCAGATGAGGTAGATCCGAATATGCCAGGTACTGCTCAGATGCTAAATGCACCTCAAGTAGATAATGCAACAGATTTCGTTGTAGGTAACCAGCCATCTAACCCTAGAGGTCGGGTGATGGGAGGCACAACGAATGTAGACATTACTGCGGCTACGAATTTGTTCGCAGAGCGTTTAAAGAAGCAAGATGTCAGCCGACCCGGCAATGTTAGGTCTATGGATGAGTTACAGCGTGCAGTAGACGAAGTAATTGGCAAGGGTGGTGATTTCTTTATCAAAGATGTTGAATCTGGTGATCAGTTGAGAATAAATCCAGGGGTAGACGCAGTTCTAACTAAAATGCGTTACACAGAGCCTGAGAAACAGCAATTAGCTGCAGCAATGCTTCAATTAGAGTTGGCGAAGAAATCTGGAGTGAATCAGGAATATAAAGACGCTTATTTCAGTAGAGGTGATGTAAGTAATCCATTTAATCAGCCGGTGAGCTTTAATGCAAGAGATGTGTTCTATCAAGGTGAAGAAGTGGCCAGAATGGCACCTGGTCGTAAGATTGAAGGCGAAAGTGGTAAAGCTGCATTATCTGGACTAAGTGATTCAGTAGTTCAAGCTCAGAGACCTTTCATTGGTGCACTTGCTGATGAAGGTGAAGCTCCAATCAAACGTCAGGTATTTAAAGGCCGTACCCCTGCTGAAGTAGAAGCTAACCTCAGAGCCCAAGCTAAAAAGAATAAAAAGGCTGTAGATATTGGTAAAGTCAAGAAATATAAGCAGGAGAACATGGACGCCCGTGCTCGTAACGAAGCTGCAATCGAAGATGCTTGGGTGAAGCGTCATATGGAGAATGCAGGGCTTGGTGCAGATGGCGGAGCTGGTGCAGACAATCAATTCATCCAGGATCAACGTAATAGAGTAGCAGCAACAGGAGGTAATACAGCAGCAAATCCAATAGGTCAAGCAGTCAGGCAGCGTATGAAGGAGCAGCGGCAAGTGACTGATTCTCAGTCCTCAGAGATCATGAGCAGCGGTGCTAGATATCAACCACAGTCTGAGCCAGACAGTCCTTCATTTCGTGCAGGCCAAGGTGGAGGAATTCTAGGACGTGGTAGGAGAGGAAGAGGTAAAATAAAGTATCAGCAGTATAATACTGATGGTGGCTACATCGGAGATGTCTGGAGATGAATAGAAGTGATTTTGACCCAATAGCGGTTAAACAAGGTAGTCTACTGAAGGCAGAATTGGAAGAGACACCTTCCACCATGACTACGGAGAATGGTGCCGATTCAACATCAGGCGGTGCAACTTTGGATGCACAACCAAAGACACAAATGGCCGGGCCTAAAGGGCAGTGGGCTATGGCAAGAATGACAGATCCACAGGTTCAAATGGACTTAGACGGTTGGTTGGGCAGTTTCTATAAATCTGGCCCAGGAATGCAGTGGATGATGGCTGCAAACCCCGCACCCCCACAAGAAGGAGCTTAACAATGAATTTAATTAATCTGTTTAAAGCAGCTAACCACGCTAAGCGTTTCGCCCGAGGTGCTGGTAAAGGTAAGTATGTACAAGGCTTTGCTAATGACTTAACGAAACAGTTCAAGCGTAATTTAAAGAGTATGGAAGGTGAGAGCGTTTGGGGACGTGTCCTCCCTGACATCGCGCTAGGTGGTGGATTATCCGCTGCGTTCACGGAAGGAGATTGGCAAGATCGTGGAATGGCTGCATTGGGTGGATCACTCGGCGGTATTGCTGGAGGTTATGGAGCCAGAGGACTAACAGGCGTCACAGGACCTACTGGCATCATGATGGCTGAGATGGGTGGAGGTGTTGCTGGAGACATGGTGGGCCAGGTAGTAGCTGATCAAGCAATCCGTGCAAGGCATGGAGGCACCACACCTTGGGAGCAGGATCAAGTGTTATATGAGCAGCATCTAAAGAATGCAGCAATTAATGAGTTCCTGCAGAGTAATGGGTTGGCGTAATGGCTGGAAGATATGCGGGCGCGTGGGATGAGTTAAAGCGTGGCTTCAATAAGGCCTATGGGGAAGGTCGTGAAGATCAGATCCAAATTCACCATCGTGAAAGAAATGCGCGAGGAGAGGATATTGAGTCTCCAAGAGGTGAGAAGCTAATTGGGACAAATAGAACACTAACCTTCATTAATGACTTGATAGGTAAATCCCGTCCTGAAGCAAGGAAAGCTCGTGAGGATATGGGCATGGGCCTTGAGCCGACACTTATGGGCAAACTAGGCCAAGGAGGAGGAGTACTTGCTGGTGATTTGACACAGGATCGTAGCCGCGAAGTTTGGTGGTTAATTAATGCACCTCAGGCAGCAGTGAACGTAGCACAAGAACTACTCTTACATAATAAAAAATTTGGTTCACCTGAGTTATGGGGAACAAATAGAGTAAAGTCAGCAGATGGTAAACGTCCTCTCACAAGCAGTCAAGATGATGTAGAAGAAGCAATAGAACTAGGCTATCTCGATGAAAATGAAGAGACAACAAGAGGTGTTAGTAGGAAGGACGGATATTTGCGGAAAAGGAATTACGAACCAGGATGGGTTGACTCGTTAATGATTCCAAGTGGCATTGCTACTAATGCAGGCATCGGATTAATGAATCCTTTTGGAGGCAGTGAAGGGTACGATGCTGTGTTCGCTAGCGATGAGGACCCAAATAAGACAGAGAATATGCTCGCTGAAGTTGCTGCGAAATATATCCTTGGTAGAACAGGTAACTTATCCAAATGGGATGAATTCAAGGAAGAGCGTCCTGACGTAAGCAAAGGTGAATACAATGCTTATAAAGCATTTAAGTGGGATAAGAATAATGATATGGATTTAAGTGATGGAGACTTTACTGTAGGGACTGGCGTTCTAAAAGGAACAACAGATGGAATCCACGGTGCTGAATTGCAGTTTCTTGGTCGCAGCTTACCTGTCAACACAGCTTTGATGCCGATTGCAGCAACAATGGCTGGAACAGTGATGGGTGCACGTAGAGGCTATGGGCCGGGTAGGCGTAAAATTGTCGGTGGACTTATGGGTGGTATAAGTGGTTTAGCTTCCAGTAGCCTTGCCGGTAATATGGTTGAGAAGGAAAGACGTAGGAGGAATGAAGAGAACAACAATAAGCCAGATCCTATGTATGGCAATTGATAGAATAGTTAAAGACTGATGGTTGAATACTATGGTATTAAGAGCAAAGACCGCATTTAAGTCAAATGTTGGATCAGGTAACAGTGGGTATAACCCTACTGACTATGGTGGAGCTGCTGCTACAACGTTGCCAGCCATCTTGAAAGCGACTAGAGAGAATTCTCCTGATTATGGTAACGTCGCGACAACCGGCGTAGTGACTCAAGCGCAAGTACGTGGGGCGGCAATGGGTGCAGGAGCCGCTACAACAGAAGCCGGCATAACTGCGCTCGGTAATGCGAAGACAGGGCAGATGCAAGCCAGGGCAAGCCTTGAAATAGCTGATAAGCAGATTAAGCAGCAGCAAGAGGAAGCTGCGGCAAAGAGAGCTGACTGGGCGAAAACTGCTTTCAGCGGTGCTATACAGATTGGTGCAACTCTGCTTGCGAAGTCTGATGAGCGAATGAAGCACACGATAAATGAGATTGAGCAAGCGACATCGCTATTGAGAGGCCTACGTCCTGTTACCTTCTACTATAAAGAAGAGTATTCAGATATGCCTAAGCGTAAGCACTACGGATTCATCGCTCAAGAGTACGAAAGACTTATGCCTGATGCTACCTATACACTAGGAGATGATGATATGAAAGGCATTAATATGCAGGAGCTTATCGCACTGCTAGTTAGTTCCAACCAAGAACTTGAATCCCGCATCCGCAGGCTTGAAGTCAAAGAAGCCCTTAAGCCTGTAGTTGCAGGAGCCACACGATGAACTTGATGAACTTAGATCCAGAAACTCGCGATTACTTGATTCAACAGTATCGGCTATCTGGCGATCCAGCCATGGCGAGAGCTGTGAAGGTAGCGGATATGGCAGGTGGTGCCGTGGATGCTTATTCAGGACTGACAGATGACTTCGTCAGAGGTGGACAGAAGGCTCTTATGGGAATTGCTCCTAATAAAACAGGAGCAGTAGCAAGAATGGCAGTAAACCCTGCATTCAAAGGAGCTTTAAGAGCGCTACCCGCAGTTGGAGCCCTTGGTGGTGTAATGGGCGCTGCTGATGTATTAGCTGGAGACGGTAGTACTGGTAAAAAAATAAGGGATGGTACAGCAATGACAATCGGTGGAATCCTCGGTGCTGCCGGTGGCCCAGTCGGTATAGCTGCAGGGGCCGGTGCAGGTAAGATGGTTAGTGATGTAGGTGGATGGCTACTCGGAGAGAAGTCTGCAGAAGAGATTAGAATGGAAGAAGCACTTGCACAACTTAGAGGATTAGTCTGATGGCTTGGTGGGATCTTGGCAATCACATACGTTACGGAGTAGAGAAAGAACGCGCACTGCTGGGAGATGATCCCCTCGGTGAAGGCGCTGGCCTAATGAACACCATCATGGGTGGCATAACAGGTGCTAACAGTGAAGGTGTTCAGAGCAAGAAGGACGCAATCACTGAAGCTGCAAACAAACGGAAGTATAAGTCTGTAATTGAATCCCTGGAAGGGACCTACACACCAGGGATGTCAGTGGGTGACCTAGATGCACAGAAGAGAAGGCTGCTGAAGGAGGCTTATGCAAAAAGCCCTGAAGGTCAGAAACAAGCTCAACAGTTAAGGGTTACTGAGGCGGGGTTGAAAAATCAGGAGGGACAACTGGCCCTACAAGGTAGAAAATTAGATGAGTCAACTGCAGCAACAAGGGCACAGACCACAGAACTAGGTAGACAGTTTGATGTAACCCAAGCAAACAGCAGAGCTGACAGCATTGGCGCCCGTGCTGATAAAGCAGACGATCGTATCGCCCAGCTAGAGATGCTGGAGATGCAGCTGGCCGCAGAAGATCGTCGTACTCAAGAGGGGTGGGATCGGCAAGATGCAAAAGATCAGAAAGAGTTCCTTTTGCTATTAGGTAAAAGTCTTGGCGATTTAACAACGCTATTCGGTTAATCAATTCGTAGTACTTTACGTATCTTTTGAGATTGTGCTACTTCCATACCCCAAGGGACATTAGAGCCTGGCACATCAAATGCTAGGCCTAAGCCATGGTATCCCCAGTCACCTCTTCGGAAGGCTGAACCGATAAGGATCCCTTCAGACCTCAACTTGAGGATAGCTCGGTTGTATTCGTCCTTAGTCCTAAAGGCTAGATGGTCGTGATAATTTCTACCACCGTGATCTCGTCTATAGCTTTTATGACTCTTATCACCGGACAGATGCTCAATAGGGTTGAACTTTTCCTCCTCAGGTTCCTTAACAACTGGCTCCACAACTGGAGGCTCAGGTTCAGGCGGCGCTATTTTGCTAAGGGCACGTTCAAGTCTTGATGGCGAATGAGTCTGTGCCATCAGTGCCAATTGACTTACAAAGAGTAATTGCAGTGCAGTAAAAAATACTTTAAAGGCCATATATTCTTAAATATCCTTTATATAATATTATCAGCTATTTGGCGTCCATAGGTAATTATTCTAATCCCAAGATTTCTCGCACTCGCTTAGAACCGGCAGCCTCCGCCCCAACCTCCCAGTTGGTGCCTGGTACATCAAATGCTCTATCAGAGTAATGATATGAGCCTTCCGCGTGCTTTCCGTCATTAACAGAACCAATCTTAATACCATGTGCCCTGAGTTTCGCCATAGCTCTATCACGTTCTGCAGTAGTTCCGAATGCAAGGTGTTCGTGGTAATTACTTCCGCCGTGATCTGCTCTATAGCTAGATTTATGATTAGGATCACCTGAGAGATATTCAATTGGCTTAAAGGCACCACCTTCCACTCCTGCAGGTGAGCCGGAGGTGAGATCCAGTAGGGCCGTATTTCGTGAT
>Ga0209756_1000683_pt1 | contig 32997 bp, 31 predicted proteins | sample ETNvirenome_6_85_FD_184071 | JGI IMG/M metagenome (GOLD analysis project Ga0209756, IMG submission 184071) | Marine viral communities from the Pacific Ocean - ETNP_6_85 (SPAdes) (version 3) | ecosystem: Environmental > Aquatic > Marine > Oceanic | place: Pacific Ocean | collected 2013-06-19 | reverse complement strand
GCCGGCTGGACTCTCGGCACCGGAAATCCCGCCGCAGGAGCCGGCGCTACTATAGATTATCTTGGCCTAACAAACATAGACTTAAGCGGAAATGCGCGCAATGATCCGCCTAGTATGGGGTGTTTTGAGGGAGCAGCAGGCTATGGCCATGGCGTTTTAGGAGTTGCATCGGGAGACATTGTAAAAGTTATAGGAGTCGCCGCCGCAGACATTGTGAAAGTGACAGGTGTTTAAATGAAGCCAAAAAACCTTAATAAAGTAGCAGAGATCGAAAAAGCGATTGCTAAAAAATATGGCACAGAAACAATTATAAATCCCAAGTCTTTCTGGAGCGACGAAAAAGAAGAAGAATATTTAAAGCAACTCAAAGAATTTTATAAAGAACAATATAAAAAGAAAGAACAAAAAGAGAAAGTTGAGAAAGACGGCTTTTTCCTCCCAAAGAATCTAATTACTAAGGAGAATAAAAGAAATTGTCCTGTGTGCGGGGTGTTTTCTTTTAAGGTGAAAGACGACTTGTACATGACTAAATTCGATTGTTGTTATGATTGCTATATACAACATGTTGAGTTCAATGAAGAGAAGTGGTTAAACGGATGGCGACCAAATATGAATGAGGAGCAAAATTAATGGCAACTGTATACGAAATTATAAAAGGGCTCAACCAAGCAGCCGCAAACGCTTACGACGGTTCGCAGTATGAAAAATATGCGGCCGACGGGAAAGCTCGGGACTGCGGCTTAAATCGCGAGAAGGGCGACGCTGTGCTCGATTCAAGAGTGATCGACGGGTTTAATGTGCGCATAGCAGGTCCAAAGCTTATCGTCACTTATCAGACGGAATTAAGAATGAAAGAGTTCCACAACTCTAAACTCGATGAAGAAATCGAACGCGTCTATAAAGGCATTATAAAATTCTTGAAAAAAGAGTATAAAGCAATCACTGGAAATACTATCGCACTCACTCCGGACGACCCCGCCGAGATTTTAGTTCAAAACATGTCCAAAATTCGTACATGGGCGGAAGCCAAAAAAGTTTATACAATTGGCGGCCTTAAGGATGTCAAAGACATCGAAGAAGAAAATCTCAGTACGTCGGATGAAAAACTGCGCAGCGCTATTGAAAAGTTTTTGGCAATAGGTAAAGATACATACCCAGGCGCAAAAAAGCCCAGCAACGTCAAAGCGCAAAAAGGCGCTAAGAAAACAAACAATGCCAAAGCGTAATGAGCTACAAATTAACAAAAAAAGAGATTCTAAAGGAAGCATTAAAATGCGGCAAAGACCCTCATTACTTTATTAATAACTACACAAAAATACCGCACCCGGGCCATGGCCTAATTCCCTTCAAAACTTATGACTATCAAGCAGACCTTCTAGAAGTGTTTGCTGATCACCGATTTTCAATTATTTTAAAAGCGCGCCAGCTTGGAATTTCTACGATTGTAGGTGGCTATATTGCATGGCTCTTGCTTTTTCATCGTGATAAAAATGTGCTTGTAGTCGCAACCAAGCTGAGCACTGCGGCCAACTTAGTGCGAAAAGTTAAAGGAATTATTAAGTATTTACCACCATGGCTTTCCCTGTCCAGCATTACTGTAGATAACAAAAATTCATTTGAATTAGACAATGGGTCTCAAGTAAAAGCCTCTTCCACTTCGGTGGACGCCGGCCGCTCTGAGGCCTTATCTCTTTTAGTAATCGACGAGGCTGCTCACGTTGATAACTTGGCTGAATTGTGGACGGCCCTTTATCCTACAATCTCGACAGGCGGCCGCTGCATATCTCTCTCAACACCCAACGGTGTCGGCGACTGGTTTCATGAAACGTACACTAAGTCTGACGCAGGTCAAAATGAATTTTTTCCTGTGAAGCTTCATTGGGACGTGCACCCCGAAAGAGATCAGGAATGGTTTGAGACAGAAACTAAAAACATGAGCAAAAGACAAATAGCCCAGGAGTATGAATGTAATTTTAATACATCGGGCGAAACTGTTATCGACGGGGACGACATCCAAGTATTGAAAGAAAAGATTCAAGAACCTAAATACAGGACAGGCGTCGACAGGAACTATTGGATCTGGGAAGAACACAATCAGGAAAATACTTATTTGCTTGTTGCAGATGTCTCGCGCGGGGACGGTGCTGACTTTTCTGTTTTCCACATCTTTAAACTAGAGACGATGGAAATCATAGCAGAATATCAAGGAAAAGTAACTCCGGATTTATTTTCTGAAATAGTTTTTAATGCCGGCCACGAATACGGAAATGCCATGATCGTTGTAGAGAATAACAGCGTTGGTTTCGCCGTATTAGACAAATTAATAGACAGAGCGTATCCTAACATATACCATTCAATCAAGTCTACGCATGAATATATTGACCAGTATCAGGCAGAAACGACATCTAGTGCGGTCGCTGGCTTCACAACCTCTCTTAAAACGCGCCCACTGATAATCGCTAAATTCGAAGAGTTCATAAGAAATAAACTTTTAACTATTTATTCTAAAAGGTTAATCAACGAATTGGATACTTTTATTTGGAAAAATGGCAGACCCCAAGCTCAGCGTAGTTATAATGACGACTTAATTATGGCTTGCGCCATCGGCTGCTGGGTGAGAGATACAGCTTTAATTGAGAATCAACGTGATTTAGAGTATAAAAAAGCTTTTTTAAATTGTATAATAACAAATAAAACTCATCTCGACACTAAAATTAGCGGGATGCAAAAGCCGGCTCACACTGAAGCCTTTGAAAAAATGGTGGATCAAAAAAATAAAATGAAAGAATTTCTCTGGCTGCTAAAAGGATAAACTAAATGGTATCAAACAACGAAAAAAACCCTCGAAACCCAAACTCGTCGCTTTATAAAAAATTAACTAAATTATTTTCAGGGCCACTGATTAATTATCGTTCACAGAATACTCGACAGCTACGCCGTCGCCGCCTAGACAAATATGCAAAATCTTTTAAAGATGTCGCAGGCCAAAAATTTGAAAGAGTGGGATATAGCCCCTTTGATAATCATTCATCTTACATGATGGGAACTCAGTCGCGGCTACAGCGTTATGCAGATTTTGATCAAATGGAGTTCACACCGGAAATTGCATCAGCATTAGATATATATGCGGATGAAATGACCACCCACACCGGTATCAAGAAGGTTCTTCAAATTGAGTCCAACGACGAGGAAGTAAAAGCAATTTTGCACACGCTTTTTTACAACGTTTTAAATGTTGAATTTAATTTATTCGGTTGGTCGCGGACGATGTGTAAATATGGTGATTTTTATTTATATCTTGATATCGACGCGGAGTTGGGGATTAAACAAGTTATTGGTCTTCCTAGCCAGGAGATCGAGCGCCTAGAAGGCAAAGATAAAAGCAATTCAAACTACGTACAGTTTCAATGGAATTCTGGGGGCGTCACATTTGAGAACTGGCAGGTTGCTCAATTTAGAATTTTAGGGAATGATAAGTTTGCTCCATATGGAACATCCATTTTAGACGGAGCAAGGAGAATTTGGCGTCAATTGGTTTTGTTAGAGGATGCAATGATGGCGTACCGTATCGTACGAGCCCCCGAAAGAAGAATTTTTAAAGTGGACGTAGGAAATATCCCTCCCCAAGATGTTGAACAATATATGCAACGCATCATCACTTCCATGAAACGCAATCAGGTTGTAGACCCAGAGTCTGGTCGCGTCGATTTGCGCTACAATCCGATGAGCATTGAAGAGGACTATTTTATTCCTGTACGCGGTGGAGTCGGCACTGAAATCACAAGTCTCCCCGGGGGCACCTACACGGGCGATATCGACGATGTTAAATATTTGAGAGATAAGTTATTTTCCGCTCTCAAAATTCCGGCCTCCTATCTGTCTCGCGGCGAAGGCGGCGACGAAGACAAAGCAACGTTGGCCCAAAAGGATATTCGTTTTGCCAGAACGGTGCAGCGGCTTCAGCGGTCTGTTATAACGGAATTAGAAAAAATTGCCATTATTCATTTATATACTTTGGGTTATCGCGGCGATGACTTGCTAACTTTTAACCTTAAGCTTCATAACCCCTCTAGAATCGCAGAAATGCAAGAGCTTGAACAGTGGAGTACCAAGTTTACGACTGCTACATCGGCTATGGAAGGGTTCTTTAGCAAGCGATGGATCGCCCGAAATCTATTTGACATGTCCGAAGAAGAGTTTTTGCGCAATCAGAGAGAGCTATTTTATGATTCGGCTATAACTCAAGCACTTGAAATGGGCGCCGCTGCCGGCGCCCCCGGCGGAATGGGCGGGGGAGGTCTAGGTGCCTTTGGTGCCGATATGGGCGCCCTTGGAGGCGAAGAGCTGGGTCTACCCGAAGAAGGGGGCGAGCCAGGAGCAACATCCCCCGAAGAGGGGCCAGGCCCAGAACCCGGCGCCACGGGCGAGTCCGGAGCCGACACGGCCCTCTTAGCGGCACCCGGCAAGCGTGACGATGCTGGCTGGACGCGAGTAAAAGTTAAAAGGGACGGCTCGTATGTCACACCCAAGTCAAAAGGAAAAGCGTATACCCCCGTAAAAGCGGACAAGCGGCATGCCGGCGCCAGGAAGCGACACTTCCGCGCGCAAGGCGCCCATGAGTTGGCGCGCCTTCCGCGCCGCCAAGTCAGCGCGCTCCCCGACGGCGCTTCGGAATTACTTGGGCTTGGAAAAGGCATTTCTGAAAATAAAGAAACTAATTATAATAATGAAGAGCGTAAGTTGTTTGAAATGAATCAGAGCATAAAGAACTTAATAGACGAACTGGAACAAAAAGATGATGCTAAAGCACAATAAAAAAAGAAATACAGCCTTTCTTTACGAGGTTTTGATAAGAGAGGTAACTAAGCTATCCGTAGAAAAAGATAAAAACTATAGGGATAGAGTTATATCTATTTTAAAGCACTCCTTTCATAAAAATACGGAGATGGGCAAAGAGCTGCGCCTGTTTAAAGACCTTTTGGAAACGCGCGCCATGAGCGCGCGCGCCGCAGACAAGTTAATCCAAGAGACGAAACAAGAATATGAAATGCTGGATACAAAAAAGATCTTTGAGGAACAGAGCAGCCTAATCGGCCTTGTTAACAAAGAGTTTTCTAAAGAAGTGTTTTCTAATTTTGTGCCTAATTATAAAGATATCGCTACCTTATCCCAAATATTTGGAAAAAGTGTCACTACAAAAAAACGTGTGATCCTAGAAGAAAAAGTTCTGAACAAAATGACGTCAGAAAATGGGGCCGCGACAGCAAAAGGCACCCCTCTATCGGGATTGGTAGTAAAGAAGTTTGTCGAAAGATTTAATAACAAGTATAGCACCTCTCTTTTGGAGAATCAGAAAAAATTGTTAAATAAGTTTATTCTTTCTTTCTTAGACAGCGGCGCAGATTTTAAAGTTTATTTAAACGAGGAGCTTCATTCTTTAAAGGAAAAGATTGGGACCTCTTTTGACCTTCCCGAGTTAAAAGAAGATGAGGGCCTATCTTTAAAAATGAAAAAAGTTAAAGAACTTTTAGAACAATCCCACACAATACCCACAGATAGGGCTTTTCTTGAACAAGTTTTAAAAATACAAACTTTAGCTAGTGAGATTGATTCCTGATGGCACTTAAAGTAACAGTTGAAAATCCAATCGATGCTCGCGTAAGATTAAAAGCACGCAAAACATTAGATGGAAATATATTGATTTTAGACCACCCAGAAATAGACATCGTGTTGGCGCCCAAAAATAAAAAAGTTTTAGCATTGCCGAAGAAAAAATATGGCGACCACATTTATGCCACGCAATCACGGTTGTTTGATCATTTGGCCAGGCAGGGCGTCATCGACCCGGGCTCCGTTCATAGCGGAAATATTTATGGGTCGTTGGAGGGGGTCATTCTGGAGAGTACTGATGCGACTCAAGTGGATTCTGTTCAAATGACATTTTATTCTGTTGCTAACTTTTTAATCCAAGAAAAGCCACATTATGATGCCATCGAGAGATATGAAGTTGATTTTGAGGAAGAGCTATTAGAGCCCACCGACGCAGATTCTACGCGTCTCGGCCAGGTCCCGCATAAAAAACGACAAGGCACCATGACACAGTATGCCGGTATCAACACTGCATATGGTTTATATGGAATGTATGAAGAATAAGAGGTATAAATGCAATTAATATATTTTATCTTAGCAGCTTACGGCTTAACTCAAATTTTAATTTTCGGTTCAATTTTCAATAAAATACGCCCCTCAAAAAATTGGCTACATGGTTTTGGAAAACTATTTCATTGCCCTTTATGTATGGGCTTCTGGTCCGGAGCGTTTTTGTTTGGAATTAATAGATACACAGAACTATTTACTTTTGAGTACAACTTAACTAATGCACTTATTTTAGGTTGCTTAACCTCTGGGACTACTTATTTAATGGGAGTTCTAGTTAATGATTTCGGGTTTAAAATAACCCACAAAAACGAAGGAGAATGTAATCATGATTAAGAAAAGATGGATGTTACGACCGGTTGCCCATTGTTGTGGCGGCTCCAGTATCGCGCGGGTAACGCCCGCTTTAGAGGAAAAATAAATGTCAAAAACACTTTTACGAGAGTTTTATCAATTAAAATGCGATGACCGGGGCTGCCAAGATTTACTGACGGAATCTGAAAAGAAGCAAGTTAGCGAAGGCGCCCTCATCTTTCCGGCCAAGCTGCAAGAATCAGATGCAGTAAATGGCAATGGCCGCGTATACCCTCATAATGTCTTAACACGTGAAGTCAAAAATTATATGAAGCTCGTGGAAGAGGGCCGCGCCATCGGAGAGTGTGATCATCCCGACGAAAGCGTGATTAATTTGAAGAATGCCTCTCACATGGTCAATAGGCTTTGGTGGGATGGCAAAAGCCTGCTGGGGTCTATCAAGGTTCTCAACACCCCATCGGGAAACGTTTTGCGGGGCCTATATGAAAGCGGCGTAATGTTCGGTTTTTCATCTCGCGCATTAGGATCCCTAAAAGAGGACAAAGGTTCACAAATAGTACAAGAAGATCTTCAATTAATTTGTTTCGACGCTGTGTCCGAGCCCTCTGCGCCCGGAGCCTATATGATACGCGAGGGCATGGAAAAAGGCTTGAATCAAATTTTCACAAAAGGGGACAGAATTAACCGCGCCCTCAATAATATATTATAAGAGAGTAAAATGAAAAGAGCAGAACTAAAAACCATCCTTAAACCACTCATCACACAATGCGTCAAAGAGGTTCTTCTGGAAGAAGGCGTCCTTTCTAGTGTCGTTGCCGAAGTTGTAAGGGGAGTATCGCCAGTCCTAACAGAGAGGCGGCAATCAACACCACCAGACAACTCTAAACAACAAGCACTCCTCGAACAACAGCGACGCCAAGTGGAAGAAGAAAAACACCAGAGGCTAAAAGAGCAGAAAAGAAAAGTGCTTGACGCCACCGGCTTCGGCAGCGAAATATTCGAGGGTGTAAGGCCACTCACAGAGGGGGGAAACCCTGGCAGTGGCCCTTCACCGGGCGCCCTAGCGGGTACTGACCCTGGCGACGCTGGCATAGATATAAGCGGCATCATGGCGCTCGGAGGCGACAAGTGGAAAAATCTTGTCTAGACACAGAGAGGAAGCAGTAAATGGCAGTAAGACCTATTAATGTTGAAGTAAAACCAAGGTACGAAAATGAAAATATAGAAAGAATGGTGCGGAGATTTACAAAAAAATGTAAAAAGGAGCGCATTATTGAAAATTTTAGGAATCGTACTCGATATGAAAAGCCATCTGTTAAGAGAAAGAAAGAGAAGGCGCGCCGCAAAAAAGTTTTAGAGAAATTAAGAATCGAAAGAGAAAAGAAATTAAACTAACTATTTAATAAGAAGGAGATTTAAAATGGTATTTAACCCAGGACACGGCGTTGGATTAAGAAACGTTGGCTCATATCAAATATCAGGACACCCTTATTTAACAGGATCTACGCTAGCAGCGGGCGAAGAATTTTTTGTTCGTTTTCCTTTCGTAACAAGGGACTTTACAGTGATTAATTCTGGCTCGGGTGTCGGGCCCGTGTTGCGGGTGCATTTTAACTCGACTTCATCGGAAGGCCGTGTCGTCGGTGGCCACCATTTTGTTACATTAGAATCGGATGACCAGAGCTACACCTTCCATCATAGGTGCACCGGCGTTTATATCAGCTGCGCGTCCGTTACAAATGCTGATAACGGCTTTGAAGTAATTGCAAATTTAACCGGAATTGATGCCGCTCATATGTATGACCTCACGGGCTCCGGGCTGACTGATTAAGGGAACCAAACAGTATGTCAGATTTTTCTTCAGGCGATAAGACAACTAAGGGCTCAACTATCGCGGCCGGCGATGCTAGCACAAGCCACCAATTTACTGGCAGTGTTTTTATAGAGGGAAGCCTCTCCGCGTCCGCGGAAGTTTCAGCCAGCGCCTTTTTTGGAGACGGCGGAGGCCTCACAAATCTTCCGGGCGGCGGTGGCGGCGGCGGCATCTCTTGGGACGGATCAACAGCAAATGGCGTTGCAACATATAAAGATGGCGATGAAGCAACTGTAGAGTCTAAGTTCACATATGACGGCGACGGCGAAATGCTGTCTCTCACGGGCACTCTCAACCACACCGGATCCCACTATTTAAGCGGGACATTGACAATAACAGGTGTCGAATCTACACCAATGTTAGTCATGGACGATTCAGATGCATCCGCTCAAATTGGCCGCGCCCACGTTGGCTATGTCGGCAGCTCTGATTATGCAGCATTTGCACACCAGGATAATGCCAACACCTCCAACTATTGTATAAGTCAGCGAAGCACTGGTCAAACCGATATCAACACCAGGGCCGGCACAAACATGACTTTCAGGTATGCTTCGGCTGTTAGAATGCAACTAGACCAAAACGGCGGGGTCGCCATTGGAGCTAATTATGCCCCGGCCGCATATAAATTCGATGTATCCGGATCCGCGCGCCTGGGTACGGATCTTGGCGGCGACGGCTATTCTGCTGACAAACTTTTTATTACCGGCGCGATTATCCAAACAGGAAGCACCTCGGAGTTTCACATACCAGGCGGCCGCGACGGCGCGTGGGTCATCTCCGGAAGCGGGGACACCGGGCAGGGCGACCCGGCAAATGGCCTCTATTTTGGTGTTAACACAGCTATTAAAAACGTGCGACTACCGGCTGGCGCCATTATTGATCTCAATAAAAAGCTTTGGTTTGGCACAGGAAGCCTCCTTAGCGACCAAGAAAGTGGGGTAGGTGATACCTCTATTCACTACGCCGCTGGGCAAGCTCAACTTGTAATTTCAGGATCCGACAACGGCGTACAAATTGAGGGATCAATTTCTGCGCCCAATCTTGCTAGCGGAACGCTCGCCGGCGCCGACAGTTACGTTGGTATTAGTAACAGCAATCAATTAGTTATAGTAACTGCTTCAGCCGGCGGTGGCGGCGGAACAGCAGCCGGCTCAGATACTCAAATTCAATTTAATGATGGCGGTAGCTCGTTCGGCGGCGCGCCCAATCTTACTTATGATAAAACTCAGTCGCGCTTTTTTGTTAGTGGGTCGACTCTCCTTACTGGGTCGGTTAGGATATCGGGTTCCGCAGCTGTAGGAGTAGCCCCGAACTATGATGGACAGGGCGCCAATGGAGTTGTATTCAGAATTGAAGGAGGCGCAGTACATCAAGACAATGGCAAATCAGCTCTTATATGTCAGATCACTGGAACCAATTCTGGTGACGCCGCCCGCATCGGTGTTGCCACAACTAGCCCAAAAGTTGCCTTAGATGTTCGCTGGTCCCCGGACCTAGACAACAACGCCGGAGGCGGTGACGTCGTTACTTTTGGTAACGATACGGGACTCCTTTCTGGCGCCATTTATTACCTAGACAGCAGCGGCCAATGGATGAGCGCGTCCGCTCACGCAACCGGCTCCGGCAATAACAGCCTATTGGCAATTGCGCTGGGCGCTAGCGCGCAAGGATCCGAATCAGACGCCGGCGGTATGTTAATCCGCGGCTGGGTTAACACTACGAGATTTAACGGCGACTTTATACCAGGCGGTGCAGTGTATATCGAGTCAGGATCCGGAGGTGGTTTCATGAGCGGCGCGGCACCCACTGCAACGGACAGTTATGCGCGCATTGTGGGTTATGCAGGCACAGATCCCAATCTCATTTATTTCAACCCCGGAACTAACTGGGTCGAGCTGAGCTAAGCCATGGCCCTCGGTACTTCAAAGCCAGTTTGTTATTATCAATTCGAGAACAACGCAAATGACACTTCAAATGCCGGAAACGGCATGGACGGTACCATGGTCGGCGGCAGCTATGAAACAGCAGAGAAAGTTCGCGGCTCTTATTCTTACAAGGGGGATCGCGATGCCCTCCCCGTTGATTGTATTCACTCATGTGGTGATTATGATGATATTTCTTTCATAAACAGCGGTGTTTTTACCATATCATATTGGACTAAGCTCCAGTACGCCAACAGCAGTGATTATGTTATGGGCACCGATGTCGGCGGCGGCGCAAAAAATATTTTAATCGGCTGGGTGAGCAAAAAAATAAGATTTAAGCGATATGGGCACCCATCGGACACCGATGTAGATTGGTACAGTGACGTTACAACTGCCGGTAACGACACGACGGCCTTCCATCATATAGTAATCACATGTGATGGGAGCAACATGAAATTTTATGTTGATGGCGCACTCGACTCCACCAGGGCCACCGCCGCCTGGAGCGCCGGAACGATGGGTTGCACATTAATGCTCGGCGGCGGCCCGAATACAACCTGTTCTACTCCGTGGTCGTACAACTATCGAGGATATCTTGATGAAGTTTCTCTCTGGGACGAAACAGCCACGGCCGATGAGGTAGCTAGCCTTTATAATAGCGGAGCAGGGCTGGATTTAAGCGACGGCCTCGGTGGAGGAGGCGGACTGCCCTCGGGTCTTAAAGACGTTGGCGGAGTTTCCGGAGACAGCGTAAAAACTGTGGGGGGAATATCCGCCGCAAGCATCAAAACTATCATGGGTATTAGTTAATCAATTAATAAGGGAATTTTATAAACAAAGAAACTACTTATTGTGATGAGATACCTGTAACGAAGGAGAAGATTTATGTCTAGCATGCTCGAAGAAGCCATTATCGATGCCGAGGCTTTAAAAGAAGCGGCCAAAAAGAGTGCCGAAGAGAAAATTATTGAACATTTTTCTAAGGACATTAAGGAGGCAGTTGATTTAATTTTAGAGCAAGACCCTACGATGGATCCCACAATGGCACCTGCACCGGGCCTAGGTGCTTCCATGGCGCCCACCGACCCGTTCGCCGCGGAGCCCACAATGCCCGGAACGGCCGTCCCTGATCCTGGATTAATTGACATCGAATCAGATACTCAAGTAACGGATGCAACCAAGTTTGTTGTAGATCAAGCTCCTTATGCTGCCACCACGTCTGACAAAGACTTCGTCAGTATCGACCTGAACAGACTGGAAGAAGCAATGGGGGGCATCCTGCAGGAAACAGGCCCGGAATGGGAAGCTGGCCGCGCCGAGTGTGACCGCCTAGGCGGCGGCGAAGCCGCGGTAAAAGACTGCAAGGGCGAGTGTGGAGAGCAAGCATTCGAGGAAGCGACAAGCTTCGATATCGACGAGAATCTCCTCTTAGAAGATGATGATATATTAGAAGAATCCGGCGCCGTCTGCGACGATGACGATGACGAAGGCGCCGACGAAGACGACGATGAGCCTGCACCTGGAAAGAGAAATCCTCGGGATAATATGGGCGGCGGCCATGGCGACTACAAGACCGCAGCCGAGTTCCCCAATTATCCCTATAAAGAAAGCGTCGAAAGAATAGTTGAGGATCTTGAAGATGACGAAACTTTGGAAGAAATGATACGCAACATCCTCGCAGAAGACTCTGAGGAGCTAGAAGACGTAAAGCTGGAGGAGGCCCGCGCGCCCCAACGACGGCCAAAGACGGCCGCGCCTACAAAGAAGAATGCCAAGCTGCTTAAAGAACACAAACAATTAAATGAAAAAGTAAAACTTTTAGAACAGAAACTAAATAAATACCAAGAGGTTTTTCCCCAATTGAAACACCAGTTGGAGGAAAGTAATCTGCACAATGCCAGATTACATTATCAAAATCGCGTTTTAAATAGCGACTCGTTGAATGAGCGGCAAAAAGATAGACTTGTCGAGACTATTTCGAAAGCGAAGACAGTTGAAGAAGCAAAAATTATATACGAAACTCTTCAAAGTGCAGTGGGTGCCAGTGCGTTTAAGCATAAGCCAAAATCACTGAACGAAGTTGTGACAAAACGTTCTTCAGCCTTTATGCCTCGTAAAGAGGAAAAGAGGGGCGACCCTCTTGCAGCAAGAATGAAAGCTCTTGCTGGGATAACTGATAAATAAAGGAGAAAAATAAAATGTCAGTACTTCAAAAATTAACAGAAGGGATTGTTAATCGCGATCTCAAAAAGGAAGGCGCGGCGCTGCTTGACAAGTGGAGTAAAACGGGCCTTCTTGAAGGGCTTGGAGAGGCCAATGGCAAGCATAACATGGCGCGCCTCCTTGAAAATCAGGCCAAGGAGCTTCTTCGCGAAGCTTCAACGATGGCCGGCGGAGATGTTGAGGGTTTTGCAGCCGTCGCGTTCCCCATCGTTCGTCGTGTATTCGGTGGCCTGGTTGCTAACGAAATTGTTTCGGTCCAGCCGATGAGTTTGCCTTCCGGGCTTATTTTCTTTATGGATTTCACATTTAATGAAACTCGATTGGGCGCTACTGCCAATGCATCGCTTTACGGCGGTGGGCGTGTAGGCCAAGAAATTACCGGCGGTGTTACTTTGTCGGGCCTTAACGAAGAAACAAGTTTTTATAGCCTTAACAATGGATATTCGTCTCCAAGCGGAAGCGCTAACGTGACGCAAACATATGCTGCCTCCGGTACTTGGGGCGCGAATGGAGCGGTCAAGGACGGCGGCTCCCTGACGTTGGCGGAGATCAACGATGTTTTGCGCTATGATCCATCATTTGTTTCGGGTACAACCCAGTTTGCAATTGCTACGGTTAATCTTACTGGAACGGCCAACCGGCTCGACCAGTTTAGTATGGAAAACCTCATTGCCCTCGTGGCAACGGACGGCACTGCGCAAGGGACATACCAAGCGTCGCCAGCCATTAACCAAGTTCGTCGTTTGACGCAACTATCCGGTACTAACAAGCAAGATAGAACCGTTTTTGTTGTGGCCACAGCGACAGACCATGGCGGCACCGGCGCAGCGAAATTTGATATCACAGGTACAATTGGTACAGTTAATGTTAACTATCAATTCCCGATGACGGATGATTTCGCAGGTACACCGGCCGCAGGCACAACCAATGCTATTGGTGCTGTAGTTGGCCAAGACGCCTGGGGATTGGAAAATAATACCAATATCCCCGAAATCGACCTTAAGGTTGATTCGGTGTCTGTCACCGCGCTCACCAAAAAGTTGAAAGCTAAGTGGACTCCCGAACTTGGTCAGGATCTTAATGCCTACCATAACTTGGATGCTGAAGTTGAACTTACGTCGATTCTTTCAGAGCAAATTGCTCTTGAAATCGACCGAGAGATCATGGAAGATCTTATCAAAGGCGCAACGGCTTCTACTTATTACTGGTCGCGTTCACCAGGCCTCTTTGTAGAAAGAGATACGGGCGTAGAAGTGGGTGCTTCATCGAAAGCCCCAGACTTCACCGGTACTGTTTCTGAGTGGTATGAAACTCTTATTGAAACCCTCAATGACGTTTCCGCCCAGATTCACCGTAAGACGCTACGTGGTGGGGCCAACTTTGTTGTTACCTCCCCAGAAGTAGCCAACATCCTTGAATTCACGGCCGGCTTCCGCGCAAGCGTTACCGCCGATGACAACAAAGGTGTTGCAGGTGCCGAAAAGGTTGGTAGCCTTAGTAAGAAATTCGACATTTATGTCGATCCTTACTTCCCGCGCAACCTGTGCTTGGTTGGCCGTAAGGGCAATAGCTTCCTTGAAAGTGGCTATGTATATGCTCCTTATGTGCCGTTGCAAGTTACTCCCACAATCTTCGGTATTGAAGACTTCGTGCCCCGCAAGGGTGTCATGACTCGATATGCCAAGAAGATGGTTCGTCCCGATATGTACGGCTTAGTCGTCGTTCGCGGACTGCTTGGTGAGAGTGGCACTAGCTAAGCCATAGCATAGATTTTTAATCTAGCTTAAAGCCTCCACCCCCGGGTGGAGGCTTTTTTATTTTAAAAAAGTGAATATGTCAAATTTTTACGCGGTCAATTTTTTGAAATTTTGACTTTTACCAACTATTTAATATAAAGGAGATTTATTATGGGCAAAGTATGGAAAAGATTATGGCTACGGCGGAAGGCCGCGGCCAAGGAAACAACACAGGAAACTGCAGAAGCTGTAGAAGAAGTGGCGAAGAAAACGAAAAAAAAGAAAAAGAGCCCCTTCTGGAAAAAGAAGAAAGAAGATTAATACACCCCCTCTCCGAAGCTTTTTCTAATCTCCCCAACTATTTATAGTGAAGGAGCAACAATGAATGGCACAGCCCACCCTCAGACCTATTTCACAGACCAGCACCGTTGTGCTTCCATCGGCCAGTGTACCTGGCGGGGTGGCCAACAATACAGGGCTCCCCTTTCAATTATATTCTGACTCTTCATCGGATTTGTTTTCGCAATATTTCTGTTCTGGCGCAGCAGAACAAGTAGCCTACACGTATAAAAAACTTGGAGGCGATGTCCTCGACATTGAATTAACGAGTGGCAGCGTTTTTGCTGCATATGAAGAGGCCACACTCGAATATTCTTATTTATTGAACATCCACCAGGCTAAAAATACTTTATCTGACTTGCTGGGCGCCACCACAGGCACATTTGATCAAGACGGGCAAATCCAGAGCACTGATGATTTGTATGGAAAGAATGTAAATCTTAAATACCCACGTTTTGAGTTCGCATATGCGAGGAGAGTAGGATATGGAGCTTCCACCGAAATTGGTTTCGGAGGGGAAGTGACAATCTATTCGGCGTCTTTTAGCGGCACCGCCGGCGCCCAAGATTTTGATTTGCAACAAATTATTTCTTCTTCAGCTGCAACAAACACTTCTTCTTCATTCTATGGAGAGGTTGGCAACAAACGAATTAATGTAACAAAAGTTTATTATAAGACCGCCCAAGCGATGTGGCGTTTTTACGGGTATTATGGAGGTTTAAACACTGTAGGGGACTTGTCTAGTTATGGCCAGTGGTCCGATGACTCAACGTTCCAAATAATCCCAGTGTGGCAGAACAAAGCACAAGCGATGGCCTTTGAAGACGCTATTTATACAAGAAATTCACAATACTCGTATGAGATAAAAAACAACAGATTAAGGATATTCCCTAATATGGTTGACACCAGCCCAGATACGTATTGGATAGATTTTTTTGTGGATCCGGACCCATGGGAGGCTGGTGACACCTCCGGCCGCGGCGGCGGCACCGCGACAGATGGTGTCAATAACATTAACACTCTTCCTTTCGAAAACCTCCCATACGAAAATATTAATGCTATTGGTAAGCAATGGATTAGACGTTTTGCGCTATCGCTCTCAAAAGAAACACTAGGCACCATTAGAAGCAAGTTTAGTACGATTCCTATCCCCGGCGACTCTGTAACTCTAGACGGCAAGGAATTGGTGACACAAGCTCAAACTGAGCAAAAAGATTTACGTGAAGAATTAAAAACCATTTTAAATGAATTAACATATACAAAGCTGATGGAAGACGATGCGAAGCTGATGGAAGCAGTAAACACCATTGACAAGCACATTCCTTTGAAGGTATTTGTGGGGTAACATGAGATGCCTTTAGACAAAAATAAGTGGATCCAGCCGACTTCCCCTCCGCCGCCCCTCTTTTTGGGCAAGAAAGAGCGAGATTTAGTAAAACAGGTTAATGATGAATTAATTGAGCGCGTAATTGGGCAAGAGGTCATTTACTATCCTATTAGTGTAGAAAATACTAATTTTCATTCGTTATATGGAGAAGCTATTGAAAAAAACTTTTTGTCTCCCATTAGGGTCCACGCGCTAGTCTCCTGGGAGGGCTATGCTACTACTATAACAAATCTAGGAATTGACAAGCGCCTGACTATTAATGTTAAGTTTCACCGCCGGCGCCTGACTGAGGATCAAGATCTGTACGTTCGAGAAGGTGATTTTGTTTTGTACGGCCAGGACTACTTTGAAATTATGACAACCAACTATCCTAAACAGCTATTTGGCCAAGCTTGGGCCGGCTGGGAACGAGTTTTTGAAATTGAAGCAAAATGCGTAAAGGCGAGGGAGGGCACCTTCGATGCCAGTTGATTATTCGTTTACAGGCGTAGAAGACGCCAATAATGTTTTATGGGATGAATTTATACTAGAGCCGTCTAACTTGGAGACAATCGATTTTGCCTTGCATAGGTTTGTGGACGAGAAAATGGACGTGCGCACGGAGACCAACAAAGGGTGGAAAAAAGTGCCCCTCATTTGGGCTTCACCAGAGCGCGCCTATTTCTCAAAGGAGAAGAAAGATTTATACGATCTAGACGGAACGTTGATTTATCCCATTATGAGCATTGAGAGGACTTCTATCGCCAAGAAGCCCGATAAAAAGGGAAAATATTATGGCGCCGCTCCCTTTGTGCTTCAAGACTCACATCATCACGGCGGCCGCATTATGATCGGAAGACGAATTGTTCAAGACAAAACAAATAATTTTGGCGTTGCCGACAACCGAAAGAGATTTAAGCAGCCCAAGGTAGGGGGAGACATCACCACCCGAAATCCCGGCCGCCAATCGTATTATCCTAAAATTCAAAAAGAGAACAATAAAGTAGTGGTGGAAACCTTGTATATACCGCAACCCGTCTACATCAGTATAGATTATTCTCTTACTATCAAAGCCAATTATCAGCAGCAGATAAATCAAATGCTGCAGCCTTTCATAACATTGGGGGGTCATATTAATTCTTTTCTAATCGAACACCTGGGCCATTCATACGAAGTGTTTATGAATTCTGAGTTTACCCAAACTAATAATATCAATTCTTATAATGACGAAGAGAGAAATTATCAAACTCAAGTCAACTTTAATGTTTTAGGATATGTTATTGGAGAGGGCGACGATCAAAAAAGGCCCAAAGTGATTCGCCGCGAAAATGCAGTCGAAGTAAAGATTCCGCGCGAGAGGGTAGTCTTCGGTGGTTCTCAGCAATTTGATCCACGAAGTGATTTTTATAGAGAATAAGGACTTAAAAAGGTTTTTGCTTCGTTTTATTACTATTTATTAAAGAAATAAGAGTGTCCATTAGAGGAGAACTACACCATGTCTTATAGAAAATTTAAGTTTCTGTCACCGGGTATTTTTATCAAAGAAATTGATAATTCCCAATTACCAGCAGAACCAACAGCAATGGGCCCAGCCCTGATTGGAAAATTCCAACAAGGCCCTGCTTTAAAACCGATTCAAGTTAATTCTATGGTAGAGTTCACTGATATTTTTGGGAATCCCACCGCTGGGGAGACCGGTGACGTTTGGCGCTTAGGAAACAACACCGCGCCTACGTATGCTGCATATGCGGCTCAAGCGTGGCTTCGAAACAATTCTCCCGTAACGATAGTAAGACTTCTTGGGCAAACCAATTCTAATGCCACCACCAACACTGGGTACGCCGGCTGGGCGACAACACAACTAGATTCCAACACGACCGCCGCATCCAACGGTGGCGCCTACGGACTTTTTCTATGTGAAGGGCCAAGCGCTTCGTTTGTGACGGAATCCAGTGCATCCGGTCCTGACGGCGGATTCGACGCCAGTATGGCAACCGAGGGAACGCTAGCGGCTGTATGGTACTTAAATAATGGCGCTATTGCTCTTTCTGGTCAGAGTGTTGACCCAGCGCTTACGTCCGATAAAGGCTTCGCTACATTCATCAGAGCGGTCGATAGTGGGCCCACTTTTAAAGTTATTGTTCAGGATTCAAGCGACAATACGGTTATTGACAGCTCCTTCAATTTCGACGAGACGTCACCGCGGTTTATTAGAAAGGTTTTTAATACCAATCCGACGCTCACGAACAGCAACCTCACACCTACAGGGGGGACTACTCTTAACTATTGGCTTGGCGAAAGCTTCGCCGGAAATCTGAAGAGCTTTAAGGGAACTAATAATACTAATGCACGATTAGGCATTTCTGGCTCAGTGCCCGCTTCTTGTTATGGCGTTATACTGAGACTGGCTACTCCTGATGGCTCTACTTTAGATGGCGGCGACTTTAGAATGAGTTCAACAAAAAGCCCGTCCAAACAATTTAGTAAAACAGGCTGGTTTATTTCACAAGATGTGACGAGTGATACAGCATCGTATCAGCCAGGAAACATGCAGAGACTATTTCGGTTGTGTGCGAGAGAACTAGGGGAAGAGACCCAACGAAAGGTAAAAATTTCTATTAAAAACATTCGGGCTGCCGACCCTGACGCGGGCGACGCATACGGAAGCTTCACAGTACTCGTACGGCGATTAGATGACTTAGATTCTGCCCCGAAAATTTTAGAGCAATATAACAATTGCAACTTGAACCCGGCCTCTGATCAATACATTGCGAAAAAGATTGGTAATAAATTTGATCAATGGAATGATGACGACCGCCGGTATCGACGACTCGGGGAATACGAAAACGTATCTGATTACGTTTATGTGGAGACGAACGAGCTTGTAGACAGCCGACGGAGCAATCCGGTATATCTTCCCTTTGGAGTATATGGTCCCCCCCGCTACTTAGGTTTTGCAGTTTCCGGCACGTCTGCCAAAACATATGATTTTGGCACAGTCCCAACTTCGGGCGGCATTTTCGTTGAAACTGGCAGTGATAATCCCATTAATGCAGCCGGCTCGCCATTCGCGACCTCATCGGGAGGTAACGTGGTCCGAGGCCGATATAAGTATCCGGAACTTCGCTTGCGCGCAAGCTCTTCCGAGGGGAGCGTATTAACCGATCCCCGTGACGCTTATTTTGGAGTCGATACGACGTATGGTAGCTCAAGATATGACCAAAGCGTCATCGACGTTCTGCGCACCAAAGCGGAAGATACGGATAGCTGGGACGCAGTAGCGAACTTAACAGAAGCAAGTTGGGTTTTTTCACTTGATGATGTAAAGAACGTTAATGTAACTGCTGACACATACAGTGGTAATTACGGAGTTAATGGTGTGTACGCGTCAGGCTCGCGCGCAAGCGGCCTTTCTTACACAGCCCACACAGGCTCTGCTAATGCCTCGACGTCCGGCCCTGCTAGTTCATCTTACCAAAACGTTATTGACCCTGTAAACGGCGGCGTTACCGCAGGATGGGATCAATTTACGGCATGCCTCCACGGAGGAACCGACGGCTTAAAGATCACTGAGCGGGATCCTTTTAACAATACCCGTGATTTATCTACGACGGCCACCAATATCAATAAATATGCCTTCAACTCTATAAACGTGGCTATTGATTCTTTACGAGATCCAGAAATCGTGGAATATAATTTGGTGTCAATGCCCGGCATTGTTAACAACACCCTTAATACAAAATTAGTTCAGATGTGCGAGGATCGAGGAGACGCGCTGGCGATTATTGACTTGCAAAACGGTTATACCCCTGACACGGAAAATGGGAACAGCAAGGCTGACAGAAAAGGCAACGTTGACAACGTTATTAGCAATAAGCGCAACACATTGCGCCTCAATAGTAGCTACGGCTGTGCTTACTATCCGTGGGTGCAAATACGAGATACTATTAATGGCGATATGCTGTGGGTACCCCCTTCGGTGGTGGCACTGGGAGCGATGTCTTATAGCGAGGCCAATTCGCAACTTTGGTTCGCCCCCGCTGGCTTCACTCGCGGCGGCTTAAGCGTGAATAGAGCAGGCGGCATCCCGGTTACTGGAGTTGAAGAGAGATTAACTTCTCGTGACCGTGACCGGCTCTACGAAGAAAACATTAATCCAATTGCAACTTTCCCGGCGGAAGGGATCGTAATCTTTGGCCAGAAAACCTTGCAACTAGATGCCACCGCTCTAGATAGAATTAATGTACGCCGACTCGTGATTTATTTGAAAAAACAAATTTCCAGATATGCGGCTACCATTTTGTTTGACCAAAATGTAGCGGCCACTTGGAATCGGTTTAAATCGAAAGTTGTGCCTTTCCTCACTGACGTCAAGGCGGGTCTAGGCATTACCGATTATAAATTGATTTTAGATGAGAGCACGACAACACCGGATTTAATTGACCGCAATATCATGTATGCTAAAATATACGTAAAACCGGCGCGCGCGATTGAATACATTGCAATTGATTTCATTATTACGGATTCAGGAGCATCTTTTGAGGACTAAAAATTTAATTTGATTCTATTTATTAGTAGAAGAGCATAAGGAGAAATTAAAAATGTCAGGTAACCAATTTTGGAGCGCAACGACTGTTGACCCTAAGAGAAGTTTTCGGTGGGTATTGTTCGCAGGCCCCGAAAATCTTCCGACGTACATTGTTAAAACGGCAGCGAAGCCTGGGTTTACGGTGTCTAATGTGCCCCACAGCTATCTTTCTCACAAATTTAATTTCCCCGGACGCCTTACATGGGACAACCTTCAGATTACGTTGGTCGACCCAATATTCCCCGACGCATCAGCCACTATGATTAAAATTTTGCAAGCATCGGGGTATGCCATCCCAGGCGTAGAATCAGATGCTCAAATATCTTTTAGCAAAGCAGATGCTGTGGATGCCCTAGGCGTCCCAGCCATTGCGCAATTGGATGGGAGTGGTCGAATAATCGAAACGTGGACATTGCGAAACTGTTGGGTTGAGACTGTTAAGTTTGGCAACTTAGACTATAACACTGAGGATATGGTAAACATTACAATAACTTTGCGCTACGACTGGGCCGAATACGCCGGCAACGACGGTTCCATGACCCCCAATGGCGGCGAAGCTAAGCCTATTCTTTCTGCTGGTCACGACCAGAGATCGCAAATTGAAACTTATCAAAAGCAATTGGGCAAAGTTAAGGGAGCTAGTATTTAGTAACGAGGACATGAAATGACCCAATTTTTTGCTCCCAAGACCTGGCAATTTTGGAGTAGCCCTCACACACGACCCAAAAGAGTTTATGAAGGGTTGCTGCTCTTCAGCGACCTAATGTTCGGAGGAGAAGGTGTAGACTCTTTCCCCCCCTTTATAGTTAAAAGATTTAGCAGACCAGGCTATAGCGATATAAAAACAAAAGAAGCGCAATATCAACTAAGAACAGGCGATTTCGCCAAAATAGACTATCCAACTCAAGGCTTTAGAACCAACCCGCTAAGAATTGAGTTGGTAGATGTGAACGTGTTCGGATCTACACAAGGCCCTGATACGGCCGGCCACATAAACGCTGGGCTAGCGATGATGCAGAAAACGTGGCACTTTGAAGACGAGGCCGCGGCCCAGGAAGAAGGAGCAGCCAGCAAGGCATATAATTTATTTATAAACGGTTATATTCAAGGAAACCCTAAAATCATTACAATTCTTGAATTGAATGGTCAGGGAGGCATAGGGTCCATCACGGGCACTTGGAATGTTATTAGGCCAGTTCTAACACGAGTTAACTTTTCAGAGATTAATTATGACTCACAAGGGTTTGGAACTGTAAGTTTAGATTTTGATTATAAAAATTTCTACTTTGAACAAGGATGGAGCAACACACAGCTTGACAGGCGCTTAAACGCGGCGACCGTTGAACAAAGAACTTTAATTGCGGATTCAATTGAAAAGGCCTCTAGATGGGCAACAGTAATAAGATTCTAATTTTAATTTAAAAAACAAAAAATGAGGTGAAAATGAGTACAAGATCGAACGAGGGTAGAATTGGGGCAAACCCAAACCTTCCAGCAGAAAACGAGTTAAGCGAAACGACAGAGTTAAAGTTTATAACTCCAACGGAATTTGTGGAGCTTCCAAGCAAGGGGCGTTTTTATGACGTGAGTCACCCCCTACACAATCAAGATGTGGTTGAGATTAAGCACATGACTACTAAAGAAGAAGATATTTTAAGCTCTGTGACTCTTTTAAAAAAGGGGTTAGCCCTAGATCGGATGCTATCTAATATTTTAGTGGACAAGAGGGTGAAGGTGGATGACCTCTTTTTGGGCGACAAGAATGCGCTTATTATAGCGGCGAGGGCCCACGGATATGGGCCATCTTATGATACAGCAATTGTATGTCCACTGTGCAAAGGCTCTCAAGACTATTCTTTCGACCTAAATTCTTTAAAAACACAATTCCCCGCAGAAGAGCTTTTAGAGAAGTATAAAGCGAAGATAACAGAGCAGGGCACCCTTTTGCTTCCGTTGCCAAAAATTAACCATCAAATGGAACTACGCCTTTTGAGCAGCGGGGACGAGAAAAGAATATCAGAAACTCAAGAGGCGAACAGAAAAAAAAGAGACTTTGTGGAAAGCAGCGTTAGTGATTTTTTAAATTGTGTGGTCGTAGCAGTTGATGGCATCACTGATAGGCGCCAGCTTCGCGGCTTCGTCGAAACATTACCAGCCCTACAGGTGCGCTACATTCGTAAAGTATACAATATTTTAGCACCAGAGCTTGATTTGAGTCATGAGTTTAGATGTGCAGAGTGCGACTACGAGGGGGCGATGGAGGTCCCCCTCACCGCGGACTTTTTTTGGCCTAACGCATGAGTATATGGAAAAAATTTACGAACAGTTTTTCTTGTTGAAATACTATAGTAACTGGACTTTAATCGAACTCTATAATTTGCCGATAGGCCTTCGCCGCTGGTTCTTTGATCGTCTTGTCCAGCAAAAAGAAGAAGAAGCTCAACCCTCCTAAAAGACAATTTACACCCCTTAAACATCTAAGCTAAAAATAAATACCTCAACTAATTATAGAGAGAGGGTTTATAGTGGCTGACAAGAAAACCGAAAGTGCGCGAGAATTAAGAAGCGTTCTAGAAGAAATTAAAACAATATTACCGGGTATCCAAGAGGCGTTAACACAGATTGGAAATACCAAACTGACCGGTCTTAACGATGCCGAAGAATTAGCCACGCGCTTAGCCAAGAACTTGAACGCCGGCGCCGACGCGCAGACGACCTTAACCAGAGCCACCAATGAAACATTAGACGCGTTTAAGGACACCGTTGATACCGGGAATGAGCGACAAGTTCAGTTACAAGCAGTTCTAAACCTTTTACAAAATGTAAATAAACAATTAAAAACGGAAGGAAATCAAGGCAAGACGAATCTAGCTCAAACCAAAGAGACTATAAGCCTCTTGGAGACAAAAATCGAACGCCAATTAAAGGCCTTAAATGTTGAACGAAGTAGCACGAAAGAAACAGAGCGCGCCACGGTAGCAACAAAAAAGTTTGACGCCGCACAAGAAACCGCATCCAAAAACCGGGTCAACAGTTTAAAAGAGCTGCAAATTGGTGCCGGCGAAATCAAAGCCGCCGGCGTGGCTGACGTTGCCACCAAAATAACTACCAAAATCATTGATAAACTGAAGCCTATTCTAGACGACGTCGCCGGCGTCCTTCTTGAGAAAACAGCCGATGGCGCTGAGAAAGCCGCTAGCGGTCTGAAGAACGCTACCGACTCCGTTCAATCGCTTTACGAGGAAGCTAGCAAGTTAACAGCAGAAATACCGCGCATGACTGGCCAAGTTCTGTTGACAGATGTTGCTGTTAGAAAGACGGGCACGACGATGGGCACCTTCGGGCAGCGACTAATTAGAATACAAGAGCACACGGCCATGCTGGGGATGGGCCTTAAAGATGTCCAAGGGGCGTTCAAGGAGCTAATCACTACATCGGCCGCGTACGCAACTGCCTTTGGCGTATCGGGCGCCGTCACTAAAGCTCAGATGCAATTTGTCGATGAGTTGGCCCAAATGTCTCTAGAGTTTAAAGCGCTCGGCCTCGAAACAAAAACGTTTGCGGGCGCCCTCGATGTGCTTGGAAAGACATATAGAGTAGCAGATGTCGTTAAAGAGACAAAGGATTTTGGTGTAGAGCTTGTTCAAATTGCTCGTGTCACTGGCCGTACATCTGATTTGGTTGGGCAGGATTTGGCCAACAATATGGGAAAACTAGCTGCTTATCAGCTGCCTAAAATGAAGGAAGAGTTTAAAAAATTGTCAGTGCAAGCTGGCGAGGCAGGTGTTAAGATGGAAGACCTTCTTGAGATAAGTGGAAAATATGATGATATGGATACGGCTGCCAAGAATGTGGGAGAGCTAAACGCACTCTTGGGGGGCCCGTACCTGAATACTATAGATATGGTTATGGCCAGCGACTCCGACAGAATTGACATGATGCAAAAGGCGATGAAGGCTTCCGGGCAGTCTTTTGATAGCATGGGCCGCTTTATGAAAAAGGCAGTTGCCGATGTCGTCGGCGGCGATGTACAAAAGGCGATGCGTGTTTTCGGGTCTGACACAGAACTCATTGAGGAAAAAACAAAGGCGATAAAAACGCAAGTCGGCACCTACGACTTGTTCGTCGCAGGCGCGAAACAGTCAGCAGTCGGATACAAAGAGCAGGGAGACGCCCTTAAAGAAAGTGTAAAACTACATGAAACCGCCTTTAAGGAGGTAGAAGAGTATGGTCGCGAAGCATCCCGGCTCTTCCGTACGTACGGAAGCCAGATAACTGACTTTGTTGGGAAGCAAGTTGTTAGCGCGTTGGGCAAGTTTAAAGATATGTTAACGGAAGTCCGCGTCGCTCTAGAGAGCAAGCACTATGCTAGAGCGCTACGAATACTTACGGTCAAGATGGCGACCATTCCAGTTGACATCGCGACGGACGTTCTTGCTGATGTAGCTGCGCCCCCCACATCAACACCATCGTTGTCGAGGACCCAATCAGTGAAACAGACGAGAATGGAGCTGGATGAGAAAGATAAAGAGATACAAAGACTGAAGGACGCCATGTCCCTCGGCGCCGGGAGAGCCGATACGGACGCCCCCACCACAGCCGTCGCGACGGCCACTCAGAGCCCAGTAGAGCTTAAATCTACACACAATATTCATCTTGGGGATACTTTAATCGCGACCATTGTTGAGAGCCAGTTAGCGAAAGGAATATTGCCATGGCGCGCCTAAAAATAAGGAGAAATTTCAATGGTTAGCACCGTATCAAGCTTTAAAGCAGCACATAAAGTTTTTGCGTTTGAGCCTCTTCACGTTGACTTACAAAAAACACCCATAAGAGCTTCAGCATTATTGATACCAGTTGAAGATTTGCGCATCGGCCAGAGTTTTTCGCCCGAGTATACCCCGGTAGAAGCGTATGGACGAATGGACCCAATTGTAACTTATAAAAACACTAAACGTACCTTAAAGATTGATTTTAAGTGCCAAGCACATCATATTTTCGATGGTGCGCAAGGAGTCATCAATAATATTCGGAATATAAATATACTCACACAACTTTTATATCCAGCTTATTACGAGACGGGCGGCAAAGCCGCAAACGGAGATCCTCTTGCGGTCTTGGGCGCCCCACCTTTTTTTAGGATAAGATATGGAAATTATATTGGAAGCTTCTTAAGCACAGGAGACTTTGTAGGAGACGAAGTGACGGGGCTTACAGGCTACATTACAGGCTTTGGGCATCAGATAGGAGCAGTAGCTGAAAATGTTGCTTTTGGAAAGTCGAGATCTGATGAAGGATATCGTGCGCTTCCAAGAGAAATCGGGGTGAACTTTACATTCAACGTAGTACATGATAAACTAGTAGGATGGTACAATGACAGATTTAGCAATGAGGACGGCAAAGGTTACGGTTATAACTTTCCGTATAATGCAGGCGAATCAGGACCATCGACCTACGCTTATAATCGAAGCGCGCCTTCACGCACCGGCGGTACCATGGCAGCGCCCACCGTATCGATCGGCGCCGCGACAAATGACGGAGTGGATACTGCACAGGCCCGGGAGAATGACCCGTCCGGCATCCACCGCGCCGCAGCTAGTACTAGTACAACAACAGCGATAGGCAAAAGCCCCCACGCAATCCCAACTATGGTGGAGGGCGCATAATAAAATGGCTTTTAATTTTTCCCGATACATTAATAGAAATGTCATAAGAAGTACGTCGTCTCGATATGTAGAACAGCTTTCGAGCAGGGGGGTGGGCTTTATAGACCATTTTGCAACCGCCAATATACAATATCCTTCCCAAGAGATCTTGAAAGAACTAAACATCGAAAATGAGATTTGGACGGTGGGGAGTCGATTTTATAAATTAGCAGCCAAACACTACGGGGATCCAAGTTTGTGGTGGATAATTCCTTGGTTCAACAAACTTCCGCTGGAGTCCGACTATGATGCTGGCGAAGTCGTACTTATTCCGAAACCCCTCAGTATTATTTTAAATTTATTTGAGACGGAGCCCGAGGAATAAAAACATGACTGAATGTAGAGATGGGGAACCTAGACAAAGCGGAGCGACCCTACAAGATGCGCGCCTAAAAACGGACGCCTACCAACAAACTTATTTAATGAGCAATTTAAATAATGTGGTGGCGCCTCTCCAGGAGACACCAAGTGTGAGCAGGCACTTAAAACTGCTCGCCTCTAAGAACAACACGGACGCATTAGTTAACCGGGTCACTGTGCCTCCGGAAGTTATAACTTTTTTTGACGGACGCCCTATAGACTATGGCCAGCTCGTTCCGCACATCCAAATTTATAAAGTTTATATCAAAAATAGAAAACGCGTATCCGAGGTTTTATTTCCTTTCCGAGCATACACTGATTTTGAACAAATGAAACCACAAAATTTTTTAAGAGCACCTTTCCGCGGCACAGACGCGGGCATCGAAAGTGTGGACTTAAAGCTCGAAGGAAAGGGGCGGAATCCGGTTTCAATGAGCATCATGCAACTTACGATTAAGCTCGTATTTAATGATGTGAAAACCTTGTTTCGGCCTCTTGGGGGGAGCCCATGGGGGGTAGGAAACGTCCAGTATTCTGATCTGATGAGATACCCCCCAGGTCAATTAACAGACGACGCCGACCCGCGCACCCTCCCGGCGTCGTTCAGAATAAGGCTTTCGTTAGGGTGGAATCTCCGCGGCAAAGCCCGGGCCAACGGTTTGAGCGGGTTTTCGATGGCGAAAGGGAACCCTATTTTTGAAGATCAGGGACTCCTTGCGGGGTATGATTTTGTTGACGCCGTTCTAAAATCAAAAATTAGTTTTATTGGTGATTTGTGGTCACACGATATGGACTTTTTGGAGAACGGCTCTGTCAAAGTAACTTTAAAATATATGGGAGCATTGGAAAACTCTTTTAAAACGGGCACAGCCGACCTTTTAAAAACTTATAGTTTAGATGGTAACAAAACCATTAACAAAGTAAAAGATGAGTTGCGCAAGTATGAGCTAACAGCGTGGCGAAAGGCGCTAGGGCAAAATAAAAAATTAAAGAATGTCCTCACTATTCGAAAAAAAGCTAAAGAAGTTCAAGCCTTGATTAATAACATGGAGGATAAATTACAAAGCACGGAGGAGACAATATTTGTAGATGCAAAGGAGGCCGTAAATAAATCTTGGACCACGTTCGCAGATGCGAGAAAAGAGTCCGCGGTATTAGGAACCACTAGCGGCAAACTTAATGAAGCAGCCACTGATTTAAAGGTTCATACGATGGAAAAGGTCTTGCGCAACGAGGTGGCCACCGCTGAAAGTAAGCTGGACCAACTAGCTTTTAGCCAAATGGGCGGCGCCGGCTCTGCGGAGGCCAACGCCTGGATGGCGGAGCTACAAAAGAAAAGAAAAGAACTCATGCAAAAGATTCAAACGTTTGAAAGTCAACTACGAGCTAAGTACCTATTCTCCTACATCATAAAACTTATAGAAGCCAATAAATTAGCCTGGATAGATACGAGCACAGATGAGTTTCAGAGTTTTTTACATCATCGCATACAATACGCGGAAGCAGCCACCAAGAAACAGCAAGAGAAAGAAATGTCCGGCATGAAACAAGTTAGCAGCACAGTTGCATCTTCAGATGTTGAAACGGTCGAGACGAGTTTTGCCCAGGAACTTGGAGACCCTTCCGCGGCCTCTGCTGAAAGCGTGACCAAGTCCGACGCCACGCTATTCTTGTCCGAACAATATAAACAGGGCGATAAATTAATGTTTTTTAGGCTGGGAGATTTGGTATCTATCATGCTTGATCATGCCAACTTTGGCGAAAGCCTTGAAACGCTAGTTCCCGACTTCAAGATTCTCTTTGGAAATTTTGACTACTCCCCCATTGGAAGCGACAATCTTCGTCGCGCCAGTTTATATGATTTACCAGTTTCTTTGAAGCTGTTTGAAAAATTTATAGCTATGAAAATTGTAGGCACCGGTCGCCAAAGTTATTTATTCATGGACTTTGTTGAGGATCTCATTCAATTTTTAATGGACAAGGTTATTACGCCTTCCTCGCCTGACGGCGCGACGAGCGCGAACCCAGTGAATAGCGCCTTTAAGATTGGCATCGTGCCCATTGATTTGCCGAAAAAATTGATTAAAAGTAGTTTCGATGCTAATGGGAGACACACAGACTATGAGGTAGATCTCGACGACATCGCTGGCTCTCCGCGCAATCTGAGTGTCACTCAAATTTCAAATACTTTTCTTATACATGCCTATAAGACGGAACCCTTTGAGGAGCGCATCAAAAATTCTTATACTGGTGATCGCTTTAAGGACAGGAAAGAGGGCATTTTTCACTTTTTGGTCGGCGGCCCGAACAGAGGGCTTTTGAAAAGCATCACATTTCAACAGATGCAAAACACCAAACATGCGATGGGCATCTTTGAGAAGGCGCAATCAGGGGGAATCGCTTCGAGGCGAGGAGTTATTAAGCCTGCTATGTTCGGGTGTGAACTCACTTTAGTGGGGAATCCTTATTTTCTAATTGGACAGCAGTTTTATGTTAATACGAGCTTAATAAGTGCAAACAACTTTGCCAATGAAATGATGATGAATGGCGGGTATTACATGGTTACGTCCGTGGAATCTCACTTTGGCGTGGGAAAGTGGGAAACCAAAGTAAAAGGTATCCTGCAAGTGGCGGATAGCGTCTTAAAGAATGCGAAAAAAGAAGGCGTTGTTGAAGTATACAATGCCGGGGACCACTTTGTCGATAACGCTAAAACAGTCGGCGCCGCCGCCTATAGCATGTGGCAGTCCACCGGAATTCCGGGCGCGGCCAAGTCCGCTTGGGATGGGCTCTCTGGAAACAACGAAGCGCCTAAGAAGGGATCTGGCTAATGGCCTATTTAGACAAGCCACTTATTGGAAGCAATTCTTTGACCCAGCCGCAGCTGTTCAAGGAGAGGTTAAAGTACAAGGAAAAGGCTTTTTCTAACTTGTTTGACCCCACCCCCCTGGATACAGTGTACGAGAAGCCATTTTATGGAAAAGTAGACATATATGGCACCCCCATTTATCCTACTGAAATTAACATGACCCAACTGCCCGGCGCCGGCCTAATTTTGGCGCACGATTTTGTGGCCGCGGCATTCCAAGATTTCAAGGAATTTATGGACCGCGCCATCGGCCTCAAAGAAAGAATGTTTGCAGACCTATTTTCTTCCTTCCTTCCTAGATCGGCATTTGTAAGTGTTCATCAAGTGTACAACGATCATTTTGTTAAAAATGTTTTTGAAGGGTTTGCCAATGATTATATGAATATTCCCAAAATTAATAGAAAAATTAGAAATTTTCATGATCTCGTGAAAGAGTTTTCCCACTACACTAGGTTGGTAGCTAATAAGTTTCCTGTTACGAAATCGGGATTTGTTGTCTCCCCCCTCTGCACAAATGCTATAAGTGGCTTGTTTATCGAATTAGATCGACTCCCACAGGACGACGATCAGGTTAAGTATGAGCGTTTTCTTGCGAGACCTTCATTCACGAGATATGCGCACGTAGCCAGCGGTTTTGGTTTTTTTGTAGACAAAAACGCGCCATGGCGCCTCGCTGTTAACATGGGGTCTCCAGTTACGAAAGGGTACATGGACAGATTTGGCATAAGCTTGGAGGACAACAGTGTATTTTCAACTTATTTTTACGAAAGTGAGTACTACTCTTATGAGAGCATAAAGGTTCGTTTATGGAATATTTACGCAGCTTTAATAGCAAACCCAGCATCTCGTACGTATGGATCTGTTTACAAAACAAAGAACTGTACCAAGGCTTTGTGGGATAACGTAGCGCACAACAGCTACCACACCACCATTGCGGAAGGTCTCCGGGCGCCCATTCCTCTTGACTATGAAACTGAATTTAAAAAAGAATATAGTGATGAATATTTTTTACCAATTTACTTAAAACTGAGATGGGATGAGAGTAAAATTAAAGACGATCAACGGGATTTTAAAGCAGCGCTTAAAAGAATATTAGATTTTTATAAAGTATATGGCATAGAGGCAGCCGTAACGTACTTAGGCCATGTGGTAAGGAAAACAAATATTTATGAGAAGCCCAAAGTAAGCAACGCACCCCCCTATAAAATAAAATATTTTGGAGAATCAACTAGTTCAGGGTTGTATTCTTATAAAACACCTGCTATAATAAAAAAAGAAAAAACTTCGACGGCGGACAGCACGAAATATTAGATTAAATGATTTTTCAGACCTTTGACGATAAAAAGAAATGTGTTGCAATTTTTGCAAAAGGTAAAATTCACAAACACAAACTACCCTCCCCTCTCGCAAAAACATGGGATTATTCCGAGATCTTGAGAGATAAAGATGTGGAATATGCAAAGTACTACTGCGGTGGGAAACGCTTGGACGAAGTTTGTCCTGACCATCTAAGAAAAGAGTGGGAAAATATAAATGGGAAATTAGAAGCTTTTTATCGCGCTGTTAACGAAGCGAAACTAGATCTTAATGAGCATTGTTTTTTTGATGTTGCTCCTCCACACTTTTTGCTAGAGTATGGTCGCATCAAGGAGAAAATTTGCGCCTATGTTTTTTCAAATTTTAAAAAACCACTAGACTATGAAGTTAAAGTTGGGCTTGCAAAAGTATTAGTAGAAATAAAGAACACTAAATTGAACCTTAGCTTGTCTTCCTTGGACGCCCGGCGCCACGAGTTTAAAGTACGACGGTTCCTTCAGAAAATAAATAAAACATCTCCCTACATTATATACGACATGAAGGGCACTAAAACTGGGAGACTGACATCGACGGCTTTTCCAATCTTAACGATGGATAAGGGATACAGAACCATATTGCGGCCCAACAATAAGTGGTTTCTGGAATTAGACTACAATGCTGCGGAACTGCGCGTCATGCTTGCGCTTTTGGGGCAAGAGCAGCCGCATGGAGACATCCACAGTTGGAACATGCAGAACGTTTTTAAAAATGTCGCCACCAGAGAAGAGGCAAAAAAGAGAGTATTTGCGTGGCTGTACAATCCCGAGTCAAAAGACCGCCTCTTAAACAAAGAATATGATCGAGACTCTGTGTTACAAAAGTACTACAATGGAAGCCAAGTGACAACCCTTTGGAACAGGACAATTGATTCTGATGATCATCACGCTTTGAACTATATAATTCAGTCAACAGCGGCGGACCTCTTCCTTCGGCAGATGATTAAAGTTTGGGAACTACTTAAAGATAAGAAATCTCAAATTGCATTTTGTTTGCACGATTCTCTCGTGATCGACCTAGCAGAAGAAGACGAAACAATTGTGCACGAACTGAAAGAAGAGTTTGCTGTTACAGAGCTGGGCAAGTTTAAAGTCAACGTTTTTGGCGGAAAAAGCTTTGGCGAAATGAAAAGGATGAATGTAAGATAATGCAAATAATAGTTGGACTAGGGAATGCCGGTTGTAATATCGCAGATCAATTTGCTAAATACCCTCAATATAAAATATACAAAATAAACACAGGGCTTAAGAAAAAAGCACACTGCTATAATTTTCCAAAATATGATCACCCTGAAAAATATGAAGAGAATTGTCCTAACTTAAAGCGCTTTTTTAAGGATGTAAAAGATGATGTTTTGTTTATAACAGGTTGTGGTTTCATTTCGGCTGCACTTCTTAAAATTCTAGAACAAATAAAACATAAATGTCGAATAAATATACTATATATTAGACCAAATCGATCACTACTCCCGGAATTAAAGCTACTTAGCGACAACGTTACATTCCACGTACTCCAAGAATATGCACGAAGCTGTCTGTTTGAAAGAATATACTTAGTAGACAATGTAGAGATAGCTAAAATTATTGGAGATGTTCCCATCCGAGACCACTTTAATAAACTAAATGAATTGATTGCATACACAGTTCACATGATGAACGTATTTGACAATTCCGAAGCAGAAGCTAGCACGTTTGCACCCTTTGTAGAAACGGCAAAAATATCAACCTTCAGCTTATTAAACTATGAGACTGGTGAAGAAAAACAATTTTTTGATCTTGACATGCCACGCGAAAAGAGGTATTATTATGGAGTGCCTGAAAAAATACTTCAAACTGATGGAACACTGTTGAAAAAGATTGAAGAGCAATTAAAAGAGCAGAAACAATATGATAAAATGAAGATGAGCTACGGAGTTTTTTCAACAAACTATGATGACGTTTATGCGTTCAGTCTGTTGAATAGCTCAGTAGTTCAAAATAACAAGTTTAGGCTTGACAAAGATTTAAATTTATAGTATTATATAAAAATAGCGGTACAAGAGAGTTATTGTGCTGACTTTAACAAAAAAGGAGACAAGAAATATGTCAATCAATTTAGATAAAATGCGCGCGCGCATGACCACCCTCAAAACTAAAGGGGGCGCGAATAACCGTTTTTGGCGTCCGCCAGATGGCGAATCAGTAGTCCGT
>Ga0209756_1000682_pt1 | contig 33010 bp, 45 predicted proteins | sample ETNvirenome_6_85_FD_184071 | JGI IMG/M metagenome (GOLD analysis project Ga0209756, IMG submission 184071) | Marine viral communities from the Pacific Ocean - ETNP_6_85 (SPAdes) (version 3) | ecosystem: Environmental > Aquatic > Marine > Oceanic | place: Pacific Ocean | collected 2013-06-19 | reverse complement strand
TCTGAAGGGATTCGACACTCTCGACCCCACGTTCATCATTAAGCCGGAGGAGATGGCGCGGAAGTGGAAGGGCGAGCACCCGGAGAGAATGGACGCTAAGTGCGATTGGACAGTTCTGGCGGAGATGATGCCGGAGACGATGAAGGTTGTTCGAAGCCTCCCGGGCGGGGAGCCTGATCGGGTTCGCTTCATGCGGTTGGCTCCTCATGGGGAGCTGACGAGGCATGCTGATATTACAGATCGGGATGCAGGAGTAGCTGACGGCAAGCTGGCGCGGCTGCACATCCCGATAAGGACAGATGCAGGATGCACCTTCCAGAGCTGGACCTTGGGTGGCGAAGAGCATAAAGGGCACATGCCCCTTGGGCATCTCTGCTACTTGGATCAGAGGAAGCCCCACGCCGCCAAAATGGAATCCTCAGAGGAGAGGATTCACTTAGTATCTGACATAGCAACGAATCCAGAGCTTCGGGCAATGATCGTTGCAGCAAGCCCCATCAAGGAAACCGCGAAATGAAACCAAGCTTTGAGATTCTAGTAGGGGACTGCCGTGAATCTATGAAAAAGCTTCCTGAGAAAAGCATCCATTGCTGCATTACTTCTCCACCGTATTTCAATCAAAGAGACTACGGAGTCGATGGGCAGACTGGGCTTGAGAAGAACGCGGATTGTGCGGGATGGGTTACGGGAAAGTGGTGCGGAGAATGTTTTGTCTGTTCGCTGATAAAGGTCTTCCGCGAAGTGAAACGAGTGCTGCGGGATGATGGTACTTTGTGGCTAAATCTGGGCGATAAGTACAGCAGCGGAGGAAGAAAGTCTCATGGGCCGCCCGGTAGTCCCAAACAAGTTAGCAATGCGGGTAGTCATACAAGTGTTCGGAGGTATGCTGGGAACCTATCTGGCAAACAGCTTCTGGGAACTCCTTGGCGAACAGCTCTTGCCCTTCAGGCTGAGGGATGGGTTCTTCGTTCTGATGTCATCTGGCATAAAACGAACGCCATGATGGGGAGCCAAAAGGATCGTCCTACGTGCGCGCACGAGTATATGTTTCTTTTGGCTAAGCGAGAGAAATACTACTTCGATCTGGAAGCGATCAAAGAGAAGTCAAAAACCGCAGGAAGTTTAAACGGGACTTTGAAAAAAGGACAAAAAGAAAGTACAGGAAAAATAAGTGGGTATAATCACTCAGGAGAAGATTTTCAAACAGGAAAATTTAGAACAAAACGTTCTGTCTGGACGTTATCGGTAGCATCTGAAAAAGAATCCCATTTCGCCGTCTTTCCTGAGAAGCTCATTCTTCCGTGCATCCTTGCCAGCACATCGGAGAAGGGGTGCTGCAAGGAATGCGGGGCCCAGCCCAGAAGAATCCTTGAGACGAAGCAAGTTCCCTTCTCCCCGGAAGAAGTCAGAAGACGGCGGGCAAATCAGAATAACCGAGACCCAAAAAGGCATGTAACAGAAGTTAGAACAACGGGATGGGACGCTACCTGCGAATGCTCTGCGGGCTATGTCCCTAGCATAGTTTTAGATCCATTCGGCGGATCAGGAACAGTCGCCGCCGCCGCGCTGAAGAAGGGTCGCTCGGCGGTCCTCTGTGAAATAAACCCATCGTATGTTGAGATCGCAAAAGCGAAAATAAAGAAGGCACAATCGAATGCTGGATTTATGCTCTAACCTTGTTTTAGGAAACACATGAAGATCAATCGAGAAGAATTGCTGCAGAAACTGGAATCCTGTGTCCCTGCAGTTGACAAGAAGGCAACAATCGAGCAAAGCGACTGCTTCATCTTCCAGGGCGGGAGAATCATCGCATTCAACGATGAAATCTCGGCATCCTGCGAGTCTCCTCTGGGCGAAATCTCCGGGGCCGTCAAGGCGGACGAGCTTGTTCAGATCCTCCGAAAATTGACTGACGATCAAGTCTCAATCGAGACTCGGGAAGGGGAACTGCTGCTCAAGACCAAAACGAAAAAGAGATCTGGAATCGCGATGGAAGCTGAAGTAGTTCTCGCCGTCGATTCCATCGAAGAGCCTGGAGAATGGAAAGCCCTGCCTGAGGATTTCTGCGAAGGAATCCAAGTCGTTCAGAATTGCGCCGGGAAAGATGAGAGTCATTTCGTTCTGACTTGCGTTCACATCACGAAGGATTTCGTCGAAGCATGCGACAATGCCCAGGTCACCCGGTATCCGCTCAGCATTGAGCTGGAAAGCCCTTGCCTGATTCGGAGAGATTCGATCAAGCACGTCGCTCAGCTAGGCGTCAGCGAGTTCTCAGAAGGAGTCAACTGGCTCCATCTTCGCAATGCTCAAGGCTTGCGACTATCTTGCCGCCGATACGCAGAAGACTTCCCGGATCTGACTGAGATTCTCAATCAATCCGGGACGAAGACTGTGCTCCCCGGGGGCTTAGCTGAGGCTTGCGATAAAGCATCAGTCTTCTCGGCAGGTACTCCCGATGATAATCAAGTGGAGGTTTCCCTCAAGGATGGGAACTTGAAGCTTCGGGGCCAAGGGGCTCATGGATGGTATGAAGAGCGAAGCAAAGTAACATACCAGGGACCTGCTCTCAAGTTCTTGATTGATCCGAAGCTTCTGACGGAGCTGGTCAAGAGAACATCAGAATGCGAGATTGGCGAAGGGAAGATGATTATCGACAGCGGGTCATTCAAATACGTCGCGTGTTTGGGATAAGATAGGGGCAAGAAGTATGTCAGGATTCTTCACTCCATCTACTCTCCAGCAATCGAAGCCAGCGAATTCTAAGCTCCCCCAGTGCGGGGCCTGCGGCTGCTCCAAGACCTGCTCTTCTCCCAAGATCCCGTTGCAGGGAAAAGGGGAGAAGGGAATTCTAGTTCTAGGGGATTTCCCTAGATCAGAAGAGGACAAGCAAGGAAGGTTCTTCTGTGGATCTTCCAGCCAATTGCTCCGCAGGAAAGCCGATCAGCTAGGGATTTCTCTGAACCGGGATTGCTGGCTCTCGAATGCTTTGATCTGCCGTCCCCCGAAGGAGATGTCTTCTTGGAATGAGCAAGTCGATTTCTGCCGCCCCAATGTATTCCAAGCAATCGAAGAGAAGAAACCCAAAGTCATCATCCTTCTGGGCGGCCTCGCCATTCGCTCCGTAATCGGAGGAATCTGGAACCCGGCTCCTGGGGGAATTGAGCAATGGGCAGGCTTCCAGGTGCCTAGCCAGAAGCTGAATGCCTGGATCTGCCCCGTCTTTGATCCCTACTTCGTAGCCCGCAATTCAGACGAGAATGAGAAATCGGCCAATCCAGTCGTAGCAGTTTGGTGGGAGAGGCATCTTCGGGCCGCGTTCTCTCTGCAAGATAGGCCCTGGGATCAGCCCAGAGATTATGACTCAGAGATTCGAGTTCTCTGGAAAACAGAAACAGTCAAAAAGGCTCTCTCTTGGTTCATTCGGCAGCGGAATCCCTGCGCGATTGACTTCGAGACAGATCGGCTCAAGCCCGATAATTCTGATAGCAAGATCGTTTCCTGTGCCGTCTCCAATGGGGAGAGAACAGTTTCTTTTCTTTGGACTGATGAGATCCGGGAAGCGGCGGGGGAGTTGTTTTTCTCTGATGTACCGAAGATCGCAGCCAACGCAAAGTTCGAGCAGAGATGGTGCATCGCGGAATTCGGGAAGCCGATGAAGAAGATAATGTGGGATACAGTTCTTGCTGCTCATATCTTGGATAACAGGCGTTCGATTACAAGCGTCAAATTCCAGGCATTCGCTCTGCTCGGCTACTCCGGATCCGCTAAGCAGCGAAGATACGATGAGGTGGCAAAGAGCTACTTCCAAGCAGAAGGCGGAAATGGCGGGAATCGGATTTATGAGATGGATATGACGCAATTGCTGCACTATGGGGGCCTGGATGCTCTCTTGGAGTGGGAGTTGGCAATGAAGCAGAGGAGCCAATTTTGATTTCCCCAACCAAAGAAGCGTACAAGATCTTCCATGAGGGCCAAGAGGCCCTTTCATTGGTTGAGGCGGCGGGCATTCGCCTAGACATGGATTACCTAGATCGAACTACCAAACGGGCTTGCCAAAAAGCGGAAGAGATCGAAGCGGAGCTGAAAGAAACCGAGATCTGGGCGGCATGGAAGAAGCGGTTCCGAGAGAAAGCAAATATCGCTTCTGGGGACCAGCTAGGGGAGATCCTCTTCGGCAAAAGAGGAATGTACGAAGCCAAGAAGAAAACAGCCACAGGAAAGCCGGATACCAGCGAAGACGCACTGATGGCTTGCGGAGATCCTTTCGTCAAGCCGTTCTTGAATCTGAAGAAGCTCAGGAAGATGGAAAGCACCTATCTTCAGGGCCTGATCAGAGAAGCTGACCAGAATGGATTCCTGCACCCATCCTTCGGATTGAATCGAGCGATTACCTATCGCTCCAACTCTTCCAATCCGAACTTCCAGAACATCCCTGTTCGAGATCCCCGCTTGGGAAAGATGATCCGCAGGGCATTCGTTCCCCGAGAAGGGAACGTCTTCGTTGAAGTTGATTACTCATCTCTCGAAGTCAGGATCGCGGCGTGCTATCACAAAGATCCGACGATGCTGGATTACATCCGCACGGGACATGATCTGCACAAGGACATGGCTGTCGAGTGCTTCTCTCTCAAACCTGATCAAGTCAGCAAGCAAGCACGGTTCGAAGCCAAATCGAACTTTGTTTTTGCCGAATTTTACGGCGATTGGTGGAAGAGCGTTGCCAAGTGCCTCTGGGATAGAATCGCTGACCTCCCAGAGATCCCTTGCATCGCGTGCGAGGGATCGGGGGAATCATCTAATGGCGGGGGCTGTGTGCCCTGTGTAGGAGCTGGGAGCAGCTCTATCTATGCTCATCTAGCATCCAAGGGCATCAGCTCTCTGGGGGCCTACGAGAAGCATATCGAGAAGGTGGAGAACCGCTTCTGGAAAGAGAGATTCTCTCGCTATGACCAATGGCGGGATTATTGGTGGGATAAGTACAAGAAGCGGGGCTGGTTTCAGATGAAAACTGGCTTCGTCTGCCAGGGAATCTATCGGCGGAACGAAGTAATCAATTACGCAGTCCAGGGGGCTGCTTTTCATTGTCTGCTTTGGAGCCTAACCCAGATAGTGAAAGAGCTGAAGCAGCGGGGATTCAAGGCCCTGGTTGTGGGGCAGATTCATGACTCCGTTATCTTGGATATTCCTGAAGCGGAGCTTGAAAAGGTATTGGCTCTTGTTCGCGATATTATGTGCATGAGGCTTCGAGAAGAATGGCATTGGATCATAACTCCTATGGAGATTGAGGCCGAGGGAAGCCGAGAGAACTGGCACGAGAAACAAGAATTAGAAATCCCGGAATGAATCTTAAACTCCAAGAATGGGTTCATCGGCTAGAGAAAAAAGACAAGGAACGTCTTCAGAAAACGTTGGCGAATCTGAATCCCAAAGAATTTGTCGAGCTGATGTTCGAGTTGAGGAAGAAGTACAGCTTTATCCCAGATCCTCCCAAAAAAGATTCAAAATAGATCTTGATTCTTCGGGGAGTCTGTGCGATCATATGTGTATCTGGGGAGATAAAACGACAAAATAAACGACCATGAAAAGTCGTCCTTGTCGTTTCATCTCCCCAAAGATGTGGCTACAACAGGGCGGCTTTTTTATGCGCACCCTGCTTTGGGAACCAAGCCGCTTCATCGGCTGTATAGATGTGATAATCTATAGCTTGGTTTGCGGGAACTCATGGGACCCGCAGCTTGCGCCCGGCTCCATACGCTGATGGACCTCCGGTCAAGTTTTCCCCTGCATTTATAGACTTATGTCATAATTGCGCATGGGAGGGCTTGTCCCTCACCACCCCTGAAAGACACTACTTACTACACTACAGTAGGACTATTCAAAGAAAGGGGAAGTAAATGAGTGAAGAAAAACTACGGGCAATGACTTTAGTAACAAACGAAGTCATCTTAATATCCCAAAGACATCCAGATTGGGGAGAGATTAGATGACAAACGAGATGATCTTTTCCATTCTTTATGGATTTTCCATTGTGGTCGCATTTGGGTTTCTTTATGCGCTGCTGGAGGACGGAGAACTATCGGAGAACAAGAGATTTTACGGGTCTGTTGTTTTTGCTTTGTTTTGGCCGGTGGTTTTTTTGATTGTCCTCGGTGCTTCGGTTGTTTATTGTTTAGAAAAGAGAACGGGGAAATAGGTGGGATTTTTCGATCAATTCGACTCGGCTCCTTCCAGGGCATCCGATCCAGAAACCTCTAAGGAGGCGGCTAAGGCCGTGGATCTAAAAGGCGATTCCGCATATGCTTTAGATGCCGTAATCCGCTTCCCGGATAGCACAAGCGCTGAGATGGAGAGCAGGCTAGGATGCAAGGACGGGAAGATCCGCAAGCGGCTGAAGGCTCTTTGTCGTTCTGGGCTGATCTGTGTCTCAGGAGTCCGGAAGTGCGAAGTCAAAGGATCTAAGTGCCAGACATACGAATTGGAGCTATTCGATGGAACGGAATTCGATTTCACCGACACTCTTTGACAACATGGAAGACCATGAAGATCAGTCTTCGTTGGTTAGAGCCGAACACGTGCTCTTGGATCTCGCGGACTACATCTACGCTCACACATCGCTTAAGCCTATCTCGAAGACGCTTTTTTACATCTCGCGGGTGTTGACGGTCGCAAAGGCTTACGGCGATATTTCGAGCGAACAGCAGTTGTTGAGTCGGTATAAGGAATTGCGGGCCTCATTGAACGGAGAGGCCCTTTCTGATGACTACGATTTCGAGTCGGTTGCAACAGAATGCCAAGCCCATGTTTCGAAAGTACTTAAGGCGGTCAACGAAGTCTGTCGGCTTACGAAGAAGAGCGACAGCCTAGGGCTGGTGTTCAACACTCTGCTCCGTGGGAAGTTTGAGGGCGGGGAGGGATTGGGAACATTCCTTACTCCGGAAGAAGTTGTTTCTCCGATGGTTGATATGCTCTTCGAGACGGTTTCACTGCCGACCATCATGAAGCAGAAGAAGAGTGTGTTGTTTGGAGATATTTGCGGAGGTACAGGACGCTTTGTTTACGCCATCGCAAATCGGCTTGAAAAAGCTGGTGCATCGAAATCGCAAATCAGTAGGTCAGCTCGTTTGTTTGACCAATCCGCTATGGCCGTTGATTTGGGGCGTCTAAATTTTCTTTGCGAGGGAATAACACCCCATTTCCACCAAGTGGATGACTCGCTTACCTCAATCCAAGTGTCTAGACTAGCCGGCAAATTCCTTCTGTTGGCTACTAATCCGCCATTTGGGTCTTCCAAGTACCAATGGAATGAAGGCGTCGCTTCACTTCTTCCACCTGAAGTCCTAGGTGATTTGCGTTTTACGGGTCCGGAAGAGTTGACCGATCCCGCAGGGCTATTCTTGTTTCGCAATCTTGACCTGCTCAAGTCTGGTGGAGCGGTAGCCATAGTGTTACCAGATGGTGTCATACACTCTGCCAGTTTCAGAAACGCGTTGACGACCTATGAGCAGGTTCGCAAAACACATCTGGACATACGTGCAATTGTCTCGCTGCCTTCGGCCACGTTTGCTCTCGGCGGTACAGTTGCAAAGACATCATTCGTGATCATAAAGAAATCCGACAAATCGCCAAAGGCCGAGCGTCTCTATGTTGCCATCGCAAATCATGTCGGGTTTCTGAAACGAGGAAAGAAACGGGCCGACGATCCGAACGGCAATGACTTGATCGAAATATCTAACGAATTCGCGTCTAGCTCCTTTTCCTGCGGGAAGGAGGTAGGCAGCTGGCGTTCGACAACCTCGTTCATGCCCACGCGATTGCTGCACCTTCAAAATGGCCAGAGCAAAAAAACGAAAACCGTGATATTAAGCACCGTCGTAGATGCGGTGCGCGTGTCGGTAGATGTGCCACAGAAAAAAGAAGACAGCTATCACATATCCATCTTGGATGTCGACGAAACGGGACTCATTGACGTGATAGCCGCCAGTCAAAACGAGCCAGTCTCAAAGGGCTTAGAGTGCCAGCCGTTTGACATCTTAGTCTCTTGTTTAAATCCGAAGATATGGCGAGTTGCTGTCGTTCCAGATTTGCCTGGAAAATGGTCCTGTAGCCCAGAGTTCGCAGTGCTACGAGCGAAGGATTCTCATGATGCATGGCGAATTGGACTGGCAATGCACCACCCCATTGTGGTTGATGCGATTCGGTCAATGGCCAAAGGGACATCGTCGAGCCGTCAGCGGGTTCCCAAGAGTGTTATTACTGAAGCAAAAATTCCAATGCTCGCAAAAAGCAAAGAGATCGCGTCGTACGTTGAGTGGCGAACGGAGTACTATGAAAAACGGCTGATTGAGGCCACTCTCTACCAAGGATTACATGATGGTGGGTTGCGGTTCAGCTGGTAAAGGAAATCCGTATGTTCATGTGATTTTTGTCATGGGGGATCAGGGATAGTGGGGTATTTCAGGAGATATAGGGCAGCACAGCATTCGATAGAAGAATGTCGGAGAGAAGAGACTCTTGCGGTCCGCAAGCTGATTAAGGTCTTCGCTTCGTGGGAATTCCATTCCGATAATACCAGCAACCGAGATTTCTTGGATGCGGCTCTTGAGGACTGGGCATGCTGGCGGGAATGCCGCGCCCGCCTTGAGGGAGAAAACGAAAGCGAGATAAGATGATCATAAACTGGGATACTACTGGAAGATGGATCAGATCATCGATAACAGTGGGTGGGGTGAAGGTAGAAAGAGTCATTGAAGCCGAACCCGGGCCGGATGGTTTTGTAACGTATCTTGAGCGAGATGAAACCGGCGATTATGTTTTGGAAATAGACGGTCGTTCAGTAAAAAGGATAACAAAAAGAGGTGCTGTTGTTGTGACTTTTGAAGACAATAAGTGGATCAGGAGCCAAGAATGAACGAAGCGGAAGCCATTGAGTATTATCGTAAATATCGACCACAGAAGCTATCAGAAGTCGTTGGGCAGAAGGCGGCATTAAGCTCCCTCTCTGGGATGGGCAAAGCACAGCAGATCCCCCACTTCCTTCTCTTCACGGGCCCCAGCGGATGTGGCAAAACGACTGTCTGCCGCATCCTTCGCCAGAAGCTGAAATGCCATGACAGGGACTTTGATGAAGTCAACATGGCGAAGGAAACGGGAATTGACGGCATCCGCAGCATCGAGAGACGGATGATGCTCAAGCCGATGGCGGGACCTTGCCGGATTTGGATGCTTGATGAGTGCCACGCAATGTCGAAGAATGCCATGAGCTGCATTCTGAAGATGACAGAGGATACTCCTTCTCATGTCTACTTCTTTATGGCAACAACGCATCCTGAGAAACTTCTCCCGACAATCCGGACGCGAGCGACGGAGATCAAGTTCGATCTTATCTCAAAGGCCGATCTGAAGAAGCTGGTTGGGAGGGTCGTTGATCTGGAGGGCCTGAAGGTTTCTGAGGAGGTCCAGGAGAAGGTGGCGGAATATGCGGAGGGATCGGGCAGGAAGGCCCTTGTGATTCTTCAGCAAGCCGCAGCATGCCGGAGCGAAGAGGATCAGTTGGCGGCTGTAGCGAAGGCTGACGGACGCTCTGAGGCGATTGATCTAGCTAGGGCTTTGATTGATCGCAAAGGCAATTGGTCGAAGATAGCTGCCCTCTTGAAGAAGTTTGATGATGACGCAGAAGGAGCCCGGAGATTGATTCTGGGCTACGCTTCTTCTGTTCTTTTGCGCGGCGGGCCTCAGTCTGCGAAAGCGTTTATTGTTATTGACAGCTTTCGCGATAATCTTTTTGATTCGGGGAAAGCTGGCCTGGTGGCGGCAGCCTATGAAGTATTTCATTCTGAGAATTAGATGGAAACTAGAGAAGATTGGCTGCAGTTTTTGAAGGATCATCTTGACGAGATGTGTCGCCTGGTTGTCAAATACCATCCCAAATGTGCTCGTGAGGATCCGAGAGATGACGATTTGGCTGCCGTTGTTATCGCTAACGTTGTCAGGAGTAAAATTAAGAGTCAGGGCGGGCCTTTGTTTGATCCGCCTTCTGCTCTGAGAGATGCTTCGGCGGCGGGGGATGGGCAGCAGGCTTGGAGAATTTTGAATGATACTTGGTGGGGGTGCCCGGAAGATTCGATAATACAATATGAAAGAGGCTTTCAGGATTTATGTACTCTTTGCAGCGAAGGATACCTAGCCGTCGATGACTGACAAAACAGACTTTAGCATTGATTCCCTGCGGCTTGATTGGGAGTGCAACAGACAGGCAAACTTGGCATTCTCCTATGGGGAGCATCAAGCAGATTGCCAGTCTGATTATGACAGATCCAAGAATGCAGTCGAGCTTGCCAAGGCGGAAGCGGAGATGCAGATTCGCGGAGAGCCCGGGCGCTTCGGAATCGGCAAGCTTACGGAGAAGGTAGTTTTGGCTGCTGTTCTGAAGCACCATGAAGTTCAATCGGCTCAGGACGCAAACATCACTGCCCGCCACGCTCTTGACATAGCGAAGGCTGCTTGCAATGCAATCGAACATAAAAAGAGGGGCCTAGAAAAAGCCGTCAGCCTTTTTCTGGCTGGGTACTACGCTGAGCCACGCTTTGAGGGCGATGATAAAGAAGCAGTAGATGAGATGCGGAAGAAGGATCTCAGAAGCAGGTCAAGCCGAAACAGACGAAGAAAATCGGAAAACACTTAAGAAAGGTGGATAGAGAATGTCGAAACGAAAGAGGGGCCGGTCATCCGCCCGCGTCCGTGCGGAGAAGAGGGATACGGAGAGGTCGGGGAATAGTTACTTGAAGTACCCTGAGGGGGTTGTTCCCTTTGAGGTGGATGGGGAGGGGCCCTATACTATCGATTTCCTTTGTTTTGTTACCAAAGAAGGTAATCCATACAAAGATGCGGGCGAAGATCACTATGAGCGGACTTTTTACATCCACAAGGGGATCGGTCCGAATAACAATTGGGTGATTTGCCCCAAGAAGACGGCGAACAAGAAATGCCCTGTTTGCGAAGATGTTGATCGGCTGCGGGCGGAGACGGACAAGGATGATGAAGAGGGCCAAACCGTCATCAAGAACATGCGGCCCAAAGAGCGGCAGCTCTATGTCCTTCAGGACAAGAAATCGGATGACCCGGATAAGATTCGTGTCTGGGATTTCAGCTACCATATGTTCGGCAAGCTTCTGGAAGCGGCGGTCAAGGACTCTGAGGAAGAGGAAGAGGCGGAGTTCTTCGCATCGGCTGAGGGCGGCAGTTCTCTCCGGGTTGGGTTTGATGAGAAAACTTTCAACGGGGCTGCTTATTACGAGGCACGCTCGATCAAATTCAAACGGCGGAAAGATCTTCCTGAGGACATCGCGGATTCGATGCCCTGCCTGGATGACATGCTTGTTATTCCTACTTATGAGCAACTGAGAGGGCTCTACATGCAGGAAGAGCCGGAGGAGGAAGAGGAAGAGAAGCCCGAAAAGAAACCTCGATCGCGCGGGCGGAAGAAGGAAGAGAAAGCCCCCGAGCCTAAGGACGATGACGACGGCTGGGGCGATGATGAAGATGACAGCCCTCCTCCGAAGAAAGAGAAACCGAAGAAGCAGAAAGCGGAGAAAGAGGAACCTGAGCCCGAGCCCGAGCCCGAGAAGGCTGAAGAGCCTGAGAAGGCGGCTAACGAGGATGAGTGGGACGACGACTGGTAAACAACAATGAAATGGAGATACCTGGGCCCTAGAAATGGGGCCCAGGTTTTTGTCTATGGCTAAGAAGAAAACAGAAGACATCAAAAAAGCCTTGATGGCGTCTCATGATAAACCGGCATTTGGGCCGGATGATTTGCTCTCTACTGGCTCTACTTTGCTGAACCTAGCCCTTTCTGACAATCGGCTGGGCGGATTTGTCAAAGGAACCTATGCCCTCTTGATCGGGGCAAGCGGTAGCGGCAAGACTTTCCTGGCTGGGACCTGCTTCGCGGAAGCTGTCATCAACCCCAATTTCGATTTCTATCGTTTGATTTTTGATGATGCCGAGCAGGGGGCTTTGATGGATTTCCGCAAGTTCTTTGGCTCTAAAGTCGCGGATAGGGTTGAGCCTCCTCACATCTATGAGGGCGAGCCGTCATACTCTGAGGAAATTGAAGACTTCTATTTCTCGATCTTCGATGCCATTGATGCGGCAAAGAAGCCCAAGGGGCGGCCGTTCATCTATGTGCTTGATTCCCTTGATGCCCTCAGCTCCAAGGCGGAAGGGAAGAAGATCGGGCAGCATCGCGGCACTCGCCATAAAAAAGGAGATGCTGCGAAAGTTACGGGAGATTACGGGGATGGGAAAGCTAAGATAAACAGCCGCTACATCCGGAGAGTTTTGGCTGGGCTTCGAGAAACTGGCTCGATCCTGATCATCATCAACCAGGAGCGGGATAATATTGGGGCGGGGTTGTTTGAGTCCTCGAAGACTCATAGCGGCGGCAGATCCCTTAAATTCTATGCAACTGTGCAAATCTGGGCGGATCTGGGAACTACTATAAAGAAGTCAGTCCGGGGCCAGAAACTGCCCATCGGAGTTACCTCAAAAGTTCGGGTGACGAAGAATCGACTCACAGGCAAAGATCGGAGAATCTCTTTCCCGATCTTCTATGACTATGGGATCGATGATCTGGGATCTTGCGTGGATTTCCTAATTACTTATAAGCATTGGAAGAAAGTCCCCAATACTTCTAAGATAGATACGGGGGTTGACTTCGGGATAGAGGACAGCCGGGAAGAATTGATCGGGGAAATCGAGGATCAGGAAGCAGAAGAAGAAGTGCTTCTGCTCGTTCAAAAGATTTGGAATGAGGTGGAGAAGGAAACAGAGATAGATAGAAAACCCAGGTACCAATGACTCATCTGATAGTCTGCGATACGAATTACTTGTGCCACCGGGCTTTCCATGCCATCCCGGATCTCTCCTATCAGGATGTTCCCACATCGGTTCCGTTCGGAGTATTCTCTGAGATTGAGAGGCTGAACGACCGATTCCCGGGAGGAACTTTTGTCTTCTGCTTCGATAAGGGCAAGCCCCTCCGGAATGAGATTTCAAGCGGCTACAAGGGGGCTAGAAGGAAGAAGAGAGAAGAAGCGGATGAGGACGAGAAAGAATCCCGAAAGAGCCTCAGGGAGCAGATAAAACGGCTTGCTGTGGAGCTGCTCCCCAAAGCTGGATTCAGGAATGTTTTGTTCCAGAAGGGATACGAGGCTGACGATCTGATTGCGGGTGTTTGTCTATCGAAGCCAAAGGGAGACCGTGCTACTATTGTGGCTGCGGATCAGGACCTTTGGCAGCTTCTCAGCTCTTCAGTTCGGATTTGGAATCCTAGCAAGAAGGCGTTTCTGACTGCTGATGGCTTCCGCGAAGAATGGGGTCTGGAGCCTTTGCAGTGGTCTGATGTGAAGTCTCTGGCGGGCTGCTCTTCGGATAGCATCGAGGGTGTTCCGAGAGTGGGGGAGAAGACTGCTGCAAAGTACTTGCGGGGGGATCTCAAACCTTCCGTGAAGGTGTATGACAAGATTGTGATGAGTTCCGATTTGTGGAAGTTTAACAAGAGGCTGGTCAGCATCCCCTTTGATGGGACTATCGTTCCTGAGATCCGGCCTGATGAGATGACTAAGGAGAAGTGGAAAGAGATCCACGACTTGCTTGGGATGACTTCGATTCGGGAAAAGTTTTCATCTAAAAGGAGAAGCCGTGAGAGCGTTACGGATTATGGTTGATAAGGCACTTTTGGGCAGTCTATTAGGATTCCCAGAAGATGTGGAGATCTGGGATGCCCAAGTGGATAAACGAACAGCAGTAGGTTCTATTGAGTTTTTGGTTAGGTCCGATAAATTTAAGGATCTAAAGCCGGGGGTGATTATCCCTTTCGCAGACCCCAAGATCTCTGCTTCGTATTATCCAGAGACTGGGAAGACTGTGATTCAATGGGTTTGGCCTTCTGGATTTTTGGAGGAACCTGGTGATGATGGAATATCTGGGGCTGGACCCGGGGAAGAAGGGCGGCATCTGTCGGATGACGAAGACGGGAGAAGTACTTCTCTTAGATAAAATGCCCGAGGAGGAAGAGAAGGTCTGGGAGTTGATCTGTCCCGGCGTCGGGGCGAATCCCGTGAGGGGATGCATTGAGATAGTTCATTCCCGCCCGGGAGCAGGCCACGTGGGAATGTTTTCCTTTGGGCGGAATTACGGGTTCCTGAGGGGATGCTTGGTCGCTTCTGGGATGAACTGGGAGGATGTCAGGCCCGTTATGTGGCAGAGAGAGTTGGGAATTCCCAGAATCAAAAACGAGGAGTATCCTGATCGGAAGCGAAGGCTGACAAAATTGGCAAGGGACTTGTTTCCCGAGATTCCTAAGGAAGTTGGAAAGGTTACTCAAACAACAGCGGATGCTTTACTAATCGCAGAGTTTCTAAGACAGAAGTATGAATTTTGATAGAACGCATGCAAGTCTTTGCCTTCCAGGCACATGAAGACGAAACAATAGAATTCGATCAAGTCACGACAATAGTCGGCCCTAGCGATGCGGGGAAGACTTCTCTTGTGAGGGCTTTGCGGTGGGTGGCTCACAATAAGCCCCGGGGAGATGGTTTTGTTCGAGAGGGGGCCAAGGAAGGAAGAGCTAGAGTCAAGGTAGATGATCATGTCGTTACTAGAATCCGGAGGGGGGCGTCAAAGAATCTCTACAAAGTAGACGGGAAGGAGCTAAAAGCGTTTGGCTCAGATGCTCCCCAGCAAGTAGAGGATCTCTTTCAAACAGACGATGTGAATTTTCAGCTTCAGATGGATCCGCCTTTCTGGCTTTCTTTGACTCCTGGGGAAGCAGCAAAGGAGCTAAACAACGTCGCTGATCTTGGGGCAATTGATGATGCGATGGCGTATGTGGCTTCTTATCTCCGAAAAGCGGGGCCGAAGGAAGAAGCGGCTCAGGAGAGTCTGAAAAAATGCAAGGAGAATGTCGAGGCTTTGGAGTTTGTTGATCAGTTCGTCATAGAGCTGGACAAAGTTCTGGAGCTGGACAAGGAGCGGGAGGAACATAGAGATGATGCTCAGGATTTTGAGTCTGACTATCATGCTATGAAGAAAACTTGGAATGAGTCATTTAGGCTCAAGGAGCTTGTGGCGGACAGGGAGAAAGTATGCGAAGCGGCCAAGCTCTGGGGTCAATCAAAGAAGCAAGCAGACAGACTCGAAAGCCATACTGCTCAGATCGTCGAGAATCAAGATAGTTTGATCGGAGATCTGCCGGAGCTTCCTGAGAAAGAGAAAAAGAACTTTGAAGCGGTTCGGATTCTTAGGCAGGATCTTGAGCAATTGATTAACAAAACTGGAGTAGCGATTGCCCAAGCGGCTGAGTCAAAGAAGGATCTGGAGAAGCTTGCTGCGAAAATAAAAGAGGAATGTGAAGGCCAGTGTCCCCTTTGTGGAGGAGAGTTGCATGTCTAGCCCAGTTGCGATTATTTGCTCAGACATCCATCTTTCGGATTCTCCTCCTGCCGCCCGTTCGGCGGAGCCCGACTGGTACGAGGCAATGAAGCGGCCTCTTCTGGAGCTTGCCGCTTTGAAAAAGGACTTGGCGGTTCCTGTGATTGTGGCGGGGGATATTTTTCACAAATGGAATCCTTCTCCGAGGCTGATTAACTTTGCGATTGAGCACATGCCTTTTTGCTTTGCTGTTCCCGGGCAGCACGATCTGAGATACCACTCTCTTTCGGATATTAAGTTTACTGGATTCTGGACTTTAGTGGAAGCGGGAAAACTGACTTACACAAAACCAGGAAAGCCTCTGTCTTTTGGTTTTGATTGGAATGTCTGGGGATTTCCTTGGGGCACAGAAATCGAAAAACCAATGGCTCTTGGGAATCACCTGGCTGTTGTTCATATGTTCGTTTGCTCAAAGGATACGGCATATCCCGGAGCCCCAGAAGATGCGTTTTATCCTCAGGTGCGAAAGAAGTTTCGAGGATTTGATGCAGCGGCTTTCGGAGATAACCATAAACCGTTTGAGTCGAATTCTAAAAATGGATGCACGATTTTCAATTGCGGGGCTTTGATCCGCAGGACCCAGCCGGAGAGAGCCCACAGCCCCAGTGTGGGGATTTTTTATGAGGATGGGAAGATTGCCCGCCATTTCCTGGACTGCTCTGGGGATCTCTTCAGCGATGCTTTGATTCAGCAGGAAAGAGCAATTCCGGACATGGCGGAATTCTTGGATGGGCTGAAGGGGGCGGAGACGGGGTCAGAGGACTTTCGCTCATCTGTTGAGCGATGGGCATCGAGGGAAGAGATTAAACCCAAGACAAAGAAACTGCTTTTGGGGGCCATTGATAGTGGAGATTGATCGGTATAATCGGCTGAAGAGGAAGCTGGATCAAGAGAAGATCGAGCAGGCGAAAGCCGAGGGGGCTCGGGACGAGCTTCTCAAAAAACTCAAGGAGCTTTGGGATGTCGATTCAATGGAAGAGGCAGAAGTGGCGCTCGCTTCGCTTAGAGACAAGGAGGCGAAGTCTGAGGAATTATTTCAGAAAGCTCTGGATGAGTTCGAAGAAAAATGGAAAAATGACGAGAGAGTTGGATGATGAGAGAATGGAAGGATCGTCGCGAGAAGCTTCTTGATGCGAAGCACTTTGCTGTCGGATCTTTGGAGGTATCCCAAAAGGTCTGGGAAGAAGCTAGTGCCGACAAAGAAGCAGCGGAAGAAGCGGTAGAGATTGTCTCTCAACTTGCGAAGGACATTCAGGAGAGAGCCCACAAGCAAATTGCTGCTATAGTATCTAGATGCCTTCAGGCTATCTTCGGCCCGGATGCGTATGAATTTCAATGTCAGTTCGAAAAGAAGAGAAACAAGACAGAGGTCAAGTTTCGGCTTTGCCGAGGAGACGTTGAGATTTCTCCCCTAGACGCAGTTGGCGGCGGGGTGGTAGATGTTGTGGCGTTTGCTCTTCGTGTTGCGTCTCTGAGATTCAGGAGAAAATCACTGCGGCAGTTGCTTGTGTTGGATGAGCCCTTCAAGTTTCTCTCAAAGGAATACAGACCCTACGCCCGACAGATGATAGAAGACCTCGCGGAGGAGTTGGGGATTCAGTTTATTATTGTTACCCATGATCCTGAGTATGAAATTGGGAAAATCATTAGGATAGGTAAACATGCCTAAAGACATCGCATTGATTAGAAGGCGAGCCCGGATCGAGGAGCTTTGGCTTGAGGGGCATAGTCAGAAAGATATTGCTCTTACTTTGGGTGTTACGACATCCCAGGTTAGTTCAGGGCTGAGGGCGATGTCGGAGCGTCTTGTGGCGGAGCAGGATGAGACCTTGGAGGATAAGCGAGCAAAAGCTACTGCTCGGAAGGAATCTCTTCTTAGGGAAACGATCAACGCATTTCATCTCTCGCAACAGCCCGAAGAAGAGATTAGCACTCAGTACAAACAAGAGAAGTGTGCAAACTGTGAAGGGGTGGGGAAGACTTTTGATCCAGAGAAAGAGGAGAGCAGCTCTTGCACAGTCTGCGATGGGAAAGGAACTCAACTTGCGGAGATTACCACTAAGAAAGTCAAAGGGAAAGCAGGAGATTCGTCTCTTCTTTCTGTAGCTCGGCAACTTCTCGCGGATCTCGATAAGATCTCAGGGATCCAGGCAGCGAAGAAGGTGGAGGTGAAGGGGAAGATTGATCACGATCACAAAACGACGATCTCCAGCGGTGATTGGTCAAGGATGAATACAGAAGAGTTGATGGATCTGAAGAGTAGGATTGAGGAAGCCAAAGCGAAAGTTCCCAGGATTGAAACGCAGGATGCTCCGATTGATACTGAATTCAGGACAAATGATGAGTGAAGCCGATCTATGCGTTGCGATTCTAGATAAAACAGGCGCAGAGAATGCTGTTGCTGTTGCCGTTGCCGTTGCTGATTCTGTGCATACATACATCCTGGCGTGGGATAACAGCAAACGAGAAGAGGCGCAGAAAGCTGTCACAGAGTTTGTATATACGCACGGACTTTCTCCTTCGGATGCTGCGGATATTCGGAATCATATTGACAGCACCTTGGATGATCCCATTTATGGTTTCAGGCTCTGAAATTTGCGGGTCTTGATTTTTGGACTTATCTGGCTGATAATGGCCCTAAACTATTTAGGTTAGGGCTATTTTCGTGAGCGAAGAGTTTGCCAAAAAGCTGAATGAGGAAGAAGCCGCAATAGAGGCGGAGCTTCGCAAGCGTGGTGAAACGGACTTCATGACGTTTGTCAGGAATCTTCAGCTCAAGGGTGCTCATGGCCCAGCGAAGTTCGATGACATCATGGCTTCGTTTCAGAGGGAGTGCTTCGAGGATCTTGCTCCCTGCTTAGAGGCTCTGCGATCTGCCGAGATGCCTGATTGGCGGAGATGGTGGATCGAGAGAACCAAGAAAGCATCCAAAGATACAGACATCGCTGTCTGCCTGGTATGGCTCATTGCATACTCAGAGCGGCCCTTTCTGGCACAGGTCTGTGCTGCTAACTCAGATCAAGCCGCCATCGTTGAGGATCGCGCGCGAGAGATCCTATTTTATAACGAATGGCTGGGCGAGAAGATCGAAGTCGTCCAGAAGCTGATCCGCCAAAGAGAGCGGCCTAGCATCGTCCGATGCCAGATTGAAAGTACAGGAACAGCCGGATCAGCACAAGGCCCGACCCCGGATATCTTGATCCTGAATGAGCTGACTCACGTTGATAAGTGGTCAGTCATGGAAGCCCACATGAACAACGCTGACGGGGTCCCCCGAGGCGTTGTTATTGTATCTACAAATGCGGGGATTAAGGGAACCAAGGCGGAGGTTTGGAGGAAGACGGCACTTGAGGGAAAAGGCAAGCGATGGAAAGTCTGCCTCTGGCAGCACAAAAGCCCTTGGCTTTCTGATGGGGATATGGAGGACGCCAAGAAGAGAGATCCTATCGGATTAGAGTTTGCGAGGCTTTGGTTAGGGCTTTGGGTTTCTGGAAAAGGAGATGCAGTAGATGAGGCGTCCATTGATGCTTCATTCTGCCTCACGGGGCCTCTGCTTGGGCCTGAGCGCAAGTGGAGTTATATTGCTGGCTTGGATCTAGGAATTTCTCATGATCATGCAGGGGTGGTTGTGTGCGGTGTGAATCGGGAGGAGCAAAAAGTTAGGATTGCCCAGATTCAGGACTTCGCGCCTTCGATCCAGGGCGGAGGAAAGAACCTGGAAGTGAATATTCAGGCTGTGGAGGATTATTGTTTGAAGATGGCGGATAGGTTCCGCATTGAATATTTTGGATATGATCCGGCAGCGGGCGGCAGTTTCACGGCCCAAAGACTTCGCTCAAAGAATGTTCGGATGGTTCAGCAGACTTTCTCTCCTGGGAATCTTACTTTGATGGCGAAGGCTTTTGTTGTCTTGATGAAAGGCCGGAGACTCGAATGCTTTGAGGACGAGCATGGGCATCTTAGGAGAGATTTCGGGAAGTTCTCAATCTCCCACAGGCCCCCATCAGACTATAAGCTTGAGGCTGTATCAGATGAATTCGGTCACGCGGATGTGGGGACTTCTCTTGTGATTTGTCTTCCTCGGGCTATTGAGATGCTGGGAGGATTTGCGGCTTTGCAGCCGGAAGATTCTATTGCATGCAGTTTCGGGGATGAGGATGATCTTACCGATGCTGAGATATTAGAACTGCCCCCTGAGTTTGCTGAATTGTATGGATTATACGGGGAAATTGAGGAAGAGCATGAAAGCAGGGGGTTTGGGTTGGTTTGATCTTGCTTTCTTCTGCTTGGTGTTCTATTCTCAGTGTGGCAGTTTGGAATATTGGAGAATATGGTGCTCAATTCTGTCATCGACGTGGCCGCAGGTTTAACAAACGAAACGGTCCCGAAGTACAACAGCACGACGAAGAAGCTGGAAGACACAGGTCTGACAGCAACGGCAGCGTCTGTGATCGTGGACGAAGGAGCCACGCTGTATGTCGGCCAGAACGCGACGGTTGGTTCTGAGTCGCAGAACCCGAAGACGATTGCCAGTTGGACATCAGCTACGGCACACTCGTACTTGAATCTGTATGAAGGCACGTATGGTGCCTACCTATCAGTTCAAGGCGCAGCCGGTGGGGCAAACATCTCCCTTGTTGACCTTAGTGGCGCAAGTAATGACAAGTGGATGAACTTCAACATGGATGCCGGGAAATTAACTCTCGACTCCCTGACTGACGCCGGAGGAGCAGGCGAAAGTGACATCCAAACATGGGATCACGGCACGGGAAATGTTGTATTCGGCGCTGCTGGTGGATCGACAGCCAGGGTTTACGTTGCTGGCGGCAGATTGCAGATCGACAACGATGAAACATTCACGATGTTGAACGCGGCATCTGGGACGGGCGGCACGATCTATTGCGACACATCTGACGATGTCCATTTTACGGTGGATGGCACCACCGCATTCACGCTAGACGAAACGAACGACGAGATTGAAGTCAAAGTCGGCCTGCAACACGGATCGAATGCAGCCTCCATTAGCAGCAACGCCGTTACGCTCGACCTGGGAGCGTCTAACACCTATGCCCTTGACCTCGCGGCAGCAACTGGCGACGTTACGATCACGCTCACCGAACCTAACGGCGATATGATCGGGTTTATCGATGTCAAACAAGATTCGGGGATGATGGCGCGCGGTATAACCTGGGCTTCGTCAGGCTCGGCGACGTTTCACTGGGTAGACGAAAACATGACCGGCGAACCGTCGTGGGATTTTGACACGCCGTCGAGCTATCGAATGATCTTGGTGCGATATATCAAAAACCTTGACCGCTTCGTCATGCACGCACTTGGCGAATACACATAGGAGATACAGGGATGGATTTACCGACACCGGAAGAATTGCGGAGCAGGCGAGGGGCGCAGGCTGCGCTGACGGGCCGCTTGAAGGAAGCCATTGTGCAGCGGTTGGTCAAAGAGGCTGAAAAGCAAGTCGAAACCACGATGACCAATTTGGACATTGAAGATCGTTTCGTCGCGGACATCCAGTCGTGGCTTGAGGGCAAGGGATACGTTGTTACTATCTTGGCTACGCACCCAAACATGCAAGTGCAGTGGTCTGAATAAGAAAGAAGGATCAGGCCGATGGTTTCAAAGACTCTGAACATGGCTTCGTTACTAGAGAATTCAGTGAAAATTGCATTTTGGCTTTTGACGTTGTTTGTCGGACTGTTGACCTACCAAGGACAGCAGGCGTTGCAAGCAATAAGCAACCATGAAACTAGGTTGATCACGATGGAAGCCAACCTATATACAGTGAAGGATGCGGCTGATGCGAAAGCGCTGGAGCGTGCGGAAATGAAAGAGTTCATTCGGCTGTACATTGATCCGATCAAGTCCTCGCTTTCCGACATCAAGACTGGCGTCACCGAGAACCGTGCCGCGATCCGAGACATAATGCAGTGAGGTAGTCATGGCAAATGATGTATTTGGCGTACAGTACCTGACGGGCAACGATGTCTACTTCTTGATTCGAGATCGGGAAGGGAACGTTGCGGATGTTGCTGTCGATTCCGCCTTTGAGGCATATGATACGGCAGACCTTGGTGACTATGATATTGCGGCTACTGAACAAGGCATTGCGTCGGGATATTATGCTGCGACGTTGCCTAGCTGGATTCCGCCAGGACTATACCACTTCAATGCATTTGATCGCGCTGGAGGCTCGCCCGCTGAAGGTGATTCGATTGTTGGATTTGGCACGATTGAAATCCTGAACGAAGACTTGGCAACGCCTGAGATTTATCCTGACGGTGTGGAGCGCGCTACCGCAGCTAATTTAGCCACTGTCAACACGAAACTGCCTGCTGCTCTTGTTGGTGGTTTGATGTCGAGTGACGTGACAGCAGTTGCTACTTCTACTCAGGCGGCTACAAATCTGAAGCAGAGCAGCCTTGCTTTGGCTACAGGAACGGTTGTGGCGGATGGATCGAATACGGCTACGACATTTAAGATTGATACAACACTCGGAGCCAAGGCTGCTGATTACTTTGGCAATGATAGTGGCGGCATGGTGCTTGCTTTTGTGGATGGGGCAACTAATGAGTGGCAAACGCGGCGAGTGATTGACTTCAATACGACGACAGATTTTATTACAGTTGAAGAAGCATTTGATGCAACTGTTGCGGGTGATGACGAGTTTATTCTGATTGGTCGAATCACGGAGCTGTCCTAATGGCGCTCCATCTTTGGCAGCCTTTTCTTCAGTATGTGTTGGTAGAGGTTTTTTCATCATCTTCGTCTTTGTCTAGTCAGAGTAGTTCTTCGTCTTCTTCGTCCATAAGCAGTTCTAGTTCCTCTTCAGTCTCAAGCCAGAGCAGTTCTTTATCTTCATCTGTTTCTAGTCAAAGCAGTTCATCTGTAAGTTCTCAAAGCAGTTCTTCTTCCTCTTCTGTTTCTAGTCAGAGCAGCTCTTCATCTTCATCTGTAAGTTCTCAGAGCAGCTCTAGTTCATCATCCATAAGCAGTCAGAGCAGCTCTAGTTCATCATCCATAAGCAGTCAGAGCAGCTCTAGTTCATCATCCATAAGCAGTCAGAGCAGCTCTTCTTTGTCGTCTGTTTCATCGGCTTCTAGTCAGAGTGATTCTTCTAGTCAGAGTAGTTCGTCTGTTTCTTCCTCTTCTGTTTCTAGTCAGAGCAGCTCTAGTTCATCATCCATAAGCAGTCAGAGCAGCTCTTCATCTTCCTCAGTTTCAAGCCAAAGTAGCTCCTCATCTTCCTCAGTTTCAAGCCAAAGTAGCTCCTCATCTTCGTCTGTAAGTTCTCAGAGTAGCTCCTCATCTTCGTCTGTTTCTAGCCATAGTAGCTCTAGTTTTAGCTCCAGTTCCAGCCAGAGTAGCTTTTCGTCGTCATCCATAAGCAGTCAGAGTAGTTCTTCTTCATCTTCAGTTTCTAGTCAGAGCAGCTCTTCATCTTCATCTGTAAGTTCTCAGAGTAGTTCTTCTTTATCCTCAGTAAGCTCTAGTTCTGTTTCTAGTCAGAGTAGTTCTAGCTCTTCTTCCTCTTCTGTTTCTAGTCAGAGCAGCTCCTCATCTTCGTCTGTTTCTAGCCAGAGCAGTTCTTCTTCCTCTTCTGTTTCTAGTCAGAGCAGCTCCTCATCTTCGTCTGTTTCTAGCCAGAGCAGTTCTTCATCATCGCTTAGTTCTAGCCAGAGCAGCTCCTCATCTTCGTCTGTAAGTTCTCAGAGTAGCTCCTCATCATCGCTTAGTTCTAGTCATAGTAGCTCCAGTCAAAGTAGTTCTAGTCATAGTAGCTCCAGTCAAAGTAGTTCTAGCTCTAGCTCTGTATCATCTTCGTCTAGCTCTAGCCAGAGCAGCTCTTCATCTTCGTCGTCGAGTTCGAGTTCGAGTTCTTCTTTTTCTTCATCATCAAGCCAGAGTGCGTCTTCCTCATCCTCAGTTTCTAGTCAAAGCAGCAGCTCCAGTTCTAGCTCAACGGGTCTAGTCAAATTCCCTTGGGCTAAGTCTGTTTCTTTCGTGGGACCGGATCAGGCGGCAGTAGAAAATACAGGGGCTTCGAGTAAATCCGTTATTGTTATAGGGCCTTCTGGGGCTTCTACAGAATCTCAGGGCCCCAGCAGTTCCTCAGTTGATGAAGTTGGCCCCTCGTCTAAAGAGGTTGGCTCTCCCACATGATCTTTGATATAGTGAGCATGGAGAAATTATGACTCTTATACAAGCACATAAAAATAGAAAACTGATCCGCGATCTGACCATTTTGGACGCGGATGGCGATACTATCTCTCCAGGTACTAATGATGTGGTGAGGGTCAAGATCGGGCGGCGCGGTCAAGCCCCTATTTTGGATCTGGATAGTGCTGCTAATTCGGATAATGGCAGCAAAGTTACTAAGAATACTCCCTCTGCTGGTGTCAATCGCCTGGAAATAACTAGAGCTGATATGGATTTGTTTCAACCAACAATCTATACTCTGGAATTATCTTTTGTCGACAACGCGGACAGCCAGGAAATTAAGCACGTCGATCATCAAGTGTTTGCTGTTCAGAAGACCATGACTGGTGATGTAGGAACTACCTAATGTCAATTGTAGATCCATCGGCCGTTTTGCTTGAGCTTGGTCTTTCTTCTTCTGCTACAGCAGAGGAGGAGGTCATCGTTCAGGAAGCTGTAACGAGAGCCTCGGGTGCTATCAAGAGATTCCTCCGCTATGATCCCGCTCAGCGCGTGAGAACTGAATACTACCCCTTGGAATCTATTCGTGGGGGAGGGGGCCAGCAGATTTGGGAGGCCAATTCATCGGAAGCGTATGTGCGAAGAGAAACAGAGGCTTCTTCTAGTGAGCTTCAAGTCAAACATACTCCAGTCAGATACTCAGATGCCGATGGAAATAACACTATCGATCTCAGGATTGATTATGACGGGCGGAATGGTGCGAGGTCTGGATCTTTTGCGGCAGCTACGCAGAAAACAGAAGGAACAGATTTCTGGCCTAACTATGATGGCAATGATTCTGATTCGATTCAGTTCTGCTCTGACGGTGTTCTCCGCAGCATCGGCCTCTGGCCCTTAGAGCCTGGGTCTGTGAAGATTACATATGTCGGAGGATATACTGACGATGAGTTGGCTGGAGTAGATGCAATTTTGGATGCTTCGCCCATCGTCGACGCCGTAGTTCAAGAGGCAGTCCTGCGAGCGAAAAAGGCTCTTTTGATCAACTCGAAGAATGGGGCAGCCGGATTTATTGCAGGCCCGTTGGCCGGAGAGCGGCTTGGGGATTATTCCTATCAAGTGGATGTGGTATCTGCTAGGATGTTTTTCGGTGGCAAATACGATCTGCAGCCTGAGACAAAAAACAAGTTGCAGGAATTTGTCAATTACGGGGTCTATCTATGAGCATCCTAAACGATCTTCCTCATGTCTGTACGGCCAAGCGTCGAACCATTGGCCGTGCGGGATCTCTTGGAGGAACAGCTCCTACTTTTCCGACGACAGTTTTCTCCGCTAGGACCTGTTGGCGACAAAACGCAAAGGATGAGGATATTACGGAGTTCTCTAAGAAGGGTATGGCTGTTACGGATCGGTTTTACTTTACTACTGATCCGGGCCTATCTGAAGAAGATGTTCTGACGGATGTCAGAAACAAAGGAACGACGGCAGGAACGGGGGATGGGGATTGGGAAGTGAGGAGCCGAGCCGAGCCGGATGCTTCTGCGGGGCTTGGCGTAGTTTATAGGGTGATGGCTGAGAAGACAACAACAGGAAGTACGTAAGGAGAATGCTGTGCGAGTTGAGTGCGAGACAATTCAGGATTTTGTGGATAGTATTAAGGGGCATGAGAAATCTACCTGTGGGAAGCTGCTGTACAATATTCTGTATGTCAGCCAAACCAAGAATCCAGTGAACGGAAATAGTCCCCGATCAGCCACTAGCTTTGAGATTATCCTCCAGGCTAGTTGCGTATTCATAAATGGGGACGATACTGAGGTTCTGATCGTCGGCGGCGAATCTTGTGGAATTGATCGGGAGACTGCCGATGGGGCTTATGATGGAACGAAGAGGAAGAACGAGCTTTTGTTAATTATCGAGCAGTTTACAGAGGAACGGGGAATTGCTGTTGTCCCTGGAACTGCGTCAGCAACTTAATCAGAGGATGCCGTGCTATGCTCAATGGGATCAATCTCGGGGAACGGAAAGATAAGCAGTACTCAAAGAAGGAAGAGATGCTGCCGGATCTTCAGGACAGAATCAACAAGACCATCGATTCTCCAAAGTTCATGATCGCGGCTTGGAGGGTGACGGACGAAAACATGGTGGAGTATGTAGGCAAGTTCTGCTGGCAATTTCCCAACGCGGATTTCCTGACAGCGGTCGCTATGCTGACTGGAGACATGCAGAGTACCCTTGAAGAGATGAATTCTGCTCCTGCTCCTCTGCCGCCTGCTCCTTTTTTGGAGAACTTGAAGGGGCCGGATCAGACGGAAGAAGTGGCAGAGGTGTCTGAGATAAATGAGGAGAAGAAATGATTTGGTGGCCATTCGCCTCTAAGTCAGAAGACTCTATGTCTCAGAGGCTGTATTTGAGGAGAGTTGCTAGTCTGAAGAGAGCGGAGAGAGAGTTCGAGAGGATAGTGGATTCTCACGTAAACAGTATTCAGGAGGCTCAGAAGGAAATCAAGGAGCAGCGAGACTCGGTTCAGTATGAGATTGAACAGGTCGAAGCACTCCTCCGGCAGTACCGCAAACAGTGCGATACGCTGACTGATGAGCGGGATGTCCTTGCTAATACCATAAAGACGATGCAAGCGAGCCATACCGCAATGACTGAGAGATGGAGAGCAGAAGCTGCTGTGCACTCCATTACCAGGACTTTACAACAAGGGGCTCAAGGAGAGTAGCCGTGAGAGCGCTTCAGCAGGCAATGGAGGAAGAGCAGAATCTTACCTCTACGATCATTGATCAGGCCCGGTCGAAAGCAATGGCCCCGGAGAGGATGGATAAGATCCTGGGCTCAAATTCTTTCGGGAACTGGCAGACTGATTCTGAGAATAGTCGTGCTCGTACTAGCTATTCTCTGTTTCGGGGTTGGGTCTATGCTGCGATTCATGCTATTTCGAGCGAAGGGTCTTTGCAGGACATCAACGTTGCTCGAAAGAACGTGTCGCCCTCTGAGAAGGATCGGCAGATCCCGGGAATCAAGTCGCTTGATACTATTCCTCTCCAGTACAAATACTCCGCATCTCTAGGTAATCTTGAGATCCAGCCGGATCATCCTTTGCATTCGTGCATGGTTAAGCCCAATCCTCTGCAGGATGGGCTCAGTTTTGTTTACTCGTTCATTGCGAATCTGTGTCTTACTGGTTGGGGCTATGTGATCGGTGGCGAGACTGGGAATCCAGAACAGCCGTATGAATTCTATTCAGTTCCGACTACTTGGATTACTCCCGATCACACTAACGGGCCTTTCTCCAAATTTTGGATCAAGGATCCTAGTAACCCCACCAGCAAGCCTGAGCCTCTTGAGCGGGAGGTTGTGGGCTTCGCACATCTGCCGAACCCTGCGGACATGAAATCGGCAACGGCCCCCGCTATTGCCCAAATACAAGCGATCCGAATCGATGACCATATCCAAACTAGTCAAGAAAACTTCTTTGAGAATGGGGTCTTCCCTTCTGTCATCGTTGAGATGGGAAAAGACCCTCACCCAGATGTCCCCGCAGGAATCCGACCCAGACTTTCCCCTGGTCAGCGACGACAAGTTATGGGCGCAATTAGAAAGGTCATGGGCGGGGTCGCCAACTACGGATCTCCAGCGATTGTTGATGGGCTTATCGAAAACATCCGACCCCTCTCAATGACTCAAAGGGAGATGGGTTGGGATAAGTCGGAAGACAAAGCCAGAACCAGGATCCTCTCAGCGTTTGGAGTCCATCCGTACATTATCGGTGAGCCCGTCAACATCGGCGGCTATGCTCAAGCAGCCAAGATTGAGGAGAGATTCTGCAAAAGAGTGAACCTCTTCCTGCGGATGCTTGGCGGCGTGATGACAGGGATGATAGGAAGTTCCGAGCCTCTTGTTATCTGGTGGGAGGCTTGTGCCCCCAATGATCCCGCATTGAAGTGGAGAAATTTGCTTGCGATGCGAGCGAACGGTGACATCACTCGCGGTGAGATTCGAGCAGAGGCTGGCTTCTCGGACATTGATCCCGATGATCTGGAGCAAAGAAACAAACTGCTCGACAGCGTTGGCGGCCTCCAAGCAGCGATTCAGATTCTTCAGAGCGTTGGCAATGGACAGATCGGACCAGAGGCTGGCGGAAAGCTTCTGTCGCTGTTCCTTGAGATCGAAGAATCGGATGCTTCGGACATAGTGGATTCAGCTTTGGATTTCACTGCCCATCAACTAGAGTTGCAGAAACCAGACCCCGTAGCATCGGAAGGCGAAGAAGATGCGGAAGAAGAAGATGAAGAACAGGAAGAGCGGGAGTAGTTCTTCTACCCTGGTTTTTAGTGAACCAGATGAGGTGGGTCTTGTGAGGGCGGTTGAGGATAAGTTTCTCACCGTTTGCGAAACGAGTCTGCAGAGAACGGGGAACAAGCTCGATCCTCCGAGGGATTTGATGCCCGCATTGTTTCTCTGGCGGCAAGCAAGGATTCGTCACAAGCAAAGTGATTTCCGCCATTCAGAAGATGAGATGAAGGCTACCCGAGAAGTGGCGGAATGGACTTTGGAGATGAATGCTAAGCTTCGGGGCCAAGCAGAAGTTCCAAAAGTGGAGTGGCGGTAGGATGGGGAAAGCAAAACCAAAGATCGCGGAAGTCAGTTGCTCGCCTCTTCGTTTTCAGCATGGGGATAGAATCTTAGTTAAGGTTTATCGAAGGTTGGAGCTATCTCAGAGGAAGAAACTCAGAAAGAGTATTGAGAAGTGGGCTGGGGATTGTGTGGAAGTTTTGATTTATGATGCAACAGAGATGGAGATAACTGTTGAACAAGGAAAAGGGATCATCATCCCCAAATGAGTACATAAAGGTTCTGGGGGCAGGATCTGAGTCCCTTGCTGACTTTCTTGAGGCTTTGCAGAAATTTGATCGAGAGTTCTGTGAAGCTATGTTTAAGGGGCATGATTTTACTTTGAAATTGGAAGTTCATGGGAACAAAGGCGAGATGCTCCATGCTCGTTGCATTTGTGATACTTTTCGACGTCCTGATGGGGCAGAGAAAAGGCTGTCAAAAAAATAGTGATCTCCTCTTGATTTCTTTTTCTTAGTTTGGCATATTGATCCATACCTTAACTGTCTAGGCGATAGAGCTGCGGCGGTTTCATTTGAGCAAACCCACAGTCTCTCAATAGGAACCTAGGCAATGACTAAGAACGTCACATTCTATCTTGGCTCAACCGCTGGCCTTTCTGCCCGTCAATTGACGATCACCCGCATGTACCGAGCGGGCGACGATTCGGCTCCTTCTGCTCAGCACAACGCGGATGCTGGCGCTGTTGATAACGTGACTGTCGTGCTTCCTGACAATACGATTTGGCAGGCAAAGCTCGTTGATACACGATCATCCGGCGAAGCCAGTGAGCCTCAGTTGATTCATTTCAATACTGGGGAATTGCAATTCCCAGGCAAATCCAATCAGGGTGGGAACTCTTCGCTCTTCGCTGTGCTTGCGATGGAAGATCTCAGCTCCAGCTCATCCAGCTCCAGCCAGAGTTCGTCTTCTAGTTCTTCTAGCTCTAGTCAATCCAGCAGCTCCTCTTCTAGCTCTAGTCAATCCAGCAGCTCCTCTTCTAGCTAATCTCAAGGAACATAGCAAATGGCTAACAGAAAAAAGCCAGAAACTTCCGCGATCTTTGATGCCAGTTCGACTCCCCTGGCGAAGAAGAACAAATCGAAGATTGTTTCTGACAAGGCCCATCAACGGGACTTGTCGGGGACGGCGGGCGTCAGCATCAACAAAGAAGCTCTGAAGGGCCTTGCTTTGCGGGGAAATCCAGGCCCCTTTGTTGCTCTTTGTGAGGAAGTGATTGGGGACGCTCTTCCGAAGAACAAAAAGGGGGAGTTCTTGTACGCAGATGTTCCCAAGCTCAGCCCCTTCAAGGGCGTCGACAACTATCCGAATCTCCACGATGCCAAACGATGGCTCGAATCCCTTAGCGGCAAGAGGGCGATCAGCTTTGCTGTCAGCGCGTGGGCTACGGCCAAATCCCGCATATAAGAAAGTAGCCTAATGTACTTAGGATACGATCACATAACAATCTCGAACTCTGTTCTGACCGTGACCTCGTTCACGGTTCCTGCCAAGGCTCAGTTTGTTGAGCTTCAGGCTACAGAGAACAACATCAACTACACGATGGATAACTCCTCTACTCCCACAGCCGGGACCACAGGAGAGGGAATGCGGTTGGTAGTTGGAAACGCTCCCAAGCTGTTCACGATTGATGACTTTAACCGGATCAAACTGATTCGGGCGGCAGCAGCAGATGGAAAACTCAACGTACATTATGGCGGAGGCCGCGACGTTTAGCATGCCTACGTCATTGGATAAAAACGACCAAGCAGGAAGAGCAAAATGACAGTCCATGAGCAACTTCTAGCTGAGATCAAAGCCCGGAAGCAAGCCCAAACCTTGTTTGGGGAAGGCATCATCACAGCAGATCGTTATGTCAAGACTGTTCTTGATTGCGTTGGATCCGACATCTGCTACCGTTACGCTACTAACAAGCAGACCAGTTTTGATGACGTCCTGAAGAGGGCGGCCAAAACTCTGGTTCATCGAAATGAGGACATGAAGCTTGAGTCAGATCCATTTACTCAAGCTTCCGACTTCAAATCACTCATCGGCGACGGACCAGAAGAATTGGAGATGCCTAAGAATACGCTGATGGCTTTCAAGCATTGCTTGACTACTCCCCGAAAGGACCGCGACGGCGACATCCTGCGGACTGAGGGAGCGATTCCTGATCCCAAGATGCTCATGCTTTGGCAGCACATCCATACTCTTCCAATTGGGAAGATGCTTATGATCGCGGGACATGACGCCCAGAAGCTTTCGCTCGTATCGGCAATTGTTGATATGAACGATCTGAGCCATGACGCGGCTGTCATGGTCGACAATGACATGGCGAGATTCTCTCACGGATTTCGGGCTCTTGAGTTCGAAGAGCTTAAGTCAGACGATGACGACAAAAACGCTTTCCCGGGCTGGGATGTGAAGAGCTTTGAGATTATGGAAGAATCCGTAGTCTCTGTCCCATCCAACGCGGACGCAGATGTTGAGGAAGTCATCCTCGGCTTGGTTGAGGGAGAGCGGTTGACTTCTGGATTGATGAAAGAGTACGGGGCCCAGATCCGGCAGAAGCGACCTACGCGGATTGCAGTGACGGATCAGATGGGCGATTACAAACGAACAGTCGAGGCCGACACACCGGAAAGTTTGGCCGAAGCAGTAAAGGCCCTTGATGATGAAAAACAAAGAACTGGACAAGAAGCGGGCTGCGGAAAAGGATGCGGCTGTGGCAGAGACAAACCCGGCGCATCAGAGCAAGAAGATGGAAATGACAAAGGAGAGGGCAGCAGTGAGGAAAAGTCCGAAGACGCAAAAGTAGAATTGACCGTCAAGGATGCCATTGCCTTTGTCATGGCTAACGCAGACAGAAGCGACCTGGAGAAGATGGCTCGAATCATCCAGGACCAAAAGAGTGCTGACGAAAAGAAACAAACTCGGGAACGCTTTCGCAAGTTCCTGAGAAGCTGAAACAACGAGACACGTGCGGGCGTCCGCCGTGCTTTGTTAAGTGGGAAGAAAAAAGGAAAATTATGAAACTTTCCATGCTAGTAAAAGCTTGGCTCTGCGAGAACGCAGATGTCAAGGCGGACGCTTCCGATGAGGAGTTCCGTAAGGCGTTGGGCGAGGCATTAGCCAAGTCCGCAGAAGAAAAAGGTTCTCTCTCTTTGGATAAGCTTGCTGAGCTGAACAAAGAGCCTGAGGGCGATGACGAAGTTAAAGGCTTCGGTCAGAAGCTCGACGCTGTCGTTGGCGGCATCGAGGCCCTGACGAATGCGATGACGGAGAAGCTTGAGGGTGAAAAGAAGCCCGAAGGCGAGAAGGAAAAGAAGCCTGAAGGCGAGAAGTTCCAAGAGCCTGACTGGCATAAGTCGATGAAGCGAATCGCTGGTATGAGTGTGCCGGTTGATGAGAGCACCGGCCAGCCGCGAGTCAAAGGCGCTTGGGAGAAGTACTCGACCACGAAGTCGGCTCTTCATTATCCCGAGACCACGAAGAAGGGCGAAGCTCATCCTCGTGCCGGTCAGAGGGTCATGGACTTTGCGGAGGCAGGCAAGGCTATGGATTCTGCCAGCGACCTTGATAAGGCCGTTTGTGGATCCTTCGCCAAGTTCCTCTGCTCGACCAAGCAGCGCGGCGGATCGAAGTCCTTCGGCTTCCAGGCATTGCCTCAGGAAGACAAAGAGCTTTTGGTCTATGCGATGAAGGAGATGAACTGGGGCGGTGCTACCGATGGCGGCGACTTCGCTGACATCAAGAACCGCAAGCTCTCGGACTTTGAATCGAAGGCCCTTATCGATGACGCCGTTTCTGGCGGTCTCGAAGCGGCTCCGATTGTCTTCGATGACATGGTCATCCAAACTCCGCTTCTTCACGGCGAATTGTTCCCGAAAGTTCGGATCGTTCCGCTTGATCGCGGTCGCCGGATTGAGGGCGTTGTGACTGGAACGGTCACTGGATCTTGGGGCGGCGTGGATGATTCCGCGATTTCGCTCTTCAACACGGCCGCGTATGTTTCGGCTTTCGACACGACCATCTATCGATGGGAAGGCGCAATCCGAATCGGTCTGGATTTCCTTTCGGATTCTCCGATTGATTTCGGCTCTCACATCACCGAGCAATACGGTGAGCGAATGCTGGAAGATCTTGACGATGTGGTTTCTGTCGGAAACGGCACGACCCAACCGGAAGGCGTTATGAACAAGACGGGAACGACTTCGGTCGCTTTCGGCGGAGCGAACTCGATCTCGAATATCGAATCGCTGCGATATGGAGTTGCCAAGGCTGAGCATCGCTCGACCGTTGCAGCTTCAGCTTGTTTCTGCGGAAATGAAACGACCTATCAGCGATGGCGAGCTTTGCCCGTCGGCGCTGCGGATGCTCGACGCCTCTTCGGCCTCGATCACCTGGGTCCGGGAGCTGGTGGATATGCGATCAGCAATGCCCACTTCGCCGTCAATGAGAGCATGGCTAACACCCAGGCTTTCTATGCGATCTTGGGTCGCTACCGCATGTATCGCCGCCGTGGCCTTTACATGCGAACCAGCACTGAGGGTGATACGCTTATCCGCAACAATGAGATGCTGATGGTCGCAATGATGCGATACGGTGGGCAGCTTGAGCGAGGTGCGGTCGCCGCAGTCTCGACAACTCTCCCGGCGTAAGTCTCCTTGCTTTGCCGTTGCACGGCAGCAATCCGCCGTCCACCAGTCAGCCCCGTCTGGTGCGGCGG
>Ga0209756_1000678_pt1 | contig 33050 bp, 59 predicted proteins | sample ETNvirenome_6_85_FD_184071 | JGI IMG/M metagenome (GOLD analysis project Ga0209756, IMG submission 184071) | Marine viral communities from the Pacific Ocean - ETNP_6_85 (SPAdes) (version 3) | ecosystem: Environmental > Aquatic > Marine > Oceanic | place: Pacific Ocean | collected 2013-06-19 | reverse complement strand
CCTTTGATCAGTTCTTTGATCAAATTTTTGAAGACCCCTTCGCAATGGTCAAGAGATCAACCGAAGGATATCCTCTCACCGATCTGTATAAAGACGAGGAAGATAATCAAATTATTGAGGTGGCACTCGCAGGATTTTCAAGGGAGGAGTTAAATATCGAAGTAAAAGATAATTCAATTACTATCTCTTGCGAATCGGGCGGTACCGATGCACAACAACGAAGGATTGCTCGTAGATCTTTTACGCGGTCTTTTGTTGATTACGATCAAAAACTTGACATGAGGCAGTCAGATGCTTCGTTCGAGAATGGATTGTTGAGAATTGTTATTCCGCCTACGGAAGAAGCGAAACCGATTACTATTGATATCCAGTAGTAGTTAGAAAAAATGAAGTTACCCTACTAATGGTGGGTGGAACGGGCAATTTGGTTGGGGGTTGTCCACTTTTTAGGGAATAAAAGTGTCGTGGAAATATGCACAAGTGAAGGTGGGGCAGTCGATATTTTCTGATGGCACAACAGAAGAGGAATATGACATATTTGAACTGTATGATCTTGATGGAGAGGGAGACTTTATGTCTTTCTCCTCTGCTGGATTTACGTGCCTCCGAGATCTAAAGATGGCCATTACAGATATAGAGAGAGACGGCACCAATACTTGGTTTTACGAGAATGGTACGTTTCAATACTCGCTGGGCGAGTGGGAATGGGAAAAGAATGAAAAGAAAAGTAAAAAATAAAGAATTTTTAGATGCCTTGAAGAGTCATTATGAGGCAGAAAGAGACAAGAATCTTGCGACTCTAAAACTATATCTAGACGAACCGCTAGCGGTTGCAGATCACGAAGGTGTGATTGATAGCATGGGTAAGTTAACTCAGCAGTTGGCGGAAGCAGAAGAAGCACTTAAAACTTTAGAAACTCACTTCGAGTAGAAAGATAAACTCCATTGGAAAGAATATCATCTGAAATCCCCTTTGTGGGATTGCACGCACACAGTGTAGCGAGCGTGTTCGACGGGTTGGGATACCCATCAGAACATATGGATTTTGCATACCAGAACGGCATGGACGCAATTGCGCTAACTGATCACGGCAACATGAACGGGTTAGCGTATCAAGTCATGCACGCCAAGAAGATGCAAGAAGAGGGGAAAGACTTCAAACCAATTTTTGGTGTTGAGGCATATTTTATTCCCTCTATTGAGAACTGGCGCGCTGACTACAATAGAATAAAGGAAGAGCGCGCCAAGAGCAAGAAGAAAGAGAAGAGCATCGACGGTGATGTCAGTGGCGTAACAGTAGAGGTGGAGGGGGACACTAAGGGTGCTACTAAGAATATCCTCAATAGGCGTCGACACATGGTGCTGCTAGCGCAGAATCAGGTGGGACTGTATAATCTTTTTCAATTAATATCTAAAAGCTATCGAGACGAGAATCATTATAGGTTTCCACGCATTGACTATGAGTTGCTCAAGGAACATGGGGAAGGAATCATTGCTTCATCGGCATGCCTTGGAGGGATTTATGCAGGAGATTTCTGGGAGAATTATGAAGAAGGATCGGAAGCAATTTTAAGAGACATGCGGGATACAACCGAAAACATGTTAGAGATCTTTGGTGATCGATGGTATGCAGAAATCCAATGGAATAGAATTGAAAAACAGCATGAACTTAATCAGTACATTATTCAAGTAGCAAAAGAATTTAATATTAAATTGCTCACCACTGCGGATAGTCACTATCCCAATCCGTCCCTCTGGAAAGAGCGAGAGATCTATAAGAAGATTGGATGGAAAGGAATACAGAGTGAAGAAGAACTTCCTGACACCATTGAGGAAATGCCTTACCAACTTTATCCACAGAATGGGGATGAAATGTGGGCGTCGTACAAGAAGTATTCAAAAGACTGTGGATTCGAATATGATGATAATGTGGTCCGCGACTCTATCACCGAGAGTTATAACATCGCCCACGAAAGAATATCCCGGTTTTTCCCAAGTAACGATGTACGGCTTCCAAGTTTTGTGGTCCCCGAAGGTAAAACCGCCGCCGCAACCCTTATTGATCACGCGACTGAGGGACTTCAGTCCTCGGGCCTGGGTAAAAAGACCGTTTATGTAGATAGACTAAACGAAGAATTGGAAGTTATTAACGCCAATAATTTCGCTCAGTATTTTTTGACGATGAAAGCAATCTCCGACATCGCGGTGTCCAGGCAGTTAGTGGGCCCAGCGCGCGGCAGTGCGGCAGGATCGCTAGTGTCCTATGTTCTAGGCATTACTCAAATCGATCCCATCGAGCACGAACTGTTGTTCGAGCGGTTCATGACAAAGACTCAGAAAGACAGCGGGTTTCCCGACATTGATTATGATGTGTCAGACCCAATGGAGTTGAAAGATTATTTGATTGAAGAGTGGGGGGAAGACAAAGTAGTTCCTATTTCAAACTGGAACACTCTCCAACTTAAGTCTCTAATCAAAGATATTAGTAAGATGCACAACATCCCCTTTCAAGAGGTGAATGTCGTCACGATGCGCATGATGCAGGAAGCAACACCGCTGGCAAAGGCAGCGAAGGGAATGTCGGCAGGCATGTATATACCAGGGTTTGAAGAGGTAAAGAAATATAGTCAATCTCTTCAAGAGTTTTATAGAAAGTATCCAGATGTCGAATCGCATGTGGATGCTCTCTATGGGCAGGTTAGAAGTTGTTCCCGTCACGCCGGCGGCATTGTGGTTGGTGACGATCTCGATAAATACATGCCCCTCATTAATAGTGGGGGAGTGCGTCAAACTCCGTGGAGTGAAGGGCAGAATGTTAGGCATTTGGAACCGATGGGGTTTATCAAATTCGATATTCTCGGGTTAGCATCGTTGCGCATGATGGAGGATGCGATCAAGCATGTACTGAAGCGTCATCACGATAACCCCGATCCATCTTTCGAGGACATCCGACAGTTCTATGATACGAAACTTCATCCCAAGTCAATTGACTTGACTGATCAGAAGGTATATAAAAACATTTTCCACAAGGGAAAATGGGCAGGCGTCTTTCAGTTTACTGAAGGGGGAGCACAAAGGTTTTGCCAGCAGGCACGTCCTGACAATATTGTTGACTTGTCCGCGATTACCAGCATTTATCGTCCAGGACCTTTGTCAGCAAAGGTGGATCAGCATTATGTTGAAGCAAAAAAGAATCCAGATGAGATTCGTTATGCGCATCCTATCGTGAAAGAAGTGACAGAGGAAACTTATGGGTTTTTGATCTTCCAGGAGCAGATAGCACTGCTTGCCCATAAACTTGGAGAAGATTTGAGTTTGGATGAGGGCAACTTGTTGCGCAAAATTCTAACAAAGAAAGGGACCGGAAAGGCGAAACTAAAGGCGCGCATTCATCGTAAGTTTTTAGATGGATGCTGCTTGCAACATGACATGGATTTGGCAACAGCACAAGAGCTTTGGGAAAAGTTTGAATACTTTTCTGGGTATGGGTTCAACAAGAGTCATGCTCTTAGTTATAGCGTGCTATCTTTTCAGTGTGCGTGGTTGCTGACCTACTATCCAGTTGAATGGATGGCAGCGTTCTTGGATAAAGAACCGGAGACTCGCAAAGAGAAGGCGATCAACATAGCGCGGAGTATGGGATTTAAGATAAAGAGACTCGATGTAAACACCAGTGGATTTACGTGGGAGATCGCAGAAGATGGCAAGACTCTCATTCAACCACTGACAAGTATCAAGGGTTTGGGCGAGGCGGCCATTAAAGAGATTGTTGACTACCGCCCCTTCAATACTATAGAAGAGTTTTTGTTTCATGATCGGATGTCCTACTCGAAAGTAAATAAGAAGAGTCTGGATGCCCTAGTTCGCTCGCAGGCGATGAATAACTTGATTGACGATAGGTTCGAGGGGTTGAAGCATTTTTGGGCGTCAGTGGCATTTGAGAGACCGAGGAAAGAAAAGAATCTCTTTGACAATATTGAGAAATTCAAGGGAGATGATGAATTTACTCCCGAAGAGAAGTTGGAATACTTGATCGACTTAACGGGACTATTTCCATTTGACTTAGTTATGTCTAAGGAAATTAAGACCAGACTAGATGAGCGGTACGTTCCTCCTATTAGCGAGTACGACCCCGACTTGGGAGTGGTGTGGTTTATACCGCGCAAGGTTATACCTAAGAAGACCAAGCACGGAAAAGATTGGTGGTTGATAGAGGTGATTGACGAGAACAGCACAGTTACAGCAATCAAGTGTTGGAGCGTAAGGAATACGGATGTAGTACACCTCAATCGGCCATACATGGCAAGATTGGATTGTGATCCTGTTTGGGGATTTAGCACCCGTAGTATTCGCCACTCTTTTAGGTTGCTAGGATGAGGAGAAGGATATGAAAGTTGACGTTATAGTTGATTTGTCTTATGGAGATTGCGGCAAAGGTAAAGTAACCTATGATTTGCTTAGGAAGAAGAATTATACTCACTGTGTAAGATATAACGGCGGACACAACGCCGGGCATACTATCTTCCACGAAGGGAAGGAAGTTATTACTCATATCATTCCCGCTGGTGTTTTCTTCGGCGTAAAGAGTATCATTGGACCCGGATGTGTGGTGAATATGAAGAAGTTCTTAGACGAACTGAAGTCACTTAAGCGGGCCGGCGTTAAGAATGTCCACAGTTTAGTAAAGATATGTAATAATACTCACATCATTACAGAAGGACACTTAGAAGAAGACGGCGAAGAGAAGAAGATAGGCACAACCAAGCAAGGAACCGGTCCTGCTTATCGCGACAAGTACGCTCGTATTGGACACCGCGCAAAAACTATTTTTGGTGCACATGACTTTTGTATTGACTTTTACAGGGAAATGTTTTATAATAAAAAGGAACCCATTGTTTTAATGGAAGGAGCGCAAGGTTTTGGACTTGATATTGATTGGGGTGATTACCCTTATGTTACTTCCTCTCATTGCACTGTTGGGGGAGCTATTCTAAATGGGATCCCGCCGCAGAGCATAAGAGATGTATATGGTATTTGTAAACCATATGAAACTTATAGCGGCAATAAAGATTTTCAACCGCGCGACGACTTTTTTAATGTATTGCGCGAGATAGGAAAAGAGTATGGCAACACTACGGGGAGGGCACGCCAGTGTAATTATTTGGATGTGCATTCTCTTAAAAAGGCAGTTCGCCTCAATGGTGTAAGTCATTTGATCGTTAACAAGATGGATATCCTAAGGGAAGCGGGAAGGTGGGTGCTGAGAGATTCTCGAAAGCACACTACACACCAGTTTCCCACCGAGGAGCAATTCAAAGAGTGTTTGAAAGACACATTTAGGGACATCGAGGTTGTATTCTCGTATAGTCCAGAGGAGGTATAAATGAGCAACGGAATTACAAAAGATGGAGAAGAGTCTAACAATTTGTTTTGTAGACTTACGGGATTCAATAAACCGGAACGAAGTAACGATCCGCGCGGAGACGCTTTTGCTGTACATATTTCGCCGGAAGAAAAAACACAGGTGATCTGTTGGGTCGAAATTAAAAAGAATACGTATAATCAAGTAAGGCCCTATAAATACTTGCCATTGGTGGGTCGCACCACTCCCACAAAAAAGAAACCTTCCATAGAAAAAGAGTGGTACGTCATTCCCGCTGATGTAGTTGTGATGATGTGTGGAAACAAAAGAGGTCAACACACGACGGACGCGATGGAGGTTGTAAATCTCGGCAACGTGGCGTCAAAATCTTTCCAAAAATATAAAGTGCCGGAAGAGCGATTGCGGGAAAAGGTAATAGAAGCCTTCGTGCAAGGGGAACAAAACTTACCTGTGAAAAAATATGCAGAATCGAAGAAGCAGCAGTACGAGATGATCCCAGGTATAATTCATGAAGAAATTAGACAAGTCAAAGAGAAAGCGGAAAGATTATATGCATGAATATAAAAATCAAGACTGCTTAGAATATCTCAGAACACTGACAGATAGTTCCATAGATTTAGTTCTAACCGACCCTCCTTATTTTGAGATAGTAAAGAATGAGTGGGATAATCAGTGGACCGACGAGAGCGAATACCTTCAGTGGTGCGCGGAGTGGACTAGGGAGTGCACGCGGGTGCTCAAACCAAAGAAGTGTCTTTATGTATGGGGGACCACCAAAACAGATACTTTTTTGAAATATAAGTTGGATGTACTTAACGCTCAAGATGAACTACACTATCAGAACTGGATTATTTGGTCTTATGATTGGGGAGGCAGAACGAAGAAAACTTTCCCGCGCAAACATGAGGATTTGCTGATGTATTCTAAAGGTAAGGAATTGGATTTTTATGCAGATCAAGTGATGGTAGAGAGAGCGGTGAAGACCAACATGAACATAACGCGCAAAAAGAATCTTATCAACAAGTTCTTAGGAATTGGTAGACAAGACTTTACACAAAAAGACATTCATAGTTGGGACATCACTTATAAGTTGAAAGACAAGACCGAGCAACAGTTGCGCGTGGAACTGGAGAAGTTGGAAGCAAAAGAAGTAAAGTTTCAGGCGGGCAAGTTGCCTACTGATGTATGGAACAAAAACAATCACACTACGTCTGTAGAGTACGCCGGATGGCATCCCACCCAAAAACCACTGGAACTCCTGAAGAGAGTCATCAATGCTCACACTCAAGAAGGAGATGTGGTTCTGGATATCTTCAATGGATCGGGATCTACCATGATAGCATGTGAGTTAACAAATAGAAAGTTTGCTGGATGCGAACTGAATAAAGAATATTACGAGAAATCAATAGAGAGGGCGGAAAAGATCGTTCCCCTTCTCCAACAAAAGGAGTAAATATGAAAAAAATTATAGTTGCAGGCATTTTATGCTTGACAGGTTGCGCAGAAGATGATAGAGTAAGGTGCGACGATTTAGATGCAGGGATCACCGATGGTGGTGACGCCGGATGCGTGGACGAGCAGATCATTGCTTTTCCAGATCTGCTAGAGTAGGAGATAGTGTATGAGTAGCAAAAATAATACCCAAAACAAAGGTGCCCCCCCTCCCTTTTGGCTTGAGGAGGCAGAGAAAATCGCCATCTCTAAGGCCATCACAGCGGGACACGAGAACCCCCACGAGGATGAAGATCATTCTAGGATATTGCGTTATGCCTACAGGGGCGAAGAATTCCGCAGGTATATCAGAGAGTTTAGAGGAGTTACATTCGCGCAGACAGAGAATGAGCAGGTAAGAGATAAAGAGGTTGATGAGAATTATTGTAAAGAAGTGCTCATGCCATTGTTGCGGAAAGAAGGTCGGATCTTGCATCCTATCATGGTTGAGGAAAAAGAAAAGGGGAAATCGTACACCATTAGCCACGGGCACGGTCGTCGGTGGAGCAGCAGACAGGAATGGCCAGAAAAGGATATTCCGGCTTTTCTTCTTTCCCCCGCGTATAAGGTAGACGCCGATGGACAACATCAGGAAATTGTTGGCAACAATTTCCACAAGGTTCTTTCTTCAATTATATGCAATGGAGTGCCTAAAAACAAACCATATACAATGGATGATGTGGGAATCGTTCAACTAAAGAAACTTTATGAAGCAGATCCAACATTTGGCGGGAAGAATCCGAGCGGCGAATACCCTCCCAGTCCAAAGCACGATAGGAAAGGAGTTTTTGATAGAATTATGGATGAAATTCATCCTAACCAATTCTTATGTGACGGCATACGAACTCAGATTTATAACATTTGGGTTGCCGGCAAATCAAAGCAAACTTTGACTGTTGATCTGGACTACGAGAATAGCGTATTGAAAAGTCATGGCATATGTGATGGCGCCTACTTGAACAATAAGGGTAAGTTAACTCGTGCGCAATTCTTGGACCACTACGACGAGAATCTGCACGCTCTCATTTCAGTTACCAAAGACAATGGGTTTAACGCCGATCAAGATCTCTTGGGATCCCTCCTTAGAGGTCTGCCAACGGGAGAGGTAGTGGCGAAAAACATTATTGTACTTTGTAGCATCAAGAATCTGAAGAAATGGCACCTTGGCGCATTGACAACCAAGCGAAACGCCTTTCTCGAAAGGATGAAAAAAATGAATAACCTTTATGCTTATCTAGGCATAGACCAACGCATAGTGAAACTCATTATGCCAAAGCAATTGAAAAACGACAGCCAAGACATCGGCGTTGTCTATGATAAAAGCGAACTATGAGGAAGAAAATGATTAGAATGGAACTAGTAAAAGATCCAAACGGCAGAGAAGATGATTTTGTTGTTGTGGACATCGATGGCGAGATAAGCGCTTATCGGGAAACAGAATTTGAAATAGACATTGAGGGTAATAAAAAGATTATTACCCCCAGAGGTAAAGAATGATTTTAGAATATGTAAAAGTAAGAGAGAATGTGATTCCGCCTTCACGAGCAAATCCAAGTGATGCTGGACTGGATATAGTATTCAATCCAGAGAGCGGAAAAGAAATTCTATTGGAACCAGGGTCTAGTGCTCTACTCCAAACAGGATATAGATTTGGTATCCCACATGGATTTTGTTTGGAAGTTAAGAACCGTTCGGGGATTGCTTCTAAGAGAAAGTTGATTGTGGGCGCTTGCATTATTGATCCGGGTTATGATGGTGAGGTGTTTGTAAACCTTCACAATATAGGGAGAGACATTCAAACCATCTCGCCGGGTACAAAAATTGCACAAGTAGTTATGTACCCCATCGTACACTTCAAGGCATTTGAAAAGCACGATGAGGATTTATATGACTATTATCCTATGGCGATGAGCAATAGGAAAAGCGGTGCTTTGGGTAGCACTGACCAGCCAGATAGTCGACAGTTAGACTTAAAATATGCTGATTTGTATTTCGATCACGAAGGTGAGAGATAAAGGAGAAAAAAATATGAAAAATGTAATGTATGTTGTAGCGCTTGCCATGTTGGGAAGTAGCGTAGCGCTTGCCGGACCCGAAGTACGGGCATCGGTAGCAGGAACGACGAGCATCAAGGGAGTTGATGTGGCGATAGAAGAGGAGGTGAGAGAAAACATTGATATTGAAACCATTGATGTTCTTTCGCTACCTGCGTATAGTCACACGCAACTAACTCTTAGTAGAGAGTTTCTTGATATATTTTCGATTAAAGGAACCGGCATCACTCTTGGCGCTGGAGGCAGGAACGCAAATCAGGGCGGTACCATCCTTAACCGATTGCAAGTCGATGGGAGTGCCACGTATAAACTCAAAGGAGTAGAAGCTGTGGCCAGCACCAGCCTCCAGCAAACCATTGACAATAGCAATATTGCCAGTGTGGAGTTGGGATCGCTCACTCTGAGGGAAAAAGCGAGCATAGGATATTCCTATACTATCCAGAATATTACCCTTGGAGTGGAAGTGGGTGATGAAATTTTCTTGACTGAAGGGGGGATAACTGAGAACCGAGCATCTGTCGGCACCTCTGTTACTGCCTACGATAAATATGCTGTTTCGGCAGAATATTTCTTACAGTCTCAAGGAGATCTTCTTACTCCTGATTTACAGTTGGGCGAACCCGAAAACGGGAATGTCATTGCTGTGAATGCAAGCGTCTCTTTCTAGTAGAGTAGACACAAGATTATCTTGGCCTCAACCGGGCGCGTGTACGCAATCCTCACGCACTTGACGGGGCAGCAAGTTGGCCAAGATAACTGCCCCATTTTTGCGGGAGTAACTCAATTGGTAGAGTTTCTGCCTTCCAAGCAGAATGTTACGAGTTCGAATCTCGTCTCCCGCTCCACCTTAGCACAGAAAGGTCTATATTTATGGACATGCACACTAGAGAAACCTTATTTAGTAGTAAAGAAACGGAGTGGGAAACTCCCCAATCTTTTTACGAGATGTTGGATGAGCACTTTGGATTTGACTTAGATCCTTGCGCAAGTAAAGAGAACGCCAAATGTAAAAAATTCTATACAAAAGAAGATGATGGATTAGCGAAGAGTTGGGGTCCAAACAGAAAGGTGTTTGTTAACCCTCCCTATGGTCGAGATCTCAAAAAGTGGGTAAAAAAAGGATACGAAGAATCCGTGGAGGGGGGCAACATTGTGGTGATGCTAATCCCTGCACGCACTGATACCTCTTATTGGCACGAATACTGTATGAAAGCGTCAGAGATATATTTTATAAAGGGCAGATTGAAGTTCGGGGATGCAAAAAACGGAGCGCCTTTTCCATCGGCGGTGATAGTGTTTGATTGGTATTATAAGGGACTGTCGCCGCGTATAATGTCAATTAGTAGATGAAAAAACTAATTAGGTATGTGAGGGAGCGCCTACCGTACCTATGTTTCACGCTCATTGTATTGACCAATGTGGTGTTGGGATGTCTCACCATCTCGTCTAAAATGCACTTATGGAATCGAGTGGATGGAACTTATGATTGCGTGACCCCTAACGAGATGACGAGGATCCCCGGATTCAAGGTTACTTATCAGCATCAAGATGATTGCGAATTGTTTCCCAAGGAAAAAGTGTCTGTCTCGCTCAATGTTTTTTATCTTTATTGGTACAGCACGTTTGAAGACCCAGCGGATGCAGTTTTGAATAATCTTAACAATCTCATAATCGAGTGGAAATCAAAGAAGATGCACTTTAGCAATGGATATAAAATGGATGGGACACTGGTTCCGGAAGGAGTGGCAGTTGGATTGGCGCATGGCAAAGACTATATTGAAGTTTATGCGCCCTTGGGGGTGGACATACATCAAACCGCTTTTGTGCATGAACTTATTCATGTATCCATTAACGCTGCCAATGGTTTTAATCATGGAGACCCCGATCACGAAGGACAAAAATATCCCGGATGGACAAAGAGCCACACGCACCTCCTCGGTGAAGTGAACCAAGCGCTCCAAGCAATTATGGAAGCAACATATGGTCCGTAAGATCAAGAGCAAAGTAACCTACACTAAGAATCAAGCAGAAAAAGATCTCAAAGAGAAAATGAATATGTTTGATAAGTTGCCAGATGAGTGCAGCGTATGCGACGAACCGTTCGATAAGAAAAATAGAGATATGGTAAATTCTTGGAATGTGGTGGTACGTACACGGCAAGAAGTGGTAAGACTATATTGTCCCGCTTGCTGGAAAAAGGCTACCGACGTACTCAAGTCACTGACGGCCGAGAAATGATTATAGGGTTTGAAGACACGGACTCCACCTACGCTAAACTTCTTATCAAGTTGAAGCATGAAGGGATCACCAAGCGAGAGTTCTTTCGCGGCGTTGTGGGTTCTTTCTTGGAAGATAATCCCTCCTTTATGACATACCTTCTGGACTTCAAGAAAAGAAAAAATTTATATACTCAAACTAAGCAGAAAATACTTGACAAAGAGCGAAAAGTAGCGTATGATATAGAGAAACAAATGGGGTTATCCAAAGATGAGATAAACGATTTGTTTGATATATTTGATGAGGAGTTGGGTGTGTAAATGAGAGAATGTGCAGTTGAGTGCGTTAAGCAGAATAAGAAATGTAAAAATAAAGAGTGCCGCTTGTGGATAAAACATAAGGACGATCACAACTGTAGCTTGATAGCGATAGACCGTAACGGAGAGATGACACTTCACCAAGTGGGGGAAAGATTAGACATCAGTTATGTGCGAGTAAAACAAATACAGGACATCGCCATCAAGAAGATAGACAAAGAAGAGATGCGTAATGAACTTTTTGTTCTAGAGGATGGGTTTTTCTAGATCTTCAAAACTATTTATATCTGAAAAAGTATAGCATTTTTTTGAATTTGCGCTTTATAAGAGGAGATTTCTTACCATGACCACCAAAAAGACATTGCTTGAAGAAGGGACTGTACGTCAATTTATGAAGTTGGCCAACATCGCACCACTCTCTATGGATTTTGTAGAGAAACTTTATGAGACAGGCGCAGGAGACACAGGCGCCTCGGCAGGCGATGAAAGCGCCACCGATAAGGGTGAGGAAGATTATACCACCAAAAAGGGCAAGAAGAAGAAAACAAGTAGTCCTGGACGCGGTGAGAAGAAGGGCGACGAAGCATTCGTCAATGAAGAAGAATCCATGGAAATGGTAGAAGTTGATCTTGGAGAGCAAGATGAATTAGAAGTGGGCGCCGAAGAAGAGATTGAAGGACCTGGTGGCGAAGAAGAGATCGAGATGGGTGCCGAAGAAGAAGTGGGAGAAGACGCAGAGGTTTCTGTTACTCCTGAAGAAGCGGCAGCGCTGGTAAGTGTTGCGGATAAACTTTCTGCTGCGCTGGGTGGCGGAGAAGAAGAGATGGAAATGGGCGCCGAGGAAGAAATTGAAGAACCCCTCCCTGGCGGTGGCGAAGAAGAAATTGAACTTGGCGCCGAAGAAGAAGTCATGCAAGAGTCCGGTGACGAGGATGCCGACGCGCGCGTGGATGAACTGGTTGCAACTATTGCTGAAAATGTTACTAAACGTGTACACGCCTTGGCGAGCAAGCAACCAAAGAAACAAAAAAGGTCGCGCGCCTAAGAGAGTATCCAAAGAAAATCTTTTAGTTCAAAAAATAACCACCCTCGGTGGTTATTTTTTTCTTGACATTTGTTTCAAGATCATGTATAATGATAATAGAGAATTAAGAAACTAATTAGGAAAGGCGACAACACTATGGAATATTTTAAACGATGCTGGTATTTCTTCGAGGACTTATTCATCAAGTTTATCATGCGTCCGCCATCTTCGTATTCTCCCGTCGTTATTCGCACGAATGGTGCAATACGCGAACGGCGCAGAAAGACAGAGATATAGCGCGCATTGCCTATCACTATAGGCGCGCACTCGCAATCAAGAAAAAGATTGAATATCATCATTTAAGCAAGGATTTTTATCATGGGAGGATCAATGATAACCAAACATTACCTTAATACAGAAGAAGGTTTGAACCAAAAGATTTTAGATGGGGTGAATAAACTCGCGGATAACGTTGCCGCCACAATGGGACCAAGAGGAAGAAATGTTATCTTGCACGCTCCCGGTCATTCTCCCGTCATTACCAAAGATGGGGCAACTGTGGCGCGCTTTGTGGATTTTGAAGATCCCTTTGAAAACGCTGGAGCACATATTATTAAGCAGGCGGCGGAAGAAACTAACAATAGCGCTGGGGATGGTACCACAACTGCTACTGTACTAGCGCGCGCCATTTTGGTTGAGGCGCAGCGCCATTTAGTCGCAGGAAACTCGCCGGTAGAACTAAAGAGAGGGATTGATAGGGCAACGGAAGCAATCGTGGAAAGTCTAAAGAGTCAGTCACGCAAGATAACTAAGTTGGAAGACATCGAAGATATTGCCACCATTGCTGCCAATGGAGACCGAACAATCGGGAAGTTACTATCTACCGCAATTGATATGATAGGTAATGATGGAAGTATTACTATCGAAGAGGCGCGCTCCCTAGACACTACACTTGATGTGGTGGAAGGGTTTAGGTTTGATAGTGGATACGCCGCCGGCGCCTTTGTTAATGATGACCGACTAGGAGTTATGAAATATGAAAATCCTCTCTTTCTGGTTACAGACGAGAAAATTGAATTTGTTGAAGATATTCTTCCCGTCCTTGAATTGGCAGCACGAGATGGGAGACCATTAGTTGTGGTTTCAGAAGACATTGAAGGACAAGCGCTCGCCGCCATGATTATGAATGCTGTGCGCGGCACAATGAAGGTGGCTGCGATTAAAGCACCGCGCTATGGCGAAGAGCGCAAAAGTGTTCTGGAAGACTTATCTATTAGTGTGGGCGCCACGCTGATCTCTCGCAGTTCGGGCATGCAATTGAAAGAGGTGAAACTTTGTGATCTGGGCAACGCCAGAACCATCGAATCATCTCAGACTTCTACTACTATAGTGGGCGGCAAGGGCAACGAAGAGAAGGTGAGTGAAAGAATCGACAGTCTCAAGTCACTCTTCAGCGAGACAGATAACATGCATGCGTGTGAAAGAATACAAGAGAGAATAACCAGATTGGCGAGCGGCATTGCGGTAATTAATGTAGGTGGCGCCACGGAGGTAGAGATGACCGAGAAGAAGCATCGCGTAGAGGATGCTCTTGAAGCAGTTAAGTCAGCGCAGCAAGAAGGTATTGTTTCGGGAGGAGGCATGGCGCTCTTGCATGCAGTGCGGAATATTGATGTTGATGCCCTATGTGATCCTTCAAGTGAGCAGAGGTGCGGAGTGGATATTGTATTGAAAGCGGTTGAGTCACCCCTCCGCCAAATGGTAGAGAATGCAGGCGGCCGCCCCGATGTGGTGCTGAATGCTGCCCAAGGATTAGAGGATGGCAACGGGTTTGATCTAACGGATGCGAGCAAAAATGAAGAAGTGGATCTTTATAAGGAAGGGATCATCGATCCGCTAAAGGTGTCTAGGACTGCCCTTCAAAACGCCTCATCTGCGGCTTCTACTCTTATTACAAGTAGTCATGCAATTATTGCCAAGTAGAAACTAATTATTGGTATGCGAAAGAGTTCTTACGGGAGGTTCTAAAAGTGTCTGGTCCACTAGATGTAAATACTGCTTTATCCCAAATAGATGGGAAGATGGATGTCCTTGCTATGAAAATAGATGAATTGAAAGATAGGCAAGAGGAGATGGCGGAGGATATCGCCAAAGTCAAAGATGCGGTCTATCATCCAGATGAAGGGTTATACGCCAGGTTGCGTGAACTAGAAAACTGGCAGAAAACATCTGGCAGATTCATCTGGATGTTGGTCTCTTCTACTCTAGGAATTGTGGGATATATTGTTACTAAATTATTATCTTAAGATTTGTCTTGACAATGACATAAAAAGATGATATGGTTAAGGGGCGAAATCGTGGTCATCCCGCGAGAAAGAAAAGGAATAAAAAATGGCAACAGAATTAAATATTATATTGCGTGGGCATCTTGAAGATTTGCCTGCGGAAGTGGTTGAACTTCTATCGGTAGTGTGTAAAAAACTTAGTGAGCGCGAAGAAGAAGTGCTCGAAGTGATCACTCGTCTAAGGGACTGCGGGGAAGTGGGACATTGCTTGGTAGATCTAGAGAAAATCAGGCGCGAGTTATACAAAGTAGATAACAGGTTGAGTGATTGTATGAGCATCTTATCTGCTTACGAAAAGCACACCAACAGTCCGCCCGCCCCGCAGACTACGCCTGCCGCAGCACCAGAAGAAGGTGGAAGTGACGGATAAAGAATATCAAAAAGGCGACTTAATCTACATCCCCCAGGGATGCACACTGTTTGATCAAAGCGAACTCGGATACTTTCTAACCAACAAACCTGCTTTGGGGGTGCTGGTGGAGAAAGATGATCATGATCGGTGTGTTATTTTTTGCATGGGCCGCGTACTGGTGACGCATGATAGGCAAATCCATCGGCTGGGGCAACGGAAGGACAACGACCATGTTAGTCAAGTTAATAGAAATCTCTAAGAAAACCAGCGTTAGCGGCAAGTACGATTACGCAATGAACGAATTGTTTATAAATCCAGAGAGTATTGTAAATATTCGAGAAGACGAGCGATACAATGCTCTTCTCCAGGAGGGTCTCTTGCCCTGGAAAGAACTGCACCAACATACGGCATTTTCTACCATTACCATGAATAGTGGAGGAATCTCTAATACTGTTACGGTGGCAGGATCTCCCTCTCAAATACAAGAAAAATGCTTTTCTGTGCGACAGCAACTCCTGAAAGGATAGCAGGTGCTTGAATATATGCACGTCTACTGCAAACTGGATTGTCCCTTTTGCAAAGACGCAATTTCTCTTCTTGAGGAAGAGAAAAAAGAATTTGTGGTAACAGTTATAGACAGATGCCCCCGCTTTGAGCAGGGCATCAAGAAAGAGTTGAACCACAACACGGTACCTATCGTTATAAAGTGTTCCTCGGATGGGAAAGTAGAAATGATTGGAGGATACACTGAACTCAGGTCCTACATCCAGAAGGCGAAAAGTAGAAATGATTGAGTGCAAGTTGCGAGATATGCCGGACACGAAGGGGAGTGAAGTAAAAAAGGGGAGGTATCATGGTTCTAATTTCTGGGACGTAGAAGGATTTGCCAAGCGCGTATGGATGGTTGGTGCTTATATTGATTTGTGTATCGACGATGAGGAGTGTGTTGGAATCCCCCCCGCCAAGACTCACAAAGAAATTGCAGAGGGGTGCATAGAATATCTAAACCAACCTCCTGAACGAAAGAAATATGAAAAGAAACAACATGATTCTCCCTATGGGAAACTCTCTCTTTACCAGTATACATTTAAAAAGGATCCTAATGGGCGCGACTACATACAGGTGATACTCTCCACGACTGACAGGAAAAATAAGAATTTTTGGGGGAAAGGTAAAAGCGATAAGTTCTAGAAGAAACTAGTTATTTTTATGGTTATGAAGCGAATAATGGAAACTTTCAATAATTTTTTGGATGAAAGAGATACGGTGGACTTCCGATTTGAAGCAATTTTGGTTAGCAGATTCTCCACCGATAGAGGGAAGAATGAAGTGTTGAGTGATATTAGATCTTTCCCCGGCGTGACGGTTGTAGCGGTACGCGAAGCAGATAAACCACGCCCCGGCGAGGATTATTCTCTCCTATCTCTCAAGGTTGATAGACTGCTGCTTGGACAAGCATCGGTGGCAACTATAATAAAAAATCTTACCAACCGCGTGAATAGACTAGAGGGAGTAAAAAGTTTTACGGTGAAAGGAATACCGGAAGAAATATGAAATGGACGACAACTCCCACAATTCGGCGTCTCTCTATACTCGGTCAGTGTGTATGACATGCAGGGGTCGCCAATACACTTGCCCCTATTGTGACGGATGCGGGAAGAGTTATATAGAGGCGTCGGACAAGTATATAGTGAAATGGTTTGGTGGTTTAAATAAAGACAGAAGAACTGCTATGATAGAAGAGATAGGGAAAGGCGAGAAAAAAGATGGAAGAACTGGTAGATAATAAAAAAAGAAAAGAATGTAAAATTGCTGCTTATAAAAAGTATTCTAAATTGATAAAGGGATATATTGAAGAGGGGAACTACAGTAGTCCTGAAGAAATTCTTACTACTTTTTTAGCACTTAACATGGTGTCTGAAGTTACGAAAAAGTCAATGATAACGGCTGGTTTTTCGGAAGAGTGGTTGGCGACCGCCGTGCAAGCAATGAATGGCGAGATTTTATCGTTGAAAAGATTACAAGAAATGGGACTGGCGGACCAGATGCTAGAAGAGTACGCCAAAGAGAAGAAAGCCAAAGAGAAGAAATAGGAGACGGAAAAACATATGGTCGCTCGACGAATTACCCTCACGATTGCTTTGCTTTCACTCTTGAGCGGGTGTTCGTGCGAGGAGACTCTTTTTTACGTCTGCCCAGATCCACAACCTTGTGTCAACTTAAGTGATGGTGGCATTCATGTTCTGGGCGCCGATGACATTCCCCGCGTCAAAGGGGAGTGCCGATTAGGACACACCGAGTGCGATGAAGACAGGCAAGATATTTGTGTGGGTGAAATCACCCCCGATATCGAAACGTGCGATGGAATGGATAACGACTGTGACGGAGAAGTGGATAACGGGTTATTCATAGATGAGGATCAAGATTCGTTTAATCATCCCTCCTCTTGCTTGGACCCGCGCACCGATTGTGACGACCAAGATCCGAATGCTTTTCCAGGCAATAGTGAAATATGTGACGGGATAGATAACGATTGCGATGGAGAGGTGGATGAAATAGGACCATTTGAGTGCTGGACCGGCAGCAATGAAACATCTTTTGGTCCCGCATCTCCGTGTAAAACCGGAATTACCACATGCATAGATGGAGAGTGGAGTGGGTGCGAGGGACAGATACATCCTGTGCCCGAGGTTTGCGATCTGCTTGACAATGACTGTAACGGCGCCATAGACGACAACCCAGCACTAGAGGGGGGACAGTGTGGACCTACGAGCAACACCGGCGCATGTGACTATGGTTACAACGTGTGTGTAAGCGGTGAAATGTATTGCATAGATGCGGTATACGTGCAGAATGAAACGTGTGATAATTTGGACAATGATTGTAACGGGTTGACTGACGAAGATTTAGAAAGAATGTGCGAGACAGAGTGCGGCATGGGTATAGAGATATGCTCCCAAGGGAACTGGGTCAATTGTAACGCTCAGACGCCGCAGGTGGAGATCTGTGACCTTTTAGACAATGACTGCGACGGTGAGGTGGATGAAGGATGCTTGTGCGTTATAGGCGATTCTAGGACGTGTCAGGAAGAAGACATGTTCGACCCCGTTACGGGCGAATATAGAAGTTGTGGGTCGGGTCTTCAATATTGTGATATATTAGGAATGTGGGGGCAGTGCTATTGGACTGGCATATCTGATGAAGTTTGTAATGATTGGGATGACGACTGCGACGGCATCGTTGACATGATGGAAACTTCGTGTGGATCGCAGGGTTCAGATACCATTGGAATCGGCGAATGTCGATTGGGAGTATCTATTTGCGAAGAAGGGGAATGGAGCGCCTGCATTGGTGAAGTAGTTCCCACCGAAGAAGTGTGCGATCAATTAGACAACGATTGCGATGGACTGGTGGATGAGGATCTCAATTCTCACGAGAAGGTTGACATGGTTTTTGCCATTGATATATCGGGTTCAATGTGTCCCTATATTTATGCTTTAGCACAGGGAATTTCTGCCTACGTCGCAGACTTTCAAGATAGTGATCACAAGTTTGGGTTAGTAGTGTTTCCGCCAGGGGGATGGGGCACCTACCTGCCACGCTACGAGGTAATTACCATCCCGCCCCTAGTAGATGTCACGTCGTTTCTTTTCCACTTGTCAGCACTAGGGTGCGATGGTGGCGCAACCGAACCGACGTATGATACTCTGCTTGACTTGGTGAGTCCCAACGATCCTGCTCAGATAGGATGGAGATCTGATGCCTATCCTTATGTAGTTGTGATCACCGACGAGCATGCCCAAAGTTGGGACTTCTATAACGAAACTGACATTGCACCTCTTACTTCTAACTGTCAGATAGGAAACTGTGTTTCTGGCGATAAAGTAGAAGTTTTTGTTGTTTCCAAACCGAATTACATCGGAAACTGGGATTCTATACTTTACGGGGAGTTAGATCGGTTCTATGATATCCAACCCGCTGACGGTGCAAGATATACTTTAATTTTGAAAGATATTTTTGAAAATGTTTGTCTGCCGGAAGGAGAATAAGTCGCCAAACTAATTACTAGTATGATGGCGATACAACATCCGAATAGCATACCTGTTGAAAAAAAGCTTGACATTTCCTATGGTGATCTGGTATACTTAAGGGGAGATCTGGGGCTACAGGCAGGCGTTGGAGTTGTGGTGTCATTGGAGCGCCGAAGTTTCGATATTTGTGATGCTCAAAAACCCCACAGAGGACGATTGTTTTTAGAAAATATAAATAAATCAGTCAAGATACCAGGTGTGCTGGTTTACTGGTTTAAGATAGAGAAAGAGATGTGGATGGAATATTATGATCTCTCTCTCGCCTGAAAGGAAAAGGATTTGTTACATTTGGTACCGGTATTGTTTACACTAGTAGGCAATGGGATGACGGGCGATTGGATAGCCGCTAAAGCAGTAACGGGGTATGAAAAGGGTAAGCCACAAATGCTCGCAGTCCAAACAATTCGCCAGAAAGATAAGAATGAGAAGTTGCTTTTTTTAGCACTCCCTGCCGCGCGCAACTTTCGAGACATGATGGTGCAGGCAGCGAAAGACGGGTTTCACCTGAAGGCGATCTCGGCGTTTAGAACGCATCGCGAACAACGCAGCTTGAAGCGGAGGAAGGGAGAACTAGCGGCACTTCCTGGGTGGAGCAATCATCAGCAGGGATTGTCGGTAGATATTGCCAACACCACGCGCCTTATTAAGGGTGTCAAATATCGGACGATATTATACTGGTGGTTGGTGAGAAATGCCAAGAGATACGGATTTTATAATGATGTGGCCGACGAACCGTGGCATTGGACTTTCAAAGGTATGAGAGATAGGAGGATAAAAGAGTATGGGTGAGGAAGTGAGGAGCATAAGACTTCATATTTATATGTCTGCCATTTTGCTGGGCGCTTTTATTATGTTTGTGTGCACACAAAATATTTTAGGTGTCAAACTGGTTTTAATGGGGATTATATGTCTAAAGGCATATGGGTTTCTTTTTAGAGACATTAAATATGAATTTTGGTCCTGTCTAATTTATATGGGATTTTTGATATATTTTCTATTTAATTACTGACAGAGAAATGAATGAGAATAGAACGAGTAAAGAGGCAGATTTTACATGTCATATACAGGATATTGAACGTAAAAATCAATTTTGCCAAAAAGTGTGAGTTTTGTTTTGAGACTTGGACCTGGCAAACGAGAGAAAGAAAATTTGTGTGTGAAAAGCACATGTACATGCTTATTGAAAAGAATAAGCGCTTAGATAGGAGTAAGAGATGAGTATTCAACATATGGTAGAGCGCTTGGAGAAGCGTATTCGTGATACACAAGGTAGCGAAACGACGCTTCCCAAGGCGGATCTGATTCAATTTATTGAAGCAGGTGAAAAGCAGTTGGAAGGATTGTTTAAAAGAATTAAGGAGTCGGATCGTGAAATTACTGTGCTAGCAGACAGATCCAGCGCCCAAACTGCTACTATTGGAAAGTTGCAAGATGAACTGTTTCAATTGAAAAGCAAAAAGAGGAAAAGGTCATGAAAGAAGATTTAATTAAGGCACTTACGGAGATGCTACGAAAAAACTTGACAAGCGATAGCGGTTCTGCTATGCTGGGGGAAGTAGCAAGATCATCGCAGGAGGATGGAGAAGACATGATAACTGTTTCCGTATACGCCAAAAGTGACGACGAGTCGTGGGTGCCTTTTTTAAAACCAGAGCATGAATTTCAATTTGCAGCAAATGATTATGCGCTAGCATATGAAACCATGGGTTCTTATAATGCCGACAAGTTCGACGTATCTATTTCCTATGGAAAGATATCCGCCAATGGGATGAGTGCCATCCAGTTGGCGCCATTTTTCGAGTTTATGTCATCACTTAGTCCTATAGAGGACTTACTAAGCGGCACTAAATCAGAATACATAGGAGAGGCATGATGGTTCAATCAGGGGATCTGGTGCGCCACAAAACGCTATCTCATTCGAGTAAGCGCGGCGAGTATCCATTGCTTGGAATGGTGGTGAGCGTCCATCCTAACCAAGGACATCCAGCGCGAGAATTAGCAAAGGTAATGTGGTTGGGGTGCGAAGTGCGCCAAGTACAAAGTACGATGTGGAACATGAGAATCATTCCAATTGATAATCTTTTATTGCACACCAACATAAGAGGAGATAGTAATGATCTATGATATTTGAGATAAGGAATCCGTACACCGGTCATATATACGATGATAGAGTCACGCTCGACAAGGCACTCAGTGTCATGGCAGGCGACGCGTCTGAAAATGAAAATACGTTGACTCAACTAAAAGAGGACAGTGAAATTATATGCAGATCTAAGCACATTCCTGCCTTCAAATTGACGCTAAAAAAGATTTCTTTGGGCGAACTATTACATACTTGAAAAAAACTTGGGGAAGATCTGAAAGAAGTGCTTGACATTTCCTACAGATTGTGATATAATAAGACTCCCCCAGGGATCAACTTACACTTTTTGACGGGAAGGTGCTAGTGTAATGAGTGGTAAAAAGAATACGGCAGATCGCCTACAACAACTGCATAAAACGATGGTTGTTGTAGGTGATTCTTTCAAGGCTGATATGCTCCAGTCGTTTAGTGAGCAATATAAGAGTAGAAAAAGGTTATCCGCCAGGCAAATGGAATTGCTTGATGAGTGGGAAACCGACTATGATGAGGCATATGTCAAAACCTTCTCTCATTGGAAGGAAGACTATGCACAAAGTAGCGAACATCAGTCCCTGTTCAAGTTAGCAATTGCTTATTATAAGGGGAATCCTCCTTATTTTAGAAATGTAGTTCTTGCTTATGAGGAATGGAGTCTATGCGAAGAATCTAAATATAGTGATAACCCCTATATACCTTCTTACGGAACCTTTAAGAAGATGACTGATAACAATTACTTTCACAGGTATAAAGATATTTTGGAGTCTGCCCCCTTATTTAAGCAGGGTGACTTGGTGGAAGGTAGGCAGGGAAAGGGATTCTCAGGAAATCTTTATTTGGTGTGCAAAGACACAGGAAATGCGCGCGCCACCAAAGGCAGTAGAGAGTATCTAGTTCTTCTCCTGACATGCCCCGACTATACGAGTCGGTGGGAAAGCAGGAATCACAACAGAGGAACGGTACACACCGTTGAAGAGGGAAAAGTAAAAAAGTTTAAACTGAAAGGAAAATCAATATGAGCAGGTATAGAAGACCAGTGACATGTCGATATTGTTGGGAAACGGGTCACAACAAAAGAGGGTGTCCCAAATACAAAGAGAAGTTAGCACAGGGTGCCATCTCATCCTACGAGGAGTTGAAACCGCGCAGGTGCTCCTATTGTGGTCTAACGGGTCACGATAGGCGTAAGTGCAATAATCTTCATGACGATAAAGTGAATACTATTTTGGCGAACAGGAAGTGGGTAGAGTTGGTATTTAAGGATCTAGAGAAGAATGGAGTGGGCGTGGGATCTCTCCTGCGTATTACACAGGATACCTATAGTTATTCGGATTCAACGTTCTTTTTGGGGATGGTGACGGGATTTAACTGGGAGAATTTGTTTTATAAGCGACCTTCCAAGGCATGGATCAAGATAAAGAACTTTTATGGACAAATCAAGTCGAGAACATACCTCTATGAGGAGGGGCATATTTCTTTTGGGGAAGAACATGCGGTCATGGATAGAACATCGGGGTGGCGTGATTTGGAATTGGTTGGATCGATTGAACACTGCAAGAAGGTTCAAGTCGTTTCTACCGTTGATCGCCCCGTCTCAGCGCTAGCGCCCGCACCCGTCTTGAATGGCGGCGTTGGCATAGCACACTGGTTTGAAGGTAAGCAGTCCTCGGACTACACAGATAACCTTGCAAAGATAGATTAGTAATTTTTGGTGTGAGTGTACTCACAGGAGCGAAGGAAAATAAAGATGGCGTCTATTGATTTTAAAACTTTTCAGTCCGTTGCGTTTCATGTACTTGATGCGCGACTCCCTCTCATTATTAGAGGTAAGCATGGTATCGGCAAGTCCGAAATAGTTTACCAATTGGAAGAGAAACTTCCTTACACCAACGGTGTAGTCGAAAGGCGCGCCAGTCAGATGACTGAGGGCGACTTGATTGGGTTGCCGTCAATTAACGGTAACAGTACGGTGTGGAATCCGCCCGATTGGTTTAAGTACGGGTGTGACAACGCGGTTCTCATCTTTCTCGATGAAGTGGACCGCGCCACGCAGGAAGTGCGCCAAGGTATCTTCGAGTTAAACGACAGTCGTAAACTCAATGGGCACACTCTTCATCCTGATACGGTTATTGTTGCTGCCGTGAACGGCGGCGAGCATGGTGCGGAATACCAGGTTGGTGAAATGGATCCAGCGGAGTTAGACCGCTACACTGTGTTTGATGTGGAACCCACTCCAGAAGATTGGTTGACGTGGGCAAAGGATAAGGTAAGCGTGGTGGTGTGGGATTTTATCAACAATCATCGCAATCACCTTGAACATGCGGAAACCTTTGAACCGAACAAGGTCTATCCAAGTCGTCGGAGTTGGGTACGACTGGACCGCACTTTGAAGATGGCGAATCTTTTAGAAGGTGCCATGAACGAACCTTCCATTTTCGTGCTCTCTCAGGCGTTTGTGGGATTTGAGGCAGCAGTGAAGTTTAAAGACTTCGCCGCAAATTGGGAGCGCCAAGTGTCTTTGGAAGACATTGTTGACAATGGAAAGTTTGAGTTGGTGGCGGATTTCAACATCAACGAACATGGTGCCATGATTGAAAAGATGGAGCAGAAAGAGATTTTTAAGAACTCGCTTACTGACAACCAGCGCAACAACGTGGCGGAGTATCTTTCCTTGGTACCAGGCGAGTTGGCGATGAAATTATTTACTAATTTTACCAACGAAATCGTAAATCTTCAGGATGAAGATAAAATTAGCGAGATTGTGAAATTTATGGAGCATCGCCTTGAAAGTAAAGGCGTGCTTGTAAAGGATTATTTGGTTGATCTCATCGCTGGGACTCAAATATCCGAGGAATAGAGGAGAAGAATGTGCCATACAGGAGCATTTATAGTAAGCAGTTGAACGCACTTAAGAAGTGGGGAAAAGAGAAGCACTCTTTGACTGTGGTTTTTGATACCGGGCAGCCGGACAGATACTTGCCCGATGAGAGAATAATTCTTATCAACGATACCCAATCGGATCAGAATAAGTATTATGCTCTCCTTCATGAATTGGGTCATCATATGAATCGCGACAGAGGATCAATGAATTATCGTAAGCGATTCAATCTATTGACTGAGGCGGAGGACAGAGGCAAACCAATTAGGTCATATGCCTATAGGGTGCAATACGTTGAAGAAGAAATAAAAGCGTGGAGAAACGGTGAGAAAATAGCAAACCAGTTAAATTTGAAATTAGACTTAGATAAGTATCGTGCCTACGGGTCCAAGTGGGTCATGACTTATATTGATTGGGCGGCCGCCCGAGATTGGCAACATCACCTTTACCTAAACGATTAGGCGGTAAAAAGCAATGGCATTTGATCTGAATTTTCACATCTACTCTCTCCTCCAGGAAGAACCCTTTTTCGCGGCACTGTCTCGTTCGATAGATAAGCGCGCCGATAGGAGCATTCCAACAGCAGGGGTGGGCATTGATGAGGATAGTGGATATTTCGTTCTTCATTACAATCCTGAATACTTTGAAAAGTTGAGCGCTGATCAGCGAAAGGGAGTACTTAAACATGAATTTTATCATCTTGTTTTCGAGCATGTTACGAGTCGCTTGCCTTCTGAAGGAATGACGCCTTACTGGAACATAGCGACCGACCTCGCTATCAACTCTTATTTGAAGGGGCAATTGCCAGAGAACTGTTGCATGCCTGGGGAGGGAAAGTTTGCGACTTTTCCGTCTCATAAGACTGCGGAGTGGTATTACGATCAACTGACTGCCAATAAATCGCCGTCTCCATCTGACGAAGATGGCGGCGGAAAGGGCAACCCCGGAGCGGACGAACGCAGCAGCGAAGACGCCGACTCAGGCAACGAGCAGTTCGATTCCCACGAAGAGTGGGGGAAGGCATCTCACCAAGCAAAAGAAATCGCGAAGGAGAGACTGAAAGAGTCAGTTAAGAAAGCATCGCAGGAATGCGAGGGTGGTAAAGGGTGGGGATCGCTGAGTACCCGCATGCGCAAGGACATTATTGATAGAATCTTAAATGCAACCGTAGATTGGCGCAAGGTATTACGATATTTTATCAAAACCTCACAACGCGCGAGCAAGCAGTCTACCATCAAGAAGATCAATCGCCGCTACCCGTATATTCATCCGGGTCGAAAGGTGTCACGCCAAGCGAAAATAGCAATCAGCATTGATCAGTCTGGGAGCGTATCTGACGGGATGCTGTCATCGTTTTTTGCTCAACTGAATGAGTTGGCAAAACTGGCAGAGTTTACAGTGATTCCCTTTGATGATAAGGTTTTTGAAGAAAGAATCTTTGTTTGGCAAAAGGGCAAGAATCACACGAAGGAGCGGGTCTTATGCGGCGGCACTTGCTTCGATGCTCCCACCCACTATGTAAATAACCATAACTTTGATGGGCACATTATTTTGACTGACATGTATGCGCCCAAACCGAAAGGCAGTAAGTGTCAGCGATTGTGGATGACGGATCATACGGGGGCATCTATGCCCTATTTCACAACCAATGAGAAGATCATTGTCATCAATACATGATGTTGAAAACTATTTAGAATAAGAGGTAGAGCACGAGAGGATAAGTTCATGACCATTTCTGGTTCCTTTGTAGACGCAAGAGACGACGATTTCTTCTCCGCTATGCCTCCCCTGAGCGAGGCAGGTTGCATCCTTCAGGACTACATTGGCGCCTGGTTACTTTATAACGGCGATTTACAGAGAAGGCATAGTTACGATGAGTGCTTATTCGAAGTGGTTAAAGAGCGTGCTATCTTTGTTCAAGAGAACATTCAGTAGGGAGCGAACTGATATGATGAAAGATTTAGAATTTGATTTTACTATCGCCGAAGAGGACCTTTTCGATGATACAACCCAAAAAAGTTTCGTGGAGGATTTAGAAGTGAAAATTCCCGAACCCAAAAAAGATTGCGTGCTGACCAAAAAGGGACTAGCAGAGTTGACTCGGAGGTCTGTTCTTCAGAGAGAACGCGCAAAGAAAGAGAACGCTGGTGATGTCGAAATTCGATCTCCAGAATTTCAAGGAAGAGTAGATACTCTTGCTGATAATGTAATAGAATGGTGCAACTATGAGGCGGCATGTGGCAAGTGGCGCCACGTTTACGACCTAGCGAAAATGGAACCTATTTATTTCAAACCCGTGCTCGCGCAAGTGCGTCAGCGTATGAAGGGAGTGATGATTATTATAGAAGAGAAGCGTCGCCGTATCACGATTGAATGGGGGAGCAGCGAGGTATGAAAAGGTTGCCTTTGGAGTTTATGAAACGCTATGAGTTTTATGGCATGAAAGCGGAACCAGAAATTTATAGGGAGAAATATTTCATTACTTCTCGCCCCATGCTTGGAAGGCGAAAATATACGATTAGAAGGATGGAATCTGATGGGAATGCCCAGGTGTTTGGCGAACTCAATGGGTTCTCTACTAAGGAGTCGGCAGTAAGGTGGTTGGTCGGATGGCAAAAGAAATAGCAGTAGTTGCTTATGGTTATGTGGCAATTGGTTTGAGCATTGGCGCCGTGATCATAAGAGGCATTACTGGCCGCCGGATAAGATTTCGAAGGTGAAGAAAGTGAACTACTTGTTCTCTTCCGAGATGACATTCATAGAGTTTATTGTGGGATTGTTCAATCGTCATGCGTTTCCCTATGATCGACACTTGGAGTTTCAATCTGCTCTGCATGGAGTAGAGATAGGTGGTCTGATCGCTGACTTGGTGAATCGTTCGCCGTTCGAGTTAGACCCCGAGAGGACCACTTCTTCTAGCAACTTTAACATGTATGTTTATAAAGACAGCAAAGAAGATTGTCACAATTGGGACCGAGTGATAGAAATTAAAGTTTTTAGGGAAGGCGATAGAGAAAGTGAAGACAGCGGCGCCGATCTGTCTCGATCTTTCTCCCCGTCTTGTAGAATAGAAATAGAGTGTGTGGGATACCCATTCTAAGAAAGGAAAAAGAAATGTTTGATAGTATTAAGAGATTTATTGATAGGCACCCGCTAGGTTGGGTGCTGTTTATGCTCACCCTGAGCGTGACATGCACAGTATTGTGCTTCTCAGGAGTGATAGTTGCGTTTGTATATTCCACAAGTTTTGCAGACGGAGTGATAGATGCCTTATTTCCCATGTTTCTCGCTGGCATTAACATGATAGCGGTAGTGGCGAATGTGGAGCGTTTAGCACAAATGTCAAAGTGATAAAGTTTTTTCAGTATACACTGAAAAAAAAGCTTGACAAGGGCATCAAATTTTGATATAACTAAGGTAGATTTTGATAAAACTATCCCGTCGTAGGGATCAACAAGACAACAAGAAAGAAGAAAAAAGTGACTAATAAGAAACTATTAAAAGAAACAAGAAAAGCAATTAATGAAGTATTTGGAGAATTGGTGAACAAGGAGACTGTCACCAAGTCCGTTTACCTAAGCGAAGATGATACAGGTGGTTGGGCACCAGAAGCGCACGTTATTATATGCACCGAAATGGGATTGCCGAGCGATGTGTACGATCCTTTCCTTGCAGAGAAGTGGCATCAGGTATCTGAGAAGTTGCCCAATGACTATTTTATTGAAACTATTAATGGCGCCATTATGGCAGTTTACGATATTTAAGGAGATCAGATGATGAGTTTGGGATTAGGGTGGGAAAAGGAATTTTTCGTGCACGAGGAAATAGAAACAGTAGTGTGGAGCAATACGACTAAGTTTGTGCTATGTCGGACACGATCCGCTCCTGCGCGTACCGACAAGTGGATTGTCATGTGTGAAAGAACTATTCAAGAGACGGGCGTCATAGAACAGATTATTATCTTTTCAGCGGATACTGAATTCGCTGCGCGCAAAGTATTTAGGACTTTGCGCCGCGTCACTGGTTATGTTAGCTGCGATAATGATATTGCCATTCCAGGGTTATTCTAGGTAGGAGACAAAAAAGATGTCTAGTGAGCAGAAATACGTGAAAGTTTATGAAATTGATTGGGCAACGGACGGCGAAGAGGTTGAACTTCCTGAGCGGGCATTTATCCCCGTTGACTATTTTGAACCAGAGGAACTGAAGTGTGGTGACACTAGAAATGAAGTGATATGTAATTATTTATCGAATAATTGGGGTTGGTTGGTTGGTGGATACACCGTCCTTGACGACTGATGGTATTAAATGCGCGCAAATCATGACAAAATTGTGGTGGGGGACGTAATCACTTTCTTCTATGCGGCAGAAGGTAGCAGGCATTACGGACTAGTGGTTGACGCAGGTGCAGGGGCTGCCCTGATGATGAAGATACACCCCCACCACTGGTTGCGTATTAGATGGCTGGGAAAGTCACCTTACAATAATGACTGCGATATAATAAATAAAACTACTAACCTAGTGAACAAATATGTATGTAAAGAACAACGAATATCTGAATAAGGGAACGCTAATAGCCGACCCAGAGTATCCTGAAGACGGGGTTGCCATGATCATGGAAGTCGATCTAAGTCGCATCAAAACGTGCAAGGCGCGCCGCGGCTGGTCTGAGATTTACCGCGTACACTGTTTTCAAGGAACTGCCTCAAATTGCGTCCCTCTTTGGTTACATAAGGAATATGTGGAATCTTGCACGATTATTTACAGCACTGGAAAAACTTGCTATTAGAAAACTAAAACAGTTGACTTTTCCCTCCCAAAGTGGTATGATGGGACATCATCAAAAAATGGAGGGATCAACTATGGCAAGAGATCGCGTATTTACAATTGAGTATTTTATAAATGAGTCTGACGGCATGACCGTTAAGCGTGGATTTCTAAAGACGGAAGTTGCTTCTTTTATTAGGAGCAATGATCTCGTGGAACGCGCCGAGTATATTAGAATCTTTGCGGATGACGCAACGGGAGTGTATTCTTATAACCAATCCACTCGACAGATTGAAAGGGATACTGAATGATCGACATTAGTGGACCAATGAACCCAACCGTATTCCGATCATCAATATCAGATCAATGGTATGCATGTGCTGGGGGCGAGTGGATGAAAGTCCCACCGGGCACTAAACTTGATGATCTTAATTGGGTTAATGATTGGCGCAAATCCGCGCCCGCCACCAATAACGTAACTAGAGAGACAGTAGAGGGTTCCAGAGGGGATCTTTATACTGTGGAAGTATGGACAGACGGACATACAAAGTGTAACTGTATGGGTTTCCTGTACCGTCGCAACTGTAAACACGTAGACTCTTTGAAAGAGAGGGTATAGATAATGGATAGATGGATTACTGAAACTAAAATTGACGAAGTGTTGCAATGGTATCTTGCACAGGACATCGACGTAGAGTTTGGTGAAAGACCGCGCATTGACTTACTTGAGAGGAAAGTTGTTCTTGATGAGGCGGACACCAATGAAGATCTCTTTTGCGCTGCCCTCCATGAGGCGGGACACTTCCGGGTTAATGAGAAGGGTGATTGGAGTCAAAAGTATCCTATCCGACAGGAGGTTCGAGACGGAACAGAATCTGAAGATTCCTCCTTTTCCGCTCTTGAATTGTTGCACGAAGAAATGGAAGCGTGGGAGGAAGGCAGACAGTTGGCAGTAGAATTGTTCGATTGGGACGTGGGACAAGAGGACTATTGGATTCAGCGCAAAGCAAATGCTCTGATGTCTTACGTCCGTTTTGTGGTCAAGCAGACCAATGAAGAGTTTCCTGGTATTTTTACAGGGGTTCTTTAATGAAAAAAAGGATTGCTCTTTTTGTTACGGTGGTAGCATCTTGCTTGCTATCGGGGTGTATCATAGAGGTGGTGGGATCAAGTCGCCACTCGCAACATAGTGGCGATCACCCATATGACGAGAACTCATGCCCTTACTATGAGAATGCTCCCTATTCCTATGACCCTGATTCGTGTGAAACATCCCCCCATAGGGACTGTTGTTTGTGGGAAGTCGAAGAGCGGTATGGTAGAACGTGCCAGGAATACTGGTGCTACTCTTATGAGGATTGCTATTGGTACTATGAAAGGATTTTGTGCTCATGAAACGAGAAGAGGAAAAGGCGATGGTAGTTATTAGTACGAGGAAGTTGATGGAGTCAGTTTCCAACGATGACGACTCGCGCCGGAAGTTGGCGCATCACACCGTAGAGCAGTGGGATCTTCATCAAGTCTTTGAATATGCGGTGGACATTCTTACGGAAAAGTATGAGGAGAACTCTAATCTTTTCGATGAGGATTTGGAGTTTTATTGCGAGGATGTGATGGATCACGGAGTGTATGGTAACGAGGTTTCTACGGTTGGTGAAGATTATTTTGGCGAGACCATCGGATCGCGCCAAGAAGACCCAGCAAGATTATTTCCCACGCCAGTGTTTTCTATTGGACAACAGAAAGAAGGATAAAACAATGTATAAGATTATGGTAAATTGGAACCCCGAGTATGCGCGCTATCCTATCACCGAATATAATGGGTGGGAAGAGGTAGATGAGTTTGAAACAGAAGAAGAGGCGAAAGAATCGTTCATAGAGTACGCTATGGCGTTCAAGGCAGATCAAGGCAATTGTGTCATAGAAGTGGCACGGTAGGAGCAAACAATGAGACAGATCACATCGAGAGCATTCCAAGCATTCAAATCTAATACGTCCTTTTCGTTGGATAACACACTGGTGACTTCCAATGCGGAGGAGACTAAACTTTATTTGCATGGGAATTGCATCGCACGCAAGTGTCGTAAGAGTGGATTGGTAGAGATTACTACCGCAGGGTGGGATACACCCACCACCAAAGAGCGCCTTAAACCGTTTGCCCAAGTGCATCAAATCAAGCGCGAACTGTACTTAGATGGGATGAAGTGGACCGGGGACTGGACAGTTATTAACACAATGGATTGCTTGTAGGAGGATCAAGAGATGCCACAGACTAAAGACCAGAAAATAATCGCAGCAGAAGAGCGCCAGAAAGTGTACGATAAACTAACACTAGAACAGAAGTTGGCGCAAGCGCTTATGCACGGTAGCGACTCTACCAAGCAGGTTGTTAAATTGCGCGCGCAGTTGGAGAAACAAGAATCCCAGAAGAAGGGGGCATAATGGTGCTGGTGTATCGCTTGTTTGTGGTGGTGTGCTTGGCATTCATCGCAATTCAAGTTACTTATGGAACATCTGTTGAGCACACGGTTATAGAGAAGAAGATTGAAGAGATGCAGCGAACCTATGATTCGTGTACCCCTCCTAAGACTGCCTCTAAGCGCGCAGATGAGTCAACTACTTTTTCATTCTCTCTTGATTCTAAGATGATAGAGAAGAAGATTGAAGAAATGAAACACAAATATCGGTGTTTGGTGGAGAAGTGCAAATGAGTTACGAAGACGGAATTCTGAAGATCACACAAAAGCAGATTGACAAGCATAAATTTTTGTGCGAGAGGTTTAGTTGTAATGTTGAATTGCGTAACTATCAACTGGTGGAAAGCGAAAGCGACGCGGATCAAATAGGTGCGTGGTACGGCAAACCTCGCGACCCCAACAGTGAAAAACCAGGCATTATGTATATCGCCATCCTTCCCGATGGTTCGAGTCATTCATAAGGAGAAAAAATGACTACTCAGGAACGACACAATCTAACAACCGCGATGTTCAATTCATCGTTTCCAGTAAACCCTATCCCATTTGCTAATGGCATTAGTGAGATAGTTATGAACGAAGGGACAGATGCTATCCAAAGCGACGAAGTAAAGAAAGTTTTGTGGGTATTGATGGCACAAGCATACGGTCAAATGGCAACAATTGATCTTTGCGATGAGTGGTCGCGATTGTGTGGGAAAGAGCATCTCAAGTGATTCAGAAAGGTGATCTGGTGAGGTTTATTACCCACACCTTTAATGTGGACAAGGAGACTTTAGGTATCGTGACGGGATATCACCCTACGAATGGGAGGGTGAAAGTTTGGTGGGTAGCACCAGATCGATTTGAAGAGTCTCCTATTAGTGGGTATTGGACCTACGGATCTTTGAAGGTGATCGATAGATCGAACAAGCGCCGCTCTACTTAATAGAATGCTATTTAAAAAGGGCGAATTGGTAAGAAGTAAGAAATACGGTCATATCGGATTGGTGATTTGGACACTGGAGGGCATCGAAGACCTTTCGCCGCTTTTCCAGGTGCATTGGATTGGAAAAGGCGAATTCTATGTGGCGGCATGGTTTAGAGAAGGGTCAGACTTTCTGGCAGAAAGAGTAGAAAAGTTGTGAGTTTTGAAAAAGGCGATTTAGTGCAGTATCACTACTGGTATGGGATGGTAAAGTGTGTGCATGGCAGATTAGGTATATGTGAGATAATGTGGTTTGGTACATCGGCGCAAAAGCTAATAGGAGTGATGGATTTCATTCCGCCACAAAGGTTAAGGAAAGTAAATGACTTACCACGATTATAACTGTGAATGCAACGAGTGTGATTCAAGCAAATGGATCTATGTGGGTGATATTGTCAAGTTCAAACTTGGGGCCACGTTGAATGGCGCTTCGACAAAAAATGTAAGGCGCGGAACGTGGTACGGACTGGTGACGAAACAAGGTAACGATAGTTGCAAGGTGAAGTGGTTTGATGCTACCTATTGGATGAATGCCAACAGGTGGATTCACACTAGCAGGTTGGAGAAGATA